>Ga0210407_10004483_pt1 | contig 10988 bp, 10 predicted proteins | sample IncBWC27MmetaG_FD_150860 | JGI IMG/M metagenome (GOLD analysis project Ga0210407, IMG submission 150860) | Forest soil microbial communities from Barre Woods Harvard Forest LTER site, Petersham, Massachusetts, United States - Inc-BW-C-27-M | ecosystem: Environmental > Terrestrial > Soil >... | reverse complement strand
CGACGGTGGTTATCAGGTCCTCGAAACCCTCCTTGGTTACCTTCACTGAATATTTTCCTGATCGCAAATCGGGCGCGGAAAACTTGCCGTTTTCATCCGAAGAAAGCGCCACCGCCTGCGGCAGACTTCCGCCGCTGATTTCAATCCGCGCGCCGGCTACTACCGCCCCGGAAGGATCCTGGACCGTGCCGGAAAGGGTGTCAGCTTGGAGGCGAAGGATAAAGGTCAGGCAAACCAGCAGGAACATCGACGCAAAGAATAGGCCGCGCATCTTGCTGGTCTTGCGCCTTGGCCTCTCATTTTCATTGCTGCGAGTTACCGGGAGGGAGGAAATCTGGCGAGACCGCCCGGGCCAAAAAGTACGCATGGCTGTTTCCTATTTGGGTTAGTTCCTTCAGTAGAACCATACTTCAGCCACGCCGCTTAGAGCAACCTGGTTTTGCGCCTAAATGCGCCCAAAAAAGACAGCGGCTCAGGAGTGGAGCCTCCTAAGCCGTTGTATCTAAACTACAAATGGTTGTGGGGGTCAGATTTGAACTGACGACCTTCGGGTTATGAGTTTGACGATCAAACCCTAAGTCTTGATGATTCAATTGCCCTTACGGTTCGTTGACCCCCGAAAACCGGCCTTTCGGCAGGAGTTTTGGACGCTAGTTGGACGCCAGTTGCAAACAGCTTGCGAACAAAACTAATGTGGGTTCCGGAAAATCTGGCACGGTCTGTACTCGCCGGCACGATCTGTTGCAGGTTGAGATGACGCGTTCTCTCGGGGTGCGTCGAGATGGATGAAGCGTCCTCGTTCTCTGACCCGGTCGAGGATAGCTGCTGCGATTACCGCCGACTGGCGGAAATGAGGAACCAAAACCGCCTGTCGGCGCGTTGTGCCTTGACGCCCAGGGGGACGCCGTCCCCCTCTGGATGAACGGGAAAAATTCAGCCGGAACGGCTGTCCTATTATTTCTTGCGTGAGCGATCGTTACCGGATTGCCGAGATGGGAGGCCCGACGACGCCCGCGCGCGGGCGGAATAGAGCTCGGCCGGGAAGCCGGACACGCCGGGAAATGCGTTCAACTGATTTCGACGACGGGAGGTCACAACAGGTCCATGATTCCCGTGAACTTTGCCTGAATCTCTTCCCAGGACGGATATGGGCCATAACAAAGCAACTCGCACTGCGCTTCGTATTCGAGGCTGATGATCTTGGCGAGTTCTGGCGGCGGAAACAGGGCGTCGCTTTTGGCGAAGCTCATCCCTTCCGGATAGAAATAGCTTCTCGCAAAGTATTCGCGGCTGATCGCATCGTAATCTTTCTTTATGGCGGCGTATTCACTGGACTTCAGCATGCCGATGACTTCCGCCTGTGCCGCCAGTTGAAACAGGTCATAATAGTGCCGCGCATAGGTTCCGAGCGGCGTCTTGTCGCGTTTGAGCAGTTCCACCTTGCCGTGGATGGCGAACATTTTTTCGACGAAGGTCCGCCGGAAATGCAGCAGGCGCAGGGGAAAGCGTCCCTCGTCGTCCGCGCCCAGTGACGTGCGCGTTTCCTCGAGGAACTGTCCCAGATAGGACCGCAGCGGAACGACACTGGTGGGCTCGCGGCCGCTCGCCGTTCCGGCTTCAAGGAGGACGCGGTTGGCAACTTCGCCAATGCCGCCAAAGCGTTGTGTGTAGGAGAAGCGGTCGTTGCGCCCGAATCCGCCGATGGTCTGGCTCTCCACCGCGACGAAAGTGAGCGCGGGGTGGGCGGCGACCCCATCCCGGAGGTTCTTGAGTTCACGGTCGATGGCGTTCTTGCCGAGGGCGGGGTTGAAGGCGAGGGGATCGAGGAAAATATCAATGTCTTCTGAAAACCGCTGGATAAGATTCCAGCCTTTCGCGAGGCTCGTGCCGCCCTTGAAGATGATCTTGTCAGGAGCCGCGGCGGCCACGATGCGCAGCGCCTCCGTGACGTAGTAATCCTTCTCGATGATCGCGGGGCGCAATTTGCGCGCGTGGAAGTGTTACTCCGCGCCAAGTATCGCCTGCTCGAAATCCTTGTGTTCAAAAAGCTTCATATCAGCGGCGCTCCATGGCCTGCCAGTTGCGGGCGTGCCGCAGTCCGGCCAGCAGGCCGAAGTCGAACCGCGAGAAGGGGTTCAGGGAATCGCGCAGGCTGCGCAGCGCCGCGCCGTTCTTGCCGAGTTGTTCGCCGATGGCGCCGATCATCGCGCGGACGCGCGGGGGCTCGGAAGCCGCAACCCGGAGCAGGCGCTCAAAGCGTCCTTTTTCCGACAAAAGCTTGACGGTGCGGCGGATGGTTTCTTCCGGCAAGAGCTCGCTTGTACTTCCCGCGCGGCGCAGGAAATCGAGCAGCGCCGCATCACTCTCGGAAAGGCTGGCCCATGCCTCCGGCCTGCGGGTATGAATGACGGTGTCGCTGCCGACGAGTTTGCGGGGCAGGCTGAGGGCGCTGGTGGAAATCTCGCTCCGTCGCGCCGTCTGTGTCGTGAATCCGAGAAGATTGGCGGCGGCGATTCCCGCAGGGAAAACGCCTTTGCGCCGTGAGGCGAGCTTCTGGATTGCGGCCGGGTTCGGCCGGCTCTTGCCGAAGGCCGTCTGGCGGGTGCTGTAGTAGACACCCTTGCTCAGGCGTTCAAGCCGCCCCTGCCGCGTCAGGCGCGAGAGGGCCTGGGCGACGGCCTCGAAGGGCAGGTTCCGGAAGTCGTCAAGCCGCCACAGCCGTTCGCCGCCGCGTTCGATCTGCTGGCGGACGAAGGCCATGACCCGGCTTGAACCTTTTGACGGTGTGGCGCGTCTTCCCATGTCGAAAGTATCGGTGCACCTCGAAAATCTGTCAAGTTTTTCTGCAATAAAACTTGACATATGAGCGCAGAACCAACTCTGATGAACAGCATCGCAAGAATAGCGTCAGCAGAGACTCGGACACGCCGACGGCTCGCCAGTTACGGAAACGATTTACACGCACGTGATCAGCGAGGACGGAAAGCGAATTGCGGCGCAACTTGGCAACGCAGTTTGGGGAATCTTGGACGCTATTATAGTCCGCCTTCAACTAGTGGAGTTTATCGAATTTAGAGCTTCGGCGAGGTGCATCGCACCGATCTATCACTCCGCGAAATTGTTTGCAGCTATCGTATAGCGTGCAGCATCGTGCCTACGCCGTCCCCAAGCAATGTCACATTCTTGAATCCGGCGCGCTCAAACGCGGCTTTTAGTGCCGCTCTCTGACTCGCGTCGCACCACACATTCATGGACACTTTCCCGCCCGGCCGCATCACTCTGGCCGCGGCCGTCGCAGCCTGATTCCAATTCACGTCCACATACCTCAGCTTGTTGGAGATCATCTCGTCCACCGAACCCGCCTCAAGGAGGCGGTCCATCTCCTCCATGCTGCCCTTCACTAAATTGGGTATTCCCGAAATCGGCCCTCCGGTTTCCCCGCGTAGCGGATTCAGGTTTGTGTAATGGGGCGTCTCGAATCCGCCTCCTACATTCAATCGCCCGCCCACCGGCTTAATTTTCGGTATGCTGCCGGAGAATCGTGGAGAGCGCCGCGCGGCGCTGGAGATTTCCCCGGCACTCGATCGAATTACGTTGTTGACCTGCGAAATACCCACGCCCGTGGAAAGCATAGCTACCGAGCCTTCAATAACGAGCTTAAATACCTCATCATTGATGCGTCGTATTTCGCTTCGCGCGCTTTCCGGTGAACGTCCCTGCGTCTCCACAAAATATTTCATGTCTCTGTTGAACTGCGTATACACCGTATGCAACAAGCGAGCCTCGTGAGAATCCCCGTGCGTAAATTCCGTATAGAATCCAAGGTCGCTGGGATACTCCATATACAGCTCGACCGCTATGTTGCCCGTCCACACCACGATATCGCCCCAGGGCACCACTCCCGGATAGCGTTTCACTCCCCGCGGCAACTTTTGGCTCTGAATATCGTCACGAACGTTCTGCGGCACCCATTGCGGAAAATCGTAGGGCTTGCCTTTGCTTCGCAGCACGCTGCCCTGAATAATCGCCTCGCGAACTTCGGCCCTCAGCGACATGACCGTCTCCACGTCGCTCTTCTCCAAGGAGTAGCTGCGCGCCTTCCCCGCTGCTGCGGTTTCCGCGGGTCGCAAATGATTTACATTTCCTGGATTGCCCCAGAGGTAAGTACTTGCCTCCTGCGGCGTAACGCTTCGACTGAAAATAAACTTCTTCGCAAACGTTCGCTCGTCGACTTCGACTCGCACACTCAGTGGCCCGCTGGATGCCGCTCCCTGGCCGGATTGACCCACATTTCACCTCCGAGGCTCACGCAAGGTCGGCGTCTCCAGGCCTTCCCATGCAAGGAGTTCGCGCCCCCGTGCAGGTAGTGACCCGAGCCAGCGCGCCGTATCAGCATGCACCAACGATGCGAGTTTATCCGCTGAAAATACTGAAAAGCGGCTAGCTTTATGTGATTCCGCGCTCATAATAAACCTAAATGCCCATCTTTGACACGGTCTATCCTCCGCCAGCCGTGCTGAGTCCTGCCAACGCGCGTTATCCGTAGAAGTGACCCATTTGCGTCCCGATTCGAGCCGCGACGCGAGATAGCTCCCGGATGGTCGGTTATTACCGGAGGCCTTGGCACAAGTTCTGCGCCGATACACGGAAGGAAAGAATGGCTTCCTTTTCACGACGAGAGCTGGACGGCTTCTTGACCAGCGCAACTCACTCAAAGCGCTGCACGGGAGCAGGGAATCGAGGTAGATTCCACGCCTTTCGGCGGTTTCGCTTTGCGGTACTTCGTAAGGCAGGCGTACCGGAGAACCTGATCAAACAGTGGATGGGCCATTCGCAGAACTTGATGGATCTCTACGCCGCGCAGTACGGCTCGACGTGGCCTATCGTTGCGAATGGTGCGAGGTAGCTGGTTTGGGATTTGAGTTGGGCGAATTGGGCTACAACCTGCGTGCTCCAATTCGCCCATCACTGGTCGCGTAAACCTATCCTGAGACAGGCTTTAGAAGTGGTTGCGGGGGGCAGATTTGAACTGACGACCTTCGGGTTATGAGTTGACGAGCAAACCCTAAGTCTTGATGATTCAATTGCCCTTACACGAGTCAGACCCCCGAAATCAACCAAAAATGACCGAGTTTTAGGCGCCAGTTGGACGCTGGGGAGATCACTTCCTACAGGCCGACTATTCACCCGGAAAGGTGGTGTGCTGTTGCACTTCAACCACATTGCGACGGTATCCACCAGGTGGCGTACCCAGAACTTGTTTGAATGCCTTGCTTTCACGGCGAGATACATGTATCGCCTTGCCGCAGAGGTACATCAAATCAGATGATCCGAATGGCGCCTTAATACCCCTCGGCCATATCGACAACGCGACGGCATGGAGCAAAGAATGAGAGTTGAGGTCTTTCAACCCGAATCTGTCACAGAGCCGCGGCATTGGGTGCGACATGATCAGGCTTTCGCGATGATGTTGGGCCGCGGCTCAATTGAGTGGGGCTCGCGGCGTTCGGCGATGGAAAAGTTTGACTACGCGGCGGGTGATTTAGCACTGTGCGACCGGCATGTGGGAGAGTGGGTTGGTATCATGGCCACACCGCATCTGCAGCTCGGTATTTCCGATGCGCCACTGATGGCTGCCTCCGACGGAGCTTATGGCGAGGTAGAACTGCGCGCACAGCGCAAGTTCGCGGACGCACGCCTGGGTGCGCTGGTCGCGGCGGCTCATGCGGAGATGGCTGCTGGCTTTCCGAGCGGGCGACTGTTTCTGGATTCTATTGAACAGGCGATGGCCGTAGCGTTGGTCAATGGTCATGCAGTAAGGCACCGTCCTGTGCAGATCTATAAAGGCGGACTGGGCTCCGCGCGCTTGCGAAGAATTAAAGAGTTGGTCCATGTGAAGATGGAAGACGACTTGAGTCTCGACGAGATGGCTCAATCGGTAGGATTAAGCACAGCCCATTTCGGGCGGATGTTTCGCAAGTCAACCGGCGAGACCCCGCATCAATTCGTTCTGCGTCAAAGGATTGAGCGCGCTAAAGCAATGTTGCGGGCTCCCGATGCGCGGGTATTGGACGTGGCCGTGGCCTGTGGTTTCAAGACCCAGCAGCACTTTGCGCAGGTCTTTCGTGATGTTTGTAGAGTTAGCGCAACAGAGTATCGTCAGGATTTTCTGGACTCCGAAGTGCGTTACGAGTCGGAAACCGGGTCCGAAGATACGGCAGTTTTACCGGCCATTTCTTGATTCGCTGTTAACATCCAGAATTGATCGGGAATTTCTAGTTCATAGCTCCTTCCATCCGCCTCAGCACGATCGCCTCAAGCAACAATTCTGAGTAGCCTAGCGCAACTCCTTCGAGTTCCGCCGTCGTCGCCCACTCAAGACAAACCGCAGACTCAGGTCTATGTCGTAGAAGTTCACTCTCGGGGAGCATGAATTCAGCAAGATTCCGACCATCCCAGCGGAAATCCGCACAACTCGATATCCGATGTGCAGTCTACTCACTGCTGTTAGCAATCGGTCGAAAGCAATTGAACACTGGAGGCAATTCATGGAAGCGATTGGATTGTTAGTCATGCTCGAAGCACGCTCAGGCAAGGAGGCCGATGCAGAGGCATTTCTAAAGTCGGCTCAGCCGCTGGCGCAGGACGAAAAAGCGACCTTGAAATGGTACGCGATCAAACTCGGGCCGGGAAAGTTCGGCATCTTCGATACCTTTGCAAATGAGGCGGGCCGGAATACGCACTTGACTGGCGAAATCGCGAAGGCGTTGACGGCACGGGCAAGCGAATTATTTGCGGTTCCTCCGCAGGTTCAAAAAGTTGAGGTCCTTGCAAACACACCCTTAAAAGGCTGAATGCGAGGTTTTGCAGTTCGTAGGAGATTGACGCTAAAGGGAGACTACAAATGGCAAACGCAGCGAAAACAGCAATTGTTACTGGTGCCTCGCGAGGAATCGGGGCGGGTCTCGTCGAAGCGTTCGTGAAGCGAGGTTACAACGTAGTCGCGAACTCGCGAAACATTACCACAGCAAATCCATTCTCAACGGCCGCGAATGTTGCACTCGTTGATGGAGACATAGGCGATCCGCGCACGGCCGCAAAGATTGTGGAGACTGCCGTATCGCGATTCGGCCGGATCGACGTGCTGGTAAACAACGCTGGTGTTTTTATTCCGAAGCCCTTCACTGAATACACGACCGAAGACTTCAACACTTTAGTCTCCACGACGCTTGCAGGCTTTCTCTACGTTTCACAGCTCGCGGTAAAGCAAATGTCGCGGCAGAAATCGGGCAGCATCGTCAACATCTCAACGACCCTGGTTGACCAACCGATCGCAGGTGTAGGTGCGGCCGTTCAAATCATGCTGAAGGGCGCCTTGAATGCGGTAACCCGCGCCCTCGCCATCGAATACGCCAAGGACGGCATTCGAGTAAATACCATAGCGCCGGGAGTGATCAATACTCCCATGCACAAACCTGAGACCCACGATTTCCTGAAAGGTTTGCACCCGGTCGGCAGGATCGGTGAGGTCAAAGAAATCGTCGACGCGGCTTTGTTTCTGACTGACGCCACGTTCACCTCAGGCGAAATACTGCACGTGGATGGCGGCGCGCACGCGGGGAAATGGTGACCGGCGCACGGAGAAAAAGCATGACCACTTATCAAGAAATCAACTCAGCAGCTCGTTCAACACAGGACGAAATCAAAGTTCGGTATACCGCCAAGACCCATACTTCAGGCGGTCGACGCGGCGGCGTCTCCAACAGTGATGATGGCCGCTTAGATGTGAAGTTCTCGGCCCCCGGAGTGCCAGGAACTGGTACCAATCCGGAGCAGTTGTTTGCCGCGGGCTGGTCGGCCTGTTTCATCAGTGCGATGGGGGTTGTGGCCAACAAGGTGAAGGTGAAACTTCCGGCTGATGCAGCCGTCGATGCCGAAATCGACTTGTGCAATTCCGGCGACGTTTACTTCCTTCGAGCACGTCTTAGCGTGAGCCTGCCGGGCTTGGAGCGCGAAGTCGCTCAAGCCATTGTGGACGTTACGCACCGCGATACATGTGCATATTCCAACGCTACGCGCGGCAACATCGACGTTACCGTCAACGTGGTGTAGGCCGGACCCCGTTTTACAAGAACTGCGTCGCCTCGCGCGGGCTGTGATTGCGGCAAGAGTGTGACGAACTATGACTTCAATCTTGATGCAAACCTGGAGTACACAGATGAGCGAGCATGCACACATAGATGGGGTTCATCCCTTCCCGGATCTGATGCAGACCCGGACGATCGAATCCAACGGTACATCCATCCATGTGCGGGTCGGCGGTCATGGACCGGCAGTGGTCATGCTGCATGGCTTTGGCACAACGGGCGACATGTGGGGTCATCTGGCGAGCGCACTCATCGATGACCACATGGTTGTCGCATCCGACCTGCGTGGGTTGGGCCTCTCGTCGAAGCCTGATGACGGCTATGACAAGAAGAATCAGGCGGCGGACGTGGTGGGCGTCCTGGACGCCATGGGTGTGCGTACGGCCGAATTGGTGACACACGACATCGGCATCATGGTTGGCTTCGCAGTTGCCGCCACCCACTCCGAGCGCGTGAGCCGATGGGTGGCGATCGATGCGCCGCTGCCCGGCGTCGGACCCTGGGATCAGATCACACAAAATCCGGCCATGTGGCACTTTGGCTTCGGCGGTCAGGACATGGAGCGCCTAGTCGCCGGCCGCGAGCGCATTTATCTCGACCGCTTTTGGAACGAACTTTCCCGGAACCCGAAGCGGTTTGATGAAGCGAAGCGCCAGCATTATGCGGCGCTCTATGCGCAACCCGGATCAATGCGAGCGGCCTTTGCCCAGTTCCTGGCGTTCAGCCAGGATGCGGCCGACAACAGGACCTTCCTTGCGCAGGGCAAGCTTCAGATGCCGGTCTTGGCCTTGGGTGGCGAATCTACATTCGGTCCCATGATCGGCACGGTGATGCGGTGTGTCGCCGATAATGTTGAAGATGTGATCATCCCGGATTGCGGGCACTGGATCACGGAAGAGCAGCCGCAGGCGACGACAGACCTGGTCGTCGACTTCCTGCATCGCCGTTCGTGAGTTAGCTAGCGTTACGTAGTGCGTCGGCTCTCGCGGACTGTAATTGCGGTCAGAGCGTGACGAACTAGGAGTTCAATCTCGATGCAACGAAGGAGAAAAATATGAAAGTCTTACAAACGTATCGAATTGCTTTGATTGTGATAGCAGGATTTCTGCTGGCAGCGGCGTTCCACACGGGACGTGCCGCTCAGGTGAACTCTCCTCAAGGGGTTAGAAACATTGTCATTGTTCACGGAGCGTGGGCCGATGGATCAAGCTGGTCCAAAGTGATTCCACTGCTTCAAGCCAAGGGATTGCATGTGGTCGCCGTGCAGAATCCTTTGACCTCGCTGGCCGACGATGTTGCCGCCACCAAGCGAGCCATCGCATCGCAGGATGGCCCTGTTCTGCTGGTGGGCCATTCCTATGGAGGAGCGGTTATCACGGAGGCAGGAAACGACCCAAAAGTAGTCGGGTTGGTCTATGTGGCTGCGCTCGCGCCGTCGGATGGTGAGTCGGTCGCTTCGGTCACGAAACCGTTCCCGCCGGCTCCCTTAGGCAGCGAAGTCCGGGCGGATGCTGAGGGTTTTCTGACGGTGACCCCGAAGGGAATCGCTGAAGATTTCGCCCAGGATCTCACAGACAAAGAAAAGCAAATTTTGACGGCGACGCAGGCTCCCACAGCAGCAGCCGTTTTTGGGGCCACCGTCACGACCGCCGCGTGGAAGACGAAGCCATCTTGGAGCGTGATTGCGAGCAACGACCGCGCTATTTCTCCAGAGCTTCAAAAGGCCGAAGCGGCGGCGATGAAGGCTGCTTCGATCACCGTTCCCTCCAGCCACGTGCCGATGCTTTCTCACCCGAAAGAAGTCGCAGACCTAATCGAGCAAGCGGCAGCGAAAGTCGGGAGTCACTGAACCCATGACCGCAGTGAAATTAGAAGATGCCCGCCGCGTAATCAGCGCGGCGGAGAAGAAAGCAAGGGAAATTGGCCAGCCCATGAACATCGCAGTGGCTGACGAAGGCGGAAACATCGTAGCGCACGTTCGTATGGACAACGCATGGATTGGCAGCATTGATATTTCCATGAAGAAGGCGTACACGTCCCGCGCATTCGACATTGAAACGAAAGAATTGGCAAAGCATTCGCAATCGGGCGGCGAGTTCTTCGGCATTCATGTTTCAAACAACGGCAAAATCATGATTTTTGCTGGCGGTATCCCGCTGAAGCTGGATGGCAAGGTCGTAGGGGCGATTGGCGTCAGCGGTGGTTCCGGCGATCAAGACCATGCCGTCGCTGCGGCCGGCGCCGCCGCGTTCTAACCCGGCTGAACGAACCGCTGCTCTGCAAAGAAAGGAGGACTATTCAATGTCGCATCACTACTCTGGCCCTGACTTCGGATTCCCTCAAGGGGACGCCCGACTAGACTTCACGGATTTGTACGCCTTTCCCAAACCTGGAGCGACTGGAAAATCGATCCTTATCGTGAACGTGCACCCGTCTGCCGGCGAAAACCCTCCTGGGCTTACGACGACGGAGCCTTTCGCACCCGAAGCAGTGTACGAGGTCAAGATTGATTCTGATGGTGATGCGGTTGCCGATATCGCCTACCGAGTGCGCTTCTCCGCTTTGGAGCGCGGCGCACAAACAGCGAGCGTCCGTCGCGTTGATGGCGCGCAAGCCGCTGGTACCGGCGACAGCGGGAAAATGATTGTTGAGCGCGCGCCGGTTTCATTAGGGCGCGAAGCGAAGGTTACAGTGGCAGGCGATACCCGCTTCTTTGCTGGCTGGCGCAGCGACCCTTTCTTCTGCGACGTGGAAGGCGCGAAGAACAACTTGCAGTTCACGGGCGACGATTTCTTCGCTGACAAAGATGTGTGCAGCATCGTTCTTGAAATACCGAACTCT
>Ga0210407_10004481_pt1 | contig 10992 bp, 9 predicted proteins | sample IncBWC27MmetaG_FD_150860 | JGI IMG/M metagenome (GOLD analysis project Ga0210407, IMG submission 150860) | Forest soil microbial communities from Barre Woods Harvard Forest LTER site, Petersham, Massachusetts, United States - Inc-BW-C-27-M | ecosystem: Environmental > Terrestrial > Soil >... | reverse complement strand
CGCTAGCGAGATTGGATCCCTGCGAGGCGTTCGCGGACGGCAGGCGCGGGACGAAGGCCAAAAGAACCGCGGAGATGACCGCCAGGCCCGCTCCCACCCAAAGCATGCTGAAGTCAACCGTCAAATCCAGCGCGCGGACGGAAAAGCGCGAGGCGTAGCGAGCAAGAACGGCGAGGAGCGGCCGAGCACTGATTACGCCGAGAGTGGCGCCAGCGACGCAAAGAATGAGACTCTCCGCCAACAGAGTGCGGCGCAGCGCGCCTGCGCTGGCGCCCAGAGCCGCGCGGATGGCGAGCTCGCCCTCACGGCGGACGCTGCGCGCGAGGATAAGATTGGCGACGTTGGAACAGGCGATGATAAACACGAGGCCGGAGGCGGCAAGGAGAACCAGGAGAACGGTTCGAGCGCCGGAAGTGATTTGCTCACGGAGCAGTTTGGCGTCGATTTGGAAATGCGCTTGAGGCGAATAGGCGTCGGGATGATCCTTGAGCATCGGAGCGTAGACGGTGCGAAGTTCGGCGCGGGCTTGATCAAGAGTGACGCCGGGAGCGAGGCGGGCGAAGAGTTCCGTCATGCGATGGACGCGCCCGTTCTGCATGGTGGCGGACAGATGATGGGGGCTGGTGACAATGTTGGCAATGATTTCCGTATCCGCGGGATAGGGGATAGACGGTTCGAGGACGCCGATGATCGTAGCCGATCTGTCGCCGAAGCCGCTGCCGAGGCGAACCGTCTTGCCGAGGACGGAAGGATCGCTCTTGAAAGTGGTCGACCAGAAACGATAGGTCAAGACGACGACGCCATCCGCTTTAGGACCGTCGTTTTGAGGGCCGATGAGACGGCCGAGGACGGGATGGAGGCCCACCACGTCAAAGTAGGAGCCGTCAACGACGCCGGCGCGAACTTCCCGGGGCTCGCCGAGGCCGATCATAGTGAAACCGACGGTGGAGAACTCGCCGAACGAGCTGAGGGTCTTAACGCCTGCGCGCAGGTCCTGAATTTCCGGCACGGAGAATGGGACTTCACCAGGGCTGATGCCGGGGGCGCTTTGTTGGATGTAAATGAGGCGCTCTTCGTCAGCATTGACGAGCGGGCGCAGGAGGACGCCGCGCACCAAGCTGAAGATAGCAGCGTTGGCGCCAATGCCGAGAGCCAGCGTGAGAATCACGGTGATGGCGAGCCCCTTGGCTCGCGCGAGCGAACGAAGCGCGAATTTCAGATCTTGCAGGAACAAGTCCAGTTTGAAGCTCATGGTTTGATACTCCTTACATCATCGTATGTTGCCAACCGCGCAATTCCTAAGCGCTTCGCTCAAGAAGCTCGTTGGACAAAAATCCCTGAAAAATATTGCCGGTGCCGGAATGCCACTATGAACCACAGAATGGCGACGACGAGCGCGATCTCCAGGCCCGTGCGGTTCAAGAGCAGGTGAAACAAGAGAATGTTCACGATCACCGGGCCAAGAAGGACGAGCGCGAGCGGCACATAGCGGTTCACCAGCAGAAGCACACCGCCGGCAACCTGAATGGCGCTGACATACAGGACGTAGTGCGATTGAAAGAGTACGGTGACAAACTGGCCTGCCAGTCCCGTAGGCAAAGGACCTGTGGGAATGAAGTGCAAGAAACCATTCAATCCAAAGACCACGAAAACCAGCCCGAGGAGAATGCGGGCGATCAGTGCGGCAATTTTCATGGAATGCTCCTTCTGTTATTTCCCGAAACAGCGAGAGCTTGTGAGCCTGAATGCATGCATCCTTCTTTCCGTTGCCCTTCCAATTGGAAGACAACACATTTGTACAATCCTTTTCGCGGCGGCGTCCACGACGCGGCAGCGCCGGCCGCTAGCCACCGGCAATAGCCCCGACGATTAGCAGGGGCTCGGCTCCCGTGGCGATGGCGTCGGGGAGCGGTGTATCCGGTGGTTGCAGGGAATAATCCTCCGAACAGGCAAAGAAACGCAAGAAGGGGCGGCGCTCCTGGGTGACGTGATCGCGGATAGTGCCGCGCAACATGGGGTATTGCGCTTCGAGGGCGTCGAGGACGGAGCGCTGCGTGACCGGGCCTTCGACGCGGACCTGCACTTCGGCGCTAACGCGCGCAAGGGTGCGGAGATGTCCCGGAAGCACGACACGGATCATGGAAGCGTCTGGACCTCGACGGAAAGCACGGCCGGAAGATGCTCTGCGATGGGCGTCCAATTGTCTCCGGAATCAGCGGAGGCATAGACCTGGCCGCCGGTGGTGCCGAAGTAGACGCCGCATTTATCGAGCGTGTCGATGGCCATGGCGTCGCGCAAGACGTTGACGTAGCAATCGCGAAGCGGCAGACCTTTGCTGAGCTCTTCCCACTCGTTTCCGCCGGTGCGGCTGCGATAGACGCGGAGTTTGCCATCGACTGGGAAATGCTCGCCATCACTTTTGATGGGAACGACGTAAATAGTTTCCGGCTCGTGGGCGTGAACGTCGATGACGAAGCCGAAGTCGGTGGGCAAGTTGCCGCTGACTTCGGTCCAGGAGTCGCCGGAGTTGTCGCTGCGCATGACGTCCCAGTGCTTTTGCATGAAGAGAACGCCGGGGCGAGAAGGATTCATGGCGACGTGGTGAACGCAGTGGCCGACTTCGGCGTTGGGTTCGGGAATGTAGGGGGAGACAAGACCTTTATTGATGGGGCGCCAGGTCTTTCCGGCGTCGTCGGAGCGGAAGGCGCCAGCAGCGGAGATGGCGATGTAGATGCGGTTGGAATCGGTGGGATCCAAGATCACGGTGTGAAGGCACATCCCGCCGGCTCCGGGCTGCCACTGCGGGCCGGTGCCGTGGCCGCGAAGGCCGGAGAGTTCTTTCCAGTTTTTTCCGCCGTCGGTCGAGCGGAATAACGCGGCGTCTTCGACTCCGGCGTAGACGGTGTCCGGATCGGTGAGAGAAGGTTCGATGTGCCAGACGCGCTTGAATTCCCAGGGATGCTGGGTGCCGTCGTACCACTGATGAGTGGTAAGAGGCTTTCCGGTTTCGGCGGAGACGTCATAGACAAACTTGTTGCTTTCGGCTTTGGGCATTCCGCCGGGGCCGGTGGTGGATTCGCCGGGCGGCGTGCCGGGCTGCATCCAGGTTTTGCCGCCATCATCGGAGCGCTGGATGATTTGTCCGAACCAGCCGCTGCATTGGGAGGCAAAGAGGCGATTGGGGTCAGCGGGAGATCCTTTGAGATGGTAAATCTCCCAGCCGGAAAAATGAGGGCCGCTGATGTCCCAGCGCTGGCGCTTGCCGTCGGACGTCAGGATGAACGCGCCTTTGCGGGTTCCTACCAATACTCGTACTCCGCTCATCTGTCACTCCTCATGCGCTTCACCAGCGGTATGGGCCGCGCAGTGGTTTTTGCCGGTAGTGTAACCGAACCGGACAAGAATTCCACAGCGAACGCCAGTCTGCCGAACTCACTTGCGAAATGCAAGTGAAAATCTGTTAGACTCGGGACATGCCAAAAAGGAAGCGGAGCGCGAAGCGGCGGTCGGGGTGCCCGCTGAACGCTTCGGTGGAGATCCTGGGGGACCGCTGGTCGCTGCTGATTATCCGGGACATGATGCTGCGGGGGTTCCGGAGCTACAAGGAGTTCCTGGAGTCCTACGAGGGAATCGCGACGAACATTTTGGCGGACCGGCTGCGGAAATTGATGGCTCATGGAATTATCGCCACAAAAGCAGACCCTTCCGACGGACGGAAGTTGATTTACGTGCTGACGGCCAAGGGAATCGACCTTGCGCCGGTGCTGACGGAAATGGTGCTGTGGGCCGCGGCGCACGAGAAGACGGAGAATCCGGCGCTGGTGCGGCTGATAAAGACGGACAAGGAGCAGTTTCTGGCGGCCGCAAGGCAGCGCTGGCAAGAAAGGAACCCGTCGTCATCTTGACCATGTTCCGCGCTGGTTCCTGGTAACAAGTTCGCGAGACGTTCGAAGTTTCCAGATTTAGAGAATCAGGCGCGCAAGGCGCGGGCGGGGTCGGTGCGCGTGGCGCGCCAGGCGGGCATGAGACATGAGGCCAAGCTGGCAACGGCCATGATCATGAATGCGGCACCGAAGGCAAGAGGGTCGCGCGGGCTAACCTGATACAGGAGGTTGCCGAGCAGGCGCGTTAGAAGGAGCGCCAGGGCGATCCCGATAATTATGCCAGTTGTTGTCAGTAGCAAACCGCGTGACAGCACGAGACGCAGCACGTTCGATGCGCCGGCGCCAAGAGCCATACGCAGCCCCAACTCCCGGGTGCTCTGCGAGACGGTGCACGACATCACGCCATAAAGGCCGATGCTGGCAAGCAGCAGGGCCAAGCCTCCGAACAGGGCGACCAAAGATACGGCCACGAGTTGCTGGGACGTAGAACGATTCACTTGTTCCTCGAGCGTAATCATTTCGTATGAAGCGAGGTCAGGATCGAGCGCGCGCACTTCGCGAATCAGAGCCGTTTGGATGGTCTGCAGAGGTTGCGTCGTACGAATGTGGATTTCGGGCTCTATGGAGAAATACTGGCGGAGCGGAACATAGAAAAACGGCCGGGACTTTTCATCCATGCTGTAGTATTTCGAATCCCTGACGACGCCGACCACTTGCACCCAATTGCCTTTCACTTGCAGACGCTGGCCGATGGGATTCTGCCCGCGCCAATACCGCGCGACCATCGTTTGGTTCACGATGGCGACGCGCGGCGCGTTTTCATCGTCCGCGCGATTGAATTCTCGCCCGGAGAGGAGAGGAATGCCCATCGTGGCGAAGTAGCCGGGACTGACCTCGTTGTATAGTTCGTCGGTGGACTGTCCGTTGGGCTGCAGTTCGTAGCCGTCGACGGCAATCGGCGTCGAAGAAAACGATCTATAGCTCAGCGGAACAGCGCGAGCGTAAGCGGCCGCTTCGACTCCAGGCAGCGCGCGGACACGCTGGATCAATTCATCCTGAAAAGTCTTAGCGCGCGGCGCGTCATAGCCGGCGGCGGTCAAAGTGACCGAAGTATCGAGCACTCGCGTCGCTGAGAAGCCCGGGCTGGTAGTTCGAATCTTGCGCAGGCTTTGCAGCAGCAAGGCCGCACCCACCAACAAGATGAAGCTGAGAGTAACTTGGAGGATCACGAGACTGGAGCGGAACCAAGCTCGGCCGCGAGCGCCCATAACGGCGGATGACTCGGTTTTGAGCGTATCGGCAAGGGCCAGGTGGCGCGTCTGGAACGCGGGGACTAACCCAACAGCAAGCGTAACGACGAGGCAAATGGCAGCGCTCAGCCCGAGCACACGGCCGTCTATTTGTCCGGGCAGGTACATCCCACCTCCCGGGAAAAGCAGAACAAGCGCGTGACGGCACCAGTACGCCACTAGCATGCCGCCTGCCGCCCCGCAGGCTGACAGCAGCAAGCCTTCCGTAAGGAGTTGCCTCAACAAGCGGCCGCGGCCGGCGCCTACGGCGAGGCGAACCGTCATCTCGTGGCGGCGCGCGAATGACCGGACGAGCAGCAAGTTGCCGACGTTGGCGCAGACGATTAGCAGAACAAACATCACGACAACGACCATGATCTCGAAGATCGGCAGCAACTCACCGGCGTGATTGAAAGGCGTTTGCCACAGCGCCCACACCTTGATGCCGCGGCCGCGGTTGGTGGCGGGATATTCAGCTTCGAGCCGCGCGGCAATGGCGGAAATTTCTTGCTGAGCTTGATTGCGGGTCACGCCAGGCTTGAGTCGCGCATACGCTTCCGCCCACCGCGCGCCGCGATCTTCCAGTTTTTCGTTGCCGGCGCCGAAAACCTCAAGCATCGAGGCAGGCACCCAAAACTCCATGCCGCGACCCACGAAGGTCCCGTAGAACCCCTCGGGCGCAACCCCGATGATGGTGTGGACGACATTATCGAAGCGCTGCGCCTTGCCGATGATTTCTGGATCGCCATTGAAGAGGGTCTGCCAAAGATGGTGGCTGATCACCGCGACCGGATGCGCGTTGCGGCCGGTGTCTTCGCCTGGCTCAAAACCACGGCCCAACATGGGATGGACTCCAATGGCGTCAAAATAGTTTGCGGAGACGATGCTTCCGGTCATAACCTGGGCGCGCTCGCCAATACTCAAAGTCGCGCCGGTGATTTTGCTGACAAAGAGGGTCTCACACAGGGTGCAGCTTCTTTGCAAGTCGAGAAGGTCAGGCCATGACGTTTCGTCTCTCTCCGCACCCACCGTTCCAGCCAGTGCGACCAGGCGCTCCTGGTGAGAAACGAGCGGATAAGGACGGAAAAGAATGCCTTCGACCCAGCTGAACACCGCGGCGTTGGCGCCGATGCCCAAGGTTAAACAAAGAATCGCGAGGATGGAGAATCCCGGATTGCGCCGGAACATACGAAATCCGAAGCGGAGATCCTGATAAACGGTCTCAATCACGGGCAATCCCCTCTGGTCGCGGTAATTTTCCTTGGTTTGCTCCAGTCCTCCGAAGCTGCGGAGCGCCTCGCGCCGGGCATCCTGGGCGATCATGCCCTTGCTGATGTTCAGCTCGACGGCCATCTCCAGATGCGAGCGCAATTCTTCGTCCAGGTCCTCTTCGAGACGGCGCCGGCGAAAAATTGAGGCAACTCGCCGGATGAACATGCTCAAGAATTCGCGCATAAGCTAACTCGTCCCCAACACCCGGTTGATCATCGCGGACATGCGATCCCAGCTTTCCGCTTCTTCCTCGAGCTGCCCGCGTCCAGAACGGGTGAGGGAATAAAACTTGGCCTTGCGGTTGTTTTCCGAAACGCCCCATTTGGACGAGATCCAGCCGCGCTGCTCGAGGCGCAACAAGGCGGGGTAGAGCGTTCCCTGATTCAATTGCAGCAGGTCTTCGGAGACCTGCTGGATGCGCAAGGCGATGCCAAAGCCGTGCATCGGTCCCATGGAATCGAGGGTTTTCAAAACCAGGAGATCGAGAGTTCCCTGGAGGACTTCGGATTTAGGAGAAGGCATGACACTCCTTTAGACGGTCAACAGGAGAAAAGGGGAGCTTAGCACATTCGTGTTGACGGTCAACAGGAGACTTAGGCACTCGTGCCGGACAATGCGAAATGTTAATTCAAAAAGCCACCCGACTTAGCGCGAAACGGGCTCGGCGAGCTGGGACTCGCTCGAGGCGACGCGTTGCTTCAAGAAGCCGCGGGCGGCGAGGAGTTCGGCATTGAGCAAGGCGGCGCCGGCGGCACCGCGAACGAGGTTGTGGGAGAGCAGCGTGAGCTTTACGTCCAGCAAGGGACATTCGCGGACGCGGCCGACGACGGCAGCCATGCCGTTGCCGGCGTCAACGTCGCGTCGCGGCTGTGGGCGGTTTTCTTCGTCGAGGACGACGATGGGATTTCGCAGGGCACTGGGGAGTGCGGCCAGTTCGGCATCCACTTCGAAGGTGCGCAGGGCTTCGCGGACTTCGTCGAGGGAAGCGATTTTCTTGAGGCCGATGGAGACACATTCGAGATGGCCGTCGACGACCGGCACACGATTGCAGTGGGCGCTGAGGCCCAGGCCGGCGTCGACGAAGCGCGAGCCGTCCCATTTGCCGAGCAGCTTTTGCGGCTCGGATTCCATTTTTTCTTCTTCGCCGCCGATGAAAGGAACGACGTTGCCCTGAATGTCGAGAGAAGCAACGCCGGGGTAGCCGGCACCGGAAATGGCTTGGAGGGTGACGACGAATATTTTTTCCAGGCCAAAAGCATCGGCGAGTGGCTTCAAGACAAGGACAAGACCGGCGGTCGAACAATTAGGATTGGTGACGATAAAGCCGGTGTCATAACCGCGATTTTTTTGCTGCACAGGAATGGCATGGCGGTGCGCGGCGTTGACTTCGGGAATTAGCAGGGGCACGTCGGGGTCGGTGCGATGATTTCGTGAATTGCTGACAACGGGATAGCCTGCGCGAGCGAAGTCTTCTTCGGCGGCGCCGGCGACGGAAGCATCAAGCGCGGAGAAAACGAAATCACAATCGAGGCTGGGGTGTAAACCCTTGACGACGAGATCGCGCGCGGCCGCGGGAACCGGACCGTCGAGATGCCAGCGCACGGCTTCGGCGTAAGTTTTGCCGGAGGAACGTTCGGAGGCGGCAACTTCAGTTAGCTCGAACCAGGGATGGTTGGCAAGGAGATGCACCAGACGCTGCCCGACGATGCCGGTGGCACCAAGAACGCCGGCACGAAGTTTTTTGCCATTGAAATTTGGGAGCTGTGAGTGCGAGCTCATGCCAGTTCCTCCTGTTGAGCGGGGCCGCGCAAGGAACAGGGAGCCCCGATGCGTGTCCCACGAGCTTGTGGATTGAAAGTGTTGCGGACCCAAACGACCATTTTGGTTTCCGCGGCGAGCGGCAAAACTTTCGCATGAAGAACTCTTGCGCCGGCAGCGGCAAGGGCATGGGCCTCGTCGTAGCTCAACTCGTGGAGCAGGTGGGCTTCGGCGGATTCATTGGGATTGGCCGTGTAGATCCCGTCGACATCGGTCCAAATGACGAGCTCGTCGGCGGCCACGACGTGAGCGATGATGGCTCCGGAAAAATCGGAGCTGTTGCGGCCGAGGGTGGTGATGCGGCCGTCGGGAGTGGCGCCGATGAATCCGGTGACGACGGGAACGATGCCGTCTTCGAGCAGTGGGAGAAGAACGGCACGGCCGCGCTGGCGCGTTTGATCGAGATGCGGCTGGGCGTTGCGAAAATTGTCGCAGGTGACGACAAAGTCCGAAGAAGCGACAGGAACCGCCACGACTCCGGCTTTTTGCAGAGCCGCGGCGAAGAGGCGCGCGCTGAGGCGTTCTCCAAAAGACGCGAGACGATCGAAAAGCTCGGCATCGGGAGCGACGCGGCCTTCGGCGGGCACTTCGTGAAGCAGATCGCCGCCGAGAAGCTTGAGTTCGCGGCGAATGCGGATTTCGTGGTCCTCTTCCAGATGCAAATCCTGCAGGACTTCCAGGTGAAAGGCCAAAAGAGCCTGGGCTTCACGGCGGGCGTGAGCGAGTTTGCCGTCTGCAAGAGCGTGAGCGACGGAAAGAAGATGATCGGTGACGCCCTTCATGGCGGAGACGATAACGGTGACGTTGGACACGGCCGCCGCGCTGCAGACCAGACTGGCGGCGTGGAGCATGCGCTCTGCGCCGAGCAAGGAGCTGCCCCCAAACTTGAAGGCCACAACATTTAGCGGCTTGGTAGCTATCGCGCCATCGGGAGGCACGACGCTTCTCCGCGCGGCACCGGCCCGGCTAAGGCCCATGCGGCCATCTTCTGCTAGTTCATCCTGAACGTTTTCGAGACTCATGACTTGCGCTCCTGGTTTGTTCCAAGTGCGACTCCGGTCTAGCTGGAATCGACCCGCTGGAGCGACTCTGGAGGGGGCTTAAAAGAAGAAACCCACCGCCAGTTTCGCTTCTGGCGGTGGGTTGGAAACTTTTTGCTAGTTCGCTAGCTGTTTCTCCACGCGCCCGAAGCGGAAATAGTCGTAATAGTCGTAGTCGAGGTAATCGACACGGACGACGTGGAGGTAATTCGCTTGGTGGCCGTGGACAACATATCAAGATAAGGATAACACGGAGGCAGGATGGGACAAGCTGAAAGTTTGAGGAGGGCGGAATTGTGCCGGAAGGGTTACCGCAGACAGCGCAAGCCAAGGCCGTGCAAAGCTACAAAGTGTGTACGAAACGCAGCTCACGCGGATTGGCGGCGGGCCGCCTGACCGCTCTACAGGTTTCTCCCTAGTCCGGAGGAACAGTTTTTCGGAAGAAACACCTGTCCCGCACGAGAGATGCGGAAGCAGGGGATTCCCGGTAATTTTGCTTTGTCCCGAGAACTGCAAATCCAAGAGCGTTTGAGAAATTGGAGAACGCGAGAAGAGTCGAGAATGAATAGGAAGCGTAAGCACGGAAGAATCCTGCGCAGTGCGTTGCTGGCGACGGCACTTTGCTTGAGCGCGGTAAACCTGCAGGCACAGGAGGGCCGAAGAGTCATTTCCAATCCAGTTCCGGTGTATCCCGAGACAGCGAAGAGGCTTCATCTGGCTGGTGTTGTGAAGGTGCAAATCGTGATCGCGCCGGACGGCCACGTCAAGGAGACGAACGTTATCGGCGGCCATCCACTGCTGGTAAATGCAGTCGAGGAGGCACTGAGGAACTGGAAGTATGCGCCAGCCGGCAGCGAAACCACGAAGCAGCTGGAGTTCAACTTCCATCCGTAGTTCCGTCGAGGGCACAGCCCGATTGAATCGACGCAACGAAACAGGATAAGGTTCGGCACTCTGAGCAGCGGCCACGCAGCGGTTTTTGCGCGGCCGCTGTTTTTTTTGTCCGCTGTCAGCGGGCGTGGAATAGCAGCGAAGAACAGGTTAGGCCGGACTCGGCTTTCTGGAGCTCGGAAATGTCCAGGGGCGTGACGTGAAAGCCGCCGGCTTCAATGCGTGCGCGTGTGCGCGGGAAGGAGGCGGGAAAAATAATGGTGTCGCCGAAGGCCAAGGCGTTGGCGGCATGCGGCTCGGCGGGATCGACATCGATCCAGTCGTAGCCCTCGAACGGTGCAACGTCAAACCACGCGCGATTCGCAACCAGGGTATTACCGCCGATACGGGTAACGGCGGATTTGAGATGGAGGCATCCGGTGACAGGAACGGCAACGACTTCGTAGTGGTGCGGAGCAAGGATGGCGGTGAGCTGGCGGATCCCTTCGGCGTTGCTGCGCCGGGTAAGGCCGACGAAGAGTTTGCGGGCGATGCGAAGAACGTCGCCGCCCTCGAGTGTGCCGGGGAGATTGACGTATTCGAGCTTTCGAAATGCAGAAAGCGCTTTGGCGAGAGAAGCTGCTTCGGGGCGGCGCGAATCGGTGCCAAGCGGCAGGATGACGGCCAACTCGTCGAGGACGATAGCGGGGTCTTCGACGAACATGGAATCTGGAAGCGCGGGTTCGGCGGGCAACGAGATGACGCGGGCGCCCAATCTTTCGAGGAGTTTTTCGTAAACGTGGTGTTGCTCCTGCGCTC
>Ga0210407_10004480_pt1 | contig 10992 bp, 9 predicted proteins | sample IncBWC27MmetaG_FD_150860 | JGI IMG/M metagenome (GOLD analysis project Ga0210407, IMG submission 150860) | Forest soil microbial communities from Barre Woods Harvard Forest LTER site, Petersham, Massachusetts, United States - Inc-BW-C-27-M | ecosystem: Environmental > Terrestrial > Soil >... | reverse complement strand
AAGTTCCTGCAAACCCAGGATTTGTACTTTCTTCTTGGCGGCGTCGGCGATCAGCCGTTCGTGCTTGGCAATCATTTTCTCTTTGATCTCGCCAAGCGACACCTTTTCCGGCGACCATTCACAGCGCACTTGTATAAGACCGCAGCGCACATTGCGAGCCATAGTCACCTCCCACAAATCGATGGCAAAAAGTCTACTCCGCGACTGCGTGGCTCACAAGGACCAGCCAGGATAGAAGATAGGAGGATCCGAATCAGTAAAGAACCGCGCTCTCGCCCTTCTGCGCGACGAGCTCATCGAAATGAGCCACCATCTTGTCGCGCCGGGCAATCAGCGCCTTCACCTCGTTCTTGCTCAAATACGGCTTCGTCGCGTCCAACACTTGGCCGTAACTGAGCTGCCGCAGTTTGGTAAGCAACTCGCGGTCACACTGGACGAGGTCTTTGGCGTTCTTCAAGTCGTGCTGAAGGCGGAAGGCGCGGGTGAAATCAATCCGCCAAATCTTCCAATCCTTGGTGATGAGCACATTGGTCAGGTTGTCGTCCATGTCGTAGTAGAGCTGAGTGAGCACGCGAAGCTTGTACATCTGCTTGTTCCACCCATCAAGGACCGACGTCGGCACAGCGGTTTTCCGGCTGTGTCGGTCGGCCTCATCAAACTGGACCTCCGGAATCCGCCAGGAAATGGCCCCCATTGTCCCGTTCCATTTGCGCTCGGCGTAAACGGGAACCATGTCATCCATTCCCAATAGCTTCGCAACGCGATAGCCGGCGACGTCGTATCCCCAATAGTCCCTAAAGTTGAGTTCTATCCCTCCCTGCGGGCCCGGCCCTTGAGCCTTCTCTTCGTCAATGGGCTCAAAAGACGCGTCGTGGGTGAGCTTTCCGTCGCTGAGCGTCAGGCGTGACGCGTTGGATTTTCCTTTTTTTTCCGGCTGGCTGGCAGTGACCTTGGCGTGTTGTAGGAAATCGATTTTCTGTTCTTCCGTAAGGTTGGGCTCATCCGCCCCCGCCAGTACCCTCACCATTACGAAGCTTGCGAGAACCGCGCCCAGAATCCATCGAGAACGTCGCGCCTCCATATCTCCCTCCTTGGGTAGGATTTTCCGTTTTGAGCTTCCGCTGTTGTTTGAGAGCCTAGCCCTCCTGTCCCGTCGCGTCAAACATGCACTCAAGAGCAAAACATAATAAGATGCTCGGTCGAGTTCCGGGAGTCGGCGCGCATGAACACAGTAAAAGGACCGGCGATTTTTCTGGCTCAGTTTGCGGGCGACGAATCACCGTTCAACAACTTGGAAGACATTGCCCGCTGGGCTGCGGAACTCGGCTACAAGGGCGTGCAGATTCCCTCTTGGGATGCGCGTCTCTTTGACCTGAAGCGCGCCGCCGAGAGCAAGACATATTGCGACGAAGTGCGCGGAATATTGACGCGTCACAGGCTGGCACTCACCGAGCTTTCCACCCATCTCCAGGGACAGCTGATCGCGGTGCATCCCGCGTATGACATCGCCTTCGACGGATTCGCGCCGCAATCGGTGAAGGGAAATCCGCGCGCCCGGCAAGCCTGGGCTGTCGAGCAGTTGCAGTTCGCCGCCAAAGCCTCGGCAAATCTGGGGCTGCGCGCCCACGCCACGTTTTCCGGAGCGCTCGCATGGCCCTACATGTACCCGTGGCCGCAGCGCCCCGCGGGCTTGGTGGAAACCGCCTTCGACGAACTAGCCGCGCGCTGGAAGCCGATTCTGAACGCGTTTGACGCGGCGGGAGTCGATCTGTGCTTCGAAATTCATCCCGGCGAAGACCTGCACGATGGCGTAACATTCGAAATGTTTCTCGAGCGCACCGGCAATCACCCTCGCTGCAACATCCTCTTCGATCCCAGCCATTTTGTTTTGCAGCAGCTCGATTACTTGCAATACCTCGATTTGTATCACCAGCGCATCAAGATGTTTCACGTCAAGGACGCGGAATTTCGCCCCAGCGGACGCCAGGGCGTTTACGGTGGCTATCAGTCCTGGATTAATCGCGCCGGGCGTTTTCGCTCGCCCGGCGATGGGCAAGTCGATTTCACCGGAATCTTTTCCAAGCTGACGCAATACGGTTACGAGGGGTGGGCCGTCCTCGAATGGGAATGCTGCATCAAGAGCGCCGAGCAGGGCGCCGCCGAGGGCGCGCCGTTCATCGCCCACCACATCATCCAGGCGGCAAGTTCCACCTTCGATGATTTTGCGAAGTCCGGCGCCGACCAAGGAGCCAACCGCCGCATGCTCGGCCTGACCTAAAATCCAAGGCAAATCACAAATCAGGTGACGCAATGATCTCAGGAACAAGCGCAGGTGAAGAAAAACGCCGCATCCGCTGGGGCATGGTGGGAGGCGGGCCCGGCGCGTTCATCGGCGCGGTGCACCGCATCGCCGCGCGCATGGATGATCATTACGAACTCGTCGCCGCCGCGCTCTCTTCCGATCCAGAACGCAGCCGCTCCGCCGCGCAGGACCTCCACATCGCGCCGGATCGCGCCTACGGAAGCTACACCGAAATGGCCAGCGCCGAAGCCAAGCGGTCCGATCGCATCGAGGCCGTCTCCATCGTCACGCCCAACAACATGCACTATCCAATCGCCAAAACCTTTCTCGAAGCGGGCTTCCACGTGATTTGCGACAAGCCGATGACCACTACGCTGGAAGAAGCGCTCGCTCTCGCCGCCATCGTGCACCGCACCGGCCTGATTTTCGGGCTCACGCACAATTACACCGGCTATCCCATGGTCCGCCAGGCCCGCCAGATGGTCGCCGACGGCCAGCTCGGGAAAATTCGCGTTGTACAAGTGGAGTACGCACAAGACTGGCTCGCGACTCCGCTGGAGCAAACTGGACAAAAACAGGCCGCGTGGCGCACTGACCCGGCCCGAAGCGGCGGGGGCGGCAGCCTCGGCGACATCGGCACGCACGCCTACAACATCGCCCGTTTCGTCACCGGCCTGCATTGTCGCGAAATCGGCGCCGACGTTTCCATCTTCGTCCACGGACGTCGCCTCGACGACAACGTGCAGCTCCTGCTGCGTTTTGCCGAGGGCGCGAAAGGCGCGCTGTGGGCCAGTCAGGTGGCCACCGGCAACGCCAACAATCTGCGCTTGCGCGTCTTCGGCGAAAAGGCCGGTTTAGAATGGCATCAGGAAGAACCGAACACCCTGCAATTCGCGAAGCTAGGCGAAGCTCCGGAAACCATCCTCCGCCCAGGACCCGGCGGAACCTCACCCGCCGCGCACGCCAGTCGCATTCCCGCCGGACATCCCGAGGGCTATCTCGAAGCCTTCGCGCAGCTTTACACCGATCTCGCCGAGCAAATTTACGCTCGCCGCGAAGGCCGCTCGCCCTCGCTCGCTTCCCTGCTCGTCCCCAACGTCGAAGACGGTGTTGAAGGCATGCGCTTCATCGCCGCCACCCTCGAATCCGGCCGCCGCAACGCGGCCTGGGTCGACCTGCACGCAATTTCAAAGTGATTTTGGTTGGGACGCCGGGCCAACGCCGGCCCATAGACCCGTGGCAGGCCCGGCTTGACAAATATCACCGCGCACGTGCAGTTCCGGATCAAACAGCCGCGAGTCCAGCCGATGCCGCCCGTGCTTTACCTGAAGTACCCGAGGCGGCTCTCTGTTCGTCCTCGCGTCTCGCTTGAATAAGGGTCCAGACCACGTCACTCGGCTGGCACGGCGATACAATCAGCTCGAACGCGCCGAGCTGCAGGGCTTCGAGATACTCGTCCCAGTCCGCATGCCGCGACGTCACGACTAGCCGGACCTTCCGGTTCAAGGAGCGCGTGATCGCCAGCACATCGCGGTATCCCCCGTCGGACAAACGACGATCGCAAAAAACTAAGCTGACGTTCTGCCCGGCGAGCACTTCTTGGCATTCGCTTACGCGCGAAGCGCAAATCGTGTCGAAGCCTTCTCGCTTCAGGATGGCGATCAGCCCCCGCCGGTTTTCCGGCTCTGAGGAAGCCACAAGTATCTGAGCCGGCCGCTGCTGTTGAATCCGCGAAAACTTCGTGTCGAGTTCCGCTACCTCATAGGTGACCAGTCCCGTTCCCGCCTGGTGTGAAATCGGCAATGTCGTTCGCGCCTGGCTGTCGTTGCTTCTCGCATTCATTTGCCTCTCCCCTCGCCGCATGGTGCTCGAACCAGCAGAATTTTCTGATGAAAAGTAAGTCACCATGCGAAGGGCCTCAACTGTCAGAACTGACAGGTAGGGGTCTTTCGCGCCGCCTTTGTTCTACGAGGGAATAAAGCCTTTGGCTGGAAGGCGTGGACTCGAACCAGGATAGCCAGATCCAGACATTCCCGCTGGCCATCCCAAAGGCTATCTCGAAGCCTTCGCGCTCGCCTCGCTTTAAGGCGCGGGAGCTGGGCAGCCAGTCGTATCCAATTCCCGCAATTCCTTCGTAGCCTGCGAGCTGCCTTTTTTCGAAGCCACGAGCAGTAAGATCCGTGCTTGATCGCAATTCAAAGGAACACCGTCCCCGCGCAGGTAAAGGTCAGCAAGGGTTAACGCCGCCTGAACATTTCCGACTTCAAAGGCAGACCACAGCTGCTGTGGTGACGCTACACTCTTTTTCGCGCTGCCAATTTCACGCGTTTGTGTAAGCGCGACGGAGAGCGCATGGGAACTTCCGGCTGAGGGATTATCGAGAGATTGAGGACGAGGTCTCGCAACGGTTGAGCTGAGGGAATTGTCTGGCGAGTCGCCGGCCTGCGTTGACTTCTGTGTTTTTCCCGACGGAGAAGCGATGGAACCGCGTCTTGCGCCGGACACGGACGCCGAACCTGATACCCCGGCTTGAGGCCCTGGATTTGCTCGAGCCGTTTGTCCTGGAGCCGGAGATGGCAGGGTAGCTAGTTGTTTGCCGGTGCCGGAATACTTGACAGCCGGTAGGGCCACTGCAGAAGTGACTAGAATCCCCAGAAAGACGCCCCGAATAAATTGCCGATGAGTGGCAGAGCGATGCCGCTCCAGTGGAACCAGCTCCGTTGGGATGGAAGATGCGGCAGTTATAACAGCATCGGAGCCGGAGCTCTCTGCGGCGACAGCGTTGCGTTTGAAGCTTTGACTCATCCAGTTCCGAATCTGATTGCGAGCGTTAGGGCTGAGCTCCAGAAACCTCAATCCTCCAACCCTTCGTGTGGCGTCGGTCCACGCCAGCTTGCCGACGGCTTCGATTCGCTCCGAGAGATCGAGTGAGAACCAGAAATGAATTGGCCCCCTCTTCTGATGGACGGGAGCAAAAGCTTCGAAGCTGAGTCCCCCCTCGGAAAGGTTCAACACCTCGCCACCGTCGTCGTGGTCCAGCTGGATAAAAACCAATGAGTCGGGAATTGTCCTTAGCTGCCGGCGATTCGTGTTCATTTTTTTGAGAGCATTCGTGGATTTTCGGCCCAGTCTCCAGCAGCCAGGTATGAGGGAGAAGGTCGAATCGGCGGGCCCAGGACTAGGGGGAAGGCTCAACCAGTAGCTTTCGCATCATACGTGAACGCCCAAATTTGGCAAAGGTTTCTTTGCAAAAAAATCAATACTGCTGTGGGACCTCAGACTCAGCCGGCCGTCTTGAATTCTTGCGACGGCAAGGCCGACTTTCGCCATAACGCGTTTGGTTAGCTAGTGTTGGCTGGGAGGCCTGGACTCGAACCAGGATAGCCAGATCCAGAGTCTGGAGTCCTACCAATTGGACGACCTCCCAGCGGGGAGGAACAAAAAGGAACCGCGGCACTTTCCCGGTGATCGGGACAGCCGCGATTCGACTCTTCTAATTTAATAGGGATTCACAGAGGCGTCAACCGTCGCGCTAACTCCCGCGCCGGCAACGCAGTTTCTTAGTGATGCAAGGTGGTGGTCGCCGCGGTAGCGGATGCTCGCGCGGAAGCCGTGGGCACAAGATGCCCCTTCTCCATCCGGAATTCCTCTCCACCCCAATGGATGCGATTCGACCCGAAGCTTGCCAGCCACACCACAAAATAGATGGCATCGCGCAACGGCACCAGCCAGAGTTTGCGCCGCAGCACGTCGTCTCGCACGCCCCAAACGCCGACCGTCCATGCCATGGTCAAGCGCAGCACGAGATAGGCGAGCAGGTACGCTGCGGCAATCCACGGAGCGGGCGCAAGCAGCGCGGCGAGCACAGCCCAAGGCAAGCCATGCGTGAAAATCAGTCCCGCAAACGACAGCGGCCTGGACAGCCGCACGGTGCGCGCCCAGCGCACTTGGTGCTGCCAGAAGCCGCGCGCGGTCTGCGCGGGATACATCGTCCACACCGCCTTGCGTGAAAGCAATACTTTGCCCCCCGCCTTGCCGATGCGATGACCAAGCTCGTAATCGTCGGAGTGCATGTCCGCGATTGCCGCGAAGCCCCCAATTTTTGCGACCCATCCCTTTGTCGTGACGATCGAAGCGCCCAGCCCAAACGTGATTCCCTCCATCCAATTGGCCATCAGCACGCCGGCAAAGAAATCGCTCGCCGCGCCGATAGCCTCCAGTTCCGCGCCAAGATTATTCTCCGCAATGCCTCGATAAAACGAAGTGACTGCGCCAACCTTTCTGTCCGCGAGGGGCGCCACCACTTCGCGTAAATATTCCGGGCCGACCCGCACGTCGCCATCGGTCAGCGCCAGCACATCGTGCTGCGCTTCACCCGCCAACCGCGCCAGCTTGTTCACTTTGCGATTCGTCCCCAGCTTCTCAGCACCGGCCAGCAAGCGAATACTCCGCTGCGGGAACTCTGCGATGAGCCGCTGAATCAATGGCACCGCGGGATCCGCGAGGTCGGCTACGCCGAAAAGGATCTCGTATTCCGCATAGTCCTGCGTGCAGAAGCTGGCGAAATTCTCATACGAGCCAAAATCCACGCCGCGCACGGGCTTGAGCACACTGACCGCGGGCGCATAGGAAGCAATCTTCCGCCTCCGCTCGCGGGGAAAAAATCGCAAGGCCGCAAGCGTCGCCGCAAGGTAGTAAGCGAGTGGCATGGCGGCAATGACCAACACGAAAAAACGCCAGCCCGGCAAACCAAAAGCGAGAGCCGCGAAAGTCACGCCGCTCATTTGATGCCCCGCGCGTTAGTCTGCTGTCCAGCTACTCTCGTGGCCCCCGCATCCCCGGCTGGTTCCAACAGCCGGTTCCTAACGCGAAATTCCAGGCCGCGCCACAGAATTCTGTCCGTAAAAAACCCGGCGAACCACACGGCCGCGCTGACCGCATCATGTACCGGCGCGAGCCACAGCTTTGAAGCAATGTTGCGATCCTGCAATCCCCACACTCCGGCCGCATAAGCCAGGCCAATTCGCAAGATCAGATACGCCGCAACGAAAAACACCGCCATGCCTGCCCGGCCCGAAGCCGCTGCCACGGACGCCGCTAAAATCGCCCATGGCAAACCGTGCGCGAAAATCATCCCGGCGTAGCCCGCAGGCCGCACGTTGCGCAGCCCGATGGCCCAGCGCAACTCATGCCGCAAAAAATCCCGAAAGGTCTGGCGGGGAAAAACCATCCACACCGGCTCGCGCATCAACGCCACGCGATATCCCTTGCTCGCGATACGGTTCCCCAGCTCGAAATCGTCGGAATGATGATTGGCCATTGCTTCCCATCCGCCGATTTCCGCCAGCCGCTCCTTGGTTGTCGCCATGGTCCAGCCATAGGCAAACCGCACTTTGCCTTCCAGCTTGCGCGCCACCAGCGCGCTGGGCACGGAGTCCATGCACATCCCAAGCATGTCCAAATCCGCGGCCATCGTGCCTCCACCCGCGCTGCGATAAAAGGACGTGACCGCGCCAACGCCGGCGCCGGCAAAGGGAGCAACCACTTCGCGCAAATAATCCCGCTCCACGCGAACGTCGCTGTCCGACATCACCAGCAAATCGAAGCGCGCTTCCGCCACCAGCCTGCACAAGCTGTTTACCTTGTCGTTTTCGCCTACTCGCGGAACGTCGGTGACGAATCGAATCGGACGATCGGGAAAATCTCGCTGCAATTGTTCGATCACCGGAATCACCGGATCGTGCGGGTCGGCCATCGCAAACACCAGTTCGTATTCCGGATAATCGAGGCGGCAAAAGCTCGCGAAGTTCTCATACGCGCCGTGGTCCACGCCACGGACCGGCTTCAGTATGCTGACCGGCGGCGCAACAGAGTCATCTCGAGGCGGTGATCTGCGAAGAACCAGAAAATATTCCACGGTGCAGTACAGCGACAGCAGGTAATACACCAGCGGGCCGGCGGCAAGCACCAGCACGGCTAAGCGGAGCATCGACAGCGCTGTTTCGATCATGACACCTATGGCGCGGCGGCCACGGAAGTCGCCGGACGATTAGCGTACACCCCTTTGCCCCCACTTTCGCCCAGCAGATACGTTCCGGCTGGCGGGAGCCGCTCCGCTGCGGCGGCGCGATGTTCCGGGGGCACAAACAGAAACACGCGTTTCGGTCCCTGCCACAACGCCAGAAATTCTGGGTCGGTCAGAAAGATATGCGGCGCATCCGGGTAATGCGAACCTGGCGCCAGATTGTTATAGCGCCCATTCCACAAGAGCAATTGCCGATCGCTGTAAAATGCCACGCCGGACAATGCGTCAAATTCGCCGTACAGCGCCAGCGTATCCGCGGATGTGATTTGCGGCAAGACCCGGGTCATCAACGGCTTCGAGGACAGATACGGCCCGAAAACACCCAGCGCTATGTTCGCCGCGAAGAAGAACACCGCCATGGCAATCGCCAGACAGACTGCCGCGGCTTGCTCCCGCCGTTTGCGGCGCAGCCACCATGCCGCGCTCAACCCCAAAAGAAATGCGGCGGCCGCCAGCGTCGATGGCAGGTGCAGCAGCGCGAAGGCTTGCGGCGTCAAATCCAGCATGTGCGCCATCGACACGCGATAAAAATTATTTTCGTGCTCTTTCAGAAGCGACGAAATATCCCCGTTCACCTGCACCTTCGCGGAAATCCATAACATGGCAATCAAGACTGCCGCCAGCGCCACGCCCATCGCCGCCAGCGCCGTTTGCATGCCAACGAGCCAGCGCTTGCCCTGTTCCTCCGCCTTCGCCAAGCCGATTCCCAGCAGCATGGCCATCGCCGGCCAGGCTCCGAAACTGTAATATTCCATCCGCGAGCCAAACGTCAGCGAGAAAAACAGAAGAATAAATCCCGCCCACAAAACCAGCAGCAATCGCGTTTGCCCTTCCGCCGTTAGGCTATTCCAAGTTCGAGGCCGCGGAATGCAGCTCAAAGCCGCCGGAAGAAAAATGCTCCACGGGAAAAACCAGACCAGGTGCGCGCCCAGCCACAACCACAGCGGCACTGCTTCGTAGTCGGGAGGGTACCGAGTGCCGATTGCGCGCTTTAAATGCTCGTTGACGAAATAGGACCAGAAAAAAGAGTTGGCGCGCAAGCTGGCAAGGATGTGCCAGGGCGCCGCCACCAGCAAGAAAATCACCGTGCTCGAGAACCAGCGCAGCTCGCGCCATCGATTCCAGGAGCGCGTCGCGCCGATAAACAAAAAAAGGACGGCCGCCGGGAAAATTACGCCGATCAGCCCGCGCGTCAGCATCGCCAGCCCCGTCAGGGCGGCTGCGCCCCAGTGCGCGGCGCGAGGGTTCAGCGAGCCCGTCCACCCTCGCAGAAAGAGATAAAAAATCGCGGTGAATTCCAGCGCGTAAATTGCTTCCGGAATCATGATGCGGGTAAACAGAAAAAAGCCCGCGCCGGTGCACGCCACTAGGCCGCTGTACAGTCCCGCGCGAGCCCCGAAAAACCTCCGCGCGAACTCGTTCACCAACAGCACCAACCCAATCATCGCCAGCGCTGTCGGCAAGCGCGTGGAAAATTCATTCTGGCCCAGCACCGCGTAACTCAACGCCACCGCCCAGTAATGCAGCGGCGCCTTCATCAAATACCGGATGCCGTTCATGTACAGAATCACGCCGTCATGGCGCTGCAGCATTTCGCGCGCCACCATCGCATGCGAAGCGTCCGCATCGTCAAGCAGCGCGGGAAAACCCGCATTCCCGAGGTATATCGTGGCGGAAAGGAAGATCAGCAGAATAACCGCGGAAGTGCGGCTCCACTCGGAATTGCTTGCGTTTCGGTCGCCCGGAGCATGGGGCGCTTCCGCAAAGTCGTTCTCAACCTGCCGCGACAAGCGCAACTCCCGCGCACACCAGCACCACGCCAATCCACCGCGCAGGGCTCACGTCTTCGCGCAAAATGTATTTCGCGCCCAGAGTGCCCACCACATAGCTGAGTGCCGAGGCCGGAATCACCAAACTGATCGGTTGCCAGGACAGCAGCACCAGCAAGGAATAAAACGACAACGCCATCAGCGGCACGCCCGCCCAGAACCATCCGTTGCGCAGCGCCCGCGCAAGAAACGCCAGAATCTGCCGGGGCCGCAGCCGCGCCGGCTCGCCGGTGGCCTTCATTCCGTGCGTAATCGCGATTTCGCCGCCGGTGCTGCACAGTATCAGCACGGCGAGAAGCAGCGCCACACGGATCATGCCGCCACCTCTGGCACCGCAACTTCGGTGGTGCGCGGCCGCGTTTGCCCCACGAGCAAAACGCCAATGCAAATCAACACGACGCCGACCCACCGGCGCGGCGAAACAGCCTCATGCAAAAACACCACCGCGAGCAGTGTGAGCAGCGCGTATCCAAAAGCGCCGGCCGGCATGACGTAACTGTAGTCGGCCCAGCTTAGAACGGTCATGTAGCTGGCCATAAATCCAACCAGGAACACGATCCCGATCCAGATCGTTCCGTTCGAGATAGTGGCAAGAAAAGCATGCCGCAGCCCGGCGGCGGAAATTTCCACCGCGCCGATCTGGGTCATCCCGCGCTTCAGCATCAGGTCGCCGGCGTTGGCGCACACCACCATCGCCAGGATCATGACGAGAGTCTTGATCCGGATCCGCAACTCGTGTCCCATGTTGTGAAAACTAATCGTTTCCGGAAGCGGAG
>Ga0210407_10004479_pt1 | contig 10993 bp, 5 predicted proteins | sample IncBWC27MmetaG_FD_150860 | JGI IMG/M metagenome (GOLD analysis project Ga0210407, IMG submission 150860) | Forest soil microbial communities from Barre Woods Harvard Forest LTER site, Petersham, Massachusetts, United States - Inc-BW-C-27-M | ecosystem: Environmental > Terrestrial > Soil >... | reverse complement strand
CTTGCGAAAAAATGAAAATCTTCCAGAGCGGAACGTGCGGGATCAGAATGATGCCTGCGCCCACGACAATCAAAACCGTATAGAGGCTATAGAAGATTCTTGCTTCCTTAAATTTATGGTCGATCCCCGCTTCAAATCCCAACCCTTCGCAGATCACATGCGCCGTCGAAAGGGGCAAGATGGAGGCCGCGAAGAGCGAAGCGTTCAACAAGCCGAAGGCAAAAGTAAATCCGGCCCATTTGCCCGCCAGAGGGATCAATGCTTTGGCCGCTTGGACGGCGTCGGTAACGTCGCGCTGACCGGAAGCATACAAAGTCGCAGCCGTGGCCACGATAATGAAAAAGACAATGACCATGCAACTGATGCTGCCGACCAGGACGTCCGCGCGCGCTTGTGGATACTGTCTTGCTCCGACCTTCTTTTCGACAAATCCCGCCTGCAGATAGAAAAACTGCCACGGCGCGATGGTGGTGCCCACGAGCGCCGTCAGCGTGAGCAAATATCCCGAATTAAAACTTAGGTTGGGAATGACGACGTGCTTGGCAGCTTCCAGCCAGTCCGGCTTCGCCAGGAATGCGGAAATGATGTAGGTGACATAGAATCCGCAGGCAATCAGGAAAATCACTTCAACCTGGCGATACGTTCCTCGAAGCACCAGAATCCAAACCAGCAGTGCGGCGACGGGAACAGCGAGGTACCGGCTGACGTGAAACATTTCCATGGAGGCGGCAACGCCCGCAAATTCGGCAACCACGTTGGCCAGATCCACAAAGAACCCCGTCACCATGACAAAAAACGTAGGCCGAAAACCAAACTCCTCGCGAATGAGATCGGACAGTCCTTTGCCGGTTATAACGCCCATGCGCGCGCACATTTCTTCGGTGACATACAGAGCGATGGTCATGGGAATCAGGGACCACAGCAGCGCGTACCCATACTGCGCGCCGGCCTGCGAATAGGTGGCAATACCGCCAGCGTCATTGTCGACGTTGGAGGTGATGAGTCCCGGCCCGACCACTGCGAGCAGCAAGGTCAGGCGGCGGCGCAGGCCGCGAATCTTATGCTGCAAGTTTTCGCCCCGCGTTTCGAGGGCTTGCACGCTCGATTTAAGGCTTTCCCAGTTCATCCGGAGATTCCCAGTCCCTTTTTATTTCTTCACCAATCGCGAAACTACGTCATCCACGGTGACCGTGCCGATCGGACGCCTCTCCTCATTCACCACCGTGAGCATTCGCAAATTATATTTGTCGAACAGCTCAAAAACGTCATTTTCATCCGCGTCGGCTGCAATACTTAGCAGCGGCTCGCTTCGAAGCTCGAACATTTTTTGTTCCGGAGCGGCGAGCAGCAAGCGCGCGACGGAGACCGTGCCGGAATACTCCGCTTTGCCATCTAGCAGGACGATGGTGTCAAGCTGATCGAGATTTAATTCCTGACTGCGGATCCAGCCAAGCACCTCTTCCCGTCGCGACCCTTCGCTCACGAAGACGAACTGTGTGTTCATCATTCCGCCTGCCGTCGAAGGATCGAAAGCCAGCAACTCGCGCACTTCATCGGCCTCCTGGCCGGGCATTTCTTCCAGCAATTCCTCCGAGGTCTCCTCCGGAAGGTCGGCCAGAAGATCAGCGGCGGCATCGGGCGCCATCTCTTCGAGAATGTCGGCAGCCTTTTCGGGGTCCAGCTTCTCGACGATCTGCGTTGTTAGCCGTTCATCGAGCTCGGCGAGTACGGCGGCGGCCGTCTCCTCGTCGAGCGAGGCGATAATTCCCTGCCGCTCGGCTGCCGAGAGGTCTTCCATGATCTCGGCCAGGTCCGCCGGATGCAGGTCTTCCAACTTTTCGTGGGTGATGCGCAGCTTTAGACGCCGTAACGGGTCCGACTCGATCAAGTTCACAAATTCCCAGCGGATGGCGCTTTGCGGCAGCTTGCGCTGCAGTTTGCGAATCATGCCGGGAGAAACTACCCCTTGCAGCAGCCTGCGCACCGCGCCCGGTAATCCCACATCAACTTGCGTGACGCGCAACTCCACATTTCCGTTGGTCTTCATTTCCGTCAGGTCCACGTCATTCACGCGAACCACCTTGCGGCCGCGCGTGTCGATGATTTGCTGGTCCATCAAGTCCTTGCGCACGGCCAACAATGATTCGTTCGGTTCATAAAGTTCGAGAGCGCGCTCGCCGACGTTTAGGCGCAGCGTCCCGGGGGCAAACGTGGCTACCTGATCGTGCCGGGCCAGCAGCGGCTGGAAGCGGCCGCGCGAGATCAGGAAATGCGACAAACGGTTGGTCGCTTGCGAGGGCTCGATAAAGAATTCGCGCACCCGCCCAACGAAATTGCCCTGCACGTCGTAGACTTGCGCTCCCATCAGTTCTGTTGCGTATAGTTCCATGATGTTGCCTCTTTGCGTTCGACCGAACGACCCCACGGAGGAGCATCCCGCGAAGCTCGCCCACGAATCGACCACCAACAAAAAACCCGCGAACCGAAATAACCTCGGCTGCGGGCAAGTACCTCAGAAAAATGGACTTACCGTTAGCCCGGTGTGAACCCTCCCCACCCTGCCGCCTGCCGGAGGCCTTGCGGCTCGCCGGACGCTGCCCAATCGCCCTGCCGAAGCCTTACCCCGACTGCCCGCTTCGCGTGAAAGCAACTAGGGCCAGGTCCGAGTTCGTGGGACGCACTCATCGGGAGAAAAACCCACTCCTGGGTGTCCGTCAAGCTGCCACTACATCTGCGACGACCGCCCACGGGAGCAATTGCATTGCCGTTTGGCAGCCGCAGTTGCAGTGATAAGCCGGGCTTGCTCCAAAGTCAAGCAAAGAATGGCCTTGCGAGTGCCTTTTTTGAACTTTTCTTTTGAGGCGGCTGTTTTTTGGCTGCGAAGATCATGTCTCGAGGTTCTTGGCCGAGGCGACGGCATTCTTCGACGTAAAGAGCGAGATAGTTCTTCAAAACGTAGTCCCGCCTCGTGTGGCCAAGTTCAGAAGCGGCCCGGTCAATGGCTGCGGGCGGTCCTTCCAGTTCGACGAACGTGCCGATGGGCGTCTCGTCCAGCTCGATCAACAGTTCCTTTGCCCAGCTCGACGTAGCCGGCAGGCGATATGTAGTGCGGTATTTTTCGTAGCGGAACCATCCGCGCATCCCTAGGCCCTCGAAAACCTTGGCCAGGATAGTCGCATCGGCCACTTCGACTTCGATCTCTTCACGAACTTTATGGCGATGGGTTTCTTGGGAGCTTCCGGAAGCGGGCGTTCCCCTAACGAGTGGCTTCTTGAAGGTTAGCAAGGTGCGCGGTCCTGCCGCCGGGCTTTTCGGTTTGGTTCCTGTTTCCGTTCGGATGCGGAGGAGCTGGCCATGTTTTGCGAGACCGCCTTCCGGCGTATCGAAAATGACGTTCCATTCGTGAACGCGGCCCGAACCCCCGCCGACCGGACATGCTCCCAGCCGCTTCAGAGTGCGCCTGAAGGCCTTTTGGTCGCTGATTCGCAGCTTGATCTCGATTTCCTGCGCCATGTTTGTCCTTTGTTCCCAGTGCCGCTGCGCGTCCCGGCTTTCCGACACCGCGGACTTCCGTTAGTATAGCGGACGAACCTATTTCGCCTGTGCCGAGCGTGACCCCGGCTGAATCTGGCGTAACGGCCGGCGCCCGCCCGCCGAGCCAAGCAGACCAAGAGACTTATGGACCGAGACGCCAAAGCAGCGCCCGCTTTTTCAGACGAGAAGGCGCTTTCTCCGCCCCTGGCGCGTCGCGAGCCCGTCGAAACCGTTTTGCACGGCGACCGGCGGGTGGACCATTACGCCTGGCTGCGCCAGAAAGAGAACCCCGAGGTTATCGCCTATCTTGAGGCGGAGAACGCCTATACCGACGCGATCTTGCGGCCTACCGAAACTTTTCAGGAAAGACTCTACGAGGAAATGCTGGGACGGATTCTTCAGACGGATCTGTCTTTTCCCTACCGGCTCCGCGGCTATCTGTATTTCACGTACACCGAGGAAGGCAAGCAATATCCGACGCACTGCCGACGCGTCGATGCTGGCGGTTCTCTCGACGAGATAGTTCTGGACCTAAATCGCCTGGCCGAGGGCCACTCGTTTTTGGGGCTCGGGGCTTTCGACATTAGCAATGACAACCAGCTTCTCGCTTATGCGCTGGACACGACGGGATTTCGGCAATACACGCTGCACATCAAGAACCTGTGGAACGGCGCGATCTTTCCGGAGGTGATCGAGCGGGTGACCAGCGCGGTTTGGGCGGCGGACAATCGCACGATCTTCTATACCGTCGAGGACGCAACTACAAAACGCTCTTACCGGCTCTATCGCCACTCAGCCGGCTCCGCTGAGCCAGACACCTTGATTTATGAAGAGACCGACGAGCGCTTTCGCATCGAGATTGAGCGTACCCGCAGCGGCGCGTTTCTTTTGCTCGTGATCACGAGCCTCACGGCCAGCGAGGTGCGGTTTCTGCCTGCAGGCGAGCCCCGCGGCGAATTTCGCGTCATCGCTCTGCGCGAAGCGAACCATGAGTATTACGTGGACCATCATCCGAATCCGCTTACGCGGGAGCATCGGGGCGCCAACCCGGAGGACACCGGCGGTTACTTCTTCATTCGCACCAATTCCCTGGGGCGGACCTTTCGGCTGGTGGGTGCGCCAGTCGCGCACCCGCAGCGCGCCAGGTGGCGGCAAATTATCGCCAATCGCCGGGACGTGATGGTCTCTGGTGTTGAGGTGTTTCGATCGCACATCGTTTTGTCGGAGCGCGAGGGCGGCCTGCCCTATCTCCGTATTGTGGATCTCGGCGTCGAGGCGCCCGATGCGCTCTCCGCTTCTCACCGCATCGAATTCCGGGAGCCTGCTTACAACGCGTCACTGGGAAGCAATCCCGAATTCGATGCCTCTTTTGTTCGTTACCAGTATGAATCCTTCGTCACGCCGCGTTCCGTGTTCGACTACGATGTGCGTACGCGCGAACGCGTGCTTCAGAAAGAACAGCCGGTGCTGGGCGGCTACGACGCGTCGCAATATGTCAGCGAGCGGCTGCACGCCGCCACCGCGGACGGCGCGCGTGTTCCCATTTCGCTTGTCTATCGTCGAGATGCGCCGCTCGACGGCACCGCCCCGCTGCTGCTTTACGGCTACGGGAGTTACGGCCACTCCGTCGCCGTGAATTTCAGTTCGAACCGCGTGAGCCTGCTCGATCGCGGCGTGATTTTTGCCGTCGCGCATGTCCGCGGCGGCGGGGAGCTCGGTAAGCCGTGGCACGACGCAGGGCGCCTGCGTCAGAAGCGCAACACCTTTACGGATTTTATTGCCGCGGCCGAGCACCTCATCGCGCGGCGCTACACGGCCCCGGAAGGCCTGGTAATCGAAGGCGGGAGCGCCGGTGGTCTTTTGATGGGCGCGGCTGCGAATATGCGGCCGGGACTCTTTCGCATGGTGATAAGCCACGTGCCGTTCGTCGATGTGCTGAATACCATGCTGGACGCTTCGCTGCCGCTGACCGTCGGAGAATATGAGGAATGGGGCGATCCGCGCACCGCGGAAGATTATTTCTACATGAAAAGCTATTGTCCGTATACCAATCTTGAAGCCAAGCCTTACCCCGCGATGCTTGTAAAAACCGGCTTGAACGACAGCCAGGTCATGTACTGGGAGCCGGCGAAATACGTGGCCAAGCTGCGCACGCTGAAAGCTGATACCAACGCGCTGCTCCTGAAAACGAACATGGGCGCGGGACACGGCGGGGCGTCGGGCCGTTACGATTATCTGCGGGAGATCGCGATGGATTATGCTTTTCTTCTGAGCGAACTGGGAATCCAGAAGTGAGTAGCGCCCACAAACCGCAATTGACGGCCTCCCTGGTTCGGGGCGCACAGCGGGCCGCGCCCCTGCCGGCGGGCCTGGCGCTGGCACGCGTGGCTGTGTCTTTGCCTGCGCGGAACTCCGTTGGCTGAGCCATGAGTGATCCGACCTCACCTCTCATGCAGCAGTATCACGCGATCAAGACGCGCTACCCGCACGCGCTATTACTGTTCCGCCTCGGCGATTTCTACGAGCTGTTCTACGAAGACGCCATGCTGGCTTCGCGCGAACTGCAAATCACTTTGACCTCGCGCAACCGCGAAAAGGGCCAGCCCATTCCCATGTGCGGAGTCCCTTATCATGCCGCGGATGGTTACATTGCGCGGTTGATACGCGGCGGATTCAAGGTTGCGATTTGCGACCAGCTGGAACTGCCTGGCCCAGGCAAAAAGCTGGTGCGCCGGGAGGTCGTCCGAGTCATCACCCCCGGCACGGCTACGGACGTTTCGGTTCTTGACGCTCGCGAAAACAATTATCTGGCTTCGGTCGCGACAGATCTTTCCGGCTCGCGGGTTGGCCTTGCCTTCGTGGATCTGTCCACTGGCGAATTCCAGTGCACGGAATTCTCAGGGGCCGATGCGCACGAGGCCTTGCGCGACGAGTTACAGCTTCTCCACCCGCGGGAAACGCTTCTTCCGCGGCCGCAGCAGCTTTTTGAAACCGCGAAAACCTCGCTTCTGGAAGGCGCTGGCGGTGTCGAAAGCCGGCTTGAAGATTGGATCTTTCAGCGCGATTATGCGGAGCGGATCTTACGAGAACAGTTTGGCGTCGCGGAACTCACGGGATTCGGTCTCGACGATCACCCCCAGGCGCTATCCGCTGCTGGCGCTATCGTTCACTACCTGCGGGAGAACGCCGCCCGCGGCCCGGACACGGGCGTGGGTTCCACGAGTACCCAGCCGCCGAGCGTGGAGGCGCTCCAGCATCTGGATCGCGTGCGCTATTACCAGCAGCACGAAACGCTCGTGCTCGATCCCGTCTCGGTCCGCAACCTCGAGCTCATCACACCGATCTTTACCGAGGAATCCTCCCGAAGCGGACCCGTGACTCTTGTCGCCGCTCTGGACATGACCGTCACCGGCATGGGGGCGCGTCTGCTGCGCTCCTGGATTCTGCGCCCACTCATCGATCGCGACGCCATCGAAGCGCGCCTGCAATCTGTTGCGCACCTCCTGCAGCAAACCATGGTTCGCGGGGAGATTCGAAAAGAATTGCGCGGCATACAGGACCTCGAGCGCCTCACGAGCCGCATCGCTCTAGGCTTGGCGGCGCCTCGCGAACTCGTGACGTTGCGCAAATCGCTGGGCCAGCTTCCGGTGCTCAAGAATTTTTTGACGCCGCCCCCGGTCGGTGGCAGCGCGCTGCTTCGCCAACTGCACGGCGAGCTTGATGAACTGACCGACGTGCGCGAGCGGCTCGAACGCGCCATCGCCGACGAGCCTCCCGCTCTCGCTAGCGAGCCCGGAATCATCCGCGGTGGTTACGACGGCGAACTGGATGAGCTTCGCAACCTCAGCCAGCACAGCAAACAAATTATCGCCGCGATGGAAGACCGCGAGCGCAAGCGCACCGGCATCGCGTCGCTGAAGATTCGCTTTAACCAAATCTTTGGGTACTACATGGAGATTTCCAAGCCCAATCTCCATCTCGCGCCCGCCGACTACGAACGCAAACAGACCCTTGTAAACGCGGAACGGTTCACTTCTCCCGAGCTGAAAGAGTATGAGCGCAAGATTCTCGCGGCGGACGAGCGCATTCTCGAAATCGAGCGCCAACTTTTCGTCGAGGTTCGCTCCAGCATCGCCGCCCACGCCGCTCGCCTTCGCCGCACGGCTGCCGCCGTCGCACAGCTCGATGTGCTCACCTCCTTTGCGAAGCTGGCAGCAGACCGCGGGTACGCGCGCCCCGAATTCAACGCGACCGGCGAACTGCTCATCGTCGGCGGCCGCCATCCCGTCATCGAAGAACTTCTCCGCCAGCGCGGCGAGCGCTTCGTTCCGAACGATCTTTGCTTCGACCCGGGCCGCCAGCAGCTGCTGCTTATCACCGGCCCGAACATGGGCGGCAAATCCACCTATCTTCGGCAAGGCGCGCTGATTGTTTTGATGGCGCAAATGGGCTCGTTCGTTCCCGCTCGTTCCGCCAAGCTGCCCATTACCGACCGCATTTTCACGCGGATCGGCGCAAGCGATAATCTTGCGCGCGGCCGCTCTACCTTTCTCGTCGAGATGAGCGAAGTCGCCGCCATCCTGCATCACGCCACACCATCGAGTCTTGTTCTTCTCGACGAAGTCGGCCGGGGCACCGCGACGTTTGACGGCCTTTCCATCGCTTGGGCTGTCGTCGAGCACCTGCAGAAGCACACTCGCGCGCGCACGCTTTTTGCTACGCACTATCACGAGCTCACCGAGCTCGCCGATCTGCTCACCGGCGTGCAAAACGTGCACGTCTCGGTCAGGGAAACGCCCAGCGAAATTGTTTTTCTGCGACGCGTCGAACCCGGGAGCGCCGACAAAAGTTATGGCATTGAAGTCGCTCGCCTGGCCGGCCTTCCGCGCAGCGTCATCGAGCGCGCCCGCGAAGTTCTGAAAAAACACGAGCAGAGCGAGCATGCGCTCAGCGAAACACTTTCTCCGGGCACACGCGATGAAGCCTCGGCGGGTTCCGCCGATGCTTTGGCTGCTTCTCCACACCGGCGCAACGGCCACCAGGAGGTTCTCTTCACCGCGCTCGACCGTGCGGTCCTCGACAAACTCCGCGACGCCGACCTCGACCAGCTCAAGCCGCTCGATGCCTTGAACCTTCTCGCCGAACTCAAAAAGCAAATCTCGTAACGGAATTCGCTCCCCTCCAAAGCGTTGACGCGGATGTTTCTTTGCTGCGCGAAGGCGATTTTTCCGGCGCATGGGATCGAAGTTCCTCCGCCGTTCCGTGCAAGGGGCCGTCCAGACGTGGGTGGGAGAGAAGCAAGCGGCGTTTCTAGGCCCGTTCGCGCCTCAGCCGAGTTCACTCTTTGTCTCCGTCCTTCTGTCGCCGCTCTCGCCGCTCTCGCCGCTCTGTGCTTAAATCCAATCACCGACGATGGCAACCAAACCAATGCTTGTTCTCGGTCTGATGTCCGGCACGTCCGCTGACGGCATCGACGTTGCCCTCGCACGCATCTCTGGCGCGCCGCCACACCTCGATGCCAAGCTTCTCGGGCACACCTCGAGCAAGTTTCCCGCTGTGCTGCGCAAGGAAATTCTTCGCGTCGCCGAGCAACATCCCGTCACCGCCGGCGGACTCAGTCAGTTGACTTTTCGCTTAGGAGAAGTGTTTGCCGAAGCCGCTGTCGCCGCTTGTCGACGATTCCGCGTTTCCACAAAGCGCATCGCGCTCATTGGCAGCCACGGCCAAACCATTTTCCATCAGGGAAAGCCCGCGCCCTATCTCGGCCGCTCCACGGCTTCGACTTTGCAAATCGGCGAGCCGTCAGTCATCGCCGCGCGCACTGGCATCACCACGGTCGGTGATTTTCGCCCGGCCGATATCGCTCTCGGCGGCCAAGGCGCGCCGCTCGTCCCTTACGCCGACTATCTTCTCTATCGTGACGAGAAACTCGGCCGCGTTTCGCTCAATCTCGGCGGCATCGCCAACATCACCGTCATTCCCGCCTCGGCCAGGCCCGCGGATATCGTGGCCTTCGATACCGGCCCCGCCAACATGCTCATCGACGCTCTGGTCTCGCACTTCACTCGCGGCCGTCAGCGCTTCGACAAAGACGCGCACCTCGCACAAACCGGCCGCGCCATTCCCGCGCTTCTCGACGAACTGATGCGCGATCCCTATCTAAAGCTGGCCCCGCCAAAATCCACCGGCCGCGAATACTATGGCCACTCTTTCTTGATGAAAGTTCTCGCTCTCGGCAAAACCCATCGCGCCAAACCTGCCGACCTCATTCGCGCCGGGACAATGTTCACCGCACTTTCCGTCGTCGACGCCCTGAACCGCTTCGTCCTCCCTAAAACCAAAATCCATCAACTCATTGTCTCCGGCGGCGGCGCACACAATCCTCTTCTCGTAGCGCAACTCTCCGCCGCCATAGGTCCAGGGGCGCAACACGTTGCCCTTCGTCGCGGCAAGACGGCTGCTTGGTGCGAGATCGAAGTCTTCCCTTCTTCCCGTCTCGGCATCCCGGAAGATGCCAAAGAAGCCTTCGCCTTCGCCCTCCTGGCCTATGAAACCTGGCATCGCCGCCCTAGCAATCTCCCCAGCGCCACCGGCGCCGACGCGCCGGCCGTTCTCGGTAAAATCTCCTATGCTCCGCCGCGATAACGCCCGTTCTTATCCGCGCACTCCGCGTCTCCTTGGTGCTCTCTGCCTTGCATTACTTCTCTTTCTGTTCGACGGCTGCCGACGTCACAACAACAACGATCCCTCGTTCCTAACCTTTCTCATCGAATCCAACCCCACCAATCTCGACCCGCGCTTCGCCACAGACTCGCAGTCCCAAAAAATCGACGGCCTGCTTTTCAGCAGCCTTCTGGAGCGCGATGATCAGATGAATTTCCACGGCGACCTGGCCGACTCTTGGACCACGCCCGATCCCCTCACGTACGCTTTCCATCTTCGCCCAGGCGCCCATTTCCACGATGGCCGCCCGCTTACCGCCGCTGACGTCAAAGCCACTTTCGACTCCATCCTCAATCCCGCCACGCATTCGCCCAAACGCGGCGCTTTCCGCATGGTCGCCTCCATCGAGGCCCGGGACGCCGCCACGGTCCTCTTTCATCTCAGCGAGCCGTACGCCTCATTCCTCTGGAATCTCGCGCGCCCCGCTGTTGGAATCGTCCCGCACGACGCCGGCCCCGATTTCTCGCGCCATCCGGTCGGCTCCGGCCCATTTCGGTTCATTTCGCAATCCCAAGACGAAGAAGTCTTCGTCGAGCGCAATCCTGACTACTTTCGCGGCGTCGCGCAAATCGCCCGCATCCGCTTTCGCGTGGTCCCCGACGCCGTGGTCCGCGCTCTAGAACTTCAGAAAGGCTCCGCTGACCTGGAGATGAGTTCCCTCTCGCCGGATATGATCCCGGTGCTCGCGCGGCAGTCGGGCCTGGCTGTTGCGCAGCGTCCAGGCACAAATTTTGGC
>Ga0210407_10004478_pt1 | contig 10993 bp, 11 predicted proteins | sample IncBWC27MmetaG_FD_150860 | JGI IMG/M metagenome (GOLD analysis project Ga0210407, IMG submission 150860) | Forest soil microbial communities from Barre Woods Harvard Forest LTER site, Petersham, Massachusetts, United States - Inc-BW-C-27-M | ecosystem: Environmental > Terrestrial > Soil >... | reverse complement strand
GGTCGCCGCGCCTTCCTCACCGACGGCGACGCCGTTTATATTGTCGCCGAGGGTGACACCGTTTTAGGCCGCTTTCGGATCATAAGAATCACACATTCGAGTCTCGAGTTTGAAGAACTGGTTACTAGCCGCCGCGGTGTCACCGTTCTTGAAGAGGAGCGTAGCGCGCCTTAGCCTCACTTGGGGGACCGCTTATACGCCCAAGAGAAGGGCCAAGACAGGGCGGAAGTAATCAACTTCGGCTCGATTCCGAGCCCGACCACACGGGAGTCGATTACGCCGCCGGGTCACTGTCCAATCTGGAGGTATTACTCACACGACAACAGTCAGTGTCACCGTCCGGTAGGACGGAAGAACCTCGATGATGGAATCATTCCCGTACAGGACTTGCATTTGCGGCCAAGTCCTGTATTGATTTGGCGCTGTCCCTGTCCGAAGCGCTGGACCGTTCGTTGTGCTGGGTGGGTGTCGTCCCTTAGTGGATGACAGTTCCTGGCATAGACGTCTCGAGTAAATGAGCAAATTCGGTTGCGGGCAGCGGTCGGCTGAAGAGGAAGCCTTGTCCTTCTGCGCAGCGGTGGGCCCTAAGGTAGGCTCTCTGTTGTTGCGTTTCTATGCCCTCGGCAATCACGCTGTGCTTGAGACTCTTGCCCATGTTAATTATGGCGCTGACCATTGCGGATTCATCGGGGTCGGAACTGATCTGACTGACAAAAGACTGATCAATTTTCAAGGCATCGAAGGGAAACCGCCTAAGATAGCTCAGGCTGGAATAGCGGGTACCGAAGTCATCCACGGCAAGGTGCACCCCCATGGCTTTGAGTTCTTGTAGAACTGCAGCCATGGATTCGGCGTCCTCCACAAGGACGCTTTCGGTGAGCTCCAGTTCGAGGTAGCGCGATTCCAAGCCAGTTTCCGATAGTACCGCCCGGACGCCTGCGACAAAACCACTATCGCTAAACTCCACGGCGGAAACGTTGACGGCAATGGGTAATGGCGGCAGCCCTGCTTCCTGCCAGGCGCGCGCTTGCCGGCATGCTTCGCGAAGCACCCAACGCCCGATCTGCACAATCACGCCGCAATCTTCGGCGATGGACACGAACTGGGAGGGCTGCAGGAGTCCTCGATCAGGCTGCTGCCAGCGAATCAACGCCTCCACTCCCGTGATCTCACCCGTATCGAGATTTACCTTCGGCTGATAGTGCAACAAGAATTCTTTCCGCTCAAGAGCGCACCGCAGGCTGCCTTCGAGAGACTGCCGCTCCACGGCCTTCACATTCATTTCCAGTTTGAAGAACTGGAAATTGTTGCGCCCGCATTCCTTGGCGTGGTACATCGCCGTATCCGCATTCTTGATGAGCGTTTCCGCATCTTCTCCGTCCTCCGGGTACACACTGATACCGATGCTGCCAACGATGCGCAAATCCTGCCCTTCGATGGAGTGGGGTTCGCTGAGCGAAAGCAGAATATGTGTTGCGCACTTGGCAGCGTCTTCCGGACTAGCGATCTCCGAAAGCAGGATGGCGAATTCATCTCCGCCTTGGCGGCTGATCGTGTCGGATGCGCGCACGCAAGCCAACAATCGTTTAGCGACGGACTGAATAAGCTGGTCGCCGGTGGCGTGTCCCAGCGAATCGTTGATGTATTTGAAACGGTCCAAGTCCAGAAAGATCACGGCAATCGTTTTTTTCTGGCGGCGTGCGAGAGCAATCGCCTGTGTGATCCGGTCGTTGAGCAGCAGTCGATTGGGCAGATTCGTGACCACGTCGTGCTGCGCGGCGTGGGTCATCTGCAGCGACATTGCCCGTGCCGCGCTTACGTCATGGAAAACAATCACCGCTCCGGTGACCATTCCTGCCCGGTCGTGGATCGGGGCGGCGGAATCTTCGATGGCGGATTCAAATCCATCGCGCCGGATGAGCACACAATTGACCGTCAGTCCCACGGTCCTATTTTGTTCGACGGCCATCTCCATGGGGTCTCGAGCGCTCTTGCGCGTGGTGCCGTCAATGATCCGGAAGACTTCGGCTAGAGGCTTGCCCGTGGCTTCTTCCCGACGCCAACCGGTCATGGTTTCCGCGACAAAATTGAGATAGGTGATGTTGCCGGAAACATCGGTGCACAGCACCGCGTCCCCAATCGAGTTGAGGGTCACCAGCGCGCGCTCTTTTTCGTCGTACAAGGCATCCTCGATAGCCTTGCGTTCGATTGCATTGCGCAGTGCCCGCGTAAGCGAATAGCTGTCGAGGTGATTCAGCGGGAGATGGTCCTGCGCACCGTGGCCCACCGCTTCTATCGCGAGGGCTTCGCAGGCGTCTCCACCAACGATCAGTATCGGGACGTCTGGTGCGGCGGCGAACACCTTGTCGAAGGTCACGATACCCTGACTATCAGGCAGCGACAACGCGAGTAACACTGCGTCAATTCCTTTGCCGCTCAGGCGCTCAAGACCCTCGGAAAGTTTGCGAACCCATTCCACCTCGAACGAACCGCTGCCGGCCTCAGCCAGAGCAGCGCGAACCTCATTGGCAGGGGCCTCATCACTTGCAATCAGAAGTATTTTGGGAATCCGTTTAGTCTTGCTCATTGTACCCATCAGCGAGTGCCAGGGTCAGTTCTCGCCGCGTCAACCGCCGTCCGAACGTCGTCGAAGCTGCCTCATATAGAGGGTATCTCTAGAGGTTATATAGTTCTGTTCATTATTAAACACCTCGCTTCATGTGCTCCATAGCGAGAATCGTTGATGACAAAGCCCTCGTCACCTGAGGTCCAGCGATTTGTCGAGGCGGCAAAACGCGGCAATAAGAGCCTCAAGGGTGGCACCAATGGCTTGGAAGAACGAATACCCGATGGATCGAGGCGCGAGTTGGTGTCTGGGCATCTATTGGTAGTTCCACCACCGCTCATGCTTTGCTCACGTCCTCGAATACCGGTGGGGGGACTTGTCCGAGTAGAACTGATCGGGAGTTTTCCTTCGGTTGGCAGGGCTTCTCATTCTTGGAACCCTGCACGGGGAATCTGCGTCTCAAGGTCATGGATTGATGAACGCAGTGGATCGGAGGACGAATGAAGTCCAACGCTGCAATCCTTCTACTGTCGTGTTGTTTTCTATCGTGCTGTGCGTTCGGTCAGGATAAGGCAGCCCTATCTGCCGCGGAAGCTGCCTGCGGGCCTCGGGACATCCGATTCGAGGTGACCGCCGACAAATCCCGGCACCCGACACCAAGACCCGAAGATGGGAAAGCGCTGATCTATGTGGTGCAGAAAGACGACGCCTCCACGAGGTTTGCCGCCGGTGGCAAGTGGCTTGGCGCGTTGCGGCGCCGAACTTACTTGGTCGCCTCGATCGATCCGGGTGAGCACCGCCTGTGCGCGATCGGCCGTATAGGTATATGGAGCCATGTTTCGCTCTGCGAGTTAAACGCAAAGGCAGGAGAGACCTACTACTTCGTCACCGAGTATGGGGAACTGCTCGCCGACCAGTTCGCTCTCCAGCAAGTAGATCCGGACCAGGGGAAGTATCTTGTCGCTTGGGCGCACCTCAGCGCTTTCCATCCGAAGTAACGGATGAATCGGCCCATTTTACTCGGGTACCGCCTTACGTGCGGACGCACTCAAAAAGAGAAATATTCCGCAGTTATTGTGGAGTCACGATCTTTGCGGAAACTCGATACCGTCGATACTTCGTATAGTGGTGCACGTTGCAAACGCCTCTTCCGAGGCTCCGAATGTTGGGAATTTTCCGGAATTCCCCAGATCTGCGATCTTCGATAAATCGTTGACTTTGATATACACATTCACATCGCGCGGTAGCCATAGTGGCTCGTCCACATCCGGCAATCGCACTTCACCAAATCTCACTTTCAACGGCTGCTTGTCCAGCCCAATTTCCGGTCGTCGCGCCAGCAGATCCGTCTGCATTTGAACGATGTGAAAATCTCCCTTGTCCACCCACGCAATTCCCTGCGTGAGCATCTGCACGGTGATCCCGCTTTGCCCTTTCATCGTAATCTTGTTGCGTGCCTCGCTGGGACTTCTTCGCCAGTTCGGTCCGCGTGGTGCGGAAGCAGTGCGGTGCTGTAGAAGTCACCGGAATCCGATCGGCCTGACGGCGGGGACGCTCCAACCTTGGCCCTCGGTTCGAGGGATCCCTCTCGAGTCATTCACGGTTTGATGTCCGGTATGTTCGTATCTGTAGCTGACTTCACAGATACTGCGCCTGGAACTTGTGCCGATGCGTTATCCCCTTGGCGGGTGAGATAGAGGACGAACGGAGTGAGTTCGAAGGGCGTCACCTCATTTTCGGCCACCGTGCCTAACGGCTTGGACTTGAGCATGTGCAGCTGATTGTTCCATGGTTCGACCTTGATGCGTCCGCCGAGCGGCAGGGCAGCGATGACGTTGCCCGCTGGCTTTGCTGCCGACGCTTGCGCGGTGGGCGCTGCGGTAGTGCTGGTCAAGCCTGGCGCGACTCTGTTGCCTAGGTGCGGACTAACCAGATTGGGAATCTCCTTCGAACGCTCATTCAACGCTTGGAAGAAGAGTTGCGCGTTTCCGAGATGATCCTTGTATGGCGACTTCTTCAGTAATTCGATCCCCTCTTGGGTCGCCGCCTGTTCCTCTTCTGGCGTGTGTGTAAAGCCGAAGTGATGGAACGATTCTTTTTCGTCGAATCGCAAGCGATTGAAAAACGCATACTGCGTGGGCATACGATGTCCAAGCACGACATGACCGAGCTCGTGCGCGACGATGGCCGCAAGACTGGCCTCGTCAGGAAGCACATCCACCAAGCCGCGACTCAGGACGATGGTGTGGCCCATGGTGAAGGACTCCAGTGTTGAGGTCATCAGAACGCGGCAACGAACCGCTGGCTGGATATCAAGGTTATTTGTGACCTCGAGGTTGTTGACTACCGTCTCCAGCACTTTGTCCACATCCCCATAAGGCGCCATCAAGCCCAGCCGTTCCATCTTGCCTGCGACATTGTCTTCGGCTTGGCGTCCCCAGGCGCGTTTTGCCTCAAGTGGGGAGTAGTCGTCAGCGATTTCACTCTGATCCTTCACTGGCCCTGACGTTTCCACCAGAACCTTGCTTAGCTCTTGCTCTTCCCGAACGTGGCTAGGGGCATAGTTCCAAAGGCGCGTCTGGGCCCTGAATGACGGGACCGCCAAGCTGTCGACTTCTTCGCTGTAAATGAAAACCGGTAGCCATTCGTTTTTTCCTGTGTTTGTGCGCCAGCTGTCAAAATTGAAGTAGTAGCTGGTTTTGGACCGACCAGTGTAGCCACCATTGAAGCGCACGATGTGGTACTCCTGATCTTCCACCCAGATGCGGCCGACAAAGCGCCCTTTGTCTCCCTTCGTGGACGGATCGAGATCGAAAACTAGACAGCGAACTTCACCCAAGAACTCACGGCCGACATAGTCGAACTTGTAATGCTGACGGTCGAAACCGTTTGTGTCGAGGTAGATCATTTGAAGAAACCCGCGCGGGAGAAATTGCAGCGAGAACATGCTCCCCAAACCGCTGATCACATTATGTTTGATACCAGTGCCACTGATAAGCGGCTCGAGCTCCACCCCCTTCGCGAGCTCCGCGCGCCCGAGAAAATACTTGTCGCCGTTCGGCACCGCGCCGAGATCCTTGTTGGGACGGAGAATCTGTATGTACGTTTCCACAATGGGTGAGTATTGGCGAAGTGATTGCACCTCTGCCTGCTCTTGCGCCACGATCTTGTCAACGACTTCAGTCATAGTCGGCTGTTGCTGGGGAGCTGCAGTCAGGGGGATCGCACCCAGCGCCAGGGTCATAGGCAAGATTTTCAGGACACGCATAATGTCTCCTAAACTGTTCATCGCAGATAGAGCTGCTACTTGGCAGGCTAAGCTTCGGGAGGCAAGCTGCCAGCTGTCCAGAGGGTTAGTTTAAGGACAGGAGTACCTACCCGATGGTCGCCCTGGACGAAATGTCGGCTGCTTTAGTGAGAATTGAGAGCCCGCAAAATGGGCTGTGCCGCCCTTGCCTGCGGTTTGTTAAGCGAACGCGGCGATAAGGAGACGGGTTCTCAGGTCAAAACGAGACCAGAATAGTTCGTGCGGCTGGTTCGGGCGAGACCAGCTGGACCGCTCCTCACGAGGTAGAGATGGGCGGTTGCCGCCAGCGGCGCCGCGAGCTTCCTGGTCGTGCTGATCGGCCCTCCTCACCGCGAATTCTTTCCAGCCTTCTGACGGCGTCCCATCCGGCTCTACCCGCAGTATCATTCCAATCCACACACGACGCGAGCATTCGCGATAAGTGTCGTCAAATCATCGAGTTTGGAAAAGACGGCTGTTATTCCAAAGGCAAAGGCTTGCTTCTCGATGTCCACATCGTACTCTGCCGTCAGCATGAAAATCGGCAATGCGGGCTCTCGTGCTTTAAGCTCACGGGCCAACTGCAATCCGTTCATTTCGGGCATTGAGAAGTTCACGATGGCTAAGCTCGGCGATAGCTGCTTGGACTTATCCAGGGCCTCGGAAGCACTCGCAGCTTCCACGCAATGGTCGAAGCCGCTATTCTCTTCGAAAAGGGTGTGAAGGAGTGTTCGGAAAGCGTGATCGTCATCCACGATCAGCACCGCAGGCATGTTTCGCTCCGTTTGAGAACAATCCGTCTGGAGAAGTTCGTCGAGCGAATTGTTTCTGAGTACTCGAATGCCGGCATCACTGACATTCGCTAGCTTGTTCTCGACGCTGGTCGGCTTAGAGAGTGGACGGTCAGGCTGCATTCATGCGGCTTCAGGTAGCCGCGTACGCGGGCTTCAACCAATGAGTCGTGCATCCGGAGCGACGAGGTCCTCCGCTCGGACAAGCTCTTCATCGATTCCCGAAGCGCCTCAAGAAGAGCGAGGATTGCAAGTTTTGTGTGCTTATCCAAGTTGCTGCAACGCTGGAAGACCGCAGTGGGTTCCTAGTCCACACGCGTTTTCGGTCTTAGCGGTTTGCTGCAATGAGCACAGCAGGGGATTTGGCTTCGCCATGCCACCTCCAGAGTCCGGACGCAGAATGGGCAGCGCCCTGACCATTTGTGATTGCATTCCGGACATGCGTTGAGAATAAGCTCCGAGCGGCGCAAGAGTTTGTTGCCCTCCCGAAGAGATACCACGAATCGACAGTTCCTGTTTGTGCAGATCAAGAATTCTTCCAAGACGGAATCCCCTTTGCGATCGGACGGTTTTAGAACCGCGAGAGAGGCAGAGGACAGCCCAGAATTTGGGAGCCGGCTTCGCACTCTTGGCTTGTTTTCATTGATCAAGTGCACACCAACCAAACACGTTGCGCCCGGTAAATTGGGGAATTAGCGGACGCCGGAAAATCATCCGGATCGACCCCGCGTCAGGATCCTCGCACCCGCACTCTTTTATGGCACGCGAAGTTGTCTGGCTGCAATGCCGAGAACTACGTACCGCCAGCTACGTATCGGTTTGCTCACTCGTCCTGAGACGCACCACAGGCTCGCGCGAATTCACCGATCTCCGCTCTAACATGAATCCGGCGAATGCAAATCCGGCCCGGCTGGACGAGACTGCGGGCCATTTCGCTGGGATTGGAGTACCATCGGCCGAGCGAAGCGGAGGTATCTTAAGGAGTGGCTCCGATCGAAATACAGGTCCTTGCAGCTTACTAAAAGGAGCAAATGCATTGACACTGCCAGGTCGGGTCTGGTGGAGGGCACCATGAACCAAACCGGGGCCAACACGCACCACAGCGATGCTGACGAAGCGTCGAATGTTTTCGAAGAGCGCCTGCGGCTCATGACTGACGCAATCCCCACAATAGTCTGGCGCAAATTGCCGGATGGCTCGGCTGATTTCCTCAACCGACAATTTCGGGAATATACGGGTCTTTCCTTGGAGCACGGTCTGGGCCGGGGCTGGACGAACGCCTTCCATCCTCACGACCGTTTGATGGAGGAATGGCGCGCGGCTTTGGCAGCCGAGAAACCGTTTAAGAAAGAGGCGCGTCTTCGCCGGCCTGGCGGTCAGTCCCGAAGACCTTCCAAGAATCATGAAGCGGTGGCTCGTGGATACTGGCCGCTGAAGAACCCTACGAGGATGAAATGCGCTTGCGGCGGTCTGACGGAGAATATCGCTGGTTTTTGGTTCGCGGCGCGCCGTTGCGCGACCAGCAGGGAAACCTCGTTAAGTGGTACGGAGTATCCATCGATATTGATATCACCGACCGCAAGCGGGCAGAAGAGGAGGTGCGGCGCCTTTCAGGCCAGCCTTTGCGATTGCAGGACGAGGGGCGACGTAGGATTGCCAGGGACTTGCACGACTCCACTGGCCAAGACCTTGTCGCTCTGGCAACCACGCTCAGTCAACTCCATGCTTCGATCCCTTCGTCCGGCAGGAAGTTGCGCAAGCTCGCTTCCGAGTGTCTAGCGTTGGCGGATCAGTGCATTCGAGAAGTACGCACGCTTTCCTATTTATTGCACCCACCGATGTTGGACGAAGCCGGACGGGAGGATGCGTTTCGTCATTACGTGAAAGGCTTCGCCAAGCGAACTGGAATCGAGGTTGAATTGGCGATTTCGCCGCGTCTGGGACGGATGAAGCCAGTTGTCGAGCTGGCTCTGTTCCGCGTCGTTCAAGAGAGTCTCACCAACATCCAGCGGCATTCGGGAAGTTTCCAGGCCAAGATACGAATTGAGCGCGACCCGAGAAAGATCACAGTGGAGATCAGTGACAAAGGGAGTGGAATTCCCGGAAACCTGAGCAGACAAAACGGGGAATTATCCTTTGGACTTGGGGTCGGCATCCCGAGCATGCACGAGCGAGTGACGATACCGGCAGATGACTAGAAACACGAAGAGACTTCGAATCCTGGTGGCGGACGACCACGAGCTCGTCCGGCGCGGCATACGTGGACTCCTTCGCGCTCGACGCGGCTGGACCGTTGTCGGCGAGGCCATGAACGGCCTGGAAGCGGTAGAAAAAGCGCATAGGCTGAAACCGGACGTAGCCATCCTCGATATCAGCATGCCCGATTTGGGCGGCCTTCAGGCGACCCGCCAGATTCGAGAGTCAGTCCCAACTACCCAAGTTGTCGTCCTCACCATGCACGAGTCCGACCAGATGGTGCGCCGGGTCCTCGAGGCCGGAGCCCTTGGCTACGTCTTAAAATCCGATCTTGCAACGCACCTTGTAAAAGCGGTGAAAAGCGTTTCTGGGGGGAAGCTGTTTCTGAGCCCCAGAGTATCTGACATCGTGCTGAAGGGATTCCTCACGGCCGGGAATCGACCGGAGCCAACGGAGCATTCGCAAGCCCGGCCAACTCTCCGCGAGGTTGAAATTATTCGTTTTCTGGCACAGGGCAAAGCGAATAAGGAGATTGCAGCCGAGCTAGGAATTACCATCAGGACGGCCGAGACGCACCGAGCAAGAATCATGGTCAAGCTTGGCCTGCATTCTCTCGCCGAGCTCATTCACTATGCTATCCGCCACAAGATCTTCACAGCTCCAAGCGCCAAAGAATAAATTCCTGGCCAGAGGCGAGCAGTTGTAGTCCTGCACGAACTCCTTTCCGAGAATACTTCCTATCAGGTGAGGTTCTGGCTCAGCGCGAATGTCCGCGTGACCCAGCCCCGACAAGCTCCTTGTCCTCTGTGGGTAAATTAGCCGATTGAAACCGGGCTGGTGTGAGTGTGGGAGTCCGGCTGAAGAAATATAGATAGCCGAGGACGACTACGGGAAAGAGCACGGCGGCGCCTTGCCAGACGGTGGAACGGGAGAATGCGCCGCTGACCATTCCAGCAAAAAGCAGGCCGCCCATGAAATAGGGGAAAACGCACTCGTAGCAAAGCCTGGCGACTTCGAATGATGGCCGGCCTTCGACCAATCCGATTACGGCAGATATAAGAGCCGTATTGAGTGGGAGATACAGGGTGCCTGCCAGTATGGCGAAAACTAAGGGCGAAATGGCGAATCCTGAACCAAGCAGGAGGCGTGCTGATTGAAAGGCAACCGTTGCGCTCAGGACAAGGGCTGCGGCGCTAAAGGTCACTTGGATGAGGCGGGGCTGTTTCGCGGCCCATAAAGACTGCACGAGGGCAGCCACGAGCGCAATGGCGGCCACTTCTGAAAAAGAGCAACACAACATGGCGAGAAGAAGGAAGATAAAGTTTGGCGACATGGTGCTCTCCAGGCCCGGTATGCGGATCTTGAGCGTTGAGGAGACGCCCGCGAAGCCCAGAAGCGTCACGAACTGAGTGAGGCTGGCGGAAGTCCAAGATCCTGCGGCGATGAGCAGGACCGCGGCTCCAGAAATTATGATCAGTGATAGGTAAATCTTAGCTGTTCGCGGCATTAGTTTCCCCAAACCACGGAGTTTCCCCAAACCACGGAGTTACCCCAGACCACAGAGTTACCCCAAACCACGGAGTTGCCCCAGACGACAGAGTTGCCCCAAACCACGGAATTACCCCAAATTATGGAGTTGCCCCAAACATTTGGGTTGGTCCACACCGTCCCCGGAGCACCTGTGACGGTCACGGTGTTGTCAGCCGAGTTGTACACGGCCGTGGGTGACATAGCAGCGCCCAGAGTTGCGGGAGCAAGGTCGGTGTTGGAGAGTGCAGCAGACGCGTCAACCGCGCCGGCGCCCACCGCAAACATGTCCTGCTCGATCGTATAGGTCACACCGGTACCCAAGTCCTTCGCTGTTGTGTATTGCCCAAAGCCTTTCCAGGCCGTCTTCATTAAGCGGGCTTTCACCTGGTCTGGAGTGAGGGACGGATCTTGTTGGACAAGCAGGGCCGCGACGCCGCTGACCACTGGCGTGGCCATGCTCGTGCCGCTCATGGTCATGTAGTTTGCGGGTCCGTATTGAGAACCGCAGTTCGTCCCGGATCCGTCACAGGGGAAAACCGCGAGTGACGGATACTCGGTAATAAGGGTGGTACTCGGAGACGCCAGTAGCGATACCACGGAATTACCCGGGGCGACGAGATCCGG
>Ga0210407_10004475_pt1 | contig 10995 bp, 9 predicted proteins | sample IncBWC27MmetaG_FD_150860 | JGI IMG/M metagenome (GOLD analysis project Ga0210407, IMG submission 150860) | Forest soil microbial communities from Barre Woods Harvard Forest LTER site, Petersham, Massachusetts, United States - Inc-BW-C-27-M | ecosystem: Environmental > Terrestrial > Soil >... | reverse complement strand
ACAAGACGGTCGTTCCCTGCTGGGCGGTATCAAAGATAAGGTCATAAAAAAGATGAGTGGATTCGACATCGAGGCCATTGGTGGGCTCATCGAGAACCAGAAGCTTGGGCTCATGCAACATGGCCAGGAGCAACCCGAGCTTCTTCTTCATTCCACGCGAGAAGTCTTCGGCATAATTATTGATGTCGTCGGCTAGACGGAGCTTGGCGATGACCGGGGCAATTCGATTCATCGTAGCAAGCACGTCCAAGCCATGCATCGCGGCGCTCAGTTCGAGCACCTCCCTGCCGGACAAGTAGGAATAAAATACCGGCTCATCCGGAAGAAATCCGATGAGGCGCTTGACTTCCACGCGTTCCTCAAACGCGTCATGACCGTCAATGTGTAAGTTCCCTTCTGTGGCTTTTAGAATCCCCATGAGCAGGCGGAACAGAGTCGTCTTGCCAGCGCCGTTGGGACCCAACAATCCGCAGATTTGTCCCGATGGAACAGAAAACGTTACATTCTTGAGTGCTATTTTGTAGCCGAAGGATTTCGTGACTCCGTCAATCCGGACCAGGGCAGAGGATTGCTCAATTGGTTCCATAGGAAGAGGAGCAAGCGTTTTGCTCCCGTTCTGAAGATAGCGGTCGGACATTTTGGGACGCAAATCGCAAAGGAAATATGAACCACTTGAGCATACGACAAAAAGCCCTAAACACCGAAGCCCAAGAAGAGTGTACAGCTGCCTTCGGGGATAGGCTGGCGGATGCTTGGAGTCAAATGAGATTTGGGATAAGGGTGAGGAGGGCGCAGACCCCTCCAGCCGAGATCGGAAGGTGGCGGCGTGCGGGCGTTTCCTGCTTCCAAGTACCCTGCTTGGATTATTCGTATCTCAGAGCGACAATCGGATCGACACGCGTGGCGCGGCGCGCGGGGATATAGCACGCTAAGACGGCCACGCCCGTCAAAGCAAGCGCTACGGCGAAGAACGTTAAAGGATCGTTTGTGCCAACTCCGTAAAGCAGGTGTGAGAAGCTCGACAGCGAGCGAGTGAGAATGAGTGCGGCTACCGCGCCGATAGCGAGTCCGGCAAGAACCAGCCGAAGGCCCTGTCCAAGTACCAAGCGAAAAATAATTCGTTTCTCAGCACCGAGGGCAATGCGAATTCCCATCTCGTGCGTGCGCTGGGCGACTGAATAGGAAATCACGCCGTAGATTCCGACGGATGCCAGCAGCAAAGCCAGCCCCGCAAACGTTCCTAAAAGGATCATTGGAAATCGCTGCGAAGACATCGAGTCCAAAACAATCTCCCGCATCGAGTGAACGTCGTAAACTGCCTGGTCGCTGCCTGCTCCATAGACCGCGTCCTTGATTGCAGGCATGACAGATGCAACGTCGAGCGGTGTGCGAACGACGATCGTCATGTTGGGATAGTTTAGTAGCACCCATTGGTCCGGATCCTGATAGAGCGGAAAATAGACCTGGCTTCGAATATCCGTGCTGGAGTCGCTTAGCGCCCACTGTTTTACATGGCCCACCATGCCGATAATCCGGCAGGGACCTACAGGCGAAAATCCTGCCGATAGCGTCTGACCGAGTGGATCGCTGCCTGGAAAATACATGTCGGCGAGAACACTATCGATGACCATGACGCATGGGGAATTGGTGGTGTCCTCGGAGCTGAAAAATCGGCCGCGAAGCAGCGGTATTCCCATCGTCCGGAGGTAATCCGGACCTGTAAGGAACATCACTAGCCGGGGAGCGCCCTGAAGCGAAGCCGGCCTCTGCGAGCCAATCCAGAAGGGCATAATCCAGCCCCCATTCAGCGGAACGGAACCCGTGAAATCGGCCCCCTGCACGCCAGGAATTTGACGAATGCGCTCGATCAACTGCTGATAGGCAGTTCGAGTGGCTGGGACCGTCTTCGTCAGGGAACGCGAAACTCCGACCTTGAAGGTCATGATGTGCTGTGCGTCGAAGCCAGGATTAACATCCGATAAGTGCCGAAGCGTTCGGAACAATAGGCCCGCGCCCACCAGCAACACCAGGGTCAAGGCCATTTGGACGATCACGAGAATGCTTTGCGTGCGATGATGCGCGGCGGTGGAACCGCGGCCTCCCTCCTTCAGCGAGGCTTGCGGGTGGCTGTTCCAACTTTTCAGGGCCGGCGCAAGTCCAAACAGAATCCCAACGGCAATCGACGTGCACAACGTAAAAAGCAGGACGGGACCATTCACAGCGATGTTTTCGCTGCGCGGCAAGTTTTCGGAGACCGCCGCCGGGACTAATTTCACTCCCCATATCGCAAGCAGGAGTCCCAGACCGGCACCAAGCAGAGAAAGAAGCACGCTTTCCGTAAGCAGCTGCCGCACCAATCGCGTGCGATTCGCTCCAAGCGCTACGCGGACAGCATACTCCCGTGCGCGGGCCGCGGAGCGCGCAAACAGGAGATTAGCGACGTTTGCGCAAGCAATCAGCAAGACGAACCCTACGGCTCCCAACAACAGGAGAAGCATCTTGCCGGCGTCCCCTACGACAAACTGCTTGAGGGGCTCGACGTAAATTCCCAAATCTCGATTGGCATCGGGATAGAGATGGTCCAGACCGTTCTGTATCGTGCTGATCTCCGCCTGAGCCTGTGCCAAGGTCACTCCAGGCGCCAGTCGGGCTAAGGCGTAGATTCCGTCGTGGGCCGCGCGATCATTGAGGATAAGAGGATCGATCTGGCCCAGGGGCGTGTAGACATCGGCGTCGTCTTGCAGACGAAATCCGAACGCGGTGACTCCGAACGCGGTGACTCCGACGACAGTGTAATCCACTCCCTCCAGCGTGAGGGACCTGCCCAGAACCTCAGGGCTGCCGTCGAACCGATTTCTCCATAAACGAGTGCTAATGATAGCAACCGGCGCTCCGCCGTACCGGTCTTCTTCGGGAGAGAATTCACGCCCGAGAGTTAATTTCGTGTCCAGGGTGCTGAAGAACCCCGAGGAGATTTCCTTCCTATTAAGGTGCTCGGGCGTGCCAGGACCTGCGAAATCAACTCCTTCCTCCCTGAACGCGACCATTTGCTGGAAGGAGCGAGCACTGCGCTGCCAATCTTGAAGGTTAGGATACGAAACCCACGTTCGCGGAAAGCGTGGATTGTTCTCCCACACCATTACCAAACGATCCGGATTAACGTATGGCAGCGGGGCAAACACGGCACCCTGCATTACGCTGAACATCGCGGTGTTAGCGCCGATGCCGAGGGCGAGCGTTAGTACAGCGACAGCAGTAAAGCCAGGGTTCTTGCGCAACATGCGCAGGCCGAAGCGGATGTCGTCGAAGAGCTGCTCGAGCCAAACGAAGGTCCAGACTTCGCGGGTGTCTTCCTTCACGCGAGTCACATTTCCGAACTTGCGCGTTGCCGCATAATGGGCCTCTTCCGGCGACATGCCACGATCGATGTTGTCCTGAGTTTCCCGGTCGATGTGGTCGCGAATGTCCTGATCGAGATCCTTGAGGAGGAGCTTGCGGCGTTTCATGGCCGGCCCTCCTGGCGCCGTGGACGAAGAATGCGCGCGATGGCGCCGGCCAGCTTGTCCCACTTGCTGGTCTCGAGCGTTAGTTGTTTGCGGCCTTTGGCGGTAAGCCGGTAAAACTTGGCGCGGCGATTGTTTTCGGAGGTGCCGGCTTCGACGGAAATCCATTTGCGCTTGATGAGCCGGTGGAGTGCCGGATAGAGGGAGCCTTGCTCAACCTGCAAGACGTCGTCGGAGTTGAACTCGATGGCTTTGGCGATGGCGTGGCCGTGGGCGGGCCCGAGGAGCAGAGTGCGCAGAATGAGCAAGTCGAGCGTGCCCTGGAGCAGCTCGATGCGATCGATGTGCTCTTTAGTAGACATTCTAGGTGAAGATACAGAGCTTCCCGTAGAATGTCAAGGTGAGCTGTGCCATCTGAGGAAGATTACGGCCGAAACGCTGCGGCGTGATCTGTTGCCCATTCGAGAAACGTATGTGCGGGTGATCCCGTGATCTCCTCAACTGTGGAGCTAACGTGCGCGGGTTGGCCGATGGCCGCGGCCCAGGCCCGGAGCAGCATATTCACTGCCACCAACGGGCCGATGGTGAGCAACTCACGCCGCGCCTCGTCAGGCGAGATCTCTTCGATGTGCAGCGAGCGGCCGAGCACGCGACCGATTGTAGACACCTGCTCGAATTGGCTCAGCGATTGAGGTCCGGTCAGAACATATTCCGCTCCGGCGCGTCCGTCCTCGCACAACGCGCGGACCGCGACAGCGGCAATGTCCCGCGGGTCTATGGGAGCTGTCGGAACATCGAGATAAGGCCAGCGCACGACGTCGCCAGCGCGAATTTGCGGCGCCCACCAGCTGAGTGCGTTTGCGGCGAACATGCCGGGCCGCAGAAACGTCCACTGGAGTCCTGAAGTCTCGATGAAGTGCTCGATTTGCTCTCCGATCGCTCTGAGCGGATTGGGCTGTTGGAAGAGCGGGTGTGGCGTTTTGAGCGGGGCGGAGAGGAAGACGATATGCCGCGCATGCTTGGCGATGCGCTCCAAAGCAGGAGCAACCGTGGCTGCCGGGGCGGTCCACACCAGGAACACTGTGTCGATGCCACGGAGGCAGGCATCCAGAGTCTCTGGAAGTGAGAGGTCTCCACGAACCACCTCGACCTGGGGCGGCAATGGAGCGGCGCTTGGATTGCGCACCATAGCGCGGACAGGTGCGCCCGTGGCCGCCAATTGAGAGACTACTTGCCGGCCAACGGTGCCGGTCCCTCCGATAATGAGAATAGGATTCATGCGGGACCATCCTATTGGCGAAAGCCCAAGGGAATCAAGGAAGCAGGTCTCACCAAGAGATTGTGGCAAGCTACGGGCGTACGTTTTTGGAGTTACTGACATTCATCCATGAACGGCTCAACGCACGACAACGGTGAAGTGCCAAATTTCACCTCCAACGTGAAAAAAATCTTGCTAGGCGGGGCGGCATCGGTTTGGCTGATTTTTTTTGTGGCGCTGGGAGCGCGGCTGGGATTTGGGTGGGATCAGGAGCGCAAGATACCGCGGGAGATGTTGGCGCCGGCATCGTTCGCGCAGGAGACCGGGAGCATCGCGTCTGCGCTGTTGAGAGGAAAAGGATTCAGCTCGCCGTTTGGGAGGGAGACGGGACCGACAGCGTGGCTGACGCCGGTATATCCGTTGGTAGTAGCGGGGGTGTTTCGCGTGTTCGGTGTGGCCACGCGCTCGTCGTTCTTCGCGGTGTTTTTTCTCAATGCAGTATTCTCTTCGGCTGTATGTATTGCCATTTTTCATGCGGGAAAGCGGATTGGCGGGCTCTGGGTTGCGAGTGGAGCGGCGTGGCTGTGGGCGCTGTTTCCCAACGCGGTGATGGTGCCGTTCGAATGGGTATGGGACACGAGTCTCAGCGCGCTGCTGGGGGCGACGATTCTGTGGGCGACGCTGGAGCTGGCGGAATCGCGGCGGATAAGGGACTGGTGCGCATACGGGCTGCTTTGGGGATTCACGTTGATGACCAATCCATCGCTGGGGTCGCTGCTGCCGTTCCTGCTGGGTTGGGCGGCGTACCGCGCGCGGCGCGAAAAGCAAGCTGGGATTACCAGCCGGGCGACGGCGGCGGCGGGAATCGCGGTCTTGTGCTGCGTGCCGTGGACGGTGAGGAACTACGCGCAGTTTCACCGGCTGGTTCCGCTGCGTTCGAATTTCCCGCTGGAGCTGTACATCGGGAACAACAACAACTACGCGATGCGGCAGTTTGTGTGGCCGCCGAAGATTAACAAAGAAGTGGAGCTGCTGCGCTATTTGAAGATGGGCGAGACGGCGTTCATGGATGAGGAAAAACGGAAGGCGCTGGAATTCATCCGCGCGCATCCAGGGATTTTTGTGGAGTTGACCGGGGAGCGGTTTGTGACCTTCTGGACGGGTCTGCCAGCGCCGGTGCAAGCATTTCTCAGCACGGACTCGCAGCTAGTCCGTGTGTTGCTGGTTTGCAATACGCTGGCGGCGGTGGGAGGGCTGGTGGGAATCGTGGTGCTGATCGTGAGAAGGAGCGCGTACGCATTTCCCACTGCGGCGTATCTGGTGGTGTTTCCATGGCTGTACTACATCACGCACCCAAACTTGCGATACCGGCACCCGATCGACCCGGTGGTGTTGCTGCTGGTGGCGGTGGCCGTCAGCAGATTGTTTGGAGCCAAAGGAGAATCTACTACTTGAAGAGAACAGCCAGTGGGGAGGTGATGACAAAGATTTTAGGGCTACAATCCTGACGTGGATCACCATACAGTCGCGATCGTCAACATCACGGGTATCTGTCTTGACGTACTGGGGACTCTCTATCTGGCCTACGATTTGTTGGGCGGACAACACGGTCCGCTGCGGCTGCTGACGCGCGCGGTAACCTACTCGGTCGTCTTCGGAATCGGATACGGACTAGGCCTTGGCCTTTTCTTTGGTCTGGCTTCGGGTATCGCGACCGGAATCACTTTGTCGATTGAATTCAGCCGAGCGGCTCGTGGGCTGAAGCATTATTCTTTGTTTTGGGAAGGACTGTTTTCCGCGATCCGGGGACTCGGTTTCGGAGTTGGACTGTACAGGATTGTGGGATTCGGATTCGCAATGGCCTTCACGATTCTCGTCACCGCCGGCCAAGTGTTCGCCTACTCTCGCGGCATGCGCCCTGCGCTTGACTATACAGCATCCCGCCGCCCCCGGTTTTCGCGGCGCCAGTTTTGGGGAACGGTGATCCGCACTGTCGGATACACGGCCACGGCGTTTGCCTGTAGCGCATTCATCCATCACTTGGAGCACGCGTGGTTTTTTGCGATTCGCGTGGGGCTGGTGACCGGCGTTGTTACGGGGGTGGGGATAACGGTTAATCCTTACATCGAATACTACGCCGACAATCTCCCAGAGCGCCGGCTTGGGGCGTTCGGCATCGTGCTCATCCTTTGTGGTTTTGCGCTGCAATCCCTTCAGTATTGGCTGGCACTTCTTGATGTGCGTCTGACTTAAGAGCCATTCCTTCAGGACGAACGGTAAATCTGGTATTCTCGAAGTTCCTGTTTCGCCTACCGAAGAAAAGTAAAAGGAGAGAAAGAAAATGAAGACGAAATCCCTGGCAGGGGTGTTGATTGCGTTTGCAATGATGGCGGGGGCAGCGGCGGCATCGGCGCAGGAAGTGACGCAGGCGGATAGGGAGCGAGCGCTGCAATATCTGGAAACGACAAAGAAGAATGTGCTGGAGGCGACGAAAGGGCTTTCGGAAGCGCAGTGGAACTTCAAACCTGCGCCGGACCGCTGGTCGGTGGCGCAGGTGGTGGAGCACATCGCCGCTGCGGAAGATTTTCTTTTGACGCTGGACAAGGAAAAGGTGATGATGGCGCCAGCGGGGGAAACGGGCCGCGACGTGAAGAAAACGGACGACGGAGTGCTGGCGATGGTTCCCGACCGCACAAACAAGTTGCAAGCACCGGAACCGCTGGTGCCGACGAACCGCTTCGGGTCGCCGGACGGCTCGATCAAGCATTTCGTGGAGAGCCGCGCGACGACGGAGAGTTTCTTGAAATCCGCCACCGGAATGCGCGATCACGTGATGGACAGTCCAATGGGGAAGCTGGATGCGTATGAGTTTGTGCTGCTGATCGCGGCACACAGCGAACGGCACACCAAGCAGATTAACGAAGTGAAGGCGGATCCGAACTTTCCTAAGAAGTGAGAGCGGAAAACAGAAAATAGGAATTAGAAACTGGAAGGCCGGCGAGGTTTTGCCGGCCTTTCCTTTTGCAAGATGTGGACAGCGCGACGAGGCTAAGTGTTTGGCAGCTTGTTCGAGGCTGCTTCAGCGCGATGCAGTGGAACTCACGTTGGCGGCGGTAGTCGCCGGGACCGTAACGGTATTGTCCATGCGAATCAGCAACCCGGTTTGCGCGGGAAGATCGAGGTCCTTGCCTTTACGCGCAACGATGTAAACGGCGCTGCCGGCTAGGCCGAAACCGAAGCCGCGGACGACATGACTGAAAACGGCGCCGACCAGAGTGCCGCCGCCGGTGCCGATAGTGGCGCCGACGATGTCGCCCTTGACGTCGTGCTTTTCCTGAACGACCTGGCCTTCTTCCACTTTCACGTCTTTGCGGCGCTTGCCTTCGGATTGGCCGCGCGGCTGCTCGATGGTGATGATACTCATCTGCACGGGGATGAGGCGGCTATCGACTTCGATGGAGCGAAACGTGAGATTCATGTAGGCCTGGCCGCGAAAGAGCGAAAAGTGACGGGCCTTTTCGACGGTGCCGATGATGCCGTTGACGCGCGTGCCAGCCGGGAGCAGCAACTGGGTGCCGAGGTAGACCGGTTCGGCGACAATGGCGACGAAGGGATCGCCGTCCTTGGAGACGGCGCTGCTGATTCCGCTGAGTAGTGTGAGATGAACTTGCGTGCCTTGGATGACCTGGCGCGGTTCGGCGTAGGACGAGGGAGCGGCGGAGCAGATGAGCGCAGCCGCCAAAAGAAACGATAATGCGACTTTCATTGATTCCTCCTGCGCGCACGGGTGTGCGAGCGAGCTAGCCTCGTATCGTAAGGCGACACCGGGGCGATGCCTCGGTGCGTACCGCTGGCGTGGCGGACCCGCCATCCCGGCAGAGCCAGGACGCGGGGAGGATGGGGAGGAACTCCATCCGAGAAAAGGGTACTCGATTTCTGGAATATGGCGGGCGCGATTTTGGGGATGTTTCTTAGATGTAAAGAGTCCCTCGAACGCGTGATTTCTCGTTCGGCAAGGAGAGGCTTCCTTGTATTGCCCCGAGGTCGCGGGAGGAGTATCTTTTGCGCCAGCTGTTCAACCGGAGGAACGACTCATGAAAAAGAATCGAGTGGGAATTTTTTGCGCGGCTGGGATGGTGCTTGCTGTTGTTGCGACGGGAGTGTACAGCCAGGAGAAAAAAGACAGTCCGGCACCGCCCAAGATATTGCACTTCGGCGATTTGAAGTGGACGCCGATCTTCAAGGGGTGCGATCTTGCGGCGGTGTCCGGGGATATGAATGGCGAGGGAACACCATTCGTAGTGCGTCTGCGGTGCGTGGACGGAGCGAAGATTCCGGCGCATTGGCATCCGACGGATGAAAACGCGACGGTGCTGAAGGGAACTTTCCTGGTAGGGATGGGTGAGACTTTTGACGAAACAAAGATGATGACCATGAACGTGGGGAATTTTGCCTTGATGCCGAAAGAAATGCGGCATTTTGGAATGTGCAAGGGCGAGACCATCGTGCAGGTGCACGGAGCGGGTCCGTTCAAAGTGAACTGGGTGAACGCGGCCGAGGTGCAGCCACCGGATGCTCCGGCCACGCCAGCCGCGAAATCAAAGCCTTGAGGCGCAAACGCGCGTGCAAAGGCATTGCTAATTCGAAAAGACAGATAGTGTGCTCGTCGCCAAAGCAAGAGGGGCCGGGCGTTCTAGCTGCGCTCCGGGGGCTATGCTAGACTTTTGTTCTGCACTCGCGAGAATTTGCGCGAGTGCCGGAGCGTGGAACTTCGGGCTCTGTGCAACGAGGTCCCGCGAACCCCGCCAGGCCCGGAAGGGAGCAACGGTACCGGGATCGCCTCGGGTGCCGCAGATCACCCGAAGTTCCTCTCACTTAAGCAGTTTTTCAGTGGTCAGTTGTCAGTTTTCAGTAGGAGGAAAACGCAGAAGTGCTGCTGAGTTTCTTTGTGCGCCACTCACCGAAACTGAGAACCGGGGAAACTGAAGCTTTGCAAATGTTCGAGGGGAAAAGCGGCGAGGTGCTGTCGACTTCTCCTCTGACTTGTTTACTGAAGACGGAGAACCGAAGACTTCACAAATGAGCTACCAAGTTATAGCGCGCAAATGGCGGCCGCAGACGTTTGACGATCTCGTCGGGCAGCAGCACGTCACGGAAACGCTGAAGAACGCGATCAAGAATGACCGCGTGGCGCACGCGTATATTTTTTCCGGGGCACGCGGCGTGGGAAAAACGACGGCGGCGCGGATCCTGGCAAAAGCGATGAACTGCGTGAAGGGGCCGACGGCGCAGCCTTGCGGGCAGTGCGATTCCTGCAAGGAAATTACGGCGGGGAGTTCGCTGGATGTGATTGAAATTGACGCGGCGTCGAACCGCGGGATCGACCAGATCCGCGAGTTGCGCGAGATGGTGCGGTACGCGCCGGCCGCGTCGAGACGCAAAGTGGTGATTCTCGATGAAGCGCACATGCTGACGGGCGAAGCATCGAACGCGCTGCTGAAGACGCTGGAAGAGCCGCCGGACCGTGTGATCTTCGTGATGGCGACGACGCAGCCGGAAGATCTGGCGGATACGATCCGATCGCGGTCGCAGCATTTTCATTTCCGGGCGCTGACGTTCGCGGAAATTGCGGGGCGGCTGGAGGAGATCGCGCGAAAAGAGGATCTGAAGATCGAAGCGGGCGCGATGGCGGTGATTGCGCGGATGGCGGAAGGAAGTTTGCGCGATGCGCTGTCGCTTCTGGAGCAGGCGCGGGCGTATTGCGGCGATACGATTTCCGATAAGGAAGTGCGCGAGCTGCTGGGAGTGGTGCCGGATGACGCGCTGGAAGAGCTGGTGGGGGCGATCGCATCAGGCTCGGCAGACCGGGCGCTGGGGTTGGTGCACACGTTCCAAAAAGAGGGACGCAACCTGCAACATTTCTGCCGCGAAGCCATCCGGCACATGCGGAATCTGCTGATTGCGCGAGTGTGCGGGGCGGATTCGGATTTGATCGCGGCGACGCCCGATCAGCGGCCGGGACTGGCGAAAGCGGCGGCGCAGTTCAGCGAAGAAGACTTGACGCGATTTTTTCAGATTTTGTTGCAGACCGACGATGACCTGAGGCGGAAGCCCGACCCGCGCGTACACCTGGAAATGGGATTGCTGCGGCTGATCAACGCGTCACGGCTGGCGCCACTGGAAGAATTGCTTGCGGAAATGAAGAGCGGTACGGAGAGCGGAGGGACGAATTCC
>Ga0210407_10004474_pt1 | contig 10996 bp, 11 predicted proteins | sample IncBWC27MmetaG_FD_150860 | JGI IMG/M metagenome (GOLD analysis project Ga0210407, IMG submission 150860) | Forest soil microbial communities from Barre Woods Harvard Forest LTER site, Petersham, Massachusetts, United States - Inc-BW-C-27-M | ecosystem: Environmental > Terrestrial > Soil >... | reverse complement strand
ACCAAGCGGGACCACAGTTACTGTCAACTGTAGATTGTGGGCCATAAATTCGATCGCACGGCACCACATGCTCTTCCTCACTCAACCGCCCAACCCCGAAAAATGCTAAAATACCACCCAGGGGGCGACACGGTTTCGACGGAAGCTGTCGCGTCCCGGAGGCATGCCGGGGGCCAACCACCCGTAATCGGCTGGAAACTAGAACTGCCAACAACAACTTGGCACTTGCTGCTTAATTAATTAAGCGCACGCTTCCCCGGGCTTTGCTCATGGGCCCGGATCGAGGCGTCACACAGTGAGCTGGCCCAAACCTTTCGGTCCGGAGGGGGCGGGCGAGACCAATCGGACTAGCCGGCTGCGTTTCTTGCTCGTTCTAATCGCGGCCAGCGAACCCTACTGAACTGAGATAAGCATGTAGGCTCCGCGGCGTAGCGCTTTTCGGACGGGGGTTCGACTCCCCCCGCCTCCACCATTTCAAAGTCTCTGTAATCAATGGATTACAGCTATTTTAGATGTTGTTGTGTTCCAGTCGCGTCCCATTACTGGAGGCGGGGGAACACGAATGGCCTCCAGGACCTCCGCATTGAGTATCACTGGACGTTGATCGGCACCAACACCGTACCGGAGGCGCCGGACACGGGTTCGCATCAGTGGCTTCAAGGTTTGGCAGATTGGAGCGGATCGACTCATCGCCTCCTCTCAGGGCCACTTCGATAGCTCCGAATATCATCGTCAATTAGAGCGCGGATGCAGGAACCACAATAAACCATCTGCCAGCGCAGATTCCTCTGATGCCGGGCAGCTAATCCGTCTTAATAAAATGTATTGCAATGTGATGCAACGCTGCACTACAATGTGGTGCATGAAGACCGAAGTATACAGCTGGCGTCTATCTGAAGAGCTTAAGTCGGACCTGGAGCGGGAAGCTCATCACCGGAAAGTGTCGGTATCTTCCGTCCTCGAAACGGCCGTCCGCGATTGGCTAAAGAAGAGCAATACGGACGCTCCAGATGACCAGGCGCAGCGAAAACTTCACACCGCTGCGACGCGTTGCCTGGGCGTACTCGCAGGCATCAATTCCCGGCGCGCCGAAACAGCACGCGAAGCAGTCCGCAGGCGCCTCAAGCGGCGCTATGACCGCTAATGCGCTCATCGATACTGGCGCGATTCTCGCGTTGCTGGACAGAACTGATCGATGGCACGATTCCTGCGTCGATGCATTCCATCAACTACGACTTCCCTTGCTAACCTCAGAGGCTGTTCTCACCGAATTATTCCACCTGGTTGGCGATACGCGCTCGGAGATGGAGGCCGCCTGGCGGTTCGTTCATTCCGGAGCGCTGGTCCTCGGTACAATCGAACATGCAGAACTGCAGCACGTGCATGGTTTGATGTCGCGCTATTGGGATCGACCCATGGATTTTGCCGATGGCACGCTCGTGTATCTGGCGAGGCGTGAATTTCTTTCAGTAATTCTTACCGTTGATCACGCAGATTTTGCAACGTACCGTATTGAAGGAAAGCGCCAGTTCCGGGTGCTCCCGGCCAATCACCCGTAAGAGCTGCTACCTGAGTTTACAGAATTCCTCCGACTGAAGAGGAAGTACGATCCTGAAGAGAGTGTTCAGAGCGGCTGGTACCCACACCACAAAACCATCTGAGCGGACAACCACTAGGCGTTATGTCGACGTTCTGCATAACGTCGCGTCGCCGATTATGACTCACAATTCAACGTAGGTAATTTGCATTTTGTTTGGGGAATGAAAAATCTCGCGTTCCAGATACGTTCCAGTTAGGCGCGATTTTGCCGTTTTCTGCGTTTTGACCGTCTCGAAAAATCAATAAGTTGCGTGTTTTCAATAGCGCTGAATATTCCGACTCCCCCCGCCTCCACCAATCTAAGTACAAAGGACTTACTACGCTGTCTTTTCAAGTGTGCCCAAGACGTGCCCACGTTTTTCGCTTTCCCACATCCGGCGCACGGGTCTGGAAGGACGCAACGGCAACACTGTGGCTCAATCCTGACCTCTGGATAGCCTGTCGCGCGAAGGTCGGAAGATGCCGAAAGGCAATCCGCGGTACGGTCAGCCAGTCAGGGATACGGCGCGGGACCGGCCAGAAGCCCAAACGCAGGCCAGTTTCCTATGCGGAGAGGCGCCAGCGCGAGGTTAGAGGCTAAGCGTCTACCGAAAGCCGCCAGCATACGTCAGGCACGGTGGCGCGCGAAGAGGAAAGAAGCAGCAACTGTACCGGTCGAACGGGCCGCCTGAGCCGACGCCGAAACGGCGTCCCGGAGCAGTGCGTCCGGTTGGCGGACAACACTAAAGGAGAGGCCAGTGTGCCGCTTTTATGCCGTTCATCACTGGCATTGAGAGGTCCAAGGTAATCACGTCGGGTTTGATTTGCTTGGCGAGCTCAATCGCTTCTTTGCTGTTCTCCGCCTCACCACACATCTTAAAACCGTCTGAGAAGAAAGCGGAGGCAAGCATTTCGCGAATCGCGGCATTGTCATCGACCACCAAGACGGTCTTGCCAGTACCTCGTTTTCTGCGATCACTCCGGATTCCCACGGACCCTCGCTTCAAGGCGGCGCTTGGACAGCAGGGGGAACAGACGCAGGAGATTTATAAATAGCAGTCAGAACAACTCACCAACCACTTCGACCTTCGAAAACCTTTTTGTATGACCCATCCGGCGATCCTTCTGGGAACCTCGTCCTTCACAGCGACAGGCTGGGAGGGAACGTTTTATCCGAAAGGAATGAGGCCCTCAGAGTATCTGAGTTCCTACGCAGATCACTTTCATACGGTCGAAGTTGATTCAACGTTCTATGCGGTTCCACCGATGGACTTCGGGGGCGCATTGGGCGCCGGGATGTTCTCGGAATCTGGCCGATAGGCGTAGCCACTTTTGCCGGACTTGGCGTTGCTGAACTCGCGTTCAAAGCCCGGCAAAAGCGAGTCAATGAATCTGCTCGCTCTGTTCACCGCTATGCCTACCAACGCAACGGCCAAGGCCTCCGCAGTTTGCCGTGTCTCGCTTGGTCTACCGACTGCCGGAGTGACGGATTGCAAAAAAGGAGTTGAATCGCGATTCGTACCTGGCTTCCAACCCTCGTCGTTAGCGGCGCGTGAACGATGGCCTGACGGTAGGAGGGCCGAAAGAACAATCCCTCCCCCAAAAGCTAGGGCCAGCATGGCACCCGGGCGCTCTTGAAACTGAGCACGCCAATCCACTGCCGTTTTTACTTTATCTTCCAGCTCGTTGAAGTTGTCGGCGAGATCGTTGCGTGTTTCCTGGATGTGCCGTTCTATTTGATCGGATGTTTCGCCCATTGGACATTCTCCTCTAAACTTCGAATGGTTTTATCTGGATTGAAATTCACTCGCCTTAGTTTCTTACCGCTTGAAATCATCAGCGCAAGAGCGACAATGGCGACGATTGTGCCGACAAGCAGGGCTGCCAACCACCCAGCCATTACCGTGGACAACCCGTAGACAGATGACAGAAGCAAAAAACCGATTCCATAGAAGCCGAAAACCAGTCCTATTCCGAATGTAGCGACGGGCTTGACCGCTCTCGAAGCTTCTTCTTTGAGTTCAGTCTCTGCCAGGCGAAATTCAGAACGGATAATTTCCTGTAAATTGCCGACGATATCCTGCAGGACTTCCGGAACGGACCGCTGCATTTGAGGTGTCGCCATACTGAAGTCCTCCCCGAGAGACGACTCTAATCGCTGCGGCGCAAACCACGGGCCACTAGGAAGCCCAGAACGGCAGCCGCCGCCAGTGCCTGTCCGGGATAACGCTTCACGATGTCCTGGACGTCCTGCGCCATGCCCTTCAAGTCGGTTCGGCGAACATAATCTGCCGTGGCTTGAACCTTATCAGCAGCGGAATGGGCCACGCCGGACAGTCTGTCACCGCCTGAATGCATTGAGGTCGCTGTCTTGTCCAGAGCACCGGCAGCTGATTCACGCGAATCGTCGATCCTGTTCGCGGCTTTGCGGCCGAACTCAGTGACTTTTTCCTTCACATCCGAGGCTGTTTCGGACGCCTGTTCTTTCATGCGAGCGGCAGTACCGGTGCCACCTCCGGTTGATTCGCCATAAGCACCCTGACCCGGCAGTTTGTTGTCGTCGTCCATGTCGGTTCTCCTTTGAAATTTCTCTGGCAGCAGTCGCGAAGGGGCGTTTCGCCTCAACTAGGGACGCTGACTATAGCTCCAGCTTCGCTCTTCTTGAACCCATGATCTATCCGGCCCAGGTCGTATTCGCGGTCGTAGGTTGCTGTATCGTTGTGCTTTGACGGACTGTCTTGCCTTTGGCCGAGCGATGCGCCGATTCCCAAGTAAAGAAGGAGCGAGCGGCCCCGTCTTGCCTAGAGAGTATCGTCTGCGCCACGACGCGCAGCACCGCCAAGGAATTCTTGAAAGCCTCAATGGCCATCCAAGCGTTTAGAGCCTATTGACTCCTCACTTTGCTGGGAACACCACGATTGTCTAGCTCTTTGTAGCACTTTATCGGGTTCACTCAAGCCGCGCACGTCGTTACGAAAAGCGGCAGGCAATGCCTCGATGCAAAGTGGCTACCATGATCTACACCCACATGAGAGGAGCTATTCGCGGATGAGAACAACCCGACGGTTTCTCCGACGACCGCTATCGGTCGCATTGCTTGCGATTGGATCGGCTTCGCCATTGCCTTTGGCCGTGAGGCGGCTACGGTCAATGCCGTGGTCGCCAAGCCAATTCATCACGGATTGGGCACGATCATTCGAAAGCTTTAGATTCGAATCCTGGTCGCCGACGCTATCGGTATAGCCTTCGACACGAATCTTCCAATCAGGATTGTCTTTGAGCACTTGGGCTGCTTTGTCGAGGGAGTCTTCGGAGTCCGGGGTAATGTCCGCTTTGCCGCTGGTGAAATGAACCGCCTTCAAAGTCACGTGCCCGGAGGTTCGGAGAGATGCGGAGATGTCCTCGCGCTCGCGTTTATGCCCAGGACTTTTACCTGAATATCGATCTAGAGTGACGATAAGCTGTCGACCTGCGGGAGGAACGGGAACCTTGCCTTGAAGAATTTCCTTATTGGATATGTCCCGGCCATAGAGTTTGCGGTTCTCGCTGTCGTCTGGCCGCAGGGTTGAACCTTCGAGGGACACCCCGGCAAAGAGCCCTCGTGCCCGCGACCAGGAAAGAATCTCGGCGTGCAACAAAACATCCGTATTGGCACTCGCATTGCGTCCGACGGGGCCTGCGGTAGCGGCGACCTCGCCTCCAATCGTGAACTTATCGGAGAGCAACCGCTCCATTCCGGATTCATTCATGATCAGCATGAACACATCGGTAGAGGAGCCGCCTATTTGCAGGCCATAGCTTCCGCCTTCGATACGAATCGCCGCAGGCGCTCCGAATGGCCCTCGTTCGCCTTTTCGGCAGGAAGCGAAGCCTCTTCCGTACTTCCCTCCGACGACGAAAGCGCCCTTTTTGACTGCCGGGATGATTACGACGCACCTCGCTTGGTCAAAGAGGTCGAGAGGAATACCTTTGTCGGGTTCTCGAGTCATTTCATGGAAAATCGCGTGCGCGTTCCGCAGGCGATGGTCCGGCGCTTCATCGACTGCGGCGGAATAGCCGAATGAAGCTAGGATCAAAAGCGCAGTGGGGAGCACGTAAATTGGACGCCGAATAGATGGGGGGCAGTGCATCATGGTTCCTCCTAACGGCCAAATACAACACAGTCCGCCACCATTGAACTCGGCCCGACAGTCGGGTGCCTATAGGCCGAATCGTGTAAACCGTGTTCCATTTTTACCGGAGAGGTTACCGGGTTCGCCGTATTCGGGAGGATGCGCGGGAGCTGATTGAAATTCTGCTAGCACAGAGAACGAAGTTTAATCGAGGCATGGCAAGGTCCGGAAGTTTGACTCACGAGTGTCGGTGACCGGCAAACTCACGCGCAAGATTGTGCCGTCTGTGGTTGAAGAAAGGTCCAGCTTGCCTTCCACTTCGCGTAGTCGCTCGCGGATTCCGGCAAGGCCGACCCCAACGCCATTTCCTGCGATCTTGAAACTTTCAAGCGGGCAATATCTATCCGCCCTTGGTATGGGCCTGAACTGGCCTCGACAGCGGAAGCCCCCTGCAATTTCGCTACTATGGGTCAACTGTTCTGCATGCTCGGCATAGACAGTAAGGGTAAACTTTCCGCGCCTGTAGTCCGCCAGAGGGACTTTTAGTTCTCCCGCAGACCGACTGTTGCGAAGTGCTATTATTTTGATTCCTGTTGCTCCGCCCGGAGCGATGAATGAGCATTAGTTTCCAATCAGAGGAAACCGTCCTGGAACAATTGCGCGCGCGGTTACGTCGCATGACCGATGAAGAGTTGATTAGGTTCGGAGAAGAAGTGCGGAGACTTGCCGAAAATCCGTTTCAGCGGCAATTGGAAGAAGCGAGAGCGAAGTGGAAGCGGCGAAAGAAGCGCTAGTTATCTTCTGAGTTTTCTTTGACCACGCTCCTCGGATTCTTGTCCTCACGCAGCCCGACGAATTTCGAGTGACGAAGATGGTTGCTCTGGGTCCACTCCAAGAATTCAATTTGTGAGACGAGTTCGGGCCGGAGCCAGACACATTTCCTCATGTCATGGGCGGTCAGACCTTCGCCCCAGCGGGAGCGGTGCTTTACGTCGCCTTACCTTTTGGAAGTTCTCCATTGCTCCAGCCGGATGTTCCAACTCTCTCCGCAACGCTATCGACAAAACTTCGCTTGTGAGCGACGGAAAGAAACACACAAAATCCGATGCATCCGTTACATCCTCTTCCATAGCTGTCGAGCCAAACTTTTCCTTCAAAGCGTGGGAGTGGCGTAAGTTGGAGTAACGACACTTCCGGGTCCGCAATCCGAACGCCTACAAACGATAAGGCCCGGCGAGTCCTATATAAAGTTCAGCAGGAGAGACGAGCGACCTCGATCGCAAAATCGGGCGCAACGAGCAAAATCTTTCTATGGGACTTACACATACAAGGAACGGACAAGACTGTTTTCTTCGAGTTTTAACTGCCTTCCAATTCAAGAACTGCTGCTAACACCCTAAGCAGTCACGAGTTAGCCCACGAAAAGCAACAAGCTCGCATCCAGAAAGTTTTCCACAGAAAAAACTTTCTAGTACCGAAACGAACTGTTCGCTTCCGGCACTACCTGACATTACGGGGGAAACTCTGACGGGATTGCCGATTATCCCCCTGCAGTAGTCGGCACTGACATCCCTGAACTGAGTTTTTCCCTGCTGCGAATTCTCCGTCGCAGATTCGGAACCGGCTGCAGCCATTGCCGGCCTTTGCAAAAACTCGCAGGCCGAAGAGTACGAACTGTTCTGGCACTGAGGTGGATCGTGGCCACTTTCAAAGTCCGTCTATTTGGGAAATTCAACGCGCATCAGGATGATCGTGCTCTTGATTGCTTTCCGTCCGCTAAAGCAAAGGAATTGTTTTGTTATCTCCTCTTGCATAGAGACCGTCCACATCCACGGGAAACGCTGGCGACACTTTTTTGGGGAGAGTGTTCGCCGGAACAAACTAGGAAGTATTTGCGACAAACATTGTGGCAACTGCAGCATGCGCTGCACGGAATTTGCGTAGGCAATTGTTTGGACGTGCTGCGCGTCGACAAAGGGACTGTTCTGCTCGATTCCGGAAGCGATCTTTGGCTGGACGTGAATGAATTTGAGCAGGCATTTGTGCCGGCAAAAGGAATTGCCGGTGAAAAGATGGATGAAGCCTGCGCGTGCGCTTTGCGTAATGCCGTTTCGCTGTATGAAGGAAATCTTTTGGAAGGCTGGTATCAGGATTGGTGTCTCTATCACCGCGAACGGCTTGAGAACACTTATCTCTCGATGCTCGATAAATTGATGGCGTACTGCGAACTGCAGGAAGAATATGAGGCAGGGATTTCCTATGGCGAACGATTGCTGATGCAAGATCGGGCGAGGGAGCGGACCTATTGCCGGTTGATGCGGATGCGGTATTTTGCCGGAGATCGCGCAGGTGCGCTTAGAGAATTCCAGAGATGCGAAGTCGCTTTGAAAGAAGAGTTGAGCGTCGCGCCGGCAAAACAGACCGTCGAACTTCGTCAACAGATCTGCGCCGATCTGTTGAGCAAGCAACTAGACACTGCCTCCGTCAACAACCACATTGCAGGCCCGCTCCAAACAGCGCGACGCACGGAATCGGCCAGTTCTGTATTTCGAGGTCTTCACCGATTGCGCTCAGTACTGCTGAAAATGCAGCACCGTGTGGAACTCGATATCCAGGAAGTGAACAGCATTCTGGATTCGCAGCCAAGTTCCTCTGCGAAACAGAAGCACTAACAACTTCCAGAACTTTGTGAAGCGCCCCCACTCCACGGGGCGTTTTTTTTTGCTTATCCACAAAAAAAGACAGGTGCGGAGACGCGTAAGAGACGAATGGAAAGACGCGGGTAATTTAACTTGCGCCCGTGCAATCAGCCTCGCAGTTCCGGACCACTTTACGAATTGAACTTGAGACATGAGTTTGCTGAGTGCGATGTCAACTGGCGTCACCTCGAACAGCGAATGGCACGAACCGGAAGCGCAATCGTTCATCGTGAAGATTTGGCTGGAGCAAGACACTTCCGATGCAAACGAAGTCCGCTGGCGCGGCAGCATAACTCGCGTGCCGGGCGGCGAGCGGCAGAGTGTAAGTGATGTGACGCAGATCGTTGCACTGATTGCGGATCATTTGCACGAGTTGGGTGTGCGGATGGGAATCAAATGGAGGATCTGGCTGTGGCTGTTCCGACCGTAACGCCGGACCAAGAGAGCGCGCCGAAGCAGCCAGCTTCGCAGATGGAGCGGTTGCTGCCCGCGCTGAACCGGCTCGATCTGATGCTGGACCGCGCGGTGCGGAGCATGGACCCGGCTGGCGCCGGAGAAAGCGCGGCCGGATTTCGCGGGCTATACGTTGGGCGGGAAGAAGTTGGAAAACTTCTGCAGAGAAAACCTGCGGCGACTCCTTTTGAAGCGATGGTGGCGGCGGAAGAGGCGAACGGATCGGCAGGGCAATCGAGCGCTTCCCCACTTTTGTGGATGATGCAGGAATTTCAGTTGAGCGCTTTTGATGCAGATGTGCTGCTCCTGAGCCTGGCACCGGAACTCGATCTACGTTACGAAAAGATTTATGCGTACTTGCAGGACGACGTTACGCGCAAACGGCCAACGATTGAGCTGATCCTGAATTTGTTGTGCAACTCTGCGGAAATGAAACTGAGGCGTCGCACGCATTTTCACCAAGACTCTCCGCTTGTCCGGAACGGACTGATTCATGTTGCCGCCGACCAAGGGCAGCCCGACGCTCCTTTTCTGGCGCAGGCAGTTTGCATTGACGAGCAGATTGTACGCGCGCTTCTTGGGGATGCGACGACAGATCCAAGGCTGATTTCGTTTTGCGAATTTGTCGCGCCCGCGCATACGCGCAATCCGATGCCGTTTGAGTCTGCATTGGTGCCGGTGCTTGCTCGATTGGCCACGCAATTCCCTGCTGGAATGTTTCGCACTTATTTCCAAGGGCCTGCCGAAACGGAAAAACAGACAGTGGCCGAAGGACTTGCCGCCGCGCTGGGCACTTTGCTGATGAAGATTCGCATTTCGCGTATCGCTGACAAAGCTGAATTTGAATCGCTCTGGAAACTCGCGCTGCGAGAAGCGCGGATGTGTGGCGCGACACTTTATGTATCCGGAGTGGATGAATTTGAGGGAGTGGAAGGCGGCTGGCGGCGTCAACAATTGCTGGATGGTCTTGCCGAGTTCCGCGGAACGGCGATCCTCGCCGGAAAGCGTTCGTGGGAATCGCAGCAATGCACCTTGCTTGCTGTGACACCGATTGATTTCGAGACGCCAGAATATCCGACGCGAGTCGCATTGTGGAAAGCGAATCTCGAGCATTTTGCACAAGATGCAGATCCGGCGGTCGTCAGCGCACTCGCAGGGCGCTTCAAGCTGGCGGCGGGACATATCGCACAAGCCGTCGCATCAGCAACTCTTGCCGCACAATGGCGCGGAGCATCGAACAAAGCTCATTCTCTCGAAGCGAACGAGGAAGCCCAGCTGGAAGCGCCTTCGCTTGAAGATTTAGCGGCAGCAGCACGCGCGCAATGCGGGCAAGAGCTGGCAGTACTTTCCAGGAAGATCGAGCCGAAATACAAATGGGAAGACATCGTTCTACCCGCGGACCAGATGGAGCAGTTGCAGGAAATGTGCGCGCAGGCGGAGAACCGGCACATCGTATATGGCGAATGGGGATTTGAACGAAAACTTTCGCTAGGCAAAGGCTTGAACGTTTTGTTCTGTGGGCCGCCGGGTACCGGAAAGACCATGGCGGCGGAAGTGATGGCTCGACAGCTGCAACTGGATCTCTACCGGATCGATCTTTCGCAAGTTGTGAGCAAGTACATTGGCGAAACCGAGAAGAACTTGAACCGAATTTTTACTGCCGCCGAAAACAGCAACGGCATTTTGTTTTTCGACGAGGCAGACGCGCTGTTCGGAAAAAGGTCCGAGGTGCGCGATTCGCATGACAGGTACGCGAACATCGAAATTTCATACCTTTTGCAAAAAATGGAAGAGTACGCCGGCGTAAGCATCCTCGCGACGAATTTGCGGCAAAACCTGGACGACGCCTTTGTGCGCCGTCTGCAATTCATCATCGAATTCCCCTTTCCCGACGAGGAATACCGGCGGCGAATCTGGGAAGGCGTTTTCCCGAAAGAAACACCAGTCGGCGAGGACGTGAAGTTCGATGTGCTTGCGCATGATGTGCGACTGGCTGGCGGAAGCATCAAGAACATGGCTCTGGCAGCGGCGTTTTATGCGGCAGCTTCCGGCGACCACGTGCGGATGGGGCATTTGATTCAGGCTGCGCATCGAGAGCACCAGAAGCTGGGGCGCTCGTGGACCAGCAGTGAAGCGCAATTGGCGAAAGCAGCG
>Ga0210407_10004472_pt1 | contig 10998 bp, 6 predicted proteins | sample IncBWC27MmetaG_FD_150860 | JGI IMG/M metagenome (GOLD analysis project Ga0210407, IMG submission 150860) | Forest soil microbial communities from Barre Woods Harvard Forest LTER site, Petersham, Massachusetts, United States - Inc-BW-C-27-M | ecosystem: Environmental > Terrestrial > Soil >... | reverse complement strand
CATAATCGCAGCACATGGCATTCGCGCCTGCTGGTCTGCACCAATCATATCTCACCAAGGTGAAATTCTTGGAACCTTTGCGTTTTACTTCCGATCAGTGCGAAGCCCAAGTCCAAGAGATATCCACTTAATCGGAAACGCAACTAGCATCGCTGGAATCGCGATAGAGCGGAAGAAAGCAGAGGAGAGTCTACGACGCAGCGAATGGTCTCTGCTTGAGGCTCAGAGACTAGGCCATTCGGGGAGTTGGAGTCTAGACGTTTCATCCGGGATTGTAACGACTTCGCCGGAGATGCTCCGGTCATTTGACGTCAAACCGGGCGACGACTGTTCAAGCCCTGACTTTTGGTTTAACAGGATTCATCCTGAGGATCGGAAGCGGGTTCGGGATCTCTTTGAGAGATGCGTCATGGAGAAAACTGATTACGAAGCGCACTACCGCCTTCTTCTTCCCGACGGAACCATCAAATACCAACATTCTATCGGACGTCCCATCGTGAACGAGAAGGGCGACCTCGTGGAATTTGTTGGGACCGCAATAGATGTCACCGAACAGGCGCAGGCCAGGATTGAATTGGAGAAAGCTTTTGAAGAGATTAAGCAGCGGACGGAAGCTGCCCGGCGGAGCGAGAGAGAGCTTCGCGACATGGTCAACACGGTTCCGGCGCATGTCTGGAGCACTTCGCCCGAGGGTCGGGTTGATTTCGTTAATGATCGTTGGTCGCAGTTCACAGGTTTATCTTTGGACGAGGCATTCGGGTGGAAGTGGGAAGCGGTTCTTCATCCCGATGACCGGACGAGGGTCGTCGCCGATTGGCACACAGCCGCTAAGAACGGGCAAGCCATGGAGAGTGAAGCGCGGGTTCGGCGGGCAGACGGAGAATATTGCTGGTGGTTTGTTCGCAATGTACCGTTACGCGATGAAACCGGAAAGCTCGTCAGATGGTATGGAACCGCTATCGACATCGAAGATCGCAAGCGGGCTGAGCAAGCCCTTCAGAAAAGCGAGGAGCGGTGGAGATCCGTCTTTGAAAATTCGGCTATCGGAGTTGCGCTGACTGACCTGAACGGCCGCTTTCTGGCCACCAATCACGTCTACCAGACAATCGTGGGTTACACCGAGGAGGAACTGCGTGCACTTCATTTTCTGGACGTAACGCATGAGGACTACCGCGGAGCCAACTGGGCGCTCATCACCGAGTTGCTGGAGGGAAAACGACGACAGTTTCAGATCGAGAAAATGTATCGCCGCAAGGACGGCAGTTCTATTTGGGTAAGCAACAACGTTTCTCTTGTGCCGGGCACCGAGAGGGTACCGCGATTCATAATGGCGCTGTCCGAGGACATCACCGAGCGCAAGCGCGCGGAGCAAGCTCTTCGGCGAAGTGAGACGTATCTGGCAGAGGCGCAGAGACTAGCCAAGACGGGCAGTTGGGCCTACAACCCTGCCGCGGAGAAAGCGATTTACTGGTCCGATGAAATGCTACGAATCTTTGGATTAGATCCTCAAAGAAGCAATCTTCCAGATCGGGAAGAGTTCCTTCGACTGGTACATCCGGAAGATCGCGACAGATTTAACGAAGGGATCGACACGGCGCGCATCGAGAAAGCTGATTTTGCGCAAGATTACAGGATCGTGCTGACTGACGGCACGGTAAAGCACATCCACGGGATCGGACACCCGGTTCTAGATGAAACAGGAAATATTATCGAATACGTTGGTACCGACGTGGATGTCACCGAGCAGCACGAAGCGAGAGCGGCTCTGCAGACTGCGTTTGAGCAAATAAAGGCGGAGGAAACAGAGCTTCGGCGGATGACTGACGCCATCGCCAGTTATATTTACGTGTTGCGCCCGGATGGGACAGCCCTTTATGCAAATCAGACAGTGCTCGACTACACCGGTCTCACTTTGGAGGAGGTGCAGAGAGAAGACCAGCGCGCACGGGTCTTCCACCCCGAGGATGTGGAAAGGCTGCGCGAGGAGCGCCATGAGGCGTTCGAGCGCGGTAAGCCTTTTGAACTTGAGCAACGGGCGCTTGGAAAAGACGGTAACTATCGGTGGTTTCTTGTCCGCTTCAATCCCCTTCGCGACGACCAGGGGCACATTATTCGCTGGTACGCGACTGGGACGGATATTGAGGATCGCAAGCGGGCCGAGGAGAGGATGCGCGACGAAAACCTTGCGCTCAGGGAGCAAATCGATCAGGCTTTCATGTTTGAGGAAATTGTGGGCGCGTCACCGGCGCTGCAAACCGTGCTCTCCAGCATTGTGAGAGTGGCCCCCACCGATTCCACGGTGCTGATCACAGGCGAAACCGGTACAGGAAAAGAACTGATTGCTCGCGCCATACACAAGCACTCACAACGTTCCGGCCAGGCGTTCATCAGCGTAAACTGTGCGTCGATTCCTTCCTCCTTGATCGCGTCGGAGCTGTTTGGCCACGAGAAAGGCGCCTTCACTGGCGCGGTGCAGCGCCGCCAGGGCCGCTTTGAAATGGCGCACTCCGGTACGATATTTCTAGACGAGGTCGGCGAGCTTCCCGCAGAGACCCAGATTGCGTTGCTGCGAGTACTGCAGGAGCGGCAGTTCGAACGAGTGGGAGGTAACCGAATTATTCCCACCGACGTTCGCGTCATAGCCGCAACCAACCGTGATTTAACGGCGGCCATTGCCGCGGGAACGTTTCGAGCCGACTTGTTTTACCGGCTTAACGTTTTCCCGATTGACGTGCCTCCTCTCCGCAAACGGAAGGAGGACATTCCGATGTTGGTGGAGTATTTCGTAAAACGCTACGCGGAAAAAGCCGGAAAGCAAATCAGCAAGATCGACAACAAGACGCTGGAGCTGTGCCAATCGTATGCATGGCCGGGAAATATCCGCGAGTTGCAAAACATTGTTGAAAGATCGGTGATCTTGTGCAGCGGCGACACTTTTTGGATCGAAAAGGCCTGGCTGGCAAGCGTACAGACACCCCGGCAGGATTTAGCAGGTCCTTTGCCAGACACTCTCCAGAATCAGGAGAGAGAAATCATCGAAACGGCTCTTGCGGAAAGTAAAGGGAAAGTTGCAGGCCCACAAGGCGCGGCAGCGAAACTTGGAATTCCCCGCTCGACGCTGGACTCGAAAATCAAGCAGCTGAGGATCAAGAAACACAGGTTTATGTCTGAGTAGTAGGTCCCTCCTTTTAATTCCCGAAAATCCGGCACTTGCCGAAGTTTCGTCATCCAATTCCTCCCTCTAAGCCTTTCGTTTCAGTGCTTTGCATGTGGCCTTCGTGTTGCAGCTTCGTCAATCGAGAGCCGCGATGGCAACAATGCAGCAACGCCATGGCTGACTGGGCTAAACAACATAACGATGACCTTGAGGATCGAGCGATCGGTGCGGCAGGGAATCATGGTTTTTACACTAAGTGGGCGCATGAGGGCGGAGGAGGTCGCGGAGTTGAAGGCGCTCTTTGATGCGGACTACAGAACCATCGTTTTGGACTTACGAGACGTGCGGTTGGCAGATCGCGACGCAGTGAAGTTTCTAAGAGATTGCGAGGCGGATGGGATGAAGCTAGAGAACTGTCCGGCGTACGTCCGCGAGTGGATGGAAAGGGAAAAAAATTGAGGGCGCCAGCAATTGACAGCTCCGGTTCGAGAGAGGAGGTCTACCGCAGTGATGAGGACATTTTTTTCGGCGCAGAGCGATGCCGAAGCAGTTAGCGATCTTCGAGCGTGGAGCGAGAAGCAGTTGATCGCAGCCGCCAAGAGTGGGCGACGAGCTCCCTTCGGAGAGCTTTACGACCGTCATATGAAACAAGTCTCCTGTGTGACTCGCCGGATCACACGAAACCGTGAAGACGCGGAAGACGCAGCGCAAGAGTGCTTTCTGAATGCTTTCGTCCATCTCAAGGATTTTGATGGAAGATCCCAATTTGCAACCTGGCTGACCCGCATTGCGATTAATGCCGCCTTGATGAAGCTTCGTAAGAACAGCGGAGCGCGAGAAGTTCCCATGGACGAACCAAACCCGTCGTCTGAACCCACAGCGCAGCGAGAATTTCGGTGCGACGCTCCCGATCCGGAAGAGAGTTCCTCCCTTCGTGAAAGGAAACGGATCGTGAAGTCAGCCATTTCGAGGCTGCGGCCGCGAGCTCGCAACGTCGTGGAGCTCATACACTTACAAGAACACTCAATCGGAGAAACTGCACAAATTCTGGGGATTTCGACCGGGGCAGTAAAGACGCGGATGTTTCACGCGAAAATCGCGCTGCATCGAATGCACTTGCTGCAAAGTATCGGCAGCTCCAATTGTGCCAGGCAAGCTGGGTAAGCGGTATCTCATACGGTCCAAAGCTCTGGTTACAAGTTCCTGCCCTAACTGTCTATATTCAATTTTGCACGAGGAGAAACTAGAGAGATGGCCATATCCAATGAACTACGTCATCTGGGATTCTACGGACGCGTTCAAACACGGCTTTGAATCGCCTGAGTTTCAGGCCCAGCTCAAGCACTATCCTCCAGGAACGGAGGTTTCGGCTTTTATGTTTCAGAGGGTGGCGGTGCCTGGAATGTGTCTGGATGAGCCCGTCGCATCTGATTAGATTCTGCAGGTGGTCCATCCGCATCTGGCGCAAGCATGCCGAAACGCAAAGATTGCCAGTCGCATGCGGAATGACTCGGGAGTGCGCATGGCATCCTTTCGGCATGGCTTCGAAGAACCCGGAGATGTACAGGACATTCGCCTTGTAGTCGACACCATCCCAACGTTGGCATGGTCCGCTGGTCCAGACGGCTCCGCAGACTTCTTCAATCAGCGCTGGCTGGACTATACGGGTCTATCTGCAAAGCAAGCTTTGGACTCGGGATGGCAGGTTGCGATTCACCCAGACGACCTGCCACGAATTCTGGAAACATTCCGGGAAGCTTTGAATTTTGCAGAGCCGTACGAAGTGGAGGGCCGCTTCCGCCGCTTCGACGGCGAATTTCGCTGGTTTCTTTTTCGCGGTAGTCCTCTGCGCGACCGATCGGGGAAAGTCTCGAAGTGGTACGGAACAAATACCGATCTTGAGGACCGGAAGCGTGCTGAAGATGCCCTGCGCGCGAGCGAAGCATCCTTGCTCGAGGCCCAACGGCTAACCCGCACCTGCAGTTGGAGACACGAGGTCTTATCAGGGAAGGTGACCGTCTCCGCGGAAGGGTTTGCAATGTTTGGGATTGAACCCGAAGATGACGCATCGTCGGTTGACTTCTATCACAGTAGGAAGCATCCCAAAGATCGGCCCGAGGCCGAACAAGCTTACGCGGCGGCTGTGCTTAGAAAAACTGATTTTGAGGCAGATTTTCGGATTGTTCTTCCAGACGGAACGATCAAAAACATCCGCAGTATCGGCCATCCCATCCTGGACGAACGCGGCGACGTCGTAGAGTTTGTCGGGGCCTCAATAGACGTCACCGAACACCACCGCGCGGAGCAAGCCCTTCGGCGAAGCGAGGCGTATCTGGCGGAGGCGCAGAGACTAACCAAGACGGGCAGTTGGGCCTACAACCCCGCGGCGGAGAAGGGGTACTGGTCCGACGAACTTTTTCGAATCTTTGGATTAGATCCTCAAAGAAGCAACTTTCCAAATCTGGAAGAGTTCCTTCGACTGATCCACCCGGAAGATCGCGGCAGATTTAACGAACTCTTTGAAAGATCCAGAATCCAGAAAACAGACTATGCCGCGGACTACCGCATTGTCCTTCCCGATGGAGCCATCAAGCACCTCCATGCTGTCGGGCATCCTGTCTTGAACGAGTCGGGCGACTTCGTGGAATTTGTCGGGACCGCAATAGATGTCACCGAACAGGCGCAGGCCAGGATTGAATTGGAGAAAGCTTTTGAAGAGATTAAGCAGCGGACGGAAGCTGCCCGCCGGAGCGAGAGAGAGCTTCGCGACGTGGTCAATACGGTTCCGGCGCATGTCTGGAGCACTTCGCCCGAGGGTCGGGTTGATTTCGTTAATGATCGTTGGTTGCAGTTCACAGGTTTATCTTTGGACGAGGCATTCGGGTGGAAGTGGGAAGCGGTTCTTCATCCTGATGACCGGACGAGGGTCGTCGCCGATTGGCACACAGCCGTTAAGAACGGGCAAGCCATGGAGAGTGAAGCGCGGGTTCGGCGGGCAGACGGAGAATATTGCTGGTGGTTTATTCGCAATGTACCGCTGCGCGATGAAACCGGAAAGCTCGTCAGATGGTATGGAACCGCTATCGACATCGAAGATCGCAAGCGGGCGGAAGGAAAGCTACTACGCAGTGAAGAATCCCTCCTTGAGGCTCAAAGGCTAAGCCACACCGGCAGCTGGCGACATGATATTGCATCGGGGGCAGTCATAGTCTCGCCGGAAATGTATCGGATATTCGACATCAAGCCTGATGACGACACATCGAACATGGAACTCTTCTACGGTAGGCTCCATCCTGAGGACCGGAAGCGCGTTGTGGACCTTTATGAAAGAGCCGAAATCGAAAAGAAAACACACTATCAAGTGGACTACCGCATTGTTCTTCCCGATGGAACAATCAAACATCTCCATACCATTGGCCATCCCGTCTTGAACGAGTCGGGCCAGCTCCTAGAGTATGTCGGGACCACGATCGATGTCACTGAACAATGGCAAGCCACTGCCAAGTTGAAGGAAGCCTTCGAAGAAATTAAGCACCTAAAAGACCGTCTTCATGACGAGAATCTAGCTCTCAGGGAGCAAATTGATCAGGTCTTCATGTTTGAGGAGATTGTGGGCTCTTCACCTGCACTGAAAATCGCTCTATCCGGCATCGTGAAGGTCGCTCCTACCGACTCTACCGTGCTGATCACGGGCGAAACGGGTACAGGGAAGGAACTGATCGCTCGCGCCATCCACAAGCGCTCGCAACGTTCCGGACAGGCCTTTATCAGCGTCAACTGCGCTTCGATCCCTTCTGGCCTCATCGCCTCAGAACTCTTTGGCCACGAAAAGGGCGCATTCACCGGGGCGATGCAGCGCCGCCTTGGTCGATTTGAACTGGCGAACGGAGGAACCATTTTCCTCGACGAAATCGGCGAGCTGCCGCTGGACACCCAGGTTGCACTCCTGAGGGTGCTGCAAGAACGTGAATTTGAGCGTGTCGGCGGCACGCAACCCGTTAAAATCGATGTTCGCGTAATAGCGGCAACTAATCGCGATCTCGAAGCCGCCGTTGCAGACGGGACATTTCGCCCGGACCTCTACTACAGGCTGAACGTATTCCCGATCGAGGTTCCCCCGCTTCGCGAACGGCAAGACGACGTTCTGATGCTGCTGGAATACTTTGTCCAGCGATTTGCCCAAAAGATGGGCAAGCACTTTGAAAAGATCGATAAGCGAACGGTCGAACTATTTCGGTCCTATCCCTGGCCCGGCAATATTCGCGAACTGCAAAATGTTGTTGAGAGGTCGGTCATTGTGAGTTCGGATGGCGTGTTTTCCGTGGATGCAGCCTGGTTGTCCAGGGATTCCCGTCGAGTCAGCTTGCCGCAACAACCTGAGCCCGCAGACGCCGATGAGGACGCCAGTCGTGAACGGCAGATCATTGAGGACGCACTCTCGGGAAGTCGAGGCCAAGTGTCTGGCCCGAACGGGGCCGCAGCGAGGCTCCGAGTACCACCTTCGACCTTGGAGCACCGCATTAAGAAATTAAGGATTCGTAAAAGCCACTTCAAACTCAGCTAGTCCTTTTCCGAGGACTGGTGAAATCGCAATTTTCGCCAATTTCACCAAGTCCACAAGCAGCTTTCCGCCCTTCTTCTTCTGCCTTTTCAATCTCTTGCGAATGGTCCGCCTCTTGCACCTGGAGTTGCTGAGAGAACGTTACGTGCCGTCTCGAAACCGACGGCTCAATTTATGTTCTCGGATCTCAGAAAGGAATTAACTAACATGCTCAATACCATCCTTGGCGCACGACTAAGCTGGCACTTTGCCAACGGCTGGGTCTTCGAACCTGCCATCGTCGGGCCCGACATCGTCGACTACACCCTGAAAGCGGGGCCACACGCTGGACGGCATGCTATCCAGCACTTCTACTACCAGCGGGTAGCTCCGGGAGTCGAGACCACAGTCTGGTACGAGGAAAGTGGCGCGCTCGTCCACATTACCTGGTATTTAGAGACTCAAACGGTGCACCGCTTCGCTGCTCTTCCTGCCTGGCTGGCCGAAGATATGACCGTTTATCGGGGTGACAACCAAGACCCCGCATTCCTCGAGAAAATCAAAAAGCTTATTTCGCAGCGGCAGGATTATCCCCGGCACATCCTAAACGATGAGGGCTATTTCAAAGTGATCTGATCGTCCCATGCCGGGAGGCTTGGCAAGTCGATCTCTGGTTTTTGTGACTACATCTTCCATCGGCAGAGTAATAGGCCGTAATTATTGCTGAACATGCAAATAAAACTGAATATGCCGCAGAAAGCGGCAGGGAGGCTTCAATGAACTTCGAATCACGCAATCCGGCGACGGGTGAACTACTGGGCGTCCATCCGGAGCACGATAAGGCAGAGATCGACGCGCGCTTGCGGCGCGCTTGGGACGGCTGGCGGCGCTGGTCCCGCACTCCATTGCGAGAGAGAATCGCCTTCCTCACTCGGCTCGCCGAGCTGCTGGAAGCGCGGGCCGAGACCTATGGCCGCCTAATCACCGCCGAGATGGGCAAACCGCTGGCGGACTCCATTTTCGAGATCAAGAAATCCGCCTGGGCCGCCCGCCACCTCGCCGAAGCGGGGGAGGCTTATCTCAAGCCACAGCCCGTCGCAGGCTTACCGGCGCAGATCATGCATGAATCGGTAGGGCCGATCTTTTCCGTTCAGCCGTGGAACGTACCCTTCTGGCAGGTGCTGCGCTTCTTCAACACCACAGCCCTTGTCGGCAATACCGCGCTCATCAAGCACGCCGAAACAGTCCAAGGCTGCGCCGAGGCGCTGGAGACCCTGGTGCGCGACGCCGGTGGCCCCGAAGGACTTTATGTCAACCTTGCAATCCGGGTTGAGGCGTGTGCGGCCGTCATCGCCGATCCGCGTGTGCGGGCCGTCACCGTCACCGGCAGCGTCCGCGCCGGCCGCGCCGTTGCGGCGGAAGCCGCCCAAGTCGGAAAGAGAGCTGTGCTGGAACTCGGCGGTTCCGATCCCTTCATCGTTCTGGAGGACGCCGATCTTGCGAAGGCCGTGCAGCTCGGCGTGACGTCGCGCTACTTCAACAACAGTGAGGGTTGCATTTGCGCCAAGCGTTTCCTGGTGGCGGAGTCTCTGTTTGACGGCTTCACCAAAGCGTTTGTCGAACAATCCAAGGCGCTTCCCATGGGTGATCCCATGAAGGAAGGCATCAAGCTCGGCCCACTGGCCAGCTCCGGTGCCCGCAAGAACCTCCATCGCCAGGTGCTCGACGCGGTAAAGGCTGGAGCACGCATTCTCACTGGCGGTGAGATCCCCGCCGGCCCCGGCAATTTCTATCCGCCGACTGTGCTTGTGGGCCTGCCGCCCGAGGCGGCGATAGCCAAGGAAGAATTCTTTGGTCCCGTGGCTATGATTTTCCCCTTCAAGACCGAGGACGAAGCGATTCGCCTCGCCAATATCACTGACTTCGGTCTCAGCGCTGCGGTCTGGAGCCGCGACCTTGTCAGGGCCCGTCGCGTTGCCGGCGAGATCGAGTCTGGAATGGTATTTATCAATGATTTCACCCGCTCCGATCCCCGCGCACCATTCGGAGGCTTCAAGGCTTCAGGGTATGGGCGCGAACTTGGGGTTCCCGGCGCACTGGAACTTACCAACCCAAAACTGATCTGGCAGGGTGCCTGAACAATAGTACGCGCCGAATACCAACTGACACGCTCGACGTTGACGTGAAGGATCCGTCCTCACGGGCCGAGAAGCAATGTCTTCGAAGATGCGAACAGGGAGGAGCAACACTGTGCCAGTAGAACTCATGAGTGCGATCGACGAAGCGAATGCGACGAGCTCTTCTGCCAATCGTCTGGTTGCGGAGGAAGATGCATTGCTGGTTGCTGCCGCGAAAGCCAGGGACACTCGCGCATTTGAGCTACTGGTCGAACGGCACGAGCGAAAGATTTTTTCAATGGCTCAGCGCATAACCCGCAATCGGGAAGACGCCGAAGATGTCGTGCAGGAGAGCTTCCAAAAAGCGTTCATTCACTTGAGGAAGTTTGAGGGCAAGTCTTTGTTTTACACCTGGTTAACACGAATCGCGATCAACGAAGCACTTATGTTGTTGCGCAGGAAGCGTTGGTCGCGTGAGGTGCCGACCGAAGAATCAAGCACGAATACCGAAAGTTCGCTGCCGCTGGATTTTCTGGACTCGGCCCCAAACCCTGAAGATAGTTGCTTGGATCGAGAACAGAAGCAAATTCTGTCCGCAGCTTTGAATAAGTTGAGGCCAGGAACACGGAAAGCAATCGAGCTGCGGGAACTTGGTGAGCTATCCACGGAAGAGACTGCTCTAGTCATGGGCCTCTCTGTCGCGGCAGTCAAAGGCCGGGTGTTCCACGGGCGGAGGAAATTGCGCGAGACATTAAGGCAAGGTCCGAAGGGAGATAGGAGAGACAACAAATGAGCAGCCACGTCCGTATTCTTGGCATCGCTGGAGAAGTTGTCTCAATTCCACTGATCGCTCCGGACTATCAGATGCACTCCAATAAAGTATCACTTCCTTATCAGGCCCCTCTCATCCTTAGTTCTGTAGCAAGTGACACGCATAGGGAGGAAGGTATGAAGGATCAAAAGAAAATTCGTCTGGGATTGATCGGTGTTGGCAATTGGGCCTTGTTCGCACATGTCCGGGTGCTAAGGCTTTTGCCGGAGTACGAGATCGTAGCTGTCTACAGCCAACGCAAGGAAGCGGCGAAGGCGGCCGCTACGGAGTATGGCATTCCTCACGTAGCCGAGAGTTTGGATGCGTTGGTGAGGGACCCATTGGTCGACCAGGTCCTGGTGCTAACCACCTC
>Ga0210407_10004471_pt1 | contig 10999 bp, 6 predicted proteins | sample IncBWC27MmetaG_FD_150860 | JGI IMG/M metagenome (GOLD analysis project Ga0210407, IMG submission 150860) | Forest soil microbial communities from Barre Woods Harvard Forest LTER site, Petersham, Massachusetts, United States - Inc-BW-C-27-M | ecosystem: Environmental > Terrestrial > Soil >... | reverse complement strand
AATCGGAGGCGGCACGGGCCTCTCCACGCTGCTGAAGGGGCTGAAGGGTTACGTCATGACGCCGGCGCTGGCCACCCCCGGTCAGCCAACCATCCGCGAATTGTCTGGCGTGGTCACGGTGAGCGACGATGGCGGATCGAGCGGCCGTCTGCGCAAAGAGTTCAATATGCTTCCCCCGGGCGATGTGCGCAATTGCATCGTCGCCCTCTCCGAAGACGAAGCCCTGCTCTCGAGACTGTTCCAGCACCGCTTTCAAAAGGGCTCGGGACTGGAAGGCCACAGCTTCGGCAATCTTTTCCTGGCGGCGCTGACTTCGATCACTGGAGACTTTGCGGAAGCGGTGCGCCTCTCTTCGGAAATTCTGCTCACGCGCGGGCACATCTATCCGGCCACCATGTCGAGCGTGGAGCTGGAAGCATTATTCGAAGACGGAGCGCGGGTGCGCGGAGAAACGCGGATCACAGCAAGCAAGGGCAAGATTCGAGAACTGGTCCTCGTGCCTCCGGACGTTGAGCCGCTTCCCCAGACGCTCGAAGCGATCGCTGGCGCCGACCTGATCACGATTGGCCCCGGATCGCTGTTCACCAGCCTGATCCCGAACTTGCTGGTGCGCGGAATCCCCGAGGCGATTCTTGAATCTCGTGCTATCAAAGTATTTGTTTGCAACTTGATGACGCAGGCAAATGAAAGTCTTAGTTTAACTGCTGCCGATCACATCCGCGCGCTCAATGATCACGCTGGCGTCCGATTGTTCGACTATGCCTTGATTAATCGCAAGATGGCCACGGCAGAGATGAAGGCCAAGTACGCTCTGGAAGGGGCTTCGCAAATCGTGGTGGATCTGGAAGCGATCGAGGCTCTTGGCGTGTGCCCCGTCCTGGGAGATTATCTGGAGGAGGGTGAGACCGCGCGGCACGCTACCGATCGCGTCGCCCATGACCTGATGGCGCTGATGGCGCAGGCGCCAGATCGGCAGACGATAAGTTGACTGTGGAGCGACGGGCGTCTCGCCCGTCCACCGGGCCTGTAGCAGCGTCGCCGCCGGGCGGGGACGCCCGGCTCTCCATTGGCTAGAGGTTAGACGCGGCAAGCCGGCGTCTCTACGGTGGGTTATATTGGCTGAGCATGGTAAAAACGCCAGCGACCAAGTCGAAGTCTTCCGGATCAAATCAGCCCCCGCGTATCGCCATCGCGATCATGGCGGCGGGCAAGGGTACGCGACTCAAATCGAAACATCCTAAAGTTCTGCATGAAATCGGCGGCAAGCCGATCCTGGCGCATGTCATCGCCACCGCGCAAAAAGTCGTGCCCGCGCAGGACATCTTCGTGATCATCGGCCATGAAGCGGATCGCGTGCGTGAGGCGGTCGTCGGCACAGGCGTGAACTTCGTGCTGCAAGCCGCTCAGCGCGGCACCGGGCACGCGCTCATGGTGGCGCGCGAAGCGCTCTTTGGAAACGGCAATAAGTATGACCTGGTCGTCGTGCTTTCCGGTGACGCTCCGCTGATTACCGCCGAAACCATTCGCAAGCTCAGCGACTTTCACAGCGCTCAGAAAGCGACCATGACTTTGCTCAGCGCCGATCTCGACGATCCTTATGGTTATGGGCGAGTGATTCGCAAGGGCGGGCGAGTCGAGGTGCAGGCGATCGTGGAAGAAAAGTCCGCCACTCCGCAGCAGAAGAAAATTCGCGAGATCAATTCTGGATTCTATGCGTTCGATGCGCCTGCCCTCTACGAACACATTGACCGTCTGTCAACCGCGAACGCGCACGGCGAATATTACCTCACCGATATGGCGGGAGTGTTTCATCGGGCGCGCAAAAAGGTGGTTGCGATCAAGACTTTGGATGCAGGCGAGGTGCTGGGCAGCAACACGCGGGCGGAGATGATGGTTCTGGATGCGCGGCTGCGGCTGGCGAAGTGCCGCGAGCTTCTTGAGAACGGCGTGACGATTTTTTATCCGCATACTTGCGTGATTGACAGCGACGTGGAAGTTGGAGTCGACACGGTCATCGAACCCTTCGTGCAGTTGCTCGGCTCTACAAAGGTTGGAGCGGATTGCCGACTCCGCTCTTACAGCGTGATCGGGAATTCAGTCCTTGGCGACGGTGTCACGGTGAAGCCAGGGACGATCATGGAAGATTCGCGCATTGGCGCGGCAGCGGTCATTGGACCGTACTCTCATCTGCGGCCGGGAAGTGATGTCGGCGAAGGAGCTCACGTGGGAAACTTCGTCGAGACTAAGAAAATCAAACTGGGCAAGGGATCGAAGGCAAATCATCTCAGTTATCTGGGCGACGCGGAAATCGGAGAAGGCGTAAACATTGGCGCGGGTACGATCACCTGCAATTACGACGGTGTGAACAAGCACAAGACAGTGATTGAAGATGGCGTGTTCATCGGCAGCGACTCGACGCTGGTGGCGCCGGTAAAGATTGGACGCGGCGCTTACGTCGCGGCGGCAAGCTGCATTACAGAAGATGTGCCGGCGGACGCGCTGGCGCTCGGGCGCGCGCGGCAAAGTGTCAAAGAAGGGTGGGCGCGGGCAAAACGGGAGGCCCGGAAAGAAACACAACGTTAGCGGAGAGCTGGGCGTCCCCGCCCGGCCTGCCTCGCTGCGCGGGACGGGCGAGGCGCCCGTCTCTCCACTGCGATTTGGAATACACTGGTCCCGAAGCGAAACTATGCCGCCGAAACCTCCAACCCAGGAAGCATCTCCGGTCCGTTACGACGTTTCTCTGCTGACCGCCGAAGACTTTTATTTATTCAACGAAGGCAGCCACTATCGCATTTACGAGAAGATGGGTGCGCACCTGGTGGAATCCAAGGGAATCAAGGGCGCTGTCTTCAGCGTCTGGGCTCCCAACGCCCGCCGCGTATCTGTGATCGGCAGCTTCAATGGCTGGAACCCGCAATCTCATCTACTGCAAGCTCGAGGCTCATCTGGAATCTGGGAAGGCTTTATCCCCCGCATCGACAAGGGCACGTTGTACAAGTTCCATATCGACTCGACCCATCACACTCACGAGACTGAAAAAGCTGACCCGGTAGGGCTCTTCACCGAAAAACCGCCGCGCACGGCTTCCGTGGTCTGGGATCTCAGCTACACCTGGAACGACTCGGCGTTTCTTGAAAAACGTGCTGCCGCCAACTCGCTGCATGCGCCCATTTCGATCTACGAGGTGCACCTCGGCTCCTGGATGCGCATCCCCGAAGAGGACAACCGTTCGCTTACTTATCGCGAGATCGCGCCCCGGCTCGCCGACTATGTCAATAAGCTGGGATTCACCCATGTCGAACTGCTTCCCATCATGGAGCATCCCTTCTACGGTTCCTGGGGATATCAGACCACGGGTTACTTCGCTCCCACGGCGCGTTACGGCACGCCGCAGGATTTCATGTACTTCGTCGACTATCTGCACCAGCACAACATCGCGGTCATTCTTGACTGGGTCCCGTCGCACTTCCCTTCCGATGGCCACGGCCTCGCCTTCTTCGACGGCACTCATCTGTTCGAGCATTCCGACTCACGCCAGGGCTTTCATCCCGATTGGAAAACTTTCATCTTTAACTACGGCCGCAGCGAAGTGCGCAGCTTCCTGATGTCGAGCGCCATGTTCTGGCTGGACAAATATCATGCGGACGGCCTTCGCGTGGATGCGGTCGCTTCCATGCTCTATCTCGACTACTCGCGCCAGCACGGTGAATGGATTCCGAACAAGTTCGGCGGACGCGAAAATCTCGAAGCCATCGACTTCCTGCGCCGCTTCAACCTCGAAGCCTACAAAGAGCATCCGGATATTCAAACCTACGCGGAAGAATCCACATCCTATCCGATGGTTTCGCGGCCCACTCATCTCGGCGGCCTTGGGTTCGGACTGAAGTGGGACATGGGGTGGATGCACGACACACTCAACTATTTCAAGAACGATCCAATTCATCGTAAGTATCAACACAACCTGCTGACCTTTCGGATGCTCTATTCGTTCCACGAGAATTTTGTCCTGCCCCTGAGCCATGACGAGGTCGTGCACGGAAAAGGCTCGCTGATCGGCAAAATGCCCGGCGACGAATGGCAGAAATTTGCCAACTTGCGCCTGCTCTTCGCTTATATGTTTGCCCAGCCCGGCAAGAAACTGCTCTTTATGGGCTGCGAGTTCGGCCAGGTCAGCGAGTGGTCGCACGATCGCAGTCTCGACTGGAACGTGCTGGAATACCCGGTGCATCGCGGGCTCATGAACTGGGTCGAACAACTCAACCGCATCTATCGCAGCGAATCTCCGCTGCACTGGTTCGATAACGATCCCCAGGGATTTGAATGGGTGGACTGCAACGACGCGCCCGCGAGCATCGTCTCTCTGCTGCGCAAAGGCAAAGCTGGCGAGAACCCGGTGCTCGTCGTGTGCAATTTCACGCCCGTGCCCCGAGTGGGATACCTGGTTGGCGTTCCGATGGGCGGCTACTGGAAAGAACTCCTCAACAGCGACGCGCGCGAATATGGAGGCAGCGGGTCCGGCAACATGGGAGGCACCGAGGCGCTTGCCGAAAAGACCCATGGGCGGCCGTATTCTCTGCGACTAACATTGCCGCCGTTGGGGCGCTGTTCCTAAGGAAGGCTTAGGGTTGGGAAATCCGGTGCAACTCCGCAGGTTGAAATTATTGACTTATTGATCGAGAGCTGGTCGAGACAATCTCCGACCCGCTCTACCCCACTCGCAAAGCTCCTCAGGCACTTCATACTATCTCCATAAGACGTGGCATCTGGCTGACACAACATCATTTAGCGGTTCATAGCGAATTCAGCCACTCTCCATTTGACCAGACATTACCAAGGTGTCACACTCGCCTGCGTCGAGGAGGCTCCCATGCGGCAGCTCTGGCTGGTTTCTTTGCTTGCCACCTTACTCAGCGCGATGGCGATCGCGCAATCGATCCAAGGGCCGCACGGTGCGGTGAATTTTCAAGATGTGAATGTCTGCCCAGCGCGACAAACGTCTCCCAAGCCGTGCAGCCGGACGAGCAAGCTGAACTACAACGTCACAGCGACCACGACCCTCGGCGAGACAAAAGTGGTCACCCAAGGCACGCCAAACCTCGATTTCACCTTGAGCGCCACCACCTGCAAAGGTACGCTGCCGGCGGGGAGTTCCTGCTACGTTCGAGCCACATTTGCTCCTCGTGCGCCGGGAGTCCGAATGGGTGCGGTGCGACTTACCGACTCCTCGGGCAACCTGCTCGCCTCCACGTACGTTTACGGCAATGGCCAGGGGCCGGTCGCCGCATTTAATCCGGGCGCTCGGAGGAACCTGCCAATCACTGGATATACCTTTGGCGCCATGGCCGTGGATGCCGCCGGGGATGTCTACTTCCCTGTCAACGGCGGTGTTGCAAAGTTTGACATTGGAAGCGGTGTGCAAACCATGGTGGCCACTGGAGTGCCCATCGCCGTAGGTCTGGCAGTGGACGGAGCGGGCAATATCTTCTCCTCAAACGGCAGCGTGGTGAAGATTGCGGCTGACACCGGCGTCCAGACCACGGTGGGAAAGGATCTGAATGCGAGCGCCGGCGTGGCGGTGGATGGAAGGGGGAACCTCTACGTAGGGGACGATTGGGACAATGGCCAAGGACTACAGGCATATCCTCGCCTAGCCGAGGTCTTCGCCGCCACTGGAGGGCAGGAAACGCTACTTGGCGGCTCGCTTTATGGTCTGCCTGGGGTTCCTTTATTGAATTTCGTCTGGGGCGTAGCTGTGGATGGAGCAGGAAATGCTTACATCGCGTGTTTCAATTTCGGTCCGGTGTACGAGTCTATTGCAGGTACTCCGCCTCAACGGGAGTACGGGATTATTGCCAGCCGTCAATTTACATCGGTAGGCAACTTTAATAACCCCTCCGCCGTGGCGGTGGATGCGGCGGGCGATGTCTTTGTCGCTGATGGCGGCTTCGACCAGAACGGGATTTACGAGGTTGCAGCAGGTAGCGGCACCGAAACTATAGTGGTGAACGGACCATGGGAAGTCCCTATAGCATTAGATGCAGCGGGCAATCTCTTCTTCCCGGATGCAACGGCCACCACGTTAGTCGAGGTGAAGGGCTCGGTGCCCGCAGCGTTGGACTTTGGAAAGATTGCGGTCGGCAGCACCAGCGCTCCGCAGTCGGTCACCATTCAAAATGTTGGCAACCAGTCGCTGAATGCCGTTGCGCCTGGCCTGATTGTAGGGGCGAATTTTCTGCAAGTGCCGGGGTCGGGTACGCCAGCAGACTGTACCAGCAGTTTCTCGCTGGTGCCGGGCGCAAGCTGCAATCTAAGCATTGTCTTCGCGCCAGCGGCTGTCGGCAAAATCAAGGGCGCGGCGACATTCACCGACAACGCCTTGAACAGGACCCCCTCTGCCAGTCAGAGCGTTAAGCTTAAGGGTGTAGGCGTCCAGTAGCTGTTTCATAAGTTGATGAATTTAGGACACTGCCAGCACTTCGCTCCCACTCTCATGCTAGACTCGCAATGAGTCACCAACCTTGCGGATGCGCATCCTCACCCGCTACATTCTGGGAGAAGTCGTCTCTCACGCCTTGATCGGCGCGGCGGTTTTTACTTTCGTTCTTTTCACTCGCGACCTCGGCCACATCCTCGAACTGGTAGTCAGAAACAGCGCTCCGCTACCAAGCGTTGCAGAGATTTTTTTCTTCACCGTCCCCGTCGTGCTCACCTACACAATTCCCATGGGCGTGCTCGTCGGCATCCTCATCGGACTCAGCCGTCTGGCCGCGGACAGCGAAGTCACTGCCATGCGCGCCAGCGGCCTCGGTGTGTGGACCTTCCTGCGTGTGATCTCAATCTTCGTGCTGGTAGCCTGGTTGCTCGCTCTTGGTAATAGCGTCTATCTCGCGCCGCGATCGCTCGCCGCCCTGGGGCAACTCCAGAACCGCCTCAAGTCTTCTCAGGTTTCTTTCGAAGTCCAGCCCCGCGTGTTTTATGAGGGATTCCCGAAGACTGTCCTTTACGTGCAGGACGTCAAGGCCATGTCCGGCGGAGCCCTCTGGAAAGGCGTCTTCCTCGCCGATCTGAGTGACCCATCCTCGCCCCGCATCAGTCTGGCACGCGAAGGCCTGCTGGTCAGCCAGGGGCCCGATACTCTGGACTTGCATCTTACCAGGGGTTCCACACACGAAACCGATCCCAGGAATCCGGACCAGTACCAGATCTCCAGCTTCCAGACCACTGACATCCCCATCCGGATTCCCGCGCCGCAAAATGGTCAGGAGCACGAACCCACGTCCCTCGGTGAGATGAAAGTTGCGGACCTCCTTCGTAGCGCGCAAATCGGCGACCCGGTCACCCGGCGCTGGCACCTGATCGAATACCATCGCCGCCTGGCGCTGCCGACCGCCTGTATTGTCCTCGCCCTGGTCGGCATTCCTCTCGGCCTTTCGTCGAAGAAAGGCGGCAAGTCCAGCGGATTTGTCCTGACCATTCTTCTGGTCTTTCTGTACTATTCGATTTCTCTGATCGGGGTGTCTTTCGCACGCCAGGGCCGCATCTCTCCAGCCGCCGGTGTTTGGCTAGCCGACCTGGCGTTTCTTCTCGGAGGAGTTTTCCTGCTCTGGCAATCGGAGCGCCGCCCGATCGACCTGCTTGCTCTTCGCTCATGGTTCAAAGCGTCGAAGTGCACGGTTTCTAGGCTTAAGGCTTCGATTTTCCCGTCCACAACGCCCAGCCAGCCGGCTCCAGATCTGGCTCTGGCTATGGCTATGGTAAAGAACGGTACGTTGTCCCGCCCGCCAGTTCGCGAAAGCATCGCGCTCCGCCTGTTCCGGCGCCGGCGCTTGTTCAATATTCATTTCCCGACCATCCTGGACGATTATGTGCTGCGCGACTTTACTCTCTATCTCACCATGATCGTCGCTGCTTTCCTGATGCTGCTGCTGGTGTTCACCCTGTTCGAGTTGCTGGGCGACATCCTGCGGAACCAGGTCTCGCCGCTTACGGTGGGCGAATACTTGCTGAACGTAGGGCCGTATTTTCTTTACAACACCACGCCTCTCAGCATGCTGCTGGCGGTGCTGGTTACCTTCGGCCTGCTGCAGCGGTCGAACGAAATCACCGCGATCAAGGCCACCGGCATCAGTCTTTACCGTCTCGTCATTCCCGTACTGATTGTCTCCACCCTGGTCGCCGGTGTGCTCTTTCTCTCTGACCAACTCTATCTCCCCTACACCAACAAGCGTCAGGACGCGCTCCGCAACCGCATCAAGGGCAAACCCGCGCAGACCTACCTTCGCCCGGATCGCAAGTGGATCTTCGGCCAGCACTCGGACATTTATTACTATCAATTTTTCGATCCCGACCGCGATGTTTTTGGCGGTGTCTCCGTGTTCCAGTTCGATCCCCACACGTTCCAGATCACGCACCGCATCACCGCTGACCGCGCGCACTGGTCGGAGGCCATGGGGCGGTGGGTTTACGAGCAAGGATGGGAGCGCAGCTTGAGCGGCTCCGCCATCGAGAGCTATCGTAAGTTCGACGTAGCCACCTATCCAGAACTGGCGGAAGCGCCCGTCTACTTCAAGAAGGAAATCAAACAATCGTCGGAAATGAGCTACGACGAACTGCACCGCTACATTCACGATCTCGAACAGAGCGGCTTTGACGTGGTGCGTCTGCGGGTGCAGTTGCACAAGAAGATTGCCTACCCGCTAATCACGCTGGTCATGGCCATCCTCGCCATTCCTTTCGCGCTTTCCGCTGGCAAGCGCTCCGCGGTGGGTGGAGTTGCGACCGCGATCGGCATCGGCGTTGTGTATTGGACGGTCTCGGGCCTGTTCGAAGCGATGGGAAATTTGAGTCAGCTACCGCCCGCGGTCGCTGCCTGGTCTCCAGACCTGGTCTTTGGATTTATCGGAGGCTATCTGATCCTCCGTATGCCAACGTAGTCATTGAGGCATTGAATCATTTAGCCATTGAGGCATTGAATCATTTAGCCATTGAACCATTGAAAACCCGATTGAAACTTAGGTTTTCAATGATTCAATGATTCAATGACCAAATGATTCAATGTGTTCACCTTGCCGCCATCCCGCGCGGCCCTGAAGGACTATTCACAGTGGTCACGCCATTCATTGATCCGCTGGTCGTACTTACCGTAAAAACGGAAATATTACTCGAACCGTTGTTAGACGTGTAGAGAAACTTACCGCTCGAGTGCATGGCTATCGCCACCGGCTGCGCTCCGGTCGGCAGGTTCGCCGGCCTACTCAACGTACCCACGGTCGTGTCGATGAGATAACCGAAGACCTGGCTCGAGCCGTTGCACACAACAAAGAGAAAGTTGTTGGTCGGATCCACCACTATACCGACGGGGTTCTGGCCTGTCGAAGTGGGCGACGTTCCGACCGGAAGCAGCTTCGCATTGTCCACATCGATCTGGCTGCAGACCCCATTGACCACCGTGCACACCTGGAACGCATCCAGCGCCCCGGCCGCATTCCCTGCAGCACCAACATAAACAAAGACGCCGCCGCCATTGTTCTGTCCCGGTGGGTTCGTGTTGACCGCAAGCACCGACGATGGGTTAATTGTCGATGTGGCATAAGGCGAACCGATTTTCTCCGTCAGGGTGCCATCGGAACCAACGCTATACACACTCAACGTATTGTCATTGCGGTTAGCGGAAAGATCCTTCTGGCTCGTCACAAAGAGAAGTTCTTCGGACGGAGAACTAACCGTAACGAGTGAAAGAGCATTGGGAATCCTACTTAGGTGGAGCGGATTCCCCGGGTGCATGGCGCTCCCTCCTGCCAAAGTCAAGCTGGTCCCACTTACTTTAAAGACTGAGATCGATGGACACGCATCGAAGTTGGACGTTGGGAGTGGGTCATGCAGGCAGCTCGCAGGCGGAGGATTCGTCCCTTCATTGATCACGAATAGGAACTGTCCGGTCGCGTCGCGTACCATGGCCAGCGAGAGGTCTGCATCGTCTTGGGTGTCGCTGGCGCTAAAGGGACGGCTCAATGCCGTGGGCGCGCTGGGAGCCGACAGACTCCCATCAGAATTCACCTTGTAAGGGTATATCGTGGGCGGAGTAGACACACAGGGTTTAAGCGGCGACGGTCCGCACGGCGAGACACAGTTGACGCCTTGCACGCACGGAATGCCCTGGTTCAGAACGAAAGCCGTCGCGCCCGTGGGATCCAGCACAATGTTCAGCGGAAGTCCGCACGCACCCGCCGTCGCGCACGTACTGGCATTCGAATTGATCAGGGACAGGTTCCCGCTGTTCAAATCGATGGCAAACATGCTCACAGCGTTCCCTGTCCCGTTGCTACCCTGGGTCAGCACGTACAGGAGTCCCGATGGCCGGGAAGAGGAACTGCCACAATTCACCAAAAACAAACTCAGGGCACACATGGCCGCGAGCGCAACGACTCCGCCTAATTTCTTCGACATCTATTCTCCCAAGGGGTCCCCGATCGGCGCGCTTTTCGCCGATTCGGGTGTCAGCCACTTCCCGTCCGCAGGCGATGCGCTGCCAGCCCTCACGGTGACTGAAGCTTGTGGCTGAAATATATTTGTGTATCAGGAATGAGCAGGAAGAGCAAACCCCTGAGCAGGACGACCAGCCGGAATCCGGATTTCAACCTGCAGCCCACCCTCTTTGCGATTGGATGCGCGAAGTTGCCCGCCATGCAGCCTGATGGCCCTATCCGCGATCGAGAGGCCCAGCCCCGCGCCCCCCGTCTGCCGGTTGCGAGCATCGTCCAGCCGATAAAAGGGCTCAAATATCTTTTGCAACGCTTCGTCTGGAACGCCCGGACCGGAATCAAGCACGCGAACCACAACTTCTTCGCCGGTCGCGGACAGCTGCCGCTCCAGTCGCACTTCCACCGTTGTGCCTTCAGCAGTATAGCGCGTTGCGTTCCTCACCACATTCTCCACCGCGCTCCGCAGCAAGTCCGGGTCGGCTTCGACCAGAAATTCATCTGCGGCATCGGATGGCGGA
>Ga0210407_10004469_pt1 | contig 11003 bp, 9 predicted proteins | sample IncBWC27MmetaG_FD_150860 | JGI IMG/M metagenome (GOLD analysis project Ga0210407, IMG submission 150860) | Forest soil microbial communities from Barre Woods Harvard Forest LTER site, Petersham, Massachusetts, United States - Inc-BW-C-27-M | ecosystem: Environmental > Terrestrial > Soil >... | reverse complement strand
CGCTGGACGATGTCAGCATTCCGACGCTGTTGCTCTCGCTTGTGCATATCACCGGCGATCCGCGATTCATCCGCGAGTTCAAGCAGATGGGCATCTTCCTCAACGAAGTGCAGGGGTTCATGTCGGAGGAGGACAAGGCGCGAGCGCGCGCGGCGGCACTGTCGGTGATCACCGAGTATCGAGACCGCGGCTGCCCCGAACCAAAGCCGCTGAGCCCCGAGCTCATCCGGGAAATGATGGACTGGGCGGCTTGCGAGCACGTTCCCGACGACTACCTTGCCCTGGTCTCCGAGGAGCTGGATCTCGACGGGGCCGACCCCCGCCGTCCGGCGCCCCTGCCGACCGAGCGCGCAGCCGAGATCCCGGTGCTGGTCGTCGGATGTGGCGAATCCGGCATTCTGGCCGGAGTGCGCCTCAAACAAGCCGGAATCCCCTTCACGATCGTGGAGAAGAACGCCGGCCCCGGCGGAACATGGTGGGAGAACAGCTATCCGGGAGCCCGCGTCGATGTGGCGAACCATTTCTATTGCTACAGCTTCGAACCCAACAACGACTGGACACACTTCTTCGCCGAGCAGTACGAGCTGCGAGACTATTTCGCCCAGGTGATGAACAAGTACGACTTGACTCAGCACGTGCGGTGGAACACCGAGGTTCTCGCGACCGAGTGGCACGATGACGACGCCATGTGGAGCGTTACACTACGCTCGCCTGACGGGCAGACGAGCACGCTAAGTGCGCGGGCCCTCATCACCGCGGTCGGTCAGCTAAATCGGTCTCATATTCCCGAATTCGACGGCGCCGACACCTTCGAGGGGCCGTCGTTTCACTCCGCGGCCTGGGATCACTCAATCGACCTGACCGGCAAGCGGGTCGCGCTCGTCGGGGCCGGCGCCAGCGGCTTCCAGATCGCACCAGCGATTGCCGAGGACGTAGAGCGGCTCACCGTCTTTCAGCGGACCGCCCAGTGGATGTTCCCGAATGCGATGTACCACGACGAAGTCGGTGGCGGTGTGCGCTGGGCGATACGCCACCTGCCGTTCTACGGGAGGTGGTACCGATTTCTCGTATTGTGGCCCGGCTCCGACAAAGGTCTCGACGCCGCCCAGGGCGACCCGAATTATGCCGATCAGGACTATGCCGTCAGCGACATCAATGCCGCCGCCCGAATGATGTTCAGCCAATGGATCACCAGCCAAGTCGGCGCAAATGACGACCTGCTGATCAAAGTCATGCCCGACTATCCCGCCACCGGCAAACGGACATTGCAGGACAACGGCAGCTGGCTGCAAACACTGCAACGGGACAACGTCGAACTGGTGCGTACGCCGATCCGCAAGATCGTCCCGCACGGCGTCGTCACGGAAGACAGTGTCGCCCATGACGCCGACATCATCGTGTACGCCACCGGATTCCGGCACACCGATGTGCTGTGGCCGCTGAAAGTCACTGGCCGCAACGGAATCATCCTGCATGACATCTGGGGTAGCCGACCGTACGCCTACCTGGGTATCACCGTTCCGGAATTCCCCAACTTCTTCATCATTTACGGACCCGGGACGCATCTTGCCCACGGGGGCAGCCTGATCTTCCAGTCCGAACTGCAGATGCGCTACATCGACCAATGCCTGAAGCGGTTGGCGGAGCCGGGCGTGCATTCTGTGGAACCACTCGCGGAAGCGGCCACCGATTGGCATCAGCGGACGCAGACTCAAATCAAGAAGATGGTGTGGTCACATCCCGCGGTCAAACACTCGTACTTCAAGAACGCCGACGGCGAGATCCACACCGTCAGCCCGTGGCGCCTCAACGAGTACTGGGCCGCGGTCCGCGAACCCGACTGGTCACAATTCGTTGTGCGACAAAGAAAGTGAGCACGCCAATATGCGCACCGTAGTTGTCGATGGGCCCCGCAGCATCCGGGTCGATACCCGTCCCGATCCAGCGCTTTCCGGCCCCGACGGAGCGATCGTCGAGGTTAGCGCCGCCGGCATCTGCGGATCGGACCTGCACTTCTACGAGGCCGATTTCCCACTCGTCGAGCCGATGGCGCTTGGCCACGAGGCGGTGGGCACTGTCGTCGAAATCGGATCAGACGTGCGCACCGTCCAAGTTGGCGATCAGGTGATGGTGTCGTCAGTGACCGGCTGCGGCGCGTGCCCCGGCTGCGCGACCCGTGACCCGGTCATGTGCTACTCCGGGTTTCAGATCTTCGGCGGCGGTGTGCTTGCCGGCGCACAGGCGGATCTTCTTGCTGTGCCCGCCGCCGACTTCCAGCTGCTCAAGATCCCCGAGGCGATCAGCACCGAACAGGCGTTGCTACTTACTGATAACCTCGCGACCGGCTGGGCGGCGGCGCAGCGCGCCGACATTCCATATGGGGGAACCGTGGCGGTCATCGGCCTGGGTGCGGTCGGCCTGTGCTCGCTACGCAGCGCGCTTTTCCAGGGCGCGGCAACGGTTTTCGCTGTCGATCGAGTCGACGGCCGCCTCGACCGTGCCGCCCAGTGGGGAGCAACGCCAATCAAGGCGCCAGCGGTCGAGGCCATCCTCGCCGCAACGGGAGGCCGCGGCGCCGACGCGGTGATCGACGCCGTCGCCACGGACGCATCCCTGACCGACGCGCTCAACGCGGTGCGGCCGGGAGGCACCGTCTCGGTTGTCGGTGTGCACGATATGAATCCGTTTCCACTCAACGCCCTGGGCTGCCTGATTCGCAGCATTACGCTGCGGATGACCACCGCCCCGGTACAGCGCACCTGGCCGGAATTGATCCCACTGCTTCAGTCCGGCCGGCTCGATGTCGACGGCATCTTCACCACGGCACTGCCTCTGGATGAAGCGGCCAAGGGTTACGCGACCGCGGAGTCGCGGACTGGCGAGGACGTGAAAATTCTGCTTACCCCTTAGTCCGTGTCTCTCTCGGATTCGCGGCGGACGTGCTTCGCCAGATAGCGCAAGGTCCGCACCGGCCCGCGACGGCCCGACGCGAGGCACATCACCGGCCATCCGTGCACCGCTGCCGCGGCCGCCAGCCCGGACCGGGGGTTCACCGGCCGCGGATAGCCGACCAGTGACATCGACGCCGCATCCTCATCGCCGTCGGCGTAGAAGTAACTACGTTGCACCGCAATACCATTGTCGACGCAGAACTGACGCATCGCATCAGCCTTCGTCGCCCCCCACACAATGGGTTTGACGATTCCGCCGGTCAGACACCCATGCTCGTCGAGTTCGAAATGATTGCACTGCACGTTCGAAATATTAAGAAAGCGGGCGACGGGTAGTGCCTGGATGGACAGCGCCGATGAGCTCATCACCACAGTATGCCCGCGTTGCTGATGTGCCCGCACGATTTCGTGCATGTGCAAGTACAGGCGTGAGGCGACGCGTTCGACGAACAATCGCTCGCCCAACTCGTCAAGCTCGGCGAGCGATTCGCCACGCAGATAAACCGCAGCCCGCATGATCAGGTGCTCAAACTCCAAGCGGCCGAATCGATACCGTAGCGCGGCTTCGAATACCCCCAGCAGCTCGCTGATCCCGGCTTGCCGACGCCGGATCCGATCGCCAACGTGAATTGCGGCCGTGAAGCCGTCGACCAACGTGCCATCGAGGTCGAAGAATGCTCCGACCCCGGGTCCCCACGGACTGGCGCCGATCTCCGCGATGGCGTCGGCGGGGGAGAGCCTCGTGATCGTCACCATCGCGACTCACCCCGACCGGCTTGCCGTTATGTATTGGGAGTGCATGAAACCGTCGATCTTGACGTCCACGTCCGGCGGGGTCATCCCGTAGCCGGCCTGCACCTCGAGCGTGTTGCGGACCGGTTCGACGGCCCAGCCATGCGCGGCAAGCAACTCCGCGGGGTCGGTCTTGGGTTCGTAGGTGAGAGCCGAAAAATCCACGTTGCCCGACATATTGACCCCGGGGTGGTCCGCCTCCAGGGCGGCGAGCTGATCGCGGTCCAAGCGTGTCCCCAAAGCGCCAATGGCGATTCGGCTGCCCGGCGCACTTAGCCCGCTGACCCGCGTGAAGAGCGCGTTTTGGGCATCGTCGGTCAGGTAGGGCAACACTCCCTCCACCGACCAGGCGCTGGGGCTCTCCGTGTCGAAGCCAGCCGCTTCCAATGTCCGCGACCAGTCAGTGCGCAGATCGGCGGCGACCTCGATCCTGCGTGCCTTGGGCGCAGCGCCATGCTCGTCCAGCACCCGCGCCTTGAATTCCAGGACTTTCGGTAGGTCGACTTCGAAAACCGTTGTGCCATCGGCCCATTCAAGGCGATATGCCCGGGAATCTAAGCCCGCGGCGACAATCACCGCCTGTCGTATCCCCGCGTCGCCGGCGGAAGCGAAGAAGTCGTCGAAGAACCGGGTTTGCACGCCGTACAGGCGCGGAAAGGCGGTCTCATCTTCCGAGGCTCCCGGATTGGCAAGCACGCCCGCCAGGTACGAGTCCCGTGAAGCGGCGATGAAAACCTTCGCGTATTCGTCGCGGACCAGCGGTTGCGGGCTTAGCGCGTGCAACGCCCGCCAGCCCGCCACCAGCAGCGCGGTGTAGCCGACGCTGCTGACGATGTCCCACTGGTCGTCGTCGGAACGAAGCGACCCGAATTCAGGTGTCGTACTCATGCAAGGCCGCCCCTCCCGCTTAATCGGCCAAAACGTAGCCGACGTAACCAAAGTACCGGCAGTGGCGGCATCAGAGCTCGAGAAACACCGTCACCGGGCCGTCGTTTACCAATTCGACCTGCATGTTCGCACCGAATACGCCCGTCTCCACGTGGGCTCCCAGCCCGCGCAACGCCTCGGCGAACGCCGTCACCAGCGGCTCGGCGACCGGCCCCGGAGCGGCAGCGTTCCATGACGGCCGGCGCCCCTTCGCGGTGTCGGCATAGAGGGTGAACTGGCTGACCACCAAGATGGGCGCGTTGACGTCGGCCGCCGACCGTTCGTCGGCGAGAATGCGTAGATTCCATAGCTTTTCGGCGAGCCGCCGCGCCTTATCCGCGTCGTCGCTATGGGTGACACCGACGAACGCGAGCAGTCCCTGGCTATCTGGCCGAATGGCACCCACCACTCGGTCATCCACCGACACCGCTGCTGATGAGACCCTTTGCACCAGAACCCGCATGGGGCTCGATGCTGCCAGGCCTGCTAGGTACGCTCATCGGGTGTCTGTACTCGTCGCATTTTCGGTCACCCCGCTCGGGGTAAGCGAGGGCGTCGGCGAGATCGTTGCCGAAGCCGTTCGGGTGGTCCGCGATTCCGGCCTGCCCAACAAGACGGACTCGATGTTCACCGTGATCGAAGGCGAGACCTGGGAAGAAGTGATGCTGGTCGTGCAGCGCGCGGTGGAGGCCGTCGCCGCTCGCGCCCCTCGGGTCAGCACGGTGATCAAGGCGGACTGGCGTAAAGGCGCCACCGACGCGATGACGCAGAAAGTCGCGACCGTCGAGCGTTACTTGTCTCGGCCGCACGACCAGTAGGCACGTTATCTCTGCACTGCGTCCCGGAATGCCTGCTCGGCCGCCGCACCGTGGACCGCGAACACTATCCGCTCGAGCGAACTCGGCTGGTGCTGCCGGACGGCGTCGACCATCAGTCGTGCGGCGTCTTCGAGCGGGAAGCCGCCGACGCCGGTACCGAACGCCACCAGCGCCAACGAGCGGCAACCAAGCTCATCGGCCTTTCGCAGGGTATTGCCGGTGGCCCGCGCGATGATCTCGGCTGAGGTCGGACCGCCCAGCTCCATCGTCGCCGCGTGGATCACGTAGCGAGCCGGCATGTCGCCGGCCGTGGTCTCGACGGCGTCCCCGAGGCCGATCGGTGCTTTCTCGGCCGATTCACGTTGCACGTCGGGCCCACCGGCGCGGGCGATCGCCGCGGCGACGCCGCCGCCGTGCCGTAGCTCTGTATTGGCGGCATTGGTGATCGCGTCGAGTTCGAGCTTGGTCACGTCAGCCTGCAATACCTCTAACTCGATCATCGGTTCATTGTCGCGCAGCGAACTAATCAGCTGATGGTCGCCTGCTGGCGGACCAGGGCGTACAGCCGCCACTGTCCTGGCACACCTTTGAGTTCGCGCTCACCGCGCTCGGCGAACGTGCGCCGCGAGCCGGCGACGATGTCGCGCACTGTCGAGGACACCAGCACTTCGCTCGCTCCCGCCAGCGCGGCCACCCGCGCGCCAATGTGCACGGCCATGCCGGCGACGTCGGCGCCGCGCACCTCCACCTCGCCGGCGTGAACGCCCACCCGCACCTCGATACCCAGCACCCGCACCGCGTCGACAATCGCATCCGCACACGCGATCGCCGCGCTGGGACTGGTGAACGTCGCGACGAATCCGTCTCCGGCAGTGTTGACTTCGCGACCGCCGAATCGGTCCAGCTCGTGGCGGACGATGGCGTCGTGGTTGTCGAGCAGGTCTCGCCACCGGTCGTCGCCGAGCGCGGCGGCGCGCTGGGTAGAGCCGACGATGTCGGTGAACACGATCGTGGTGAGCACGCGCTCGGCATCGGAGCCGCCGCGCACGCCGGTAATGAACTCTTCGATCTCGTCGAGTATCGGCGCGGCGTCGCCCACCCAGTACAGCGAATCTTCGCCCGGCAGTTGCACATAGCGTGATCGGGCGATGTGCTCGGCCAGGAAACGGCCATTCTCCGGAGGGATGAATCGGACGCTATCGCGCTGCAGGATCAGCGTCGGCGCGGCGATGCGCGCGAGTGTGTCACGAACATCGCCCTCTGTCACGACATTGCTCACGGCACGGGCCATGCTCGGTGACGCCGCGCGATTGCCGGCGTGATCCCACCACTCCCGAAACGCGTCGTTTCGGGCAACCGTCGGCGCGACGACCCCCAGCACATCGAAGCCCTGCTCAACCGCATCCGACTCCATTGCGACCGTCGTGAATGGGTCAGTGGCGCTCGGCCTCGCACCGATCGGGTAGTCGGGTGCCCACGAGACACGCGCCGTGCCGTTGATCACCACCAGGCTGCGCACCCGTTCGGGGTAGTCGGCGGCGAGAACGAGTCCGCTCATCGCGTTGTAGCTCGTTGCGAGGACGGCCGCCTGCCCGCAGCCGACGGCATCCATCACTGCGATCGCGTCCTCAGCCCAGAACTCCGGCCCGATCATCTCCAGCGAGGGGACGCGCGACGACAGGCCCATTCCCCGGAAATCGAATCGGATCACTCGGCTGAACGACGCCAGACGCCGGTAGAAGCGGTATAGCGAGGGCTCGGAGTCGATGGCGTCGATCGGTATCGATGGTCCCACCAGCAGGACCAGATCAACCGGACCTTCGCCTAAGACTTGATAGGCGATGTCCATGTCACCGCATTTGGCGTAGCGAATCCGCGGAGCCTGCGCCACGGCCTCAGGCTAGTTCATGCGTAGGCTCATGCCGGTGAGTGCACGCGCAGGCATCGTGGTCACCGGGACCGAGGTCCTCACCGGCCGAATTCCAGACCGAAACGGACCGTGGATTGCCGACCGGCTCTTGGAACTGGGCGTGGAGCTGGCGCACATCACGATCTGCGGTGACCGCCCCGCCGACATCGAGGCGCAACTGCGCTTCATGGCCGAGCAAGGCGTGGATCTGATCGTCACCAGCGGCGGGCTGGGACCCACCGCCGACGACATGACGGTCGAGGTGGTGGCGCGGTTCTGCGGACGGGAGCTGGTGCTCGACGAAGAGGTTGAGGACAAGATCGCCAATATTCTCAAAAAGCTGATGGCGCACTTCGATACGGAAAGCTTCGATGCGGTGCGCGCCGCCAACCGCAAACAGGCCATGATTCCCGCGGGTTCGCAGGTGCTCGATCCGGTGGGCACCGCGCCGGGTGTGGTCGTCCCCGGTAAGCCGGCGGTGATCGTGCTGCCCGGACCGCCGCGGGAGCTTCAGCCGATGTGGCGCAGGGCCGTGGAGACCCCCGCGGCGCAGGAGGCGATCGCCGGCCGAACGATCTACCGGCAGGAGACGATTCGGATGTTCGGGCTGCCCGAGTCTGGGCTGGCCGAAACACTGCGCGGCGCCGAGACGTCCATTTCCGGCTTTGACGCGCTGGAGATCACCACGTGCCTGCGGCGGGGCGAGATTGAAATGGTCACCCGCTACGAGCCGGACGCCGCAGAAGTGTATGCGCAGCTGACGAAGCTACTGCGCGACCGGCACGGACAGCAGATTTTTTCCGAAGATGGCTCCCAGGTGGACGATCTGGTGGCGCGGTTGCTGGCCGGTCGCCGGATAGCGACGGCGGAATCCTGCACCGCCGGGATGGTGGCGGCGCGGCTGACCGACCGGCCGGGTTCGTCCGACTACGTGGCCGGCGGTGTGGTGGCCTACTCCAACGAGGCGAAAGCGCAGCTACTCGGCGTCGACCCGGCGCTGATCCACGCGCACGGTGCAGTGTCCGAGCCGGTGGCCGAAGCGATGGCGATGGGTGCATTGCAGCGCTTCGGCGCCGACACCGCCGTTGCGACGACCGGGATTGCCGGTCCCGGCGGGGGAACGGCGGAAAAGCCGGTCGGTACGGTCTGCTTCAGCGTGATGCTTGGCCCGCCCGGTGCCGAAGGCCGCAAGGTCACTCGGACGCTGCGACTTCCCGGAAACCGATCCGACATCCGGGAGCGCTCGACGACGGTGGCGATGCACCTGCTGCGGCGCATCCTCGCCGACACCGCTTAAACCGGGTAAATTCACGTCATTTCGGTTGGCAGGAAAGCGCTTTCGGCGGTGCCAAAGCGAATCCCCGTGGCGTCCTTGCCAATCAGCGTAAGGAAGGCCACGGCGATTAGCACCGGCACGATCGTCGCCGCCAGCGCGAAGGGATAGCCGTGCGACTCGGCCAGGCGTTCCTGAATGGGCAGATTGAACGCGGCCAGCAGGTTCCCGAGCTGGTAGGTCACGCCGGGGTACAGGCCGCGGATGGCGTCCGGTGACAGCTCGGTCAAATGAGCGGGGATAACCCCCCACGCGCCCTGCACGCAGAGCTGCATCAGAAACGAACCGAGGCACAACATCGCCGCCGTGTGCGAGTAGGCGAACAGCGGCACGATCGGCAGGCCCAGCAGCGCGCAGAACACGACGGTATAGCGGCGGCTGAATCGCTGTGACAGCGTGCCGAAGAACAGGCCGCCGATGATGGCGCCGACGTTGTAGACCACCACGATCCACTTGACGGTCACGCTGTCCAGACCCGCACCGTGGTTGGTGGTCGCCGCCAGGAAGGTCGGGTAGACATCCTGGGTGCCGTGACTCATCCAGTTGAACGCGGTCATCAGAAGCACCAGGTAAATGAATCGGCGGACGATCGCGCCGTCGCGCAGCACGTCGCGGATCTTGGTGCTGGTGAGCCGCATCCGGTCCTGCGCAGCTTCCCAGACCTCAGACTCCTCCACCCGGTATCGGATGATCAGGCTGATCAGGCCCGGGATGATGCTCAACGCGAACAGCCAGCGCCACGACAACCCCAGCCAATTCATCACCACCAGCGATGCGACGCTCGCCAGCAGGTAGCCGAACGCATACCCCTCCTGCAGCAGCCCGGAGAAAAACCCGCGCCGCTCGACGGGAACCTTCTCCATGGCGAGCGCAGCTCCCAATCCCCACTCACCGCCCATGCCAATGCCGTACAGCAGCCGCAAGATCACCAGGATGGTGAAGTTGGGGGCGAACGCGCACAGGAACCCCACCACGGAGTAGAACATCACGTCGACCATCAGGGGGAGCCGCCGGCCGACGCGGTCGGCCCACAGCCCGAACAGCAGTGCGCCGACGGGGCGCATGACCAGGGTGGCCGTGGTGACGAATGCGACCTCAGCTTTGCTGTGATGGAAAGTCTTTGCGATGTCGGCGTAGACGAGCACGACGATGAAGTAATCGAAGGCGTCCATCGTCCAGCCCAACAACGCCGCAATGAATGAATTTCGCTGATCGGCGGTCAACCGTTGTGTGGTCACGTCAGCATCGTGCAGCACCCGGCGCGCTGGCGCGCGCCGTTTCAACATGCAATCCGCGAGAGTAAGTTGCGGATACATGCGAATCATCGATGCTGATGGACACGTCGCCGAGAACTCCTCGCTGGCGGTCGAAGCGATCAAACGCTGGCCCGAACACGTCAAGCCCAGCACCGACGGGCGGCTGCGGTTGACATTGGAAGGCCGCAATTACCCCGAGGACCAGGGCCCCGGCGCGGGTTGCCCGCCCGAGCACGGGATCAGCAAGGCACCCGACATCAATTGCCGCTCACCCGAGGGCGTGCTGGGTGACGCCGACCGTGATCACATCGACACGATGGTGCTGTACCCGAGCATGGGGCTGTGTGCGCCCAGCCTCGAGGATCCCGAGTTCGCCGCGGGATTCTCGCGCCTCTACAACCAGTGGATCGCGGATTACTGCGCCTCGTCGGGTGGCCGGTTGCGCGGCGTCGCCGTGACCCCGGTCGAGCACGGTCAGGCGGCCATCGACGTCATGACCGAAGCCAAGGAGCTCGGGCTGGTGGCGACCCTGGTACCGCCGGCGCTCAAGACCCGCAACCTCGACCACCCGGACCTGGACCCGTTCTACGCTGCCGCCGTCGACCTCGAGATGCCGCTGGGCATTCACGGCGCACCCGGCATTCACCTGCCGAAGATCGGCGTGGACCGCTTCACGAACTACATCCAGGTGCACTGCATCAGCTTTCCGTTCGACCAGATGACGGCGATGACCGCGATGGTCTCCGGAGGCGTCTTCGAGCGGCATCCGCAGTTGCGGGTCGCCTTTTTGGAGGCAGGCGCGGGTTGGGTCCCGTTCTTCATGGATCGCCTGCACGAGCACTACGAGAAGCGGGGAGATTGGGTCGAGCGAGGTTGGCGTCGTGATCCGCACGACTATCTGGCCGCGGGCAACATCTGGGTGACCTGTGAGCCAGAAGAACCGATCCTGCCCGGCGTGATCGACGTGCTTGGCGCCGACTTCATCATGTTCGCCAGCGACTACCCCCATTGGGACGG
>Ga0210407_10004468_pt1 | contig 11004 bp, 6 predicted proteins | sample IncBWC27MmetaG_FD_150860 | JGI IMG/M metagenome (GOLD analysis project Ga0210407, IMG submission 150860) | Forest soil microbial communities from Barre Woods Harvard Forest LTER site, Petersham, Massachusetts, United States - Inc-BW-C-27-M | ecosystem: Environmental > Terrestrial > Soil >... | reverse complement strand
TTGTAGACCCACTCATCGTGGATGTTGTGGTCGTCTTTGTCGTAACGGACCATGATGAGGTGCTTGTCTGGCGTGTGCTGGAGTTTCTCGGCGATGGCGGCGCGGTTGGGATCACCTTCACAGGGCCACAGAAGCGGGTCGCAGACGCCTCGAAACGCGCTGATCCCCGTGTCGAGCGCGAGCAGTAGAACGATGGCGCGTGACAGCGCCACGCCGACTGTCCGGTGACGGACGCGCATGGTGCGCAGGTGGCGAACGGCTTGCGCCGCGAGCGCAAAGATGACGCAAGCGAGCGGCGCGGCGTAATGCGCGTTCGACCAGATCACCGCAAAGACGCCGACGGTGACAAGCAAGAAGGTAGCGATGAACAAGCGCATCTTCCGGTCGCAGAACAGAAACGGCAAGGCGGGAAGAAGCAGGAGCTCGCCGAACCAGAAGTAGGTGAGGCCGCAGCGGATTAATTTTTCTTCGCTGACGCGCACAACGTCGGCCCACGTATTGTCGTAGTTTTCGCGTTCCCAACCGTTGTAGAAATCCTCGAATTGTTGATTGTGATAGTGCGTCTCGGGTTTTTTGTAATCCCAGAGGAAGAGGCCGGTGGTGTGAAACGTGCGGGTGTTCAAGACGTGCGGCAGCAGCAGCGGATTCCCTGTGAGACGCCAGTTGTAGTAGCCCATGAAGGCCGCGGTGAGCACGAGGACGAGAGCCAGCGGCGCGAGAACGTTTTGCAAACGAATGCGCAGCGGCGGGCGCGACCTAGTTTTTCCGATGAGCCACCAGAAAAACCACACGGTCGCAGGAACGCAGAAGAGAAAACCTTCGTAGGGGCGGCTGTTGGCGAGAATAGCGACGCCAAGGCCCAGCAAGACGGCATCGCGAATTCTTGCGCGCTTTACGATTCGAACGAGCGCGCCTAGCACGAGCGCGCCGCCGATTGCCGCGGTTGCTCCTCCCCAATAGCTGTTCATCCAGTAGCTGGCCACGCCGAACTTCAGGGCGACGAGCACGCCTCCGAGGAACGCCCAGCGCGCGGGGATCCAGCCTTGCAGCATCCAGAGAATTGCGGCGCACATGGCGGCATCGCTGAGCACAACGCCAATCCAGGGGTGACCGAGAAGCTGACCGATGGCCAGCGCGAAGCCCTGTGCGGGCGGGTACATGGAGGCGTACCGAGGGAACCAGTTGACGTGAAAGGTTTCGAAGCTGACCCACATGGGATGGGGCGGATTCGCAAGCCGGCCGTGCGCTAACGTATCGGCCATCAGCAAGTAGCTGAATTCGTCGTGGATGCCTGGAACGGGGACAGGGAGCAGCGGAAGAGCCGCCAGGCGAAGAGCAATCACTGAGAAGAACAGGACGATGATGGCGAGACGCTTGCGTTCGGCGAAGCGTGAGAGGAATTGTTCAACGCGGCGGAAGAAGTGACTGGCGACGTTGGGGAAGAGCAGGGCAATTACGCCGAGGAGGAGCGTGAGAACGCCGGAAATCTCGACGGTTCGTAAGGTCTGGAGAGCGGTGGTGTCCTGGAATCCCGGCATGGGTCAGGGAATTGTACGCCAGAGAGCAGCGAGTCACAGCCATCCGAAGACCGGCGGCAGGTCCGTTTCTGGTTACCGCGTCAATTAGGACTTTGGGCGCACTTGGTTGCGCTAAGTAAGGATGATTACTGATTGGGCTGGGAACTGAACGAGAGAAAACGGAGTCCAATCAAATAGGTCACAATGCTTTTAGCCTTAGGTCCCAGTTTCCTTCGCGGGTACCAGCATGTCTACCCCGACTAGGCGGCGATGAAAGATTCCCGATTTCAGCTGTTATCACTCGTTTGCTTGGTCTTTGCTGTCCGATGCTCGGGCCAGTGCCCCATTCGCCCCTATAACGATCCACCCGGCTGGGCGGTTGAGCACAGCGGCCGCTCACGGATCGAGGCCAAAAGTCTGAGTCCGGATGGTCAGTGGATCGCGTTCAGCACAACGGATGGCGTCGTCTGGGTGGTTGACGTAAAGAGCAGCGAAAAAACCGCGCTATTGCCATGCGATGAGACCAGCATTCAGGCTTTCGCGTTCAGTCCGGATTCATCTCTTCTCGCCTTTGGAGATGGAAATGGAATTATCCGCGTATACGATGTGCGGACACGCACGCAGATCAAAGAGCTTCATGACCCTGAGTGGGTTCTGATATTGCAATTCGACGGTTCGAACTATCTCCTCGCCGAAGGCAACTATGGGTTAAGCATCTGGGATCTCACTTCATCGACGCGCCTGGCGCTTATTCCAGAATCCAAGTGTGAAAATCCCACAAGTTGTTCAAGAGAGATTTACGACCACTTTGCCCTTAGTCCGAGCAAGAAAGTCGTGGCTCTGGCAGGGCGCTACATTTCCGGGATCGTCGTCCGAAACCTATCTGGCGAGGTTAGCGCTCGCATCCCCGCACTCGACGAAACTACCTCTTTCACTTTCAGGCCGGGACGAGCCTCCGATCTTTTCATTGCCGACGAGCAAGGCGACATCTCGAGTTGGGAAGCAACTACTGGCAAATTACTCAGCAAGTTCGCAGCTCACCTTCATCGCTATGTTCGTTTGGCGTTCTTACCTGGATCGGATACTCGCCTACTGGCTTTTGATGCTGCCTCTGCACAGGTATGGGATGTCGAGCGTGCCAAGCTGTTGGAGACATGGAAGCCTGTGATAGAGGGGCATTTTCTGAGTCCGGACGGCAGATGGATGAGCTACGCTGAGACGGAGCGCGTTGATATACCACATATTCTGGCTGACGACGCCTTGAAGAATCTTCGGTATAAGACCTCGGCGCAGATCGTGGCTCCCTGGAAAGTAGAAGACCGGGCGCTCGTCGCGCGACTGCTGAATAAGGAGCCGTCTTTTCTCAGTCTTTTCATTCTGTTTGTCGGATTAGGTCTGATTGGCTACCTGCTTTGCCGATTCCGCTGGTGGTTGGTTGCACCTTTCGTGGCGTTCCTTGCTTTATACCTAGTCTGGTGGCTTCGCGAGCTTCACTGGCCCAGAGCCGGACCACGCCTGGCACCCTATGCGGGTACTGTCTTCGTCGCTGCCTCATACGCGCTCATGGTCGCAGGACTAGCCCTTCCGATACTTGGGGCGGTTCGCAACAAAAGGCTTGGCAGAGCTGGAACATTTTCCCAATGGAAATGGCTGTTGCCGTTTGCTCAGACAGCGCTTTGTGTCCTGTCAATCTGGTTCACGAGCGTGCAACACCGCGTCTACACGGAACGATTGCAAATCGTAGCCGACGTAAGGGCAGGAGGGGAAAAGCGAGGCGCTGCAGACCCTCCTTGGAGCTACAGTCCCCTTGTGGGCTCGGATGTTGTTACTGCGTTGAACTTCCCTGTGGCTGCCGTCTTCCTCTCCATTGCGTCTCAGCTTGATTCAAGGTACTTCCCCGTCACATCTTTGAAACTTAATCTATTCCTTGGATTTCCCGCCGCCATTCTTGTGTTTGGTTTTTGGTGGATCGTCGGTGCAATCGTCGATGGCGGCTTTCGATTGAAAGGAGAAACTCTGCGGCGCGCCGTCGCATATCTTGGGATTGCGGCTGGTATCGCGGTGATCCTTGGCGGTCTGTGGGCGATTCATTCCTGTTGGCGGTTCCCAATTATGTCCATTGGCGTATTTGCATGGGGATTGTTAATACTGATCTGTTCATCGTGGGCGCTGGTGAGGAAAAAATGGAATCAAAAAGTTCCCGGCTTGAATGTTTAGAGCACAAAGCGTCAGTTGTTCCTTAGCCGCCGGACCCTGGAACGCACCACTTGCCTGGTAAGTCGAGTGACCGGAAACTGACACACTACCGAAATATCATGCCGTTTGTCGAAGGGCTGATAAATTGGATCTTCTAGTATTGCGCTTGAACTGGCCAAAATGTCTGGGACAAAAACAGTATTTCTTTCCGCTGAATGGCGGGATCTCGTGATGTTGAACTACGAAGTTGATGCACGCTTGTTAGACAAATATGTCCCGCGCGGCACGGCGCTGGATTCGTTTTTGGGAAAAACATACGTTAGCCTCGTGGGCTTTCGGTTTTTTCGCACCAGACTCTTTGGGTCTCTTGCGGTCTCTTTTCATTCCGATTTCGACGAAGTAAACCTCCGCTTCTACGTGCGTCGCAAAGAGGGCGATGAAAACCGAAGGGGCGTCGTGTTCATCGCCGAAATTGTTCCCAAGCAGGCAATCGCGGCGATGGCTCGCCTGGTATATGGCGAGAACTATGTACGTTTGCCGATGAAGCACCGCATTTGCACGGATGGTTCGAGAAGAACGGTCGAGTATCATTGGCGCGTCAAGAATCGGTGGTGCCAACTGAGGGCGCAAGCCGTGGGCGCCCCCGAACTGCCGCGAGAGGGCAGTCTGGAACAATTTATTACCGAACATTATTGGGGTTACTCGACGCAACGACGCGGGGGCTCCCTTGAATATCACGTTTCTCATGTGCCTTGGCGAGTGTGGGTGAGCAGTACGGCAGGATTCGAGGGTGACGCAAACGAGTTGTATGGCGTCGAATTGGGCCACGTACTTCAAGGTCAGCCGAGCTCTGCATTCATTGCCGAAGGCTCGCCGGTGACTGTTTTCAGAGGGCGTGAACTCCCGTGACGAAGCTGGGCCAAGAATAGAACGAGATCGAGCGAGTCGAGGAACAACCGTGAACGTTTCACCGCTGGCCCCCAAGATCGATTCGTTTGTCACCACTTCCGCGCTGCGGTATCCTGCCTCTAGGAGCCTGCATTTGGAGGCGTCATCGATGCAACCCCTCACACCCCTCGACTCGCTGCTCTTCCACGTCGTACTGGCCACACTGGCCATCGGCCTGCCCATTCTGGTGGTTTTGTCCATCCGTTTTCTATGGGACCGCAACGTGAAGCTTGGCCGTTCCAAGGAGCTCGAAAAGCTCATCTGGCAGTTGCACCGCATTGCCAGCGCCATGGAGCATCAAATGAATTTGTCGTTTCCCGCCGTTCAGCCGGGCACGGAAGAGCCGCGAGATCTCGCCTATCTCCAGCACCTTGCCGCTCAACCAACCGTTGCCGCGCCGAGCGTTGCAACTCCCAGTGCCGCGGCTGCGGCTGCGACGCCCGCCACGGATCAGCCTGCCGCGCAACAACCTGCGCTGGAACGCAGAGCGCCTTCTACCGATGCCCCGCGCGCCGGAGTCAACTCCATGTTCGGCCTGTAAATTAGTTTTTCCCTACCATGGTTTTGACAAACGCCCTCCTACGGCCCACCTCGAATGCTCCTCCTCGGGGCTCCCGAGAAGATTTCGAGCGAGTCTAGAGCCGAACCTCAAAACGGGTTCCTAACCAAGGCGATACCCTGCGGGTGATTGTTGTGCCTGATTTAATGCATGAATCAGACGCGCCTATTAACCCGACTCCTCATCCTGATTTTCCAATTCTGGCACCGAACGACGTATACTCGCGACACCCGGATCCCGGCCGAGAGATACGAAGATGCCAGACGAAGATTGGATCAAAACACTTGCGGACGGCCGGAGGGTGAAATTTATCTACCAAAAACTGGCGGAAGACGGGGCGTTTATCACCGCGCAGATTGCAGGGAATGAGGTCGTCTATTCGGTCGTCTTGGCCAAAGCGGGAAACCCGCTAAGCCGTGAAGATGTCGAAAGCCATTTCAAGGACGAGCTTTCGAAGAAGTAGTGCCACCACAGCTACCTTCGCGCTTATCGGAAAGCGGCATCACTGTTGATAGCAGGGCTTACCACCGCATGTTTCGGATTGCTGGTCGGAAGGGGATTTATCTACGTCCAGGATCAGGCGCAATTTTTTTCGTCTCAATCGCTTCAACCGCGGAAAACTTACGGTCTGTGTGTGCTTCCGAGCGCGGAGCGCCTGAATACAGCAAACAGCGCTCCCCAGGAGCGACACCGCACGTAGGGCACTGAACAGCGAGCAACTGTTTTGACGTGAGCTCGCTCTTCCTCATTTTCATACAGTGCGACAAAACCAGCCGCAAAACTATCCCGTATCGAACACTATTCGCACCGGGCATCCTAGACTGTCGATCCTACCGGACGCGTTAACCGGACGAGTGATTTCAGTTGTCCGGTCCGCGACTTACCGGTACTTACCAGACGCGGGCTACGTAAGTAAGTTTCGCCGTTTGTTCGCCAAAACGTAAGAAGGGGATCGCGAGCCGGCAAGCAACTAATCCCGCCGGACGGGGTTTAGGATTGACTACACTCAGGAAAGTTACGACAGCGGACGAGGATTCTTCCCACACTGGAGTGGGGCTGCAGGGGGTGACGAGATGGACGTGCCCTGCCCAAGGTGCAGCAACACTGACCGCAAGAAAGTCTCTCTGTCCTGCGGAGAAGGGCGTTATTGTCCTTCGAAGCACTCGATCGTTCAAATCCTCGTGGCGACGGCCGCTTCTAAAAGTTGCTGGCCGCACGCCAGCAAATCGTGTGGCAGGTAGCACTTATCGGGCCGAATCATGAAATGGAATGAATCCCAACGAGCCGGGCCCAACATTGCTGGACTCGCTTCTCCAGTGCAACAGGCCGAGATGAAATTACTTCTGGCGGGTAGGTGGCCTGCGCTCAAGCCGTTGCCGGTATTCAAGTATGAAACGGAAGAGTATCGCCCCTCGATTGATTTCGACAAGGCGCGCGGGGAGTGGGTCTGCCGCAAAATATCTTTGCCGTCCAACAAGGTTCAGGAACTGCGTGGCGGATTGACAGAAATGACCATGGCATTACCCCATGGTCAAGCAGAAGCATTCGCCGAATGCGCCGCAGCCGAACAGCAAGAACAAGAATTGGAGAAGGACGCCAGTCGTCGGCTCCAGGCCATTCTTGAGTGGAGAGAGAATTACGAGAGCGGCGCACTCTATTCTGGCCTGCAGAGCTATCTTTCGGAAAGCCAGCAAGATGAAATCTACGAGAGCATCCGACTGACTCTTACCGCCCGGCAGCTTCAGTTCAACCCGAAGAATGTTGCGTACGTCTTTGACGCACTTTCGAAGGCGGGAGGCAAGGTAGCGACACTTATAGAAATCGCGCTGCGGAATAAGACGAAGCAGGGAGCGGACGCACAGGCACAAGGGGAAGCAGCATCACCCGAAGCCGCACGCCAGGTGCCGGTTGAGGTGATTCATCCCGCGCGTGACCGCCGCCTTCAGGCGCGCACGACTCCTGCTTCGCGCGCGTACGTCGAGCTCGGCGATACCCATGGCGGCATGGTCCTCAATATAAGTGAGACAGGCATGGCCGTTGCCGTGGCCGACCCCCTTGTAGTGGATAACTACTTCCCACGCGTTCGCTTTCAATTGCCCAGCTCTGGGCAGAGCATCGAAGTTTCCGCGCAGATTGTATGGCTGGCGGAATCGAAGAAAAGCGCAGGCATCCGATTTGTTGATCTTACCGCCGAGGCTCGCAATCAAATCTCAGATTGGATCGCGTCCGAAACGCCAGGCCCGGAATTTGAAGACTTGACGCCGGCGCCTGTTGGGAGTTTCCTCCCCGCAACGCTGGATAGTTTCCCAGAAGAACCAGTTGGGAGTGTTTTCCCTGAGCAAGACGAACCCTCGTCGGCCAAACTGATTGCGCACACTGCGTCTCCAGCATCGGAGATCGTGATGCCGGAGATTCTGGATGCGAGCCGTCTGTCGCTTGTGGAAGATCTCCGGGAAAAAGTGCACCACCACACACGAGTCGCCGGTTTTGGACGGCAAGTTCGAACAGACAAGGTCGAGTCGTCACGGGATCGGATCAAGAATTCGCCCTCACACTTATATGTGCTTGGAATGCCCGGACTTCAGATCGCCGCGCTAGTGATTTTGTTCGCGGTGACCAGTTTAATCGTTGGGCTCGCCGTGGGGCGCGGACCGCTCGGGAAACCCCCGCGAGACGCCCAGAAATCGAACCTGGCTGTTGATGTCACGGTACCGGCACCACCGAGTCGCCCAGACGAAACGACCTCGCGAACTTCCACTCCGCCGGCGGCAAATACCGTTCATACTCCTGCAGTAAATGCACCAGAGCCGAAGACGGAAGAATCGCGCTCAGAAATCCCATCCGCTCAATCCCTCAATGAGCGACCAGCAGATACGGCCAAGCGCGCGAAGCCGACCGCACCATCCTCAGCAGTAACGAGCCGAACCCCCAATGAGAACAATGGCTCGACTGGGCTAATCGCGCGGAACCCGCCACCACCCGCGAATTCCCAACCCGCACATTCACCCAGGGCTGCTGGCTCCATAAGTGGCGCGCCGGGAACTCCCGCCCCACGCAGGGAAACGCCTGAGACGGGCGTAGCGCAGCACTTGTCATCGCCTTCCACAATTCTTGTCAATGGCCCAGGCGACGGCCGCAAACCGTTCAGGCTGACTCTTCCGGAAAAAACGATCGCGGCCTCCTCTTCGTTTGCGATGACCTCGCAACTTTCTGTTCTTGTTTCTCCCGAGTCCGGACCTACGCCGGCTAATATACCCGCTCGGTTGCAAGCCCCCGAACTTGTCTCCTTCGTCTGGCCTCGTTATCCAAGGCCGGGCGATCGACATGGATCGTCGGAAACCGTAAGGGTACGCACCACCATCGGAGAGGTCGGCCAAGTGCTGGATGTAAAACACGTGAGCGGCTCGATCTCCCTTCTTCCTGCTGCAGTGAGCGCCATTCGCCAGTGGCGTTACAAGCCCACTCTCTTGAACGGAAGGCCCGTCCAAGCTCAACAGGACGTCACCATTGAATTCCGGCCGCCACAGCATTTGCCGCGCGTGCCCGCGCGGCATCCTTCGCACAATTAACGACGGTTTGCAATGTTGATTTGACCTGCTCGGATGGTGCCGCTGCGGAATTGCCACCGCTCCAAAAATGTCAGCTAGCGCTCGACTTCGACTTCGTCGGAGGCGGAGTCGGTCTTCGCGTTGGCGTCGGCGTCGACGAGGTCGGCGAGTTCGAGGCGGAGGTTGCCGGGATTAGTGGAGTAGGCCAGCGCGGTCTCCAGATCGATGATGCCGGCGCGTAGCAATCTTTCGAGCTCGCCGTCGAAATGCTGCATGCCGTCAGTGTCGCCATCGCGCATGGCGTCGAGCAACGTTTTGCCTTCGCTCTCGCCTTTTTCGACATAATCGCGCGTGCGCAAGGTGGACTTGAGGATTTCGATGGCGGCGATGCGTCCCTTGCCGTCTTTCTTCGGAAGCAGGCGCTGGGAGATGATGAAGCGAAAGGCCTTGCCAAAGCGGGTCCGCACGGAGTGCTGGTCGCTGACCGGAAAGACGCCGACGATCCGCTCGACGGTTTTCGCGGCGTCGATGGTGTGCAGGGTGGAAAGCACAAGGTGGCCGGTTTCCGCGGCTTCCAGAGCGATCTCAATGGTTTCGCGGTCGCGCATTTCGCCGACCAGGATGACTTTGGGCGCCTGGCGCAGGGCGGCGCGCAGAGCGAGCGCGAACGTGGGCGTGTCGCTGTGCAGCTCGCGCTGGTGAATGGTGGCTTTCTTGTGGCGATGCAAGAACTCGATGGGGTCCTCGATGGTGAGGATGTGAAAGGCCTTCTCCGCGTTCATTTTGTCGATGATGGCGGCCAGCGTGGAGGACTTGCCGGAGCCGGTGGGTCCGGTCACGAGGACGATGCCGTTTTTCAGGTGCACAATTTCTTCGAGGCGCGAAGGGAGCTTGAGGTCATCGAAGCCGGGAATTTTGTCGGGGATGACGCGCATCACGATGGCGCAACTGCCGCGCTGGCGGAAGATGTTGACTCGAAAACGGCCAACGCCTTGGAGGCCGTAGGAAAGGTCCGCGGAGCCGTCTTGATCGAGCTTGCGGAGGGGATGCTCGTTTTCGCCCATGATGTCGTAGGCGATGGATTTGGTGTCCGCGGCGGAAAGGCATTCCAGGCCTTTGTATTTCAACTCGACGAGCTGGCCGCTGACTTCGATTTGCGGGGCGCGGCCCGGAGAAAAGATGAGGTCGCTGGCTTGCGCGTTGGACTTGAGCATCGCGGTGATAAGCTGCGCGGTGTGGATGACGCGCTGCGCGGGTGGCGTTTGGGTCGAAGTTTCCATGGGCCGCGGTGTCCTTGTGTAAACAAGCGACGAACAGTCGCTCGAGGATAGGTCGATAGGTTGACCGACAACGCTCTAAGTATGGGGGATTTTGGTGACGTCGCGGTGAATCACGCGGCGGCTGGTTGCGAGAAGATTAAGTACCGGAATCAGGGCACTCTAAGGTTTGGAGGCGGAATCGATAAAGGCGCCGATGTTGGATTTGAGCTTGGCCAAATCTTCGTCGCGAAGATACATCATGTGCCCGGCGTCGTAATACTTGAGGCGAATGTTCTTCTGCAGCTGTTCCGGCAGGCCCAGGTGCTCCATGGTGTATTCGGTGGCGAAGAACGGCGTGGCCATGTCGTAGAAACCGTTTTCGACCTCGACCTGCAGGTGCGGATTCGCGAGCAGCGCCTGCACCAAATCGCCTTCGACGTTCGGAGAGCCGGGGAAAAAGCCGCGTCCGCGCCCGGTTTGATGCTTCCAGTCCCAGTTATTGCCGACGCCTTCGCTGATTGCGTGGTAAGTCTTGTCCTGGCCGAATTTGAGGTCGTCGCGAACGTAACTGTTGAAGGCGGCGGTAAACGCGCCGGTGACCGCAGCGCTTTGCGGGTCGGACTCGGCGAATTCGCTCAGAAGATCGTAGGTCAAGCCGGAATAACGGGAATCCAGACGGCCGGTGGTGAGGCCGCGATGGCGCTGCAATTCTTCCATGAATTGGCCGAGGGTGACGCGCAGGTTGGCTTTGATCAGGTAGTCTTCGGTCAAACCCGTGTAGCGGGACAGCTTCTTGGCCATGTCCGCTTTTTCCGCTGCGGTCAATTGCGAACCCTTCATCAAGGCGGAAGCGTATTCGGATGCGGCGAACTTGCGCGCTTCCTCGATGAAAGCGGTCAGGTTATCGGGGCGGTCTTTCAGGACCTTGTGATACCAGGCAGTGGCGGCGTAGCTGGGGAGATAGAAGATGTAGGGCA
>Ga0210407_10004467_pt1 | contig 11009 bp, 14 predicted proteins | sample IncBWC27MmetaG_FD_150860 | JGI IMG/M metagenome (GOLD analysis project Ga0210407, IMG submission 150860) | Forest soil microbial communities from Barre Woods Harvard Forest LTER site, Petersham, Massachusetts, United States - Inc-BW-C-27-M | ecosystem: Environmental > Terrestrial > Soil >... | reverse complement strand
CTACGATATCAGTTTCACCGTCAAGCGCGGCCAGCTCACCACCGTCACGTTCACCGCCGACAAGGCGGGTGTGTTCAAGTTCCGTTGCGGGGTCCACCAGCCGTCGATGGTCGGCGAGTTGATCGTGCTGCCCGGCGGCTGATCGGTGCGATCCCGAGGCATGGCCCGCGCGAACGTGGCGAGCGCCGTCGCCCCGGATCGTCCCACCCAGAGGGCAGCAACCCGAGGCTCGTGCGGTCCGCGGCAATTGCGGAGCTTTGGAGCTTATCTGTGGCCGGCCCGTTCACCACTGGTTCAGTCCAAATGACCGAAGCTGAATTGGTCACAACGGACTGCAGGAATTCCTGACGACGTTGTAGGCGCAAAATCATTGCTGATTTCCAAAGGGAGAAAGTTTGATGATCAATCGGCGTATCGCACTCGGACTGATGGCGACAGCCACCACGATCGGTGCGTCTCGCTTCGCCTTCGCGAAGGAGAAACATCATCTCAACGGAAAAGACCTTCTTGGCGAAAACATCAAGAAGAATGGCAAGCACAAGATCCATACCACTGGAAAAAAAGTCGATGTGTTTGCCGAAGTGAACAACGGCAAGGTCACCTCCGTTACCGCCGCTGGAATGCAGGTTAAGAAAGTGAGGTCGCGTCAGAAGCTGGCTGAGACGACCCCTGGGATAACGCTGGCCAGCATGCAGCTCGCACAAGCCGACGTCTACTACTACGGCTATTGGGTCTATGACGATCTTACGGATACCTACATTTGGTTCCCGGCTGACTACGTGATCGTTGATTCGTCTTGGGTCGAGTACACAGCTTAGGCTGCCGGAGCGATCAGCCGAGTGATCGCCGTGAGGCTCCCATGAGCACATGGACGTGATTGACCACAACGCTCGCTTCCCAGCGAGCGTTGTGACGGCAGCTTCGGGTCATTCGCGTCGTTTACGCGGTGTCGGCTGTGAGTCCGCTTTGCCCCCAAGAACCGACATCGTCAGTTAGACCGTCTGCGTCGGAAAGTGCCATGAGCCGACATCGCTCCAATCAAGCAGCGATACTTGTCAGGCTCCTTAGCGGCCGTAGGGGAAGCAGCGGTGGCGATCGAGTGTGAGACCGAAATGCGCTCCTAGCGCAGCGATGGCCGCGTCCTGCTCAGGATAAGGATCGGCATTGGATGCGGCAACGATGATGATCCGGAACCCGCCGCGATCCTTGCCACCCGGTGGCAGCATCGCTGTAGCCAGTGCATTGCCCTCCCTGTCGCGCAACGTGAGGAAAAGCGGCATCTCTCGCTGTACATGGGCCTCGAGGCCGATGTCGCGCTCGATCGCGTTGGGCCGCTCCGGACGCCAGGACTGGACTGCCTTCTCCCGCTCGCGGCAGAAATATTTCTCGACTGTGTGGCTCATCAGGCGCGACTCATGCGCCGCTTCACCTTCCGTCTCGATACGGAACCAGGTCTTACCCTTCGGCGCGTCGCAAACATACTGCATTTCGCCCGTCCTGCGATCGCCGCAATTCTAGGGTGGCGGGCCCGCAAAGCCAATATGAGATTCGCTCCCGTGTATGACGCTGCACGATCGTATAATCGGAATGGATCGCCTTGAGGAAATTCACGCTCCTAGCGATCGCCCCGAGCGGTGGCATCAGGTGATTGGCGACACTGAGGCCGAACTTGATGAGCGAACCAACGAGCTGATTGCTTCAGGTGAGGCGAGGCCGACGCATGGGTTTATTCGCCGTCTGCTCATTGATCCTCATTGCAGTCGCCGTCTGAGGGCGAGCCATGCCCCATGATCCCGCCGATCGGGCCGGCAGGGAAGCCGCTCAGCCTAGATTGTTTTTTTAGGGCCCCGGCTATGGCGTGTAGCGCGCTTAGGTGATTTTTTTGCTAGGGTTCTCGTTGAAGGCAACTTCTGGGGATGTCCACTAGAAGCCCGTCGATTGATAACCGCCTCGACTTGTTCAATCGCGGCATTCAACTCACCGATCGCTTTTATGAGTTCCCGCACTCTTGCTCTATTAGGCGACTTTCCCTCTTGGCCGTAGGAATTGACTTCCTCCTGAATGGCAAAGCGAAGATCACTTTTGCCTTCACGTATTGAGCCCAGAATCATTATCGAATTTAAACTGAGGCCAAGTTCCTTCTCGAGCGTGTCAAACTCAAGGCCCTCAGTCGCTCCCTCGATTTTCCATTGTCGATCATTAAAATCGATCAATGCCTGCCTGATACGCTCGTCCGTCGGCCTCTCGCCCTTGGCGACCTCATTCAAAAGGCTGAGAATACCATCGGGCCTAAAATAAAGGGTCCGCAAAATCCGTGATACCAAATCCTGGACACGGCCGTCGCGTGATACTTGCCTCGGCCGAATCTTTTTTAAGCCTTCTGTGACGCTGGTCGCCATCTTGATGATTGTAAGCAGGTCGGGAAGCATTACCCCCTCCAAATGGCAGTACGATCGCCAGTAACCGCATTTGCCGCCCCTTGAAATCTCAAAGTGAATTTGAGTTTTGGCACTATTTGTCCGGTCGTTGCAAGCCTTGCCGTAGCAACCAGCCGCCGTTTGCAACGCGACAAACTTAATCGAGCAGTGGATTTTCGACGCTTTGGCGCTTCCCGTGCTTTTTCAGCAGATCATTGAAGGCCTCGACCGCCAAGGCGTTTAGCGTTGTCTCGCTTTCGATCGCAAGCATCTTAAGCGCCTTCCAGCCATCGGCATTGATTCGGACCAGTACATATTTGAACGCCCCAGGATCGCGGGCCCGGGGCCCGGTGGTCTTTGGCTTGCGGCCCATCGTTTTTACCTCTTGCCTTCGTCTCGCGGGGCTGAGCCTATGCGGGGCGGGTTACTGAATCAATTATGCAACACCACAGCCCGAAAGCAGGCTTCTTCAATATTGTGATTGCACGGTAGCAATAAATAGTGTTTACTTCCGATAACCCTTATTCTCGGAAGTAAAGGAACCCGGTCCATGTCAACAGCCCTGACAGTCATTTCTGATAGCTCAAACCTGCCGGCGGCGCTTGGGGTGGACCTGACGGCGGCGGTGGACTTGGCCAAGGCCGAGAAGGCCGCCAGCACGCGTAAGGCCTACGGGACAGACTTCCGGCTCTTCACAGCATGGTGTGAGGCGAGGGGCGTTGCTGCGCTTCCAGCTGCCCCCGAAACGGTAGCGGCCTATCTGGCGGCCCAGGCGCCCACCTCGAAAACCTCTACCCTTGGCCGGCGGGTTGCCGCGATCAGATACGCTCACAAGCTGGCAGGCCTCGCTCTGCCCACAGATGCCGAGGGCGTCAAGGCCACCATGCGGGGCATCCGGCGGACCTTCGGCAGCGCCAAGATTCGCAAGGCACCAGCGGTGGCGGGCAAGGTGCTTGGCATGGTCGCTACTGCCCCAGACAGGCTTTCTGGACTACGGGACCGGGCTTTGCTGTTGATCGGGCTTCGGTGGCGCGCTGGCCGTTCGGAGCTCGTCGCGCTCGATGTCGCCGACATTCAGGAAACCGAAACCGGGCTGTTAGTGAAGATCCGGGGCAGCAAGACCGATCAGGAGCGGGCAGGAGCTACCATTGCAATTGCGCGCGGTGACGTGGCTTGCCCTGCCAAGGCGCTTCGGGAGTGGCTGGACGCGGCCGGTATTCAGGATGGGCCGATCTTCCGCCCGATCGACAAGGCAGGCACGGTGCGGGCGTCAAGGCTTACCTGCAGATCGGTTGCCAACATCGTCAAGGCGTATGCCGAACGCGCCGGGTTCGACGCCGGCACATTCTCAGGTCATTCCCTCCGGGCCGGCTTCCTTACGTCCGCCGCGGGGAAGGGCGCCTCAATCTTCAAGATGATGGATGTGTCCCGTCACAAGTCAGTGGATACCCTGCGGGGCTACGTCCGTGACGCTGAACTATTTAAGGATCATGCGGGGGCGGGACTGCTTTGAGCCATTCCGGAGCAGCAAGCGACCATAGTAGCTGTCGGGCGCTTGCTCTACCGGGCCAAATTATGAGCGGACGCATTTATTTACCGCGCTTCGCCTTGTACTTCGCGTTCTTGACGCGCTGCGCCTCGGCCAGCCGCAATATGCGCTCGTAGTGCTGGGCAACCGCGCCATAGCATTCGCAAGAGGCTTTCTCGAGCTTGGCCCGGTTGACTACCGTGAGACGACCCCGCGCACTACGGATGACGCCGTCGTTCTGGAGCAATCGAGCAACCCGAATCACCGTCGACCTGTGCACCCCCAACATCTGAGCGAGATATTCTTGCGTGAGTGGAAGCTCGTCGCTGGCAATGCGGTCTTGGGTCATTAACAGCCATCGTGCAAGACGCTGTCGCATCGGGTGAAACGAATTACAAACTACGGATTGAAGAACTTGCGCGAGCAGCACGTCTGCGTACCGATCGAAGAGATCGCGCACGACCAAAGAGCGCTGCTTGGCGACCTCGATCCGAGCCGTCTCAATCCGAAGCGCCGGACCTGCGATTTGGGTCACCGCCCTGCTGAATGCGGGCTTGTGGCCCGCGCTGACGATCCCACCGATGGCGCCTTCCCGCCCGATGGAAGCGGCTTCCGCCGTCCTGCCGTCTTCGAGCACCACGACCAGCGCCGCCATCGTTCCCGTCAGCGGAAAGTGGGTAATGACGACATCCTCGCCCGGTTCGAAGAGAACTTGACCGTGCGCGAGCTCCGCAAACTGAGCGTGGGGTTCGAGCATAGCGCGATCGATTGCCGGAACTGCGGCGAGGAGACGATTTTCCGACCAATGGCGCCTGACATTCTCGTCAGTCATCCGATCCCCCGAACGGTTGTTTCATTAGGTGTGTCGCCGGACTGCCATAGATACACCGAGATGTCTGTAGCAGGTGCGACATAATCTCAGTTTCTGACGCGGAAGCGACCAACCCAATGTAGCAGATGCGACAGACACGTCGCCGCTGCTTTGCTAGAAGCTTTCCCTGGCGGATTTGGGCCTGCAGGGGCCGTCGCAATGCGTAAAGTCGACCCACTGGATATCGTGCAGACGGTCCGTGAAGGCCTCCTCGTGCTCGATAGCGATCTGACCGTCCGCTTCGCAAACCGCTCCTTCTGCGACAAATTCTCAGTCGCGCCAGAGCATACGGTCGGGCGAAAGCTCTATGAGCTCGCCAACGGGCAGTGGGCCATTCCCGAGTTGCGCTCCTTGATCGAAAACGTCCTTTCCGAACGTGCGACGATCGAGGCCTTCGAAGTAGACCGCGTGTTCCCGTCGATTGGACGACGGGTGATGGTGCTCAATGCGCGGAAGATCCATCGGGCCGACAAACACAAAGTGCAGGTGTTGCTGGCGATCGAAGACGTGACCGAGCAAAGGAGACTCGAGCACGAGCACGCGGCTGCGCACGAGCGTATCACGGTGCTGCTGCAAGAGCTGACCCACCGGGTCAAGAACAGCCTGCAGATTATCGCCGCAATGGTCAGCATCGAAGCGCGGAGCCACAAGAGCGGCGAGGGCAAAGCAGCGCTTGAAAGGGTCTCGCATCGTATCAGCGCACTCGGGCAGCTCTATTCCCAGCTAAGCAAAGCCAACACGGTTGAGGCGGTGAATGCGGCGACCTATCTGGACGAGTTATGCCGCGACCTGATTGCATCAGTACATAAGGAGGGCGGCACGTCCATCGTGCTCGAGACCGACATCGAGAGCGAGCTCCTGCCGACCGATCGGGCAATTACGATCGGGCTCATGGTGAACGAGCTCGTGACGAATGCCCTCAAATATGCTTTTCCGGGCGACACGAAGGGCACTGTCCTGGTGACGCTGAAGCGGGCGCCCGGCGAGCTTCGCCTGACGGTCTCCGATGACGGCAAGGGGGTCGATCCTCGGCGCGCCGATTCCGGGCTCGGCGGCCGGCTGGTCGAAGGCTTCGCCCAACAGCTCGGCGGCCAACTCAAGCGGGAGAGCGGCAACAAGGGAACCATCGTGTGTCTGACGTTGCCTTCGGGCGAAGCCTCATATGATCTACGCGCGTGAGGAGTACCCCTCGCGATGAGGAAGGCCTGCTATGAAAGGCAAAGGAAAGCCCCCGTTCGATCCCAAAGCATTTCTCTCGAAAGTAGACGGCGGACGAACCATTTCCGATTATCGGAAGGATCAAATTGTATACGGCCAGGGCGATCCTGCGGATTGCGTTTTCTTCATTCAGAGCGGCAAGGTCAAGAAGACCGTCGTCTCCGAGCAGGGGAAGGAAGCCGTGGTCGCACTTCTGGGAACCGGCGATTTCTTCGGCGAGGGATGCCTAGCCGGAGAGTCGCTGCGTCTGGCGACGGTCTCCGCTATGACGAAATGTGTGATCGTGCGAATATCAAAGGGAGACGTCACCCGCGTGATTCACGAGGAGCCAGCGTTTGCCGAGTTATTTATCTCACACCTCTTGGCTCGCAACAGTCGTGTCGAGGAGGACCTGGTCGATCAACTGTTCAATTCGAGCGAGAAACGGCTGGCACGGACCCTTCTGCTTCTGGCGAATTTTGGCAAGGAAGGTCGGCCGGAGCCAATCATAGCGAAAATCAGCCAAGAAACACTGGCGGAGATGATCGGCACGACGCGATCTCGCGTGAGTTTTTTCATGAACAGATTTCGGGAATTGGGTCTTATTGATTACAACGGCCAAATCAAAGTACACAGTTCCCTGTTGAACGTGGTTCTGCACGATCAACCGCAGATTAAACCTTAGCTGCTGTTTAGGAGGCCGGTCACGCAGATACGGCCGCTCACATAGACCAGTGGGTTTCCTCGTCGGGGTTAAGGTCGCCGACCTAAGAGTAAGGCCGCCTCAATTGGCGGCCTATTTCATTTGCAACTGCGAAGCCCAGCCTGGGCCTGGTGCTATGGCTTACACAGAGAAGTGCCGGAGCGGCACGGCGAGTTATAGTCACCAAAATAAATAGCTTAATACCAGCGGCCCCGGCCGTACCAGCCGCCGCCGCTAACTAGAAGAATGACAAGTACGATGATGAGAAGCGTGGTGGTGTCCATGGCGAACTCCTCCTTGGCAATGCCCCTGCGCCACTGCCACCACAACCAACTCTTTTGATCACTATCCGTTCCTCCACGCTTGATTTTATTGAAAGGAAATCAAACCCTCTGCGTTCTTTAGAGCATCCAGGGTGCGCTTGACCTGGGTTGGACTCCATTTGCCCTGCCCGCGCGGGGTAGCGATGCCGGCGGCGTCTAAGGCTAGAGCAATGCCTTTTAGTGTGGTCGCGCCGGCGGCTTGAATTTGTTTGATCGTCGGAGCTAGGTCAGCCGCGCGATCGACTGCCCGCATGTGGTTGGCGGTTGCACCGGTCTTTTGGGCCGCGCGGGTAATCATAACCGGCTTGCCATCGCTCTTGCGGATGCGAGGGCCTCCCAGGGCCTTACCGCGTGCCTTGGCAGCGGCCAGAGCGGCTTTCGTGCGTGTTGAAATCATGCCGGCCTCAAGCTCGGCAACGGCCACCATTTGCTGCAATAGGAATCGCCCGGTTGCTCCCTCGATCTGCGGAAGATCGGCGAAACGCACGTCAACGCCAGCCTCAAGCAATCGAGACAGGAAGGCGACGCTACGGGTAAGGCGATCGACCTTAGAAACCACCAGCGGGCAGCGGTGCAGGCGAGCGGCAGCGAGGGCCTTGTCCAGCTCGGGACGGTCGGAACGGCGTCCGCTCTCTACTTCAGTGAAATCGGCGACGATGCGCCAATCGCCACCATTCAGGTAATTTGCGACGGCGGCTTGCTGCGCTTCCAGGCCGAGCCCACTGCGTCCTTGGCCCTGGGTTGAGACTCTATAATAGGCGATGAATTTTCCGTTGGAGGCCATGGGCACCGCACCAGGTTGGTTGTCGGCTGACACCATGAACCCAATTAACGAGACTGATAGTGTTGTCAAAGATAAAGCACGAAATCGGGAAAGCCTGCTTTCCAGCTGTGGTGTTGCACAATTGATTCAGTAACACGCCCCGCAAGTTCCTCGCCCCGTTCAAACGCTGCTGGAAATTTACGAAGCAAGCACAGCGCCAGAGACCAATTGGAAGCCGCAGGCGACCGACACCAGCAAACAGCCGGGGCCGATCGAACTGCAAGCGGAAGGCGGCTGGTTAATCGACGGGCCTGCGGTTGTGATAGGTCTTGTAATGCCAGTCTAGGCGCTTCTTGTACACGAGCCCTTCACGAGTATCCGCCTCTGCGACGCGTTCAAGCTGGGTGCCATCAATCGGGTTAACTCGCCAAACTGCCCAAGGCTTTACGCGTTCGCCTTCAATGTCCATCGGCTGTTTCCGGTTGCGGTCGTTCATTGTTCGCCCTCTCAGCGCCATATTGAGCTAAGTGTTTGGACCAATTTTGGCCGGCGGCGACTACAGGCCAATCAAACCTCTTCAGATTCGTTGCGGCGGGTCCACAATCAAATTTCGGATAAAGCCATCGCCAGCACTCGCCTCACCTGAAGCAATCATCTCTGCAATTCGCTGATCAAGTTCGGCCCTCGTGTCGCCAATCACCTGATGCCACCGCTCTGGCCGCCCGCTGGGAGCGTGAATCTCCTCAAGCCGATCCAATCGGCGAGTGTGATTTGATGCCATTCGCCTACCGCTGCCAGCAGTACACGACGATTTCGTCCTCAGGCCTCAGTGATCCATTTGCGGTCAATCTCGCCTTTTTGCGCTCGACGCATCCTGGCTTGTGATCGTCCCAAATGTGTACCACGCGGCCCTTTGGCTGCGACGCCTCAAGCTTGTCCAACCGACGACTATGGTTTGATATCATTGATCTTCCCTTCCAGCGCTCGCAGGCGCTCTTCGTGGTCAACCGTTTCAAGGACTCGTGCATAGCCTTCCACCAGCTTCGTCAACTCGGACGCCTCCGATGGAGTCAATTCCCCGCTCGCCACCGCTGCCACGATCGAGGCAAGGCCCTTCACCGCATCAACAGGCTCATTCATGGCTGGCAATGGGAATGCGACGTGGCGGTCCTTGCGAGGTGGTGCAATTCGGTCGAGACACAGTCGAATCGCAGCCATGTCGCCACCCTTCGCGAGCTCAATCGCCTTTCGAATCAGCTCCTCAGCCTCCCCGTCAAGCAATGCCTCCAGTGCTAGTGTCGCGCGGTTGCGAAGACCCTTGGGCTTGCCAGCGGGGTTTCCACTCTGCCCGGGCTTGAACCTGGTATCCTGCTTTTTGCCTGCAATTTCAGACTTTTTCCTCAAGACGGTCTCCGATCATTCGAAAGCGAGCGTCCTCGCTCCGACTGTTAATTTGACTCTGATTGCTTTTTGCGGCGGCCCTATCGGCTCACTATCCGCATTCCTCGTGGGCGTCATCGCCCTGGCCGGCCTAACTCTGAGCCGTGCTAAATGCCTCAAGAACTACACCGCTAGCGCGCAATGCCTGATCTGCGCTAACGGCAAATGCCCGCCCTTGCTTAGGCGGTTGCTTAGTGCCCGGCACCCTCGCCGGGGAATTGCGCTCGCTAAAGCGGCCCCGCTTCCTCAAACTTTACGCCGTCAGCCTTGAGCTTCTCAAGGATACTGCGGCGGATGTACTCAAAACGCCCCCAATCGCAACGATAAGCGCGATAGGGAGGAATCAGGCCGCACGGTGTTCGTCATGCTGGGCCATCAAGCCGCGATCTGACAGCACCTTGATGATGGCCTGCCTCGCGACGTCTGAAATCGAGATGCAGTCGGCCTTGGCCGCACGAGCCATGGCGGCGTGAAGATGGTTCGGGCAACGGAAGGCGAACGCTTCAGCTCGGCGTTCAGAGTCGTTCATGTCAGTCTCCGTGTTTAAGCCGCAAGCGCGGCGGGTTGGGTTTTAATTGGGACAAGACCGACCCTGGGGGAGGCTCCCCACGTCGGATAAACGGAGGGCCAATACTCGGGCGGTCTCTTCTTCAGGAACACATGCTCCGAATTAAATGATCTATCGGCGTATCGCCGAACCGTTGGAACCTCGGTTTCTTCGTACTGATCTATCTGAGCGGCGATGCGCGCGCGAACTTCGATCTTCGTGTCGGTACGGTAGAGGTATTGCGTCGGTTCGCTGCGCGCTGCGAGGCGTGCATGATCTCTTTCCACCAACTCCAGCGCATAGGCGCGCCGGCCTATTTCCTTGAGGCGCTGCTTGGCTCGGCGGTCAGTGTCTTCGGCATACCATTCCACCAGTTCGCTGTGGTGTTTGTGAATGCGTTGGAGAGTACAAATCGGGGCGGGGGCGACAATGCCGGGCTTGCCTTCCTCATCATACTCGTCATCGAAAGCCGGTTCCCTGGTGTTGTATTCGAGCGGCTCGGAGTGCATGCCGAGCACCTGGCCACGGGCGTCCTCCAGCTCGCTCTCAGCGACAGGACGGCCCACGACCTCGGACGCACGCTCGAGCGTCACGTCGTGGTCTCCGCGGACCAGGCGTTGCAGTCTGGTCTCGCCACTCCAGCCATTGCGGGTGAGCGCCTTGGCTGTGGCCTGCATTCGGCCGCGAATGTATGGCTTGGCAAACGCCGCCAATCCGTTATTGCGACGCGAGTCAAAACGGTCGATGGCCTCAGCCAGGCCCAACATGCCGGCCTGGATTATGTCGTCGTTACGAGCCTGATTTTCACCGCAGTAGTCTTGTGCCTCTTTCAACACCAACCGATGGTAGGATTGGGCAAGCCGGTTCTTGGCTGCAGATGCAGCCGGTTCCGGACCCTTGGCAGCCCGCAGATTGTCGGCGACATCGCCCGAGCTGAGAATTGGTTCCCGCCAGGTACTCGCGCTACCGATAATCAGCGTTCTTGGCCCGACCCCCCACGAACTGTCGACTTTTCAGACTGCGAGGCCCGTAATCGGGTGACCGTTTTCATTGAGCTATTTCCTCATTTGCGGGACCAACTGTCGTCCTATCACGTATTTTGACGACAGTTTGCAAGCCCTATTCGCTCTCAATCACGGCGCAAAGAGAAGGCCCGGCGCAGAACACCGGGCCAGTCAAAACCTGAACGATCGTACTCAGAACCGGCTGCGTGTAGAGGG
>Ga0210407_10004466_pt1 | contig 11010 bp, 10 predicted proteins | sample IncBWC27MmetaG_FD_150860 | JGI IMG/M metagenome (GOLD analysis project Ga0210407, IMG submission 150860) | Forest soil microbial communities from Barre Woods Harvard Forest LTER site, Petersham, Massachusetts, United States - Inc-BW-C-27-M | ecosystem: Environmental > Terrestrial > Soil >... | reverse complement strand
GCGCTCACCGAGCGTGCTGCGACGGTGAAACCACAGATCCGGTGCACTCCAGCTGAGCATTTCGAATCTGGTGTCCTCGTCGCCGACGGCCACTAGGACGCCGCACCACTGCAGGTCCTCGATGAACTGCGACGCGACGGCAATCGGCAGGTCTGAGCCGCCGGCTGCAAGCCCGTCGAGCAGGACGAGCAAGCGGGAGTCATGGATGCGCAGATCGCACCACGACAACGGATGCTCTATGACGAAACTCTCTGCGTCCCGGTGCAGCAGAGCGAATCTCGATAGGACGGTTGATCGGGGCGACAATGGGGCCGGCCGTGACGGGGGTTGTCCCCACGGCAGTATGGAATAGAGATCCTTTCCACCGTCGCGCACCGTGACCGAAAGCCAGCCGCCGGCTGCGAGCTGATTTATCAGAGGGCCGATTTCGCTTTCGGGTGAGTTTTTAGATATCTCCGTCAACGTTGCCGGGCCTAGGTTTAGCGCCTTGAGTGCCCGTAGCTGGCCCGCGGTCAATCGGGTCAGCTTCTCGCTATGCCGGGGATTCAGCAGCACGGCTCCCGCGGGAGTGGTTAAGCATGTGACGCCGGAGCGAAACGCGAAGCTCGTTTGGTCGGGATATTTCATTTGTCCGGGGTGGGTGACGGCGGGCAACCCGCAACCCCTTTCGTCTTCGAATGCGACTTATCGTGCAAGCCACCCAGCGTAGGTCAGCGCTGCGCTCAGCAACCCTGTAGCCCGGGCTGGGCCAGGGAAAAGAGTCGGCTGCGACACGGTTTAGGTACAGGCTGATGAGACAATTCCCACATTGCTTCGGGGTAACCTAACCCAGGGGATATGAAACACCAGTCCCAGGGTGCACAATTGCAACACGGAGCACATCAAAATAGCCGTGTTCCGCGCTAATCGGAGGGGATGACCTGACCATGACAATGACCTTGAAATCCGTCGCCACAAGCGTTGCGGCGGTGGGCGCCATTGGCGCTGCCGCCGTCGGCGTAACGTCCGCCGCATTTGTTCCGGCTAGTCCGGCTCAGGTCCAGCTGGCCGCGGTCGGCGCGCCGCTGCCGCAAGACCCACCACCTCCGCCGCCTCCGCCGGGGCAAAACCTGCCGACCCCGGACCAGTTGTCGAGCCTCTGCACCCAGGCAACCGATCCCGGCGTGTCGTACACGACCAAGACAAATCTGGTTGAAAACGGCCTCAGTCCCGACGAGGGTCATGTGGCCGACCACGACCTGCGAAAGGCCTACCGGGACGGGAAGTTCCCGGAGACGTTCACCGTGACGAACATCCAGCCCGCCGGTCCGAATGCTGCCACCGCCGACGTGGCCATCAACGGTCCGAAGTTCGCCGGGCCGGTCACCAAGAATCTCCTGTTCCTCAATCAGGGCGGCAACTGGATACTCCAGCACCAGGCCGCACTCGCTCTGCTGCAGGCAGCGTCGGGCTAGCCGGTTACTGCACTCGAGGTCGATCCGCGTGATGCGCGCCGGGTCGGCCAGGACGTCGATCGTGGCGCACTTCCCGCTCGGGTGCCGCGTAACGTCAGGCCGACCCGGCGAATTCGTCCAGATACCGCAGGGTGATGGACAAGGCAGTGGATTTACCGGTGGTCCAGCCAGCAAAGCTGAAATTCTGGGCTGCTACACAGCAAGCACACAGATTACTCACGTTATTTCACATAACGCGGTCATAAGGTAACTGTGCCCATGGAAGGGGGACCATGAAAACCGTTAAATTCTTTGCCACCAGCGTGGCAGCCCTGGCCGTCATCGGGGGCGCCGCCGCCGGCATAGCGTCCGTCGCAGTGCCAAGCGAGCTGGCCTCGGTGCAGCTGGCCGCGGTCGGCGCGCCACTGCCCCAGGATCCGCCACCGGCCCTGCCGCCGGCCGCGGGCGCAAACGTCCCGAGTCCGGTTCAGTTGACCGGTCTGCTCAACAGCCTGGCCGACCCCAACGTTCCGTTCGCCAACAAAAGCAATTTGGTTGAAGGCGGCATCAGCGGGACTGAGGCGCACATGGCCGACCACGAGCTCAAGAAAGCAGCCAAGAACGGTGACCTGCCCCTGGCGTTCAACGTGACGAACGTCCAACCGGGCACCGCCCCGGGTTCCGCGACCGCGGACGTTGCGGTCTCGGGCCCCAAGCTGCCCAGTCCGGTCACGCAGAGCGTCACGTTCGTCAATCAGGGTGCGTGGGTGTTGTCCCGTGCCTCCGCGATGCAGCTGTTGCAGGCCGCAGGGCACTAGATCGATCGACGTGGGCGGATAGCGAACGTCTCGGCGTCCGTTATTCGCCCATCGAGCTCAAGTCCAGTTTGGCGATGCGTGCCGGGTCGGCCAGGACGTCGATCGCCGCGACGCGTCCGTCGCGCACCACGAATCCCATGATCGCCGTCGCGCGCCCGCCGACGAAGATGACCGCGCCGGCGGCACCGTTGACAGTAGCGGCACGCGTCTCGCGCTCGGGCCCCGCATAACTGCGGGCCAGCTTGGCCACCGAGGCCGCACCGTCGGCCCGGAACCCCGCCGCCTCGGCGCCGAAGTCACCGCGCAACACCACGTCGGGATGCAGCACCGACACCAATCGGTCGAAGTCGCCAGTGCGTCCTGCGGCGAAGAAGGCGTCGACGGCCTCGCGTTGCGCGGCGATGTCCCCGTCGGGAACCGGGTCCGCCTGCTCAATGCGCCGACGTGCCCGGCTGGCCAGCTTGCGGGTCGCGTCCGGCGTCCGGTCGACGATGGGTGCGATCTGGTCGAACGGGATGGTGAAGACATCGTGCAGCACGAACGCCAGCCGCTCCGCCGGCGGCAGCGTATCGAGCACCACGAACAATGCCAGGCCCACCGCGTCGGCCAGCATCGCGCGGTGTTCAGGGTCGGAGTCGCCGACGGGATCCACGATCGGATCCGGCAGATGGGCGACCAGCTCCCCACGGTGGCGGGCATGGCGGTCGCGCAATGTCTTCAGGCAGATCCGGGCCACCACGGTGGTCAGCCAGGCGTCGAGGTTGGCGATACCGTCCCTGGCGGCCTCAGCGCTGCCGCTGAGCCGCAGCCACGCTTCCTGCACGGCGTCCTGAGCGTCGTCAATCGAGCCCAGCATGCGGTAAGCGATGGCGCCCAGCTGTGGTCGGGCCGCCTCGAAACGCGCTGTCAATGACGCATCCGCGGTCACGTGCGACCGGCCCCCGGCTGTGACTCGGGTAGGGCGCATACCCGGTTGCCGGAAAAGCCCGACGACCCGATGTCGAGTGCGATGTTGAACCGGGCACGCAGGTTGCCCAGCGTGATGACATGGGTGAGGCCGACGAGTTGGGGTGTGTCGAAGTGGGCGCGCAGCGCATCGAAAAGCTGGTCGCTGACCTCGACCGGGGTGCGGCTGATTGCGGTCGCGTACTCCAAGATCAGCTTGTCGACGTCGGAAAAGCACGAGGCGTTTTGGTAATCGGCCATCGCCAGCAATTCCTCGTCGGTGATTCCCCACTGGCGCGCGATCTGTGAACCGAGGTCGATGCAGTATTCGCAGCGCACGGTCGTCGCCGATTTCAGCTCGGCCAGCGCGCGCTCGCGAGGACTGAGGATATCCAGTTTGGACTCGGCCTGTTCCAGCTTGCCGTAGGCATTGAGCAGCCGGGGGATATGCGCATACATCCGCAGCGGTTCCAGCATCCCGGCCGTTTCGAGACCGGTCATCTGCGCCAGCTTGCGCTTGGTGAAGAAGAAGGCGATCTTGGCGCCCAGGCCGGCGTCGCGGTCGGACACTCCCTTGAGACGAGGCATGGCAGTCCTCCTGAAAGTGACGGCTGGACCTTTAATGGTCCTCACTACGTCGACACCTGGCGACGGCCAAATGTGACCGGCTTGACCGGCGGCATTCAACAATCGGCCCACACGCGCGAACGCCGATCGAGGCTAGGTCTGCTGGCTCAGCGGCAAATCCATGTCGAATACCCGAGCATGCAGCACGGTGCGATTCCGCAGCGCGGCGCGCACCGCACGATGCAGGCCGTCCTCGAGATAGGTGATGCCCTTCCACCGCACCGCGTGCGGGAAAAGGTCGCCATAAAAGGTGGAGTCCTCTGAAAGCAGGCGATCCAATGCCAGCACTGTGGTCGTGGTGACCAATTCGTCGAGCCGGATCTGCCGCGGCGGTATCTGGGACCAGTCTCTATAGGAAAGCCCGTGCTCGGGGTAGGGCTTGCCTTCCCGCACGCCCTTGAAAATCACTGGTGGATCTTCCCTGACGCGTCGCCCAGGCCCGACCGCTGCATGTTGGACAGGCTAGTCGGAAAATTACCCGCGACTGCCGCCAGAGGCCCGCTGATGGCGGTTCGCACTTCCTGAGACCGTAAAATGAACGCGATCAAGGAGGTGGGAGTCGATGGGAAGCGCCGACGAGCGTCGCTTCGAGGTGCTGCGCGCCATCGTCGCCGACTTCGTCTCCACCAAGGAGCCGATCGGCTCGAAGTCGCTGTTGGAACGTCATAACTTGGGCGTGTCCAGCGCCACGGTCCGCAACGACATGGCGGTGCTGGAGGCCGAGGGATACATCACCCAGCCCCACACCAGCTCCGGGCGGGTGCCCACGGAGAAGGGATACCGCGAATTCGTCGACCGGCTCGAAGACGTCAAGCCGCTGTCGTCGGCCGAGCGGCGCGCGATCCAAGGCTTCCTGGAGTCCGGTGTCGACCTCGACGATGTGCTGCGCCGTGCGGTGCGGCTGCTGGCTCAGCTGACTCGCCAGGTGGCCGTCGTCCAATACCCGACGCTCTCGACCTCAACCGTTCGCCATCTGGAAGTGATCGCCTTGACACCGGCGCGGTTGTTGATGGTGGTCATCACCGACTCAGGCCGGGTCGATCAGCGCATCGTCGAACTCGGCGACGTCATCGACGATCACCAGCTTGCTCAACTGCGCGAGATGCTCGGCCAGGCGTTGGAAGGCAAAAGGATCGCGGCGGCCTCGGCCGCGGTGGCCGATCTGGCCAGCCATCTCGTCGGTGCCGGAGGGTTGGGTGACGCGGTTGGCCGTTCGGCGACGGTGTTGCTGGAGTCGCTGGTGGAACACACCGAGGAACGCTTGGTGATGGGCGGCACCGCCAACCTGACCCGCAACGCCGCCGACTTCGGCGGTTCGCTGCGGTCGATCTTGGAGGCCCTTGAGGAGCAGGTGGTGGTGCTGCGGTTGCTGGCGGCGCAGCAGGAAGCCGGCAAGGTGACGGTGCGCATTGGCCATGAGACGGCGGCCGAGCAGATGGCGGGCACCTCGATGGTGTCCACCGCCTACGGCACCACGGACACCGTGTACGGCGGTATGGGCGTGCTGGGGCCTACCCGGATGGACTATCCGGGAACTATCGCCAGCGTGGCCGCGGTTGCTCTGTATATAGGTGAAGTCCTGGGTGCTCGGTGAACGCGCACCCCGATAATTTGTGGACAGCCGCGTAGGCGCGGCATAAGAAAGGTCAGGCGTGGCACGCGACTATTACCGGCTGCTCGGCGTGAGCAGAAACGCCAGCGATGCGGACATCAAGCGCGCGTACCGCAAGCTGGCGCGCGAACTGCATCCCGATGTGAATCCCGATGAGGCCGCGCAGGCGAAATTCAAAGAGATCAGCGTCGCCTACGAAGTGCTGAGCGACCCGGAGAAACGCCGGATCGTCGACCTGGGTGGGGATCCGCTGGAAAACGTCGCCGCATCAGCTGGAGGGTTCGGCGGTTTCGGCGGTTTGGGCGATGTCTTCGAGGCGTTCTTCGGCGGCGGCTTCAGCGGAGGTGCGACATCACGCGGTCCGATCGGTCGGGTTCGGCCCGGCTCGGACTCGCTGCTGCGGATGCGGCTGGATCTCGAAGAGTGCGCAACCGGCGTGACCAAGCAGGTCACCGTCGACACCGCGGTGTTGTGCGACCGCTGCCAGGGCAAGGGCACCAATGGCGATTCCACGCCGATCCCCTGCGACACCTGCGGTGGCCGCGGAGAGGTGCAGACGGTGCAGCGTTCGCTGCTCGGCCAGATGGTGACATCGCGACCGTGTCCGACCTGCCGCGGCGTCGGGGTGGTCATCCCCGACCCCTGTCACCAGTGCATGGGCGACGGTCGGATACGGGCCCGTCGGGAGATCAGCGTCAAGATCCCCGCCGGTGTCGGCGACGGCATGCGGGTTCGCCTCGCCTCCCAGGGTGAGGTCGGACCCGGGGGCGGGCCCGCCGGTGACTTGTATGTCGAGGTCCATGAGCAGGCCCATGACATCTTCGTTCGCGACGGTGACGACCTGCACTGCACGATTTCGGTGCCGATGGTCGACGCGGCGCTGGGCACCACGGTCACCGTTGACGCCATCCTCGATGGCCTGAGCGAGATCACCATTCCGCCTGGCACGCAACCAGGTTCGGTCATCACGCTGCGTGGCCATGGGATGCCGCACCTGCGCTCCAGCGCGCGGGGCAATCTGCACGTCCACATCGAGGTGGTGGTTCCGACCCGGTTGGACCACCAAGACGGCGAATTGCTGCGCGAGTTGAAGAACCGCCGCAGCCGCGACGTGGCCGAGGTCCGCTCCACGCACAGCGGCGGCGGATTGTTCAGCCGGCTGCGCGAGACCTTCACCGGGCGCTAGTCGCAGTTTTACGGACCGCGCACATGGTGGCGACGCTGTTCTACATCGACGCTCTGCCCGATCCCGGTGCGTTAGCGGTGGTCGACGGCGACGAAGGATTTCACGCGGCCACCGTGCGCCGGATCCGTCCTGGCGAGCAACTGGTTCTCGGCGACGGAGCCGGCGGCCTGGCCCGCTGCCTGGTCGAGCACACCGGGCGCGACGGGTTACATGCCCGAGTGCTGGGGCGATGGAGCGTCGCGCCCGGGCAGCCTTCGGTGACGGTGGTGCAGGCGCTCCCCAAGTCCGAGCGCTCGGAGTTGGCGATCGAATTGGCCACCGAGGCCGGCGCAGACGCATTCCTGGCCTGGCAGGCGGCTCGCTGTGTGGCCAACTGGCAAGGTGCCCGGGTCGACAAGGGTCTGCGCCGGTGGCGTGCGGTCGCCCGGTCGGCCGCGCGGCAATCCCGTCGGGCGCACATCCCGGCAGTCGACGGCGTGCTGTCAACTGCGGCATTGACCCAGCGGATCCGCGACGAGGTAGCAGCCGGCGCAAAGGTGTTGGTCTTGAACGAGTCGGCGACCGACCGGCTCGCGGATGTCGCTGTGGCGCAAGCAAACTCGCTGTTGCTTGTGGTCGGTCCCGAAGGCGGTATCGCGCCCGATGAAATCGCGGCGTTAACCGACGCGGGCGCAGTGGCAGTCCGACTTGGCCCGCAGGTGCTGCGGACGTCGACGGCGGCCGCGGTGGCGCTGGGCGCGCTCGGTGTGCTTACTTCCCGATGGGATGGTTCATCGAGCGTGTAAGAGCCAGTGGTAGCGGAGTTCGACGCCGGAAGGAGCCGGTCGCATGACGGCAACTGTCGATAATCTGAGTGCGATCGCCGACGAGCACGTCGGCGACGAGTTCGTCGCCAAGGACGTCGCCGCGACCCTGGCGACGATGGCTGCGGAACCTTTTGTCAATCACGTGCCCACGATGATGGGCGGAGTCGGCGCGGGCGGCGTGGCGGACTTCTACGACAAGTACTTCATCGGCCACTGGCCAGTCGACATCACGATCATTCCGGTCTGTCGCACCGTCGGTGCCGATCGTGTCGTCGACGAGATGATCATGTCGTTCACACACGACATCCCAATGCCCACGTTCCTACCCGGAGTGGCGCCCACCGGTCGCGGTGTCTTGTTGCCGGTGGTGGTCGTGATCGGCTTCGATGCGGACTCCGACAAACCCAAAGTCGCCTACGAACGGATTTACTGGGATCAGGCCTCACTTTTGGCACAGGTCGGACTGCTCGACGAGACGCTGCTACCGGTCACCGGTGTTGTCCAGGCTCGGAAGGTGCTGGACAAGGACCTGCCAGCGAATACGCTGCTGCGGCGCTGTTGATTATTGGGGTCGGCGTCCATCGCGACGATGGCCGCGGAACCTTTGCCGATTACGTGCCCAGCGTTGCATCTCTTCGCCGGGATCAAGAATTAGGGCACCATCCAGGACAGCAGCGAGGCCTGAAGTCCTGACAGGGCGCAAATGAACGCCAGGAACACCAGGCTCCAGAGGAACACTCGGCGGAAGATGTCGCCTTCCTTGCCGTGCACTCCGACCGCCGCGGCCCCGATGGCAAGGTTCTGCGGCGAGATCATCTTGCCAAGCACCCCGCCGGAGCTGTTGCCGGCGGCCATCAGCACCGGGGACAGTCCCGCCTTGGTCGCCGCGGTCACCTGCAGGGCGCCGAACAAAGAGTTCGAGGAGGTGTCGGACCCCGTCACCGCCACACCAAGCCAGCCCAGTACGGGGGAGATCAGTGCGAACGCGCCTCCGGCCCCGGCCATCCAGGTGCCGAGGGTGATGGTCTGCCCGGACGCGTTCATCACGAATGCCAGTGCCAGCACAGCCATTACGGTGACGATGGCCCATCGCAGCTGATACAGGGTTGCCCCGTAGGCCCTGAGCGCTCTGATCACCGACAGGCGCAACGCCACCATGGTGACGATGCCGGCGACGAGCATCTGGGTACCCGGCGTGGTCAGCAGATTCAAGGTGAAGTTGGGGAGCGACGACGGGGTGCCCTTGGCGGTGTATAGGTGCAGTCCCGGCCAGTGCACGATGAAGGTCGCGTTTTCGAGCAGCTTTTTCACCGCCGCGACCTGGCAAATCACGAAGACGGCAATGACGATCGCGTAGGGCGCGTATGCGCGGAGCACCTCGGCGCGTGAGTCGGGATTTGCGACGCGCCCGGCGAAGTCGGGGGTCGGCGTGTCGACGGCGCCGCCGGCGATGACCGGGGTGCCAATGCGGGCGGCGTGCGCAGGCCTGATGCGGACCATCGACACGACGGCGCCCGCGGACAGCAGGGACGCGATCACATCGGCCAGTGGCACCGACACGAAGTTCGAGGTCGCGTATTGGCCGAGGCCGAAAACCACACCGCCCGTGAGGGCGACGAGCCATGTTTCGCGGACACCGCGCCAGCCGTCGGCGATGGCGACCAGCGCCAGGGGGACGAAGACGGCCAAGATCGGGGTCTGGCGCCCGACCATGGCGCCGAGCGTGTCGGTGGGCAACCCGGATGTCTTGGCGAGTGTGATGATGGGCGTGGCCATCGCACCGTATGCGACCGGCGCGGTATTGGCGACCAGCGCCAGCACAGCCGCCTTGAGTGGTTTGAAGCCCAGCGCGAGCAGCATCACCGAGGTGACCGCCACGGGCGTGCCGAAGCCGGCCAACGCTTCGAGCAACGCGCCGAACGAAAACGCGATTATGATTGCCTGGATCCGGTGGTCGTCACTGACCGTCGCAAAGCTGCGTCGCAGCACATCGAAATGGCCTGTCTCCACTGTCATCTGGTAAAGCCAGATCGCGTTGATCACGATCCAGAGGATTGGGAAGAATCCGAAGACGGCGCCTTCGCCGCCCGCCAGCGCCGCCTGCCCGATCGGCATCCCGTATACCGCGACCGCGATCGCGATCGCGACGGCCAGGGACACGACGGACGCCATCCAGGCCCGCATGCGCAATACACCGAGCATCACGAATAGCGCCGCCAGCGGTAAGGCAGCAACGAGTGAGCTCCAAGCCAGCGAGTGGGCGACAGGATCGAGGACCTGGCGATACATGTTGGCACCTTCCCGACGTGTGGGTTTGAGTCTGGATGTCGATCACTGCACGACGGAGATGTCAGAGGGGTGCGCGCTTCGTGCAATTCCTCGACGCGTTCTAGTCCGATGTCGCTGATGGCGATGGATCCCCGGACGAAGGGCACGGCCCCCACGGTGCACCAATGGCAGGGTCTCGCGAAAATATCGGTCTCGGTGGGCATCTGGCGGCGGCAGGTTTGTCCGAACGCGAAAACCATGGCCTGGCCGAGCCATTGGACCAGCTGTCCGGTTGCGGTAGCCGCTTGCGGAGACAACGGATCTGCAATGCAACTGGCGAACCCATGCTATCCGCATCGCAACCTCAGCCCACGTTCCATAACGCCGCGTCGATCTCATCACGGTAGGGCACCACGGTGAACGTGTCAGGCGGCGAACCGAGGATTTACCATGACTTCTCGTCTTGCACGTCATAGGGTGCTACCTCAGCTCACCGGTGCCCTTCCGCGGCACTCCCTCGCTCACGTCGAGCTGGAAGGCACCGTGGGCGGAGTTCGGCGCCGTCGGCGACCAGTCCGCGTCCGTGGCCGGTCGCCGCGTTTGCTCGAGGCGACACCCGTGGCGCTCGACGGGCCGATGCCGACTTAGCTGCGGTCGAATGTGGGGTATCCGCTCGAACATGGTGTGGGTCTCTTTACACGCAGTCGCAATCCTGTCGGCGCTGTTCGCCGCATTCTGGGCCGCGGTGGGCATCGTGGTTCGACAACGAGTCGCTCAAGGTGTTCCGGCCGCCGGCATAGTCAACGGTTTCGGCCATGAGTGATTGTCGAGCCGCCTGCCGATAGCACACAAGCGGCATTGATTCGGGAGCTCCGTACCCCGCCCTCGTAGGCTGGCCACATAGTGCCGAGGACCAGGCAAGACGCGTTACCGCTACTTACTGGTTGTCGCGCGACGGCAATACGCGGCGTAGCGAGCGGGGTCGTAGCCCGTTGGACCATTGGGTCAAGCGTCCACCCGGCGGTAAGATTAAAGATCTAGAAATACGCCCTAAAAGGCGAGAACCGCAGAAGGCAGGCATCGGAAACCACGTGACGCCACGCGAGACCAGCGCCGCTGACGCATCATCGGCCTCTGCTCAGGTTCGCAGCAGCATCGATGTTCCGCCCGATCTCGTCGTGGGCTTGCTAGGTTCGGCCGACGAGAATCTGCGCGCGCTGGAACGCATGCTCAACGCCGACCTGCATGTGCGTGGCAACGCCGTCACCCTCTCGGGTGAGCCGGCGGACGTCGCGCTAGCCGAGCGGGTGGTCTC
>Ga0210407_10004464_pt1 | contig 11016 bp, 11 predicted proteins | sample IncBWC27MmetaG_FD_150860 | JGI IMG/M metagenome (GOLD analysis project Ga0210407, IMG submission 150860) | Forest soil microbial communities from Barre Woods Harvard Forest LTER site, Petersham, Massachusetts, United States - Inc-BW-C-27-M | ecosystem: Environmental > Terrestrial > Soil >... | reverse complement strand
GTTGCGTCATTTGCTTGCAGTGGTGCCGCAATCGAGCCGAGAAGCCTGTGTAGCTTAGGTTCCGTCGGCGAGGCAATGCACAGCGGACGAGGATCCGAATCGCCACATTGGGTAGTAGGGTTCCCCACCTGCTACCAAATCTGTCGCGGGGACTCAGCGCTTGCGGATGGCCTCGCGGACGACCTGGTACATCCCGAGCACCCGCGCCCGATAGAGCGCCAAGAGCGCGGCGGAATAGAGCACGGCGCCAGCCGAGGCCTGCGCGATGAGCCGGAGACCGTGCGACCACGTGGCGGGGAGGAGCTGGCGGGTGAGGAGGACCACGACCGTCATGACCACGCAGCCGACGACCGCGGGCTTGAGCGCGTCGGCGAAGTCGCGGGCCCGCACGTCCAGGATCTGCACCATCAGGTACGCGACCGGGAGTACCGTGATCGGGAAACCGATGGCCCAGGCCCACGCCACGCCGGCCACCCCCCAGTGCAGGCCCACGTAGAAGCCGACGGGCAGGACGACCAGGGTCAGAATATTGAGCCACATGTTGGCGCGGAAGTGGCCGGTCCAGAGGAGCACGTGGGAGATCAGCATCTGGCAGGCGTTGAACGCCATGTAGAGGCACAGGATCTGGAGCGGCAGGATCACGTCCACCCACTTCGGGCCGAGGGCGAGCAGGACGAAGTCCTCCGCGGTGAGCGCCAGGCCGACCGACATCGGCAGCGTGATGTAGGAGACCGCCTCGGTCAGCAGCAGGAAGTACCGCCGCAGCAGGCGCGGGCTCTCCTGCACCGAGGAGAAGACGCCCGGGACGACCTTGCTCACCATCGAGCTGACCTCGGTCACCGGAAGCGAGGCGAAGGTCATGGCGAAACCGAAGATGCCCAGCGCATCCTTGCCGAGCACTCGGCCGATGAGGGCGGAGTCGAGCGAGCTGTAGCCGTACCACGCGCCGCGCGAGACCAGCATCCGCCACCCGGACATCAGCGAGCCGGCGATCTGCCCGAGCTTTCGCGGCCAGCCCACCTGGAACGGGCGCAGCGCGTAGAGCGTGGCGGTAATCACCGCGCTGCTGATCAGGGAGTTCAGGACGAGCGACCAGTGACCCAGATTGAGGGTGGCGGCGCCGGCCACCACGAAGGCCGCGACGGTGACCTGCAGTCCGTGCAGCCAGGCGAGCGTCCGGAAGCGGAGGTCTCGCTGCAGGAGCGCGCGGGGCAGGACCTGCATCGCGTCGAAGATGAACGTGACGCTCAGGACCGCTACGATCGCCGCCACCGCCGGCTCCCGGAAGTACGACGCGATGGCTGGCGCGAGGGCCAGGAAGGCGCCGGTGAGCAGCACGCCGAGCCCGAGCATCGAGCCGGCGAGGCTCGCGAGCTGCTCGGAGCTCAGCTTGCGATCCTGGATGATGATCGCGTCGAGCCCCATGTCTTCCACGAGGCGGGCGAAGCCGATCGGGACGGTGGCCATCGCCACCAGGCCGTAGTCGCCGGGCACCAAGATGCGGGCGACGTAGAGGGTGGCGACCCAGCTGATGATCTGGGCGATCCAGCGGAACGCGACGGTCCAGGCGATGCCCGAGACGAGCGAACGGTCCAGACGACGCTGGTCCTCGACCAGGGCGTCGGCGGGCGATTCGGTCGGGCTCGACATGCGGGCTGCAGAGCATACCAGAGTCGCGCGCGGGTTGCAGTCTCGAGCCCCAGAGGCTAGCGTGTACCCATGACACTCCCCGCTTTCGCGCTGGCGCTCCTCGTCTGGTCCGTCGTCATCGCCGGCCTCGGGACATCCGCCGCGGCGGCGGGGCCCGGGGGTGATTGCACCTCGGAAGGCGGGCTGGCGGGACGCTCCGACGTCGTCTTCTGCGAGCCGTGGGAGGATCCAACCTGGTGGCAGAAGGGCTACCTGAGCGATGGCGCGAAGACGCGGGCGCGCCCCGTCACCGCCGAGCGGGTGGCGCGGACGTCGGTGGTCTCCGCCGGCTGCATCTCGGGCAACTGTCTCGAGGTCGAGCTGCGAAAAGGCGAGGCCGGCGCGCTCGCCGTGCACTGGCCGCTCTCCGCGGTGGGCCAGCGACCCGAGGAGCTCTTCGTCCGCTACTACCTCAAGCTGAGCGAGAACTTCAACCCGAACGTGTGCGGCCCGGACGGCGCGGTCGTCGACTCGGGGGGCAAGCTACCAGGGCCGGCCGACACGCGGACCGACGACGATCCGGGCGGGCAGTGCGGGAACGGCGGCAACCCGTCGGACGGGCTCCACTGCTGGTCCCTCCGGTCGAAGTTCCGCGACTGCTACGGCGGCTCCGACGGCGCCGCGTGCGCGAGAGGGGCGCGGGCCCGCTTCGGTCACTACGCCTACTTCCCGGGCAGCGGCGACTTCTGGGGCGTCGCCGGCTTCTGGGACGGCAACGGCTACGCCCAGTCGACCGGGGCGGGGGGCTGCTGCCGGACGACGCCGAGCAACATGTATTGCGGCAAGGGGAACGGTGGTCTCGCGGGCGGCCGGTGGTACCGGGTCGAGATGCACGTGAAGATGAACACGCCGGGCCGGGCCGACGGCGTGCTCGAGGGCTGGCTCGACGGGAGGAAGACCTTCGAAAAGACGAACATGGTCTACCGCCTCCCGGGCCCCGACGATCTACACGTGCGCACCCTGTGGCTCAACGTCCACACCGGCGGCGACGTCCCGAACGGCAACTGCGTGGACCAGAAGGTCTGGCTCGACCAGATGGTCCTCACCACCGGGAGTCTTCCGGGGGAGTGGAAGCGCTAGCGGCAGCCGATCCGCTGGCTGCTGATGATGAAGTTGTCGAAGTCGCGCGACTGCACCTGGGGCGCGCCGTCGTTCCAGTAGTTCTCGAGGTAGACCGCGTTGATCCCGTACTCCTGGAAGCGCCCGATCCAGCCGAGGCCGGACAGGCGCGCCTCGTGGCGGTCGTCGATCCAGAGCTCGAACACCCCGTTCGAGCGGCCGGGATCGTTGAGCCGGGCGCGCGCCTCGACGCAGTACCACTTCCCGACGTGCCGCCGATCGAAGATCGGGGTGTCGCTCCAGGCTCGCGTGCCGAAGGCCAGGTTGGGGAAGTCGTTGTACTCGGTCGTGAGCAGCCGACCCGCGAAGCCCACCCCGGACGCGGGCTCGATGGCGAGGCGATCGAGCGGCTCGCTGGGAGCCCACACGTGGGCGATCATGGCCTGCGCCCAGTGCGGGGCCAGGCTCTGGGCGCGCGACATCTTCGCCGCGCCGCCTCCGATCCAGTTGGGCGCGTAGCGGACGAACACGCGCCAGTAGACGTCGCGGTATGCCTCCGTCCCCGCGTCGACGGGCCGGAAATCGGCCCCGGGCACCTTCCCGAAGTGCACGTGCAGGACGCCGGCTCCGACCTGGTCGCGCACGAAGATCGCGCGCATGCCGAGCGTGCCGCCGTACCCGATGCCGGGCGTGCGGACGAAGCTCTCGCGCCCTTCGTACTCCGAGTACTTGGCCAGCCGATCCTGGTCGAAGTCGTCGCACCAGATCCAGCCGGGCCGGGGCGCGGCACACTCGCCCGGCACCCACTTGAGCGGCACCACCGTGATCGTAGCGGAGGCGGTCCGGCCCTCCGCGGTGGCGACTATCTGGGCCACGCCCGGGGCCAGGGCGCTCACGATGCCCTCCTCGGAGACGTGGGCGATCGACGGGCTCGTGCTCGTCCAGCGCAGGCCGCGGTCGGCCAGGGCCTGGCCACGGGAGTTCCGGGGCACTCCGCGGAGCAGGATCGCATCGCTCGGCTGGAGCGTGTCCCGCTCGGGATCGATGCTCAGCGAGGCGACCGGATCCGAGGAGCGGATCGGCACGTCCGACGTGCCGCACCCGCTCCCGATCACCAGCGCAATGCCGAGCAGCCAGAGCCGTCGTGTCATGGTGGGCGAGGCCACGATACACCACGACCCCGCCGCGCTGAAGCCGAGTCGGCTTGAAACCGCGCGCCCGACCGGCTACTATCCGAGCCACGGACGATTAGCTCAGTTGGCAGAGCACCGGCCTCACATGCCGGGGGTCACTGGTTCAAGTCCAGTATCGTCCACCATGACAATCTACGGACCCGGGGGGTGGCACTTCCCTCCGGGTTTCGTGCCCTGCGGTGATGTCGAGCTGGAGCGAGACGCATGATGGACCCGTTCTCGGATCTCTTCGACCTGGTCACGCTGTGTGTCGGTCTCGGGCTGATCGCATGGCTCGGCTGGCGCGAGACGATGCGGCGGAAGACCTCGATGGACCGATCGCTGGGCCTCGGCATGCTCGTCTGGCTCGTGAGTTTCGGCTTCGCGCTCTACTTGATCTTCGGGTGATGGGCCGGTCGTCGGCCTCGCGCCGCATCGGCCCGAGGCTCGTCGTGGTCCCGCTGGGGCTCCTGCTCGCCGCCTGCGCGACTGCATCCCCGGAACCCGAGTCGCGCCAATCGACCCTCGCGACCGCGGCCGCCGAGTGCGCGGCCGGACGGCCCGGGCTCAGGGTCGTGCGGGTCGACCCCGACGGCCGCGTGCACGTGACGGTCGGCCCAGGAGGTGAGCGCGACGTCCCCGCGTTCAACGCGTGCTACGCGCAGAAGGCGCAGGAGACGCTGAGCCGGGCCCAGGTGCTCGAGTCCCGTGCGTCGGCCGATTCCGGCTCCGGCCGGCCGGGTACCCACGTCACCTCGGTGCCCATCCGGCTGGTCAATCGCAAGGTGCTGGTGCCGGTGGTGCTCAATGGCGGGCCGCCCGCGACCTTCATCCTCGACACGGGCGCCAACATCACGGTCGTCAGCCCCGGCCTCGCGCGCCGCCTGCGCGTCGAGGGCGGGCCGGCCGAGCCCCGCGGCACCGCGCGCATGGCGAGCGGCCAGGAGGTGGAGGTCACCGCGCGCCGGCTCGATTCGATCGCGGTCGGCGGGGCCCGCATCGACAACTTCGGCGTGGTGATCTACGACCTGGCGGGCGTGTCCAGCAGCGCGGGGCCCGGCATCGTCGTCGACGGGCTCCTCGGCATCGACTTCATCGGGCGCTTCACGACGACGCTCGATCCCCGGAACCAGACCCTCATCTTCCAGCTGGACGACCCGTCGCCCCGCTGACGCTCAGCGGGCCTCGAGGACCATCGAGGCCCCCATCTCGCCGATCATCATGGACGGCGACTGGGTGCTGCCGCTGACGATGCGGGGCATGATCGACGAGTCGATCACGCGGAGCGCCTCGAGGCCGCGTACCCGGAGGCGGGGATCCACGACCGCGGCGTCGTCGATCCCCATCTTGCACGTCCCCACCGGATGGTACGTGGTGATCGCGCTTCCACGCACGTAGTCGGCCACCTCGAGGTCGGAGCGAACGTCCGGCCCCGGATAGAGCTCGCGGGTGAGGAAGGGATGAAACGGGCGCGCGTGCATGATCGCCCGGGCGTGCCGGATGGCGGCCACGAGCGCGTCGAGATCGCCGGGCTCCCGGCAGTACGCCGGGTCGATGAGCGGCGCGGTGGTGGGATCGGACGACGTGAGGCGCACGGTACCGCGGCTTTCCGGCCGTAAGAACGCCGCCTCCAGCGTCATGCCGTGTCCCTCGACCCGGGTCCGGCCGTAGTTGATCCAGATCAGGGGCATGAAGTGCATCTGGATGTCGGGCGTGGCCGCGGCCGGTCCACTCCGCAGGAACGCGGCGCCCTCGCAGATGTTCGACGTGGCGATGCCGGTGTTGAAGAGTAGGAACTGGAGGCCGAACTTCAGGAACGGAAGCGGGCGGTCCCAGTTGTCGTAGGTGATGGGCCGGTTGCAGCCGGTGATCACCTGCACGTTGAGATGGTCGTGGAGGTTCCCGCCCACGCCCGGCAGATCGTGGACGATCGGGATGCCCAGGCGTTGAAGCTCGTCCGCCGGGCCGATCCCGGAGAGCAGCAGGAGCTTGGGCGAGTTGATCGCCCCGCCGCTCACGATGACCTCCCGCTCGGCGCCGAAAGCGTGCGCCTGGCCGCGGTGTCTGACCTCGACGCCGGTGGCGCGACCACGCTCGACGCGAATTCGGGTGGCGTAGGCGTGCGCGAGGAGCGTCAGGTTGGAACGCCCGCGGGCCGGGTAAGCGAAGGCATCCGCCGCGCTCCAGCGGCGGCCGCGTCGCTGCGTGACCTGGTAGGTCCCGACCCCGTCCTGGGCGCTTCCGTTGAAGTCCCGCCGGTACGGCAGCCCGGCCGCCTGACCGGCCTCGACGAAGACGCGGGTGAGGGGGTTGGGCTGCACCTGCTCCGACACGGCGAGGGGACCGCCTTGACCGTGGAAGTCGTCGTGCAGCGTCTCGTTGTTCTCGATTCGCTTGAAGGCGGCGAGCACGCGGTCATAACCCCAGCCGTCGTTGCCGAGCTGCTGCCAGCCGTCGTAGTCGCTCGCCTGGCCGCGGACGTAGGTCATGGCGTTGATGGCGCTGCCGCCGCCGAGGGTCCGGCCCTGCGGCAGGTAGATGCACCGTCCCTTCATCGCGGCCTGCGGAACGGTCTCGTACGGCCACCGCAGCTGGGGATCGAACCAGTTGGTGAAGCGGGCCAGCAGCCGCATGGCCAGGGATGACCGGGCCGAGCCCGCCTCGAGCAGGAGCACGCGGACGGCGGGGTCGGCGCTGAGCCGATAGGCGAGGACGCAGCCGGCCGGACCGCCGCCCACGATGATGTAGTCGTAGGTCTTCCGGTTCATCGGGAGGAGTTGACGAGCGAAACGACGGGGATGCGAGTCAGGCGACCGCGTTTTTGCCCTGGGTCATCGCGAGGTCCACGACCGACCGGAGCTGGTCGAGCGAGAACGGCTTGGCGAGGACGAAGTCGACGCCCTTCGTCTGGGCGTCCTCGGACCCGAGCCGATCACCGTAGCCGGTCATCAGGGCCACCGGCGTGGTGGGCCACCGGGCCTTCAGGCGCCGCGCCACCTCGAGCCCGGAGATACCGGGCAGCCCGAGATCCACCATCGCCATGTCGAAGACCCGCGCGTCGAGCTCGACGAGGCCGGATTCGCCGTCGGGCGCGGTCACGACCGTGTAGCCGTGGCGGCTCAGCAGCTCGCGCAGGACCTCGCGGACCTCCTCGGAATCGTCCACGACCAGGATCTTGGCTCCCTGCGCCGCCTTGGCGGGGGCGGGTGCCTCCTGCGCGGCCGCGGCAGCCGCCGGGCGCAGTGTCTCGGGTCGCGCGACCGGCTTCTCGGCGCCGGTGGGCAGCCACACCGTGAAGAGCGTGCCCTTGCCGGGCTCGCTCTCGACCGTCATCTCGCCGCCGTGCCGGTCGATGATCGCGTAGGCGCCGCTCAGGCCGAAGCCCTTGCCCTTCTCCCGCTTGGTGGTGAAGAACGGGTCGAAGATGTGCAGGCGAATCTGCTCGGTCATGCCGACCCCGGTGTCGGCGATCTGGCAGTACGCGCGCGTACCTTCGGTGCCGGTGCGGAAGGTAAGGTTGCCGCCCTCCGGCATCGCGTCGAGCGCGTTGAGGGTGATCGCGGTGAGGACCTGGCGCAGCTCGGCCATGTCGCCGGGCACCAGCGGGACCGGCCCGAGCTCGGCCTGGACCTCCCCGGTGATGCCGCGGGCGGCCAGCTGCTGCGTCCAGCGCGACCGGGCCGACGCGGCGATCTCCTCGATGAGCTGGTTCAGGTCGAGGGGCTGGAACGGCCGGGCCGGGCGGGTGCGGCTGAAGTCCTGGAAGCGCCGAACGACCCACGCGCCCTCGAGCGCGACCTGCTCGATCATGCGGAGGGAGCGGCGGACGTCGGGATCCTGTACGTCGGCGAGGAGGAGCTGCGCGCGCGCGAGGATGCCGGACAGCGTGTTGTTGAAATCGTGGGCGACCTCGCCGGCCATCTCGCGGAAGGCGCGGAGCCGCTCCTGCTGCACCACGCGGAGATGGCTTCCGACCAGATCGTCCAGGAGCGCGCGAAGCTCGCCCATGGTGGGGCTCTGATCGCCGACGGGCGTCACTGCGGGGCCGCCCCTCTCGCGCCTCAGGCCTGGGGCGCGCGGGGGTCGCGAGCGAACGGACTCGACTTGGACGGCCCCTGGAACTTGTGAGCGACCTGGTTCACGAGGTCCTTCATCTCGCCCAGCAGCTTCGCGGCCGACTCGCCGGCCTCGGTCTGCTCGGTCTTCAGGCGCTCGTTTTCGCCCTGCAGGGCGGCGACCTCCGCACGCAGCTGCTCGACCTCTCGCTGGGTGCTCTCGGCGAGGCCTCGCTGCTGCTGCAGGTCGGCGCGGGCGTGGGAGAGCTGGTCCTGCAGGTCGGTGCGAGCGCGGGTGAGCTGCTCCTGCAGATCCGCGTGCTCGCGCTGCGCGGACTCCGCCACCGTCTGGAGGCGCTCGTTGTCCTCCATGAGTGCGGTGACCGTGCGGAGCACGTCCTGCATCTCGTCTACCCACTTGGTCAGCGGGTGGCGCATCTCGGTCCTCGCGGCGGGTTCGGCCGAGTTATCCATCGGAACGTTTCCTCCTGTCACACCTGTTCCCAAGATCGCCGGTCTCCAGCTCGGGCGCTGTCCAGGTGTCGCTCGCGCCCTGACTCGGGGGACCCATTCTAGCCCCCGGCCGGTCTGCCCTCCATCGCAAAGCCATGACGACCGACCTGCCCACTCGGAGTACCTTGTCCGGGGCAGATTTGAGCATCGTCACCGAAAGAGCAACGGCAATGCCAGTGGGTAGGCGGGTATGAAATCAATTACTTACGAGGAGGAAGTTGAGAGGAGTGTGCAAGAATTGTCAGGGCGAGACCCCCTCGGCGTCACCCCAGATTTTCCCTGTTACTGTGCAGACCGGCTGCTACGCGAAGTGCCTCAGGAACTCCCGGAGCTTGAGGTACTCCACCCGGGCCAGGTTGGCGAAGACCAGGACCGCTCCGCCCGTGTAGGCTTCCCAGACCAGCGAGGGCAGACGCAGGGTGCCGCCGACATCCGGTCCGGGCAGCTCCACGACCACAACGTCGCCGACCGAGAGCCGACTGTCCAGGGTCAGTCGGACGCCGGACGTGCTCAGGTCGACGGTGCGCCCGTGGATGGCGTCGGCGTCCTCGGCGCCCGCCTCGATGCGCACCGGCAGGCTCACCGCCACCCGGCGCGCCCAGCGGCGGATGTCGCCGGGGGCCACGAAGGGCGCGATCCGCTCGGCTTCGCCCTCGCCCAGGGTGAGGAACGAAACGCCGAAGCCTCGGGAGTCTGGCCGGGCGACCTTCACGAGGATCTCGAGGCGCCCGGTGTCCTTCGGCAGGGTGATCCGGAGCATGAGCGGTGTGTCCGCCTCGATCTCGAGGTCGGTGCTGATCCGCATGCCGGAAAGGCTGACGTCGATGACCTGGCCGACGCCAACCCGGCCGTCGGCGGCCTCGAGGATGACGGGCCATGCGGTCCGCATGCGCGGGAAGCGGCGGCGGTCCTGGCCAGTGAGCACGGCGGCACTCCTTCTGACCATCGTACCTACCCGAGGGTCCAAGGCGGGCAATTCTTCCTACTGAGGCTGCCGGATGATGACGGCGCCGTGGGTCCGGAGTCGATGCGTGACCTGCGGGGAATTCCGGGAATCGTCCTTGCGTCGATCCAGGATGACGCGAACTTTGGTATCACGGGAGAAGGCCTGGACCAGATGGCTATAGAGATCCGCCTGACCGCGCGCGACGACGATGAGCCAGCGCTTGGCGGACTGGCCGTTCATTTGGTGCTTCTCGATCGACTCGGGCATCGTGTGGTCCTCGATCCGGGACGCAGCAAACCCAGGGCCACATCGATTGGACGAGTCAATTCAGCTACATACCCCAGTGGATCCCCGCGAATCGTGCAGGAAAGTGTAGGCTGGATGACGGAAAGTGTCTCCGCGCTGTTAGACTTGAGCACGCGAGCATGAAATCTCTCAGTTATTTCACGTTCATAGGTCCTCTGGTGGCCGGCCTGCTCGTTGTCATGGGCCCGTGCGGCGCACCGGCACAAACGCACCGATCTCCGGCTCAAGAGCCCACAAAGACGGCCACGAAGCTCGAGAAGGCCACCTCGGACGTCATCGCGGCGACGGTCAGCTATCGGGCGGCGCTCGAGAAGGTGCTGGCCATCCACGAGCGGGAGCTGGAGCGCCGGAGCGAGCTTGCCGAGCTGCGTCACGACCTCTACGAGCGGGGGGTGCTGTCCCGCCGGGAGTTCGAGGACGGCCAGCGAGCCCAGCTCGAGGCCCAGCGGAATGTCGAAGATACTCGCCGCGCCATGAGCGATGCTGATCGTATGCTCTCCGAGGCCCGCATGGCCGAGTCGCTGGCACGGCTGACTCCGCTGCCGCGCGGCGGCTACGAGGAGACGCCGGGCCTGGTGCGCTACAACGGCACCGCGGCCTGGTCGCTCACCGGGGATCTGCCGCGCCTCCAGCAATTCTTCCTCGCCCGCTTCGGGCGCCCGCTGCCGATCAGCGCGCTAGGCCAGACCGCGCTCCACGACCGCATGGGCTTCGACCACCGCAACGCGCTCGACGTCGCCGTCCATCCGGACAGCCCCGAGGGGCGGGCGCTGATGGAGCATCTGCGACTCGCGGGCATCCCGTTCATCGCCGCCTGGGGCGCGATCCCCGGCTCGACGTCCGGGGCTCACATTCACGTGGGGCAACCGTCGCCCCGATTCACCGTTCAACGCTAGGAGACCAGATCCCGTGAAGCGACACTACTTCGGTACCGATGGAATCCGCGGCGAGGCCAACACCGAGCCGATGACCGCGGCCACCGCGCTGCGCGTCGGCATGGCGGCCGGCCGATACTTCACCCGCGGCACGCACCGGCATCGCGTCCTGATCGGCAAGGACACGCGGCTGTCGGGCTACATGCTCGAGCCCGCGCTGGTGGCCGGCTTCACCGCCGTCGGGATGGACGTGATTCTCGTGGGGCCGATGCCCACGCCCGCGGTGGCCATGCTGACGCGGTCGCTCCGCGCCGATCTCGGTGTGATGATCTCGGCCTCGCACAATCCGTTCGCCGACAACGGCATCAAGCTCTTCGGCCCGGACGGCTACAAGCTCTCCG
>Ga0210407_10004463_pt1 | contig 11017 bp, 12 predicted proteins | sample IncBWC27MmetaG_FD_150860 | JGI IMG/M metagenome (GOLD analysis project Ga0210407, IMG submission 150860) | Forest soil microbial communities from Barre Woods Harvard Forest LTER site, Petersham, Massachusetts, United States - Inc-BW-C-27-M | ecosystem: Environmental > Terrestrial > Soil >... | reverse complement strand
CATTGTCCTCATCCTCCACTATCAGCACGCGGTCCCTGCGTTCCTGCGTTTCGACCGCGCGCACCGCTCCCCGCGTCTCGTCTCCCATGTGTTCCAGCCTCTCCCACGCTCTCTCTTCTATTTTTCCCTGATTGCAGTCATTTGCTGGACTCTCCGACTCTAACAAGCCCCTACCCGCTTGCCAAGTTAGCAGCTGGTCCTGTTGGGACATCACTGCCTCTTAGGATGACGTCCGCGCTAGTCTAAGCCGCGCCAGAGTTTCTGCCAGAGATTTAAGGGATGTATGGGAAAAACTATTTCTCCCGGCTGTGGATTCGGGAATGGGGATGTGCGAGGTCCGCAGCGGGTATCGTCAGCGTTTCCAAAAGTGCCTTGCTTTAATACTTCATCTATCGAGAATTCTTCACGTTTGTTACAGACGGTATCATACAGGTACAACAACACGCGCACCCTTGTAGATGGCTTTACCTCGAAGGAGAATGTAGCCATACCATTCGCATCCGTTTCGGTATTCACTACCGTGGCGCCAGGCGGAAATCTCCCCTCATTGTCAGACAACACGAGCCCGACAAAGTGGCGTTTGAGTGGATGGCCCGTCTTGTAGTTTAGTAGGCGCACCTTTATGACGGCAGCAAAGGGCGAAGCCTGCGCAGGGAAAACCGCGCATCCCAACAGAGAGAATCCTACTGCCGTTAGCAGGAGTCGCCGCATCTGCTCCTCCGGGGCTCGAATGCTCATTCTTTGACGAGGTAGAGCGCACGTGCGAGTTCCAACTCCAATTTCGCCCCTTTCAACAATTCCAATTCGTGCCCGCGTCCCGATTCCATCAAATACGCGGCAATCGCCCCCGCCAACGCTCCCTCTTCCGCCTCTTTCGCGTTTTTGTCCTTCACTCCGTGGACGGCTCCCATTGCCGCGCCCTCGGCTGCCGCTTGTCCGGCTGCTTGTTGCGTGGTCGTGCGTCCTTCGATCACTCCCTCATGGTCCGGACGCACCTTCACGCTCTTGTCACCCGGCACGTCCGAAATGTCGGCCACGATCGGCAGCGCCCCAAAACGCGTGTGTATTTCGTCAAACGTCAAATACAATCTCGCGCGCCCCGCAATCCCCGCTGGCTCCACGCGGCTCACATGCCCGCTGATCTCCGCGCCCGCCGGCAGATAAACTCCGCTTCCCGCTTCCAGTGGCTCCAGCGTTTGCACCTTAAACCGTTTTTTCTCCGGCGTGTTGCTGGTGTTCAAATCTTCTTCCAGCTTCACCAAGAATTTCGTCCCCGGCGTCACTGCATACGCTTCCAGCGGCAAGTCCGAACGCCGCTGCCCATCCGCCTTCTGCGTCAACGGTGCCCCAACGCTCCGATCCTGCGCCGCAGGCTCTTGCTTCGCAGGTTGTTGCTTTGCCGCTTGCGAGTCGCTCCATTCCTGGGGCGTATACTGCGGCGCGGGATCCTGCGCGCGAACTGCGCTCGCCGCTCCCAACGCAATGACGACCGCCGTCGCGACCCAATTGCTCAGTCTCAATATTCTGCTTCCCATGGCTTCCCCCTCTGTTTGCTGGCGACCATGTGAATGCACACCAGGCGCCACGCCGCCAGCCGAAGCAGCCTTCTAACCGCATGATTTTGCAGTCACTTGGAAGGAAGCCCCGCAACCCAAGGGAGCGAAGGAGCAAAACTGTCAGAGGTTTCCGTCACCGAACTGCCTGCCATTCCCGACAGCACTCACTTATCGATGTCCATGTGCCGGGCTTGCCCCGCCCGTGTACTTGGCAAGAAATCCGCTTGAAAATTCACTCTTCTAGAAATTTACGAATTCTCTTCAAAACTTGCGCATACATCGCCGGCGTCACTCGCCCCGTCTGCGTATTCTGCTGGCTCGGGTGATACACACCAAACAATCGCGGCGAGTCTCCGGGCAGCTCCGCCACCGCCCCATGTCCAAACGCAAACGCCGCCCGCGATGCAATCACTCCGCGCCGCTTCAAAATCTCCAAATATCCGTCCCAAGCAATCTTCCCCAGCGCTAGCACCACTTTCGGCCGCAACGCCTCCAGCTCGCGCTCCAAGTATCCCCGGCAATTCGCAATCTCCTCCGGCAACGGCTTGTTGTCGGGCGGCGCGCAACGGCACGTCGCCGTCACATACGCATTCTTCAATCGCAACCCATCGTCGCGGTGCAGGGAAGCGGCCTGATTCGCATATCCTGCCTTGTGCAGCGCCGCATACAAAAAATCACCCGATCGATCACCCGTAAACATCCGCCCTGTCCGATTCCCTCCATGCGCTGCAGGCGCGAGTCCCAAAATCAGCAACTCCGCATTGAAATCGCCGAAGGGAGGAACCGGCTTTCCCCAGTAAGTCCACTCGCGGAACGCTCGCCTCTTCTCCCGCGCCACTTTCTCTCGGTACGCCACCAGCCGCGGGCACTTGCGGCACGCCACAATCTCCTCGGCGATAACGCGCAGTTCTTCCGCTTTCTTCACATGCGACCCTTCAAGACTTGCGCCAACACCATCGCCTGATTGTGTTCCTCGTCCTTCGCTCCAAACAGCAGCGTGAGCGTCCCGTGTTCCCGCTCCATCGTCTTCAGTTCCGCTATCAACTCTCTTTTCTTGGTGAGTTCCGCGCGGTATTTCTTTTGGAACTCCGGCCATTTCGCGGGATCGTGTCCGAACGACTTTCGTACCGCGTCGCTCGGTGCAACGTCCTTCAACCACAAATCGGCCTTCACGGCTTCTTTCTTCAGCCCGCGCGGCCACAAGCGGTCGACCAACACCCGCCAGCCGTCATCCTTCTCCGGCTTTTCGTAAACTCTCTTGACTCGAATCATCGCGTACCTCACTGCAAAAACCTCAACACCTCTTCATGCACCTTCCCGTTCGTGCTGATGAAATCACCCGTATAAATCGTTCTCTCCCCGCGAATATTCGTCGAACGTCCTCCCGCTTCTTCCACGATGATTCCCAGCGGAGCTAAGTCCCACGGCTGCGACGTTAAATCCACTGCTACCTCCGTCGATCCGTCCGCCACCAGCATGTGCTGCCAGAATCCACCCAACGCGCGCCCATTTTTCGCCGCATCGGCCAGCCGCCGCAATTTTTCGCGATGCTCCGCGCTCTTCTTCGGCCCCGTGCCCGTGGTAAAAACCATCGACACGCCCAGCGTCGCCGCATTCGAAACGTGCATCCTCTTCCCGTTGCGAAACGCGCCCTCGCCACGATACGCCCACCACCGCGTGCCCAGCCCCGGCGCGCTCGCCAGTCCTGCAACAATCTCTCCATTGCGTTCAATCCCCAGTAACGTCCCAAACGTTGGAATCCCCCGCGAAAACTCCTCCGTTCCATCGATCGGATCGATAATCAGCCGCGCTCGCCCGGACGCGCTCGCTGCCTTCGCATCCGCCCCGCCCATCTCCTCGCCCAGCACATCCAGCGCAATCCCGCTCTCCGCCACCTTCTTCCGCGCCATCTCTTCCACGCCGCGGTCTGCCTGCGTCACCGCCGAGCCATCCCCCTTCCGGTCTACGCGCAGCTCCTCCGCGCGAAAATACCGCATCGCAATCGCGTCTGCCTCCTCCGCAATCGCCTGCAACAACGGCCCATACTCCGCCTGGAATCCCATTCCTTCTCCCTCAGCTGCGATTTTTGGCTTCTAAATGATTCCCCGCATTGACACTCTAACCCGTCACCCCTAGCATACAAACTTACGCAAATGTCTGCTCACGCCAACACCGGAACCGTCCTTGACCGCATTCTCGAAGCGCGTCGCACCGAAGTCGATCACCGCAAAAAGGTTCTCCCCGAGACCGCGCTCAAATATGGGGCCAAGGCCGCCGAGCCGCTTCGCGATTTTCCTGCCGCTCTTTCTCGCGACGGCCTCAACATTCTCGCTGAATTGAAGCCTGCGTCTCCCTCGCGCGGCGTTCTTCGCGATCCGTTCGACCCTATCGCCCTCGCCCAAGCTCTCGAATCTTCCGGCGCCGCCGCGCTTTCCGTCCTCACCGAAGGCGAATTCTTCCGCGGCACCCTGCGAAATCTCCGCAACGCCCGCAAAGTCGTTCAGCTCCCCGTCCTCCGCAAAGACTTCATCTTCGACCCGTGGCAGGTCTGGGAAACCCGCGCCAACGACGCCGACAGTTTTCTTCTCATCGTCGCCGTGCTCCATGACTCGCTCCTCCGCGACCTCATCGACCTCGGCCGCGAAATCCGCATGGAGCCGCTCGTCGAAGTCCACACCGCGCCCGAACTCGATCGCGCCCTCGCCGCCGGCGCGCGAATTATCGGCGTCAACAATCGTGATCTCAAAACGCTCGAAGTCCGCGTCGAAACCTCATTCGAATTGATCGGCCAAATTCCCGACGGCTGCATCGCCGTCAGCGAATCGGGCTTGCGCACCCACGCCGATCTCGCAAAACTCCGCGCCGCCGGCTTCGACGCCTTCCTTATCGGCGAACATCTGATGGTCTCGCCCGACCCCGCCGCTGCCCTCGCATCGCTCCTCAACGCTCCGCAGGCGAATGGGTGACCGCCATGGTCCGCGTCAAAATCTGTGGCATCACCAGCCTTCTCGATGCCTGCGCCGCTTGCGACGCTGGCGCCAACTATCTCGGCTTTAATTTCTACGAAAAAAGTCCCCGCTGTGTCGCCCGCTCCGAGGCCGCCCGCATTCGTTCTCAGCTACCGCCCAACGTCGAAGCCGTCGGCGTCTTCGTCAATCACCAGCCTATGGACATCTTCGCGTTGGCCGCTTCCGTCCGCCTCAAAGCAGCCCAGCTCCACGGCGACGAAAAGCCTCAAGACATCGCCGATCTCTCCCGCGCCATTCCGATCATCAAAGCCTTCCGCGTTGACGGTGATTTCCGTCTCGATCTTCTTCCCAAATACACCAAGGTCTTCGCGTTTCTGCTCGATTCCGCCGGCGAAGCAGGCCAATATGGTGGTACGGGTCAGACCTTTGATTGGTCCATTGCCCAGCAAGCCGCCAAATCCCACCGTATCATTTTAGCTGGCGGTCTCAAGGTCGGTAACGTAGCCGAAGCCATCCGCATGGTGCGCCCTTTCGCGGTCGATGTGGCCAGCGGCGTCGAAACGAAAGCCGGCAAAAAGGATCACGGCCTTATCCGCGAATTCATTCAGGAAGTCCGCCGCGCGGAAAAAGAATTGGAAGCGGATTCGGAGAAAACCGGCACCTCATGAGCTCGATCCTTCAATCATCCACCGCCGCACCTGGACGCTTCGGCCCCTACGGCGGCCGCTACGTCCCCGAGACGCTCATGGTGCCGCTCTTCGAACTCGAGCGCGCCTACGAACTCGCGAAATCCGACGACGCCTTCCAATCGCAATTTCAATATCTCCTGAAAAATTTCGCCGGCCGTCCCACGCCGCTCCAATTCGCGCAGCGCCTCACCGAAAAACTCGGCGGTCCGCGCATCTATCTCAAGCGCGAAGATCTCCTCCACACCGGCGCACACAAAATCAATAACGCCATCGGCCAGGGCCTCCTCGCCGTAAGAATGGGCAAGCCGCGCATCATCGCCGAAACTGGCGCTGGCCAGCACGGCGTTGCCTCCGCCACTGTCGCCGCGCATCTCGGCCTCGAATGCGTCGTCTATATGGGCACGGAAGACATGGCGCGCCAGGCGCTCAACGTCTCCCGCATGCGCATGCTCGGCACGCAAGTCGTCGGCGTCGATTCCGGCAGCCGCACCTTGAAAGACGCCATCAACGAAGCCATGCGTGATTGGGTCACCAACGTCCGTACTACACACTATCTCCTCGGCTCCGTTCTCGGCGCGCATCCCTATCCCACGATGGTCCGCGATTTTCAGTCCGTCATCGGCCGCGAAGCCCGCGAACAAATTCTCGCCGCGGAAAAGCGTCTGCCCACGCATCTTTTCGCCTGCGTCGGCGGCGGTTCGAATGCCATCGGCCTTTTCCACCAATTCTTGAAAGACGCCGACGTAAAAATGGTTGGCATCGAAGCCGGGGGCCGCGGTAACGGACTTGGCGAACATGCCGCGCGACTCGGCGCTGCGCAAGGGTTCACCGGCGCGCGCCCCGGAATCCTCCAGGGCACGTACACCTACGTCCTCCAAAACGAAGACGGCCAAATCGCCTCCACGCATTCCATTTCCGCCGGACTCGACTATCCCGCCATCGGGCCCGAGCACGCCTGGCTCGCCGACCAGCATCGCGCCGAATATTCCGCCGTCTCCGATCAAGCCGCTCTCGAAGCCGCGCGTCTCCTCTCGCGTACCGAAGGCATCATCCCGGCCCTCGAATCCGCCCACGCCATCGCCGGACTTATCGAGCGCGCCCCCAAAATGTCCCCCAACGACCTGGTCATCCTCAATCTCTCCGGCCGCGGCGACAAAGACATGGACACCTATTCCCGCCTCCTCGGTGCAAAATGACCTCGCCTTTCAGCCCTTGTAGGGGCGCAGCACGCTGCGCCCCATCTTGCCCAGGCGGCGTATACCACGGCCTCCCTTGCGGTCGCGCGCCATATTTCTGCTAATCTTCCTGTCTCGTTTATGACCGCTGCACTCTCCAATTCGACCCGCATCTCAAAACGCTTCGCTGCCCTCCGCGAATCTGGTGAACTTGGTATCGTCGCTTACATCACCGCGGGCGATCCCTCTTTCGGCGCCACGCTAAAATTCGTCCTCGCCCTCGCCGAAGCTGGCGCCGACGTCATCGAACTCGGCGTCCCTTTCAGCGACCCCCTCGCCGATGGCCCCACCATCCAGCGCGCCTCCGAACGCGCCCTTAAAGCCGGTGCCTCCCTCGCCAAAGTCCTCGATCTCGTCCGTGAAATCCGCAAATCCAGCGAAGTCCCCCTCGTCCTCTTCAGCTACTACAATCCCGTTTTCCAAATGGGCCTGGAAAAATTCGCCTCCACCGCCGCATCCGCTGGCGCCGACGGCGTCCTCATCACCGATCTCACGCCCGAAGAGTCCGACGACTACCGCCGCATCCTCGCCGCCCAAAATCTCGATAGCATTTTCCTCGCCGCGCCCACCTCCACCGACGAGCGCCTCGCCAAAATCGCCGCCGTCTCCTCTGGTTTTCTCTATCTCGTCTCTCGCACGGGTGTCACGGGGGCCAAAGATACGCTTCCGGACGATCTCCCCGCCCTCCTCCGTCGCACGCGCAGCGTCACGCGACTCCCCATCGCGGTCGGCTTCGGCATCTCGCTGCCCGCCCACGTCTCCATGCTCGGCGGCCTCGCCGACGCCGCCGTCGTCGGCTCCGCCCTCGTCTCCGAAATCGAAATCGCCACCGCCAACTCCGCCGCTTCTTCCGCAGCGGTTCTGAATTCCTCCTCCGCAAATTCTTCCAATGCCGCCGCCATCAACGCCGCTGCCACCGCCCTCTCCAATCGCGTCCGCCTCCTCAAACAAGCCGCCCGCCACGGCCTCTCCCGCCGCGAGGTCGCCCCATGACAAATCGGTTCCAATATTTTTCTATCTCTAAAATTCTCTTTTTCTTACTGAAAACTGAAAACTTACGACTGACAACCTTCTCGCCACTCATCACTCGCCACTCGCCACTTCCTTCCCCGAGGGTGGCCCCATGAACCTAAGCGACTGGCGCCGCCGCATCGACGAAATCGACAAAAAACTCGTCGAGCTTCTCAACGAGCGCTCTCACTGCGCCCTCGAAATCGGCAAACTGAAACAAGCGGCCAACATCCCGCTCTATCAGCCCGATCGCGAAAACGAGGTCATCGCCAACGCCGAGCGCAACAATCCCGGCCCGCTTTCCGATGCCGCAATTCGCCGCCTGTTCGAACGCATCATCGACGAAGCGCGCGCCGCCGAACGCGACGCCATGCACCGCGACGCCAAGCCGTCCAAGAAAGATGGGAATTAACCACGTGCGCGCAAAGTCTTATTGGCTGCCGGGTATTAGGTTTTTATCATGGTCTGAGGAAGTTGTAAGGACCGCCTTCCGAGGCGGTCCGCTGTTATCTCGGTCCGTTCTTATCCAATGTAGCGCCGGGTTTCAGCCCGGCATCTTTGCCGCGTAGAATACGCCGCAATCGAAAGGGAATCACGAATCACCATGGTCATCGTCATGCAAGAAGGCGCTTCCGACGCCGAAATCCAGCACGTCATAGACCGCCTCGTCGCCAGTGGCTTCAACGTCCATCGCTCCACCGGCGAATCGCACACCGTCCTAGGCGCCGTTGGCGTCCACCGCGATTTCGATCATCGCGATTTCGAACTCCTCCAGGGTGTGCGCGAAGTCATGCGCATCACCCAGCCCTTCAAACTCGCCAGCCGCCAATTCAAACCGGAAGGCACCATTGTCGACCTTGGCCGCGGCGTAAAAATCGGCGGCAACGATGTCGTCGTCGCCGCCGGCCCGTGCTCAGTCGAATCCCGCGACCAAATCCATTCCATCGCCGAAAGCGTCTCCAAAGCCGGAGCGAAAATTCTCCGCGCCGGAGCCTTCAAGCCCCGCACCTCTCCTTACGCTTTCCAAGGTCTCGGCGAAGCCGGTCTAAAACTCATGCGCGAAGCCGCCGATAAATTCGGCCTCTTCACCATCAGCGAAGTCATGGACGATTCCCAAATCGAGATGATGCTCGACTACGTCGACATCTTCCAGGTCGGCGCCCGCAACATGCAGAACTATTTTCTCCTCCGTGCCCTTGGCGAAGTCCGCAAGCCCGTGCTCCTCAAGCGCGGCATGTCCGCCACCATGGAAGAACTCCTCATGAGCGCCGAGTACATCCTCGCCGGCGGCAATTACAACGTCATCCTCTGCGAGCGCGGCATCCGCACCTTCGAAACCTACACGCGCAACACCTTCGACATCGCCGCCATCCCCGTCGTCAAAAAACTTTCGCACCTGCCCATGTTCGGCGATCCCTCCCACGGCACCGGCCGCCGCGACAAAGTTCCCCCTATGGCTCGCGCCGCCGTCGCCGCCGGAGCCGACGGCCTCCTCATCGAGGTTCACAACGATCCTGACCACGCCCTCTCCGATGGCGCGCAATCTCTCGAGCCCGGCCAATTCGCGCAGCTCATGGGCGAACTCCGCATCATCGCCCCCGCCATCGGCCGCCGCATCCCCTAACCCATGCGTATCCTTAAACAAAACCAATGTCTATAACGCAACCGATGCCTACCACGCCAAACCCCAAATTGTCATTCCGAGCGAAGCGAGGAATCCGCTTTTTCTTCTCTGCGCTGTCTCCGCGCACTCTGCGTCTCTGCGTTCTCTTTTCTCCCTCTTCTCTTTTCTCCTTAACTGTCAACTATCAACTGTCGACTGGCGACTCCCTCTCATGACTCCCCATCTCATCAATCGCGTCACCATCCTCGGCACCGGCCTAATCGGCGGCTCCTTCGCGCTCGCCCTGCGTAAATACACCACCGACCTCCGCATCTCCGGCTGGGACCGCCCCGATATCCTCCGCGAAGCCCGCTCCCGCAACGCCATCGACGAAGCCTTCACCGGCGACCTCGCCCGGGCCCTCCGCGACTCTGACCTCATCTACATCGCGCTTCCCATCGGCGCCACTCTCGACCTTCTCCCCGAAGTCGCGCGCCACGCTCCCGCTCACGCCCTCGTCACCGACGCCTGCAGCACCAAACTTCGCATCGCCCAATCCGCCGCCGAACTTTTCCCCTCCGAACGCGGCCCGCTCTTCCTCGGCGGCCACCCCATGGCAGGCCGCGAGCTCTCCGGCATCACCCACGCCACCGCCGACCTCTTCCGCGACTCCACCTACGCCCTCATCTCTTCCTCCGTAGGGGCGGGGCTTGCCCCGCCCGCTCTTGATGCCATCTCGCCCGAGCAACCCAGGCAAAACGCCGACCCTCGCGTCTCCGCCTTCCTCAAACTCCTCCAAAAAATCGGCGCCCGCTCCCTCTGGCTCGGTGCCCAGCAACACGACTACGCCGTCGGGCTGGCCTCCCATCTTCCCCAACTCGCCGCCGTTGCCCTCGGCGCTTTCCTCTACGACCATCTCGACGAAAACGGCCTCCCCATCACCCTCGCCGGCCCCGGTCTCCGAGATTCCCTCCGCCTCGCTGGCAGCCCCTACTCCGTCTGGCGCGATATCGTTCTCACCAATCGCGAAGTCCTCTCCGCCGCTCTCGATCTCTTCGCTCGCCGCCTCGACGACCTCCGCGATAAACTCGCCTCCCGCGAACTCGAATCCGACTTCGACTCCGCCAACGAACTCTACAAACTCCTCCGCAGCCTCTAACGGCACGTTCATCAGCCGCTTCGCCGTCGCCTTCTCCCAAAAAAAACTTGCCCCACGCCGTCTGCTAGGGCGAATACTCCGCGGCGCACACGGCCGCCGCAACGGTTGATCCTGCCTCAAGGCATACCATCCCTTTTCCACACGCGGCCACACCAATACCCCGCGCCTCGAACTCTTTCTCGAAACGCTGCCGCAAGAGCAATCTCTTGCTCTTCTCAATTGATTTGTATGGACTGCAAGGTGATTTGTCGGGACTTCCTATCGCTCGCCGGCCTTGCCCTCGGCAAACGCCCATCGCGCCGTGATCAGTCCAGATCTTTTGTCGGCGCCTTCCCTGCATCGGTCGCTGGGAAAACGTTGTGTTCGGGCGCAGGCATCGGGATGTCGCCCTTACGATCCCTCCACAAAAACTTATTCAGCAGCGCCGTGTCCACCGCGTCCGCATGGCTGAAATCGAGGTTCTCGCCCTCTTTCCATTCCTCGGTATTCATTTCATAGATCAGGCCGTTGTCGCGATTACGATAGTCCGCCGCAAACGCCGGTTGCTCGCCCGGCCCGCTGAACAGCGGCGCCATCACCGCGGCGCGGGCATCATTCGCGTTCATCGGCGGAACGCCCAACAGCGCTTCGATCGTCCGGATCATGTTGATCGTGGTGTAGAAAGAATGATCCACAATCGGCGTCGCATTCCCGTCTCCCTTCGCGCCCGCTTGCGGCGCGTACTTGCTGATCACCAGCGCGATGCTGCGGTGCGAGTCCACATGGTCCGGGCCGTTCTGCGCATCATCCTCCAAA
>Ga0210407_10004460_pt1 | contig 11021 bp, 5 predicted proteins | sample IncBWC27MmetaG_FD_150860 | JGI IMG/M metagenome (GOLD analysis project Ga0210407, IMG submission 150860) | Forest soil microbial communities from Barre Woods Harvard Forest LTER site, Petersham, Massachusetts, United States - Inc-BW-C-27-M | ecosystem: Environmental > Terrestrial > Soil >... | reverse complement strand
GGATCAAGATATAGGTACGGTGGGGGTAGCCGGGAGCGCGAGTTCTGCGAGCGGGACGTTCACGGTGGCGGGAGCCGGTGCCGGGATCTATAACACCGCCGATGCCTTTCATTTCATGTATCAGCCGCTATTGGGCGACGGCACGATGGTGGCGCGACTGGTGAGCCTGCAGGGAGGCTCGGGCTTTGTGTCCGCGGGAGTAATGATACGCGGGACGCTGGACGCGGGATCGGTGAATGCCAAGACGGCGGACTGGCGTACCTACGGGGAGATTTTCTTTGATTTGCGGGCGAACAACGGAGGAAGCACGGCGGAGCCTGGCGGTGTGGGTGCGACGCTGCCGTATTGGGTGAAAGTGAGCCGGAGTGGGAGTACCTTCAGCAGCTATGCGTCAGCGGACGGAGTGAACTGGGTGCAGGTGGGGACGAGCCAAACGATCACCATGGGACCTACGGTGTACGTGGGTCTGGCCGTGACCAGCGGCACTACCACGGCTCTGGCTACCGCTACTTTCGACAATGTGTCGGTCACGAACCCTTAGGGCAAAGTAGAAGTCTTGCGCTCAAGCCGGCGGTGCACAACCGGCAATGCCTCAGCTAATAGAACTTGACCGCAATTTTGCACAGGTCTAGATTTATTCGAGCAGAATCATCTTTCCCCCTTCGAATTGCTCTTCCAAAGGTGTACCTGCCTCGGAATTCGTCACCTCTCCAGGAGAGCCATGCCTACAAGTACATCCGGCGTCAGCGATGCCGTCTACAAAACGCTGGTGGAGTCCGCGCCCGACGGCATTGTGATTGTCGGCCAAGAAGGCCGCATCGTGGTAGTGAACTCCCAAACGGAAAAACTATTTGGGTACGATCGGGCCGAATTGCTTAACAAGCCTATCGAAGTCCTGATACCGGAACGATTTCGCGGGAAGCATCGCGGACATCGCGCGGGCTTTATGAGCAGTCCGACGCTCCGGCCGATGGGGGCTGGACTGGAACTTCACGGCGTGCGTAAGGACGGCACCGAATTCCCTGTCGAAATAAGCTTAAGCTCGGTGCAGTCTCCCACGGGGCTCCTTGTCAGCGCCGTGGTTCGGGATATCACCGAGCGCAAGCGCGCCGAAGAACTGTTTCGAGGTTTGCTGGATTCCGCGCCAGATGCGATGGTGGTCGTCGACGCGGACGGTCGAATCGTTCTAATCAATTCGCAAACGGAGAAACTGTTCGGCTACCATCGCGACGAACTCCTCGGCCAACCGGTCGAGGTGCTGATTCCCGAGCGTTTCTGGAACCAACATCGTCACCACCGCACCGCATACAGCACTCATCCACAATTTCGACCCATGGGAGTGGGCTTGGAGCTGTACGGAATTCGCAAGAATGGTACAGAATTCCCGCTGGAGATCAGCCTCAGTCCCCAGAAGACAAAAGACGGCGTGCTGATTTCCAGCACGATCCGCGATATTACCGACCGCAAGAAGGTCGAAGACGCACTGCGACAGTCCGAAGCCAGTTTCCGAACTTTGGTGGAAGGCAATTACGGTGTATGCCGTGCGGGACTGGATGGCGCATTGCTGATGGTGAACCAGCCATTTGTCGATTTGCTCGGCTACGATTCTCAGGAAGAAGCGCTGACTTTGAACCTGGCAACGCAGGTGTTCGAGCCCGGGGAGTTCTCCCTATCCCTGTTTAATCCGCCTGGACGAAACCGCCAATTCACGCGCATCGAATCGCGCTGGAAACGGAAAGACGGCAAGCAGATCAATGTGGAGCTGAGCGGGCGCGTGATTTGCGACGACGCCAATAATCCAGTATGCCTGGAAATTCTGGTCGAAGACGTTTCGCGGCAGCGCGGCATGGAGCAGAGGCTGCGGCACGTTCAGAAAATGGAAGCCATAGGGCGTTTGGCCGGCGGAATCGCGCATGACTTCAACAATGTTCTGGGAGTCATCTTTGGCTATTGCAGCATGCTGATGGACAAACTGGAATCGGACAACACACTTTATCCGCTGGCGGCCAATATTTCGAAGTCCGTGCAACGCGGCGCAACGCTTACGCGGCAATTGCTGGCGTTCAGCCGGCAACAGGTCTTGCAACCGCAGGTAATCGACATTAACGCGCACTTCAAAGGATTCGAAGGGCTGCTGCGTCGAGTGATCGGGGAAGACATCGAGCTTTCGGTGATTAACCGGAATGCTGACTTGCGCCTGCGGGCGGACCCCGACCAACTCGAGCAGGTGATTATGAATTTGGTGGTGAACGCACGCGACGCCATGGTCAGCGGCGGCAAATTGGTCATCGAGACGGCCGAACTGTGTGTCGACGAGGAATATTGCAGGCGCAACCCCGATGCCAAACCCGGCGAATATGTGATGATCGCCGTCAGCGACACTGGCTGCGGGATGGATCGTGAGACGTTGGCGCGAGTTTTCGAGCCTTTCTTTACCACCAAGGAGCAAGGAAAGGGGACGGGACTCGGCCTGGCCACTGTTTATGGGATCGTGAAGCAAAGCGGCGGGCACGTGACCGTCTACAGCGAGCTCGGCCATGGCACAACGTTCAAGATTCTCATGCCACGCTCCCAGGAAAAGGCCGTGCAGGCGGAGTCCGTTGCGGACGATACAACGGCGCCATCCGGTACAGAGAGGATTCTCCTCGTGGAAGATGAGGAGTCTCTACTCGCGGTGATGAAGAGCTACCTGCAAAGCAAGGGTTATGTGGTGCTGGACGCCGGCGATGCCGGCGAGGCCATGGAGGTCGCGGAGAAAGCGTCCGCATCGCCGGACCTTCTGATCACTGACGTCGTCCTTCCGCAGACCAGCGGCGTGAAGTTGGCGGAGCGCCTGGCTCCGCGCTACCCTAATATGAAAGTTCTGTACGTATCGGGTTATACGGCGGACGCCATCATTCATCACGGCGCGCGCAATGCCGACTTTATCTTTCTCTCCAAACCGTTTTCGTTGAACACTCTGGGCCGCAAGGTACGCGCCGCGCTGGACACGGAAACGGTTTCTGCACAGTCAACCCGTACCGCACTGGAGAAACCGGCGTCCATGCGACACCACACGGGCCGGCAAGGTTAGGCCCCTCTATTTTAGGAGAAGGACGCGAGGAGCTGGCCCAGATCGGTGGCGGTCGTCGAATTCGTTCCGCGGGGCGTAGCGGGTCCGATGGTTAGCGCCTGGTTGTGACCCTCAAACCAAGCCAAGAACGACGACTGGTTCGCGCCGGGGAGGCGCTGCTGGTTCAGCCAGTTGTAGTAAGCGCCCATGTCGGCATCCACTAGCGAGCCGACTGGGTCGAGTTCCACGCTCTCCGCAGTGGCGGCAAGCAGCTCGTTCATGGGCCTTTGACGCTGGCGCGGCGCGAAACGCACCAACAAGGTCAGCGGCTGCGCCCGGCGCAGGGCTTCGCGCGCCGTCCATTGCGCGAAGGTAGTGCTGAAGATTTGCGTGCCGGAGCCTTCGGTCAGCATCTTGATGCGGAAGCGATCGAGCACCTCGTCGCCTCCTTTGTCGAGACCGAGATCGGCAGGGCGCAACTGCGCAAGATGGGTGCGGAGCGTTTCGGGACCCATGCCGGGGCGATCGATGTCAGCGCGCATTTTGCCGAGCAGCACGGCCCGCGCGGGCTCCAGAGCGGCGTAGGATACGGAAGTCAACGAGGCATCGTGCTCGACCGGTTGGCCGCCGTCAACGTACCAGTGCGCGTAGGGCGCGTCATGCGCTTTGGCTCTGCTGGCAACGGCATCAAGAAGCACGCGCAGGCCATTTTCGGGATTGACGCGGCTGTAGTACGCGCCATGCGCGCGCAGCTTGCGGAACAGCGGCGCGTCATAAGATGCGACGCCCTGACCGACTACCGCGATGCCGAAACGCGGCATGGCGGGCGGTTCGGGAGGAACGGCGGCGCGCAAACGGTCGGCATACGCGACCGCCGCGGTACGAAACGCGTCGAGCTGATGCGTAGTCCAGAGGTGAGACGAAAGCTGCTCGACAAATTGCGCCGGTGCATTGATCCAATCGAGATTTTCAAGAGCAGCCGAAAGATGGATCTGCGCGAAGCCCTGCATCCAATCTTGCAGCTGTTCGGCGGAGAGAGAATTCAGGTTGGCTAATTCCCTTTCGAGTGCTCGGCGCTCGAACGGAAACTTATAGTCGAATTCAATGGCTTCGCGCAGCACGCTGGGCAGGAAACTTAGCGGCAACCGCTCCAGCGCGCCAATGTAATTGGTGACCAGCTTCCTGGCTTCTGGCGGGTAGCCGCGGAATTGTTCGAGTTTGAGGTCGCGCGGCAGCATCGGTTTATAAAAGCTCCGCGATAGGTTGGCCCTGCGCCAGCGAAGGGGAAAAACCAAGCAGCGAGCCGAGCGTGGGCACCAAATCGGTGGACTGCATCGGGCGATCGTAAACCACGCCTTCGCGGATGCCCGGGCCGAGCGCCATCATCCATGTGGTGCGAGAGAGCGCATCGCCGGTACGATGGTGCTGAAAGCCGTTGCCGCCGGAGTCGTCGTCGGAATCGCGGCCAAAATCCGGCAGGATGAACAGCGTGGTGTTGCCCGCGTACTCCGGCTCGCTCTGGATGGCCTTCCACATCTCCGCGCAGAGCCGGTCGGTGCGGCGAATGCCTTCGATGTACAGCGAGTAGGCGCCGGCGTGCGCGATATCAATGTCGTGCATGGTGATCCAGAGGAGGCCGGGCGCGAGCTGGCGCATCAGGCGGCGCGCGATGTAGACGGAAAGCTCGTCGGGGCTCGACAAGGTCAGCGCGTGCGACTTGAAGTCGTCGACCGAAAGTTTCAGCATCATCTCCAGCTGCTGCAATTGAAATTCGTTGCCGCCAAGGTCGGGCGCGAATAGCGGACTCTCGTAATTGTCACGCAGCAAATGCTCGTAATCGGTGGTGCGGCCGGACATCGCGGCGGTTAGCAGATGCTTCGGCAAAATCACGCTGGCGCCGAGGCCCGGTCCGTACGAGCGGTTGTTGCTTTCCCCAATGCGGTTGAAACCATTGCTGGGAGCCACGACCCAAGCGTCCGTGGAAGGCCGCTTCAAATCCTTACGAAAATATTCGAAGACCGTGGGATGTTCCGGCGGAAGCGAAGCAAAATTGTTGATCGTCTCGTAGACACCGGTGGCGAGACTGGCGGTGGCAACGTAATGTCCAAGGATTCCGCGGTTCACCACCTGCGTAAAAAAACTCGATTGCGGGATCAGCTCGCGCATCAGGTGCGGAATATTCTCCTGTCCCTCCGGGGCAAAAGTCTCCTGATCCCGCGCTCCGCCGCCGAACGTGATGACAACGACCTTCCTTTTCTTCGCGGGGAGGCCGGCGAGTGCCATCGGGTTACGAATCAGCGTGCTCCCAAGCGCCATAGCTGCGCCGGTGCGTAGGAATTCCCGTCGGCTCCAAGCGAGTTGGCGTGCGAGTTCCTGGTGAGTCGATGCAAGATGTGCGGTCATCTAAGAGTGTGAGTTCAAAAAGTACGATGCGGCATCATCGAAGTCAAGGCTAGTAAAGCGGGGCGCCTGCGACCCAAGCCTGAAGTCCGCGTTTCGAATTTCGGAATCAGGGTTTGGGCACCGCAGTGTCTTTTCCTGCAGAAGTGTCTTTTGCGGCGTAGACGAACTGGCGGACTTCGGCGCGCTGTTTCTCGATATCGGCGAGGTGCTGTTCGCGGATTTTTTGGTAGACCTGGAGCTGTTCCTGGGCGCGTTCTTTCTCGCCGGTGTGCACGTACGCCTGGCCAAGACGATAGTGCGCATCCGCCAAGTCCGAATTCAATTCCAGGGCGCGCTGGTACTCGGGAATGGAGTCGGCGTATTTCTGTTGGTCGGAGTAGAGGGTGCCGAGCTGAAGATGTGCTTCGGCGAGCGACGGATCGAGCGCGATGGATTTTTTTAGCAGGCTGGCAATTTGCGTCAGGTCCAGATTGGGATCCTGCGCCCGCTTTCCCTTCCACAGACTCATCGCGTAGTAATACTGCGCGCGGCCGTTGCCGGACTGCTGCTCCGCGAAGCGGCGGAAACGCGCGATGACCTCATCGGCCTGGCTGGGCGAGCTGTCGTACGCGCGAGAGAGAAAGGGATAGACACGCGGGTCGGCGGGACTAAGGTCGGCGGCCTTGAGCAGCGACTTCACGGCGTCGTCGTAGTTGCCGCGCGAGTAGTACGCGATGCCCAAGCCGATCGCCAGGCGCGGCGAATTCGGGTAGCGCTCGGCGGCGCTCTGGAAAACCTGGATGGCCGGATCGAGAGTGCGGTGCAGCAGCAGCTCGCTGCCCCAATCGAAAAGATTGCTCTCGCTTGGATCGAGGTGCGCGGCCAGCTCGAATTCGTTGGCCGCTGGGACAAATTTGCCGTCTTTTTCTTCGACTTCGCCAAGGAGATTGTGCAGCTCGGCGGAGTCCTTTTGCTTCAAAAGGTTCTGAAGAAGCTGGCGAGCCTCAGCAGGGCGCGAAGTCGTGAGGTAGGCTAGGGCCAGATCGTAGCCGTTGTCGTACGAGTCGGGCTTGATGCGCTGCGCTTGCTCCAGATAAGGCGTGGCGGCAGTCACCTTTCCGCCGCGGACATACAGCTCGCCAAGATTGTGGTTGGCGTCGTAATTCTGTGGCTCGAGCTCGAGGGCCTTCTTGAATTGCGCCTCTGCCGGTTGCAGTTTCCCCAGCTGCACGAGATTGATGCCGAGATTCATTCGGGCGCTCGCGGAGTCCGGTTTCAGGCGCACGGCCTTCTCCAGGTGCGCTGTGGCTTTGGCGTCCTGAGACTGCGCCGAGTACACCAATCCGAGGAGTTCGTGGACCTCGAAGCTTTCCGGAACCTCGCGTACCAGCGCTTCCAGCGCTGTGGCGGCTTCTGCCAAGCGTCCGGATTCGTATTGAGCCTCGGCAGCCTGGAATTGGCGGTCCAGGCGGCCGTTAGAGCCGCTGGCGGCATCCTGGGCGTGCAGGCACGCGGCAATACACAGAAGCACGATGCACACCAGGGAGGGTCTTCGCATCACGATTTCTGAATTTTAGCACCGCGGATTGGAGTCGCGCAGCTTTGAGTTGAAGGGAGATGAAGAAACAAGCGTAGAAAAAGGAAGAGGCGCTACTTGCGAAGCGCCTCTTCGGTTGAATTTCTAGCCTGGCTTAGTAATACAGCTTCAGGGCGAACTGGATCTGCCGCGGGTCGTAAGGAGCGTCGCGGGTTGACCCGATTTCGCCGAACGTCGAGCTGTTGTAGTTGCCCGAGTTAGAGATGGCGGTAACGCCGTTTCCGCCGAAATTCGGGGCGTTGAAGTTGGGATGGTTGAAGATGTTGAAGATCTCTGTTCGGAACTGGAGCTTGAAACGTTCCGTAAGGGAGATGTTCTTGAACAGAGAGAAATCGAGCCTGTGGAAGCCCGGTCCTGGCACCTGGGTTATACCGCCCAAGGCGGCAGCACCGGTTAAAGGCACGCACCCTGTCGGTGCCGGCGGGTTGCTTCCCAGCACGCAAGGCTGTACAAACGCTCCCGGGTTTCCGAAGTAGCTCAAAACTTTGTTTGCGTCGGTATGCAGTCCGAGTTTCAGCGGTTGCCCGGTGTAAAGATCACCGCAGCCAAGGTTCGACGCTGTGGTGCTGGGGCAACTAAGGGAGATCGGCTGGCCACCTTGGAGCGTAGTGCTCCATATGATGCTCCAGCCTCCGATGGCCTTGTCTGCAAGCCCAGAGGCGTCCGACATGAAACGCTTACCCTTGCCGAAGGGAAGTTCGTAACCGCCGCTGAAATGGAAGACGTTGCGTACATCGAAATCCGCCAAGCCATAGTCAAAGGCCATTCCTAAACCCGGAACGCTCGGCGCGCGGAAACCGGCTACGCTGCCACCGTTCAGCAGGTCGCCAGCGTCGGTCATGGTCTTCGCATACGTGTAGGCGAAGAGAAAATTTAGCCCGTTCGTAAACTGCTTTTCGAGCTTGGTCTGCAGCGAATGGTAAGCGCTCATACCCGCAGTGGCCGCGTAGCTGGCGTTGAATCCGAAGTCCGGAAATGGCACGAGAGTCTTTTCAGCCACGCTCGCGTTCGCGATGGAGGTGGGGTTGTTGGAACCGGGAAACGACTCCAAATGACGGGCCAGCGAGGTCACGTAACCGGCTTGCACGGACATCGACGGAGTCAATTGGTATTGGAGCGTGAGATTAGCGCCCATCGTATAGGGAGTCTTGTAGTTAAATTGAATTCCGCGCAATGCCAAGCCGCTGGCATTGACCAGCAGAGGGCTAAGAGGCGTGCAGGAGAATCCAGTCTCGAAGGTCGCGGTGTTGCCGGGACCTGCCTTGCCGCAGCCCGGGAAAGTGATCGGCGTCGCGTCGTTCGGCGACGAAAAGGAGAAATTAAACTGGAACGGATAGTTCTCGCCCAGGTTCGGCGAAAACCCGCGATTCTCAAACCCGTTGTAGAAGATGCCAAATCCAGCTCGCACCACAAGTTTGGGATTTACCTGGTAGGCGATGCCTATGCGCGGCGCGAAGTTAGCGTTCTGAGAGTTCCCAAGGCCCTGGCCATACTTGTTCGTAACGGCGAGTGTAATGGGCGTAGGTTGCGCAGCGAGCAAACTCAAGAAGCTTGGGGATAGATTGCCGGAGTTCTTTCCGACCGGGATTATATACAGTGGACCTCCGATCGGCGGGCCCGTCGGAACGAAATTGGCCTGGTTTTCATGGTGCTCGCCAACCAAGCCAAAGAAATCCCAGCGCAAACCCAGGTTCACCGTCAGCTTGGGAGTGAGCTTCCAATCGTCGTTGACGAAAGCACCGTAATAGTCTTTACCGTTGTCGGTGAGGGAGATGTTGGAGACAAATACCTCGCTGGACCCTCCAACGAAAGGAATTCCATTAGGCCCCGCGGTGACACCGGAGCACGGGGTCGCGGCCGCACCCGCCTGGCATGGCGTCAACAAGAAGTCGGCGCGGCCGGTGCTGCCACCGTTCACGTTGGGGATGTCCGTATAGTCGCCGTTGTAGTCGAATTCTCCGCGGGACCAGGGTGGCTGCAACGTGGAAAACTTGACGTGCTGCCACTCGAAACCCATTTTGAAAGTATGCTTCCCATAGATCTTGGTGACCGTGTCAGTAATCTGGAAAGTCGAAGTGACTTCATCCGAAGGCAAAAAGGCGTTGCTGCCGAGCGTCTGAAGTCCATTGATGCCGAACGCCGGCAAGCCGCCATTTAACGACTGCTGAGGTATACCCTGGATGCCAAAGTCTGCGGGAATGCCGTTGCCACCAGCCCCCTTCAGATCGCTAGCATCGGGCGAAACGCGTGTGGTGTGCAGGTAATTGAGCCCTGCTCGGATTTCGTTAATAAAGGTCGGCGAAAAAGTATGGGTGTAGCCCGACGCGCTCTGCTGCGCGTTTGCGGTCTGCAAGCCCTGCTGGAAACCGCCGCCGTCCGCGATACCGCCAAAAATGCCGGGGATGAATTGGGGATCGTCATTCAAGCTGAACCGGAAGAAGAGCTGATTCTTGTCGTTGAAATTGTCATCTATTCGAGCATCAAACGAGTTGCGATGTTCAAACAGTTTCGGCGAATTGGCGAAATTCGAGAAAAGGTTTCCGTTCGTGGGTGACGGATAGAGCTTCAACAGACTGATGGCATTGGGGTCCAGCCGATTAGCAGGGAGAATGTTCAATCCGCATGCGGCGATCGTAAAGCTTTTCGTGCTGGGAGCGCAGGTACCGAAGGGATCGCGGGCAAATGCCGTTATCGTTCCGACAGCCTGGCCCGTTCCGCAAGCTGGGTCCTGCAAGCCACTGACGGGATCGGTTTGGCCACAGCCAAGCCCTCGCGTGGTGGCGGGGTCCAGAATCGTTCCCACTGGAATCAACCGACCTAATGCATCGGGCCTTGCAGCAGCGCTGGATTGACCGGTGATCAAGTCTTGGAAGTTGCTATAGCCGCTGGCCACTTCCGCCGCAGTGGGCACCGAGCCGGTCAGAATAGTTCCCTGAACTCTGCGCAACCCTTCGTAATCGCCGAAGAAGAAAAGCTTGTTTTTGCCGTTAAATACTTTCGGGATGACCACCGGTCCGCCGGCAGTAAACCCAAACTGGTTCTGGCGGAGTTCGCCCTTTGGAATGCCGCCGGCGTTTTCGAAAAAGTCGGCGGCGTCGAGCTTGTCGTTGCGGAAAAACTCCCACGCCGCACCATGTAGTTCATTGGTGCCGGACTTGATGGTAGCGTTAAGAACGGCGGCTCCGGAGCGGCCAAATTCGGCGCTGAAGTCGGAAGTTTGCACCTTGAATTCCTGTACCGCGTCCACCGGCGGCAGAACGACATAGTTCGTGCCGTTGAGGAAGTCCACGGTGTCGGAGTTGTTGTCGATACCATCGAGCAGGTAATTGTTCTGCGCCGGGCGAAGGCCGTTGGCGGAGAAGGCGCCGCTAGCCGCGTTTCCGCGGGTGTCGGCCTGTGGTGTGTTCACCCCTGCTGCGAGTTGGGCAAGGAAGGTGAAATTGCGCCCGTTGAGGGGGAGGTTATCGACGCTGCGCGAGTCGACGACTTGGCCTACGGAAGCATCCTGGGTTTCAAGGACAGGAATAGAAGACACGACTTCGATCGTCTCGCTCACGGAGCCAGGTTTAAGGGCAAAGTCGACGACAACGTCTTGGCCGACGTTGACGGTCACGCCTTTCTGCGTGACCGTCTGGAAGCCTTGGAGCGTGACAGTGAGTTTGTAGCTGCCGATCCTTACGGGCGAGAATTTGTAAGCGCCGTCCGCACTGGTAGTAGTCGACAGGCTGGCGCTCGTGCCTTCATTCGTGATGGTCACGGTCGCACTGCGCACCGCCCCACCCGACGCATCCGACACGGTACCCAGGACGCTTCCAGCGTCCACCTGGGCGCGAAGAGGAGTCGCGCTACACAGCAACACGACCAGGCTGGCCAGCGCCAACAACAGTGAGCGGCCGAACAATGCAGAGAAAGCCCTTCCGTTCATCGCCTTTCCTCCCGGCCCTTGCGGGCCCCAAATCGTGACGAACCCCGGACTCCGGCGCCAAAGGC
>Ga0210407_10004457_pt1 | contig 11025 bp, 11 predicted proteins | sample IncBWC27MmetaG_FD_150860 | JGI IMG/M metagenome (GOLD analysis project Ga0210407, IMG submission 150860) | Forest soil microbial communities from Barre Woods Harvard Forest LTER site, Petersham, Massachusetts, United States - Inc-BW-C-27-M | ecosystem: Environmental > Terrestrial > Soil >... | reverse complement strand
CCTCACGCAAGGCAACATCTTCCAGGGCGAACTCTCTCTCGAGCAGCTTTTCTTTCTGCGCCCCGTTCCCGGTTGGGCCTACTACCGCACTCCCATCGACAATCTCTACATGTGCGGCTCCGCCACGCATCCCGGCGGCGGCATCATGGGCGCCAACGGCCGCATCGCCAGCCAGGTGATTCTGAAAGACTGGAAGGGAACCTCCGCATCGCGCTCCCGCAACGGAAAGAGCAATTGACCATGCCCCTCGGACAGCGCGTGGCTCTTATCGGCGGAGGTCACAACGCTCTCGTCACCGCGTTTTATTTGGCTAAGGGCGGCTTCAAGCCCGTCGTTCTCGAGCGCCGCGAAATGGTCGGCGGCGGCGCCATCACCGAGGAATTTCATCCTGGCTTTCACGCTTCCACGCTCGCGCACACTCTCGGCCCTCTCCGCGCTGACATCGCGCGCGACATACAACTCGAAAGATTTGGCTGCGAAATCCTCCGGCCTGACCCGCGCGTGTTCGCGCCCACCCCTGACGGCCGCGCGCTCCTCTTTTACGACGATCACGCCAAAACCTCCGGCGGCATCGCGCATCTCTCCGCGAAAGACGCTCAGAAGTACACGCAATTCGCTGCAGCCCTCGAGCAAACTGCCGCCGTCTTTGGCCAGCTTCTTTCCATCACTCCGCCCGCCATCGACACGCCTACGCCCGAGGATTTCTGGAACCTGTTCAAGTCCGGCCGTAGCATTCGCGGCCTCGGCAAGAAAGGCATCTTCGACCTGCTTCGCTGGGGTCCCATGGCCGTCGCCGATTTCGTCGCGGAATTTTTCGAAACCGAATTGATTCGCGCGGCCATTGCTGCCCGTGGAATTTTCGGCACGGCGCTCGGCCCATGGTCGGCGGGTTCCACCGCCGTTCTTCTGCTTCGTGCTGCCGCCGATTGTCATCCTGTCGGCTCCGCATCTTTCCCCCGCGGAGGACTCGGCTCGTTCACCCGCGCCCTCGCCGAATCTGCACGCGAGGCCGGCGTCGAGATCCGCACTGACGCCGAGGTTCGCCACATCCGCCTTAAAGACGGCGCCGTCAACACTCTCGTCCTCGCCGGCGGCGAAGAAATCCCCGCCGATGCCGTTGTCTCGGGCGTCGATCCCAGGCGCACTTTCTTCCATCTGCTCGATCCCTCGCAACTCGATCCCACGTTCGCCCTGCGCATTCGCAACTTCCGCGCCAACGGCACCGTCGCCAAGGTCCATCTCGCCCTCGGCGATCTCCCTTCTTTTTCCGCGCTCACGGATGCTATCGCTCCCGATGGATTCCTCAAGGCACTTTCCGGCCGCATCCACATCGGACCGGAAATCGACTATCTCGAACGCGCCTTTGACGCTTCCAAGTACGGCGAATTTTCCTCCGCGCCCTATCTCGACGTCACCATTCCGACGCTTCTTGATCCTTCGCTCGCGCCGGGCGGCAAGCACGTCCTGTCGGCATACGTTCAGTTCGCGCCTTTTAAATTGAGGGAAGGGAATTGGGACACCCGCCGCGACCTGCTCGGCCGAACCGTCATCAACACGCTGGCGGGCTACGCGCCCAATTTGCCGAATCTGATCGAAGCCGTGCAAGTCATCACCCCGCAGGATCTCGAAACGTCCTATGGCTTCACCGGCGGTCACATTTTCCATGGAGAGCTCGCGCTCGATCAGCTGTTTACCATGCGCCCCGTTCTCGATTGGGCCCGTTATAAGACGCCGGTTCGAGGCCTTTATCTTTGTGGCTCTGGCACGCATCCCGGGAACGGACTCACGGGAGCCTCCGGCGCCAACGCCGCCCGCGAAATAATCCGCGACCTCCGATGACCAACGACCGCACTACATTGCAATCGCTCCACCGCCGCGAGGAATCCCGCTTCATCGCCGAACACCCAAAATCGGCAGAGCTCTACCGCCGCGCGCAAAACTCCCTCCTCGGCGGCGTTCCCATGAACTGGATGAAAAAATGGGCCGGCGCATTTCCCATCTTCGTAAAATCCGCCAAAGGCGCGCATTTCACCGACGTCGATGGCCGCGACTACGTCGACCTTTGCCTCGGCGACACCGGCGCCATGACCGGCCACTCTCCGGAAATCGTCGCCGAAGCCGTTGCTCGTCGCGCCAAGGAAGGCATCACCTTGATGCTTCCCACCGAAGATTCGCTGTGGGTCGGCGAAGAACTGAAACGCCGCTTTGGGCTCGCGTACTGGCAATTCACTCTCACCGCCACGGACGCCAACCGTTTCGCCATCCGCATCGCGCGCGAAATCACTCAGCGCTCCAAAATTCTTGTCTACCACTACTGTTACCACGGCACGGTCGACGAATCCTTCGCCGCGCTTCACGATGGCGTCGTAGGCCCGCGCCGCGGCAACATCGGGCCGCCGGTTAATCCTGTGGAAACAACTCGCGTCGTCGAATTCAACGATCTCGCTGCTCTCGAACAAGCGCTCAAGCATCACGACGTCGCCTGCGTCCTCGCCGAGCCCGCCATGACTAATGTCGGCATCATCCTTCCCGATGACGGCTACTGGCGCGCCGCCCGCGAACTCACCCGCCGCTATGGCACACTGCTCATCGCCGACGAAACGCACACCATCTGCGCTGGCCCCGGCGGCTGCACCGCCGAATGGAAACTCGATCTCGATCTACTTGTTTTTGGAAAACCGATCGGCAGTGGCATCCCAGGCGGCACCTACGGCTGCACCGAGGAGGTCGCCCAGCGCATCTCCGCGCACATGCAGCTTGAAGATTGCGACCTCGGCGGAATCGGCGGCACGCTCGCCGGCAACGCACTTTCGCTCGCCGCCATGCGCGCCACGCTGGATCACGTGCTTACGCCCGCCGCATTTGCGCACATGATCCCGCTCGCCAAGCGCTTCAACGACGGCGTGGCGGAAAATATTCGCGCCGCCGGCCTGCCTTGGAACGTCATTCGCCTCGGCTGTCGCGCCGAATATACGTTCTGCCAAAAGCCGCCGCGCAATGGCGGTGAATCCGCTGCTGCCGCTGATTTCGAGCTCGAGCGCTTTCTCCATCTCTACGCGCTCAATCGCGGCGTGCTGCTCACTCCATTCCATAATATGGCGCTGATGTGCCCCGCAACCACCGAGGCCGACATCGACCTCCACACCAAAATCTTCGCCGCCGCCGTTCGCGAACTGTCTGCGGTCTGAAGGCGGCGGCTACGGACCGGGTGCCCCGCCTTGGTTTCTCATAGCGGGAATTTTCCAATACGGTTTTCTCGAATTGGCTCTTTGCTAAACATACCCCTGCGCACAATTCTGCCGCGTCGTTATGTGGAATTGCCCGCCTGTCCCGGCGCTATGGCTTTGGTTTCTCCGCCGCTGGTTTGACTTCCGAGGGCGCTGCCGCTCCCGCGGCTTTCGCTTTATGTGCGGCAACCATGGTTTGTTTGGGTTGCCAGAAATCCGCCGCCACTTTGACAACTTCTTCCGGAGGATTGCTCAGCTCCGGCGAGAAGCGGAAGATCGTTGATTCCGTCCCTGACACGAACTCCGCGGTTGCCTTCAAATACTTCTTGAACCCTTCCTCGCCCAGGACTTCGCGGGCCGTGGGGTTCTTGTCGAATCCGCCCAGTGAACTGCGCAGCGACGTAACGTAGAACGTCGTGCCCTTCGTTCCCTCGACCACCTGCGAGACCATCACCGTCTGCGTATCGGGATTCTTCTCAGCAGCTTCCTTCACTTCCTTCAGCAGCGCCTCAAAATCGGCAATGTGTCCCGAGCGCACATGCACCGCGGTCGTGCGCAGCAATCGCGTTTCGCCCACCAGTTTCGCGTAGGCAGCCGGATCGGCCGGAGCTTTGCGGCTTAGGTCCCATCGGCGCTTCCGCAATTCCGATCGCGAGCTTTCGATACAGTTCGCCTCATCGCGCAGCAATTTATCTGCCCCTTCTTTTCCGTACGCCTTTTGCAATGCGGCCACAAAGGCATCGTTGCCCTTGTCGATGTCCGCGTAGTCCTGGCGAGTGCTCACGAAGACATAGGTGTCGCCTTCACCGTATGCCGTTTCCATGCCAATCCAGTGGTCGCCGTTGAACCGGCGGTTCGCGTCGGTTATTTTCTTTCCAATCGCAGTGAACTCCGCAACCTTATCCGGCTTTACCTTGATGATTGATTCGTCCAGGTAATCGCCCTGCGCTTGGACGATCGCGGGGGCCATCAGGCACACCACGGCGGCCAAGGCCCAAATGGTTCTCTTGAACATAAACTGCCTCCTTTTTTGCACCTAGTCCGGGAAGGGGAATGAACCGGACGCTACACCTCGCCCTGCACGCTGTCAAGTCTGCCCGCGGTAGCGCGCCCGCTTACCTTTGCGAGGCTCGAACGCGCGCCGGTCCCAAATCTATCGCGCCGGTCATGGCGAGAAGAGGGATTAGACGTTTTGGGGAAGAGGAGGACCCTCCTCAATCCGGTTGTACAGGAATCCGCCGACGGAGCCAAGCAGCAGCCAGAATACGCCGGCGGAGGCCAGGGATGCGAAGGTGAATCGATGAATGAGTTCGGCGGGAACAGCATTACTCCCAATCGCAGTGGGAGCGCCAATTATGTGTGGCAACGCCAGACAAATGACGCCGGCGATTCGGAGCGGCCAAGCTCGCTTTGCACCCGCAAACAACCATAGTCCAACGGCTGTGGCGATGACCGTGCCAATCCACCAAATCTGGCGCTCATAGAGACTGGCAATAGCTGTGCCCGGAGGTTGCGGGGGTAGTCCGAGGGCAGGAGCCAGACCGAAACAGAGAAAAGCCGCGAGGCCCCAAAGCGCACCGCGGCGAGCGTTAATGCGATTCCCGGTCAAGGCTACTGCTCCGAACAGCACTGCCGCGAAACCGATCCCGCTGAGAATCGTGGTCAGCGCGGTAAGGGAGGTGCGTTCCCAGCCCTCCGCCGGATGCCAGCCTCCCTCCTCTCCAGCCAGTTTGGGATTGGCCTGCTGTGCGGCTGCCTCATAGGTCTCCGCAGTTTGGATCAGCGGAATAACCGTGAGGTGTTGAATCGCGAACAAGGCGAGCCCAGCGAGTGCCCCGGAGGAGAACACCACGAGCATCAATTGTCGAAACCGGCTCACCGGGAGAGACTCAGTGGCAGGGAAACCCGCTGGCGTGACGCGTGTCGTGGGCTGTATTGTGCGCCTGAGGAACGGTCGAAAAGCCGACGGCGTAAAGGACGACCAGTCCAAACATGAGAACTGCGAGTGCCGGCAAGCGATTTGTAATGGTCCAGACCCGAGTGCCCGCAACCGGCAATGCAGCAGAAGTTTGCATCGTTGCCTCCGAAAAGCTTACCGCGGGAGTCTAACACCAGTCCGCCGCTGAACAAACACCTTCCGTTTCAAGGTCGCTTGGTCGCACTGGTGCCTGCACTCAGCTCGACGGGTTTCCCGTGCGGGGTGCGGCGATAGGCTTCGGCCCAGTCTTCTTTGCGAGCGAGCAGCGCTGGGGGATCGCTCAAGCCCTTGGAGGTAACGAGACGCTCGAGAACCGCGAGCCAGTGGTCGTAGTAGTGCGAGCCGTCGTCGGGGTCGCCACGGTTGGCGGCGGCCTTGAGTTCGTCGGCGAGCGCGGCGGCCCACTCTTTCCAGGTGAAATGGCCTTGCTCGGAAAGTTTGACCGCGAGAGCGAAAGCTTGAGCTTGCCACGGTTCTGCAAAGACTGGTCCGCCTTCGTCGTGGGGAAGCTGCGGCAGGGCGGCGAAGTTTGCGGATTCGCGAATTGGTTCTTGAATTGGGTCAGGCTGGCTCAAGGTAGTCGTCCCACATATCGAGATAAACGGAATCACGTGGCGCCGCTTGCTCGCCCCAAAGCTCGCGCGAGCTAAACCGCACGGAGTAAACATGCTGCGGTTTCTCGCCAAGAAAGTGGGCGTTGGTGTCCGGAAAAACGAAAACGCCATGATCGCGCTCGACGGTGCCGGTTTTTCCTCGGGCGTAGCGCGGCAGGCGCGTATGCCCTATCGGATTAATGTTGCGGGCCCGCACCCGCTGGCCCGCTTGAAACCGCGGCGCTACCAGCACGTTTCGGCTTGCATTAATGTAACTGAGGAGATGCTCACGAATCGCCGCCGTCAATGGCGGAGTAGCTTTGACCGTGCCTGCGGCGGGCGTGCCGCTCTCAATCTCAGCAGAGGTAACCAGGGCGCGCTTGACCAACAGGTCGAGCAGCCCCGCAAACCATTTCTCGTAGTAGGTCATGCGCAGATATTCGGCCGGGGGGATGAGCTCCCTGGCGTGACGCGCCGCGTCGATGTTCCACTTGCGCCAAGCGCCCAGCGCGATGTGCATCGTGTAAACGCGAGACTCCCAGGGCGCGTGAAAGACGGGCTCGTTTTTCTCGTGCTGGACAGGGCCCATGCCGTGCATGCCGCCCATGTCGTGTATGCCGTTCATGCGGGCCTCTCCGGAATGGGCTCAAGCAGGCTCAAGGTAGTCGTCCCACATATCGAGATAAACCGAATCGCGCGGAGCGACTTGCTCGCCCCAAAGCTCGCGCGCGGTGAAGCGCACGGAGTAAACATGCTGCGGCTTCTCGCCAAGGAAATGGGCGTTGGTGTCTGGAAAGACGAAAACGCCATGATCGCGTTCGACGGTGCCGGTTTTTCCTCGGGCGTAGCGCGGCAATCGCGTATGGCCGACAGGATTGATGTTGCGGGTGCGCACGCGCTGACCCGCTTGGAAGTGCGGAGAAGCTGGGACGTTGCGGCTCGCAGGAGCGCCGGATGCGATCATGGCAGGTACTTGGGCAGCGGGGAGCGCTGGTTTCATTCTGGGGGATCCCTGGGCAGGGATTCCGCTCTCGACCTCTGCGCGGGAAACCAGACCGCCTTTGATCATGAGCTCGATGTACGCGGCAATCCATTTCTCGTAATAACGTATGCGCAGATATTCGGCCGGAGGGATCAGCTCTATCTGATGACGAAAGGCGTCCAGCGTCCATTTGTCAAAGGAATCCATGGCGAATGACAACCCGAACGCGCGTCCTTCCCATTGCTCGTGGAATACGGGCTCGTTTTTCTCGTGCTGGATAGCGCCCATCCCGTGCATGCCGCCCATGTCATGTATGCCGTTCACGCGGAGGCTCCCTCCGTTGTCAGCATGACCTTCGCGACGCCGACCATCGCATCGCGCGTGACCAGCACCGCGAGCTGCTGTTCGGTTAAGTGCTCGCTGCCAGCAGGGCGCTCAGGCAAGACCAGGTAGCGCAATTCCGCGGTGCTGTCCCAAACGCGCACTTCCGTATCCTCCGGCAGCTCGAGCCCAAACTCACGCAAGATGCCGCGTGGGTCGATGACCGAACGCGAGCGATACGCGGCGGACTTGTACCAGACTGGCGGAAGCCCAAGCACGGGCCAGGGGTAGCAGGAACACAGCGTGCACACCACCATGTTGTGCACTTGGGGAGTATTCTCGACGACCAGCATGTGCTCGCCTTGCTGGCCGCCGTAGCCGAGCTCCGCGATAGCCGCGTCGGCGTTAGCAAGAAGGCGTTGTTTGTACGCTGGGTCGGCCCAGGCTCGGGCTACGACCCGCGCGCCGTTGCGCGGGCCAATCTTGTGCTCATAGGTGTCGACCAGCGCATCGAGCGCGGCGCGGTCGACCAATCCTTTTTCGACGAGCAGCGATTCGAGCGCCTTGACTCTGAGTGTGAGGTCGGAGGGAACGACCTGGTGGGCGTGATCATGATCGTGAGGATGGCCGTGCGCGTGGGATAGATCGGGGGTCATCGCAGCTCCCGCAGCGGATACCGCGCCAGCCAGGAAATCGCGCCGCTTCGTGGTCATCTGCCCCTCCGTTCCAGCCGCCTTAGGATATTGCCGGAGGCCCAAGGAGTGAAAAGGAAACTTTCAGCAACGTATTGTGCACCATAGTTGAGCAGTTTGGGCGGTGTCAAGTAAGTTGCTTTGGATAACAAGTAGGAGAGGATCTGCAGACCTCGTGCGCAATTCGCAGGGGTACGCGGCGCACAAAAGAAACTCAGGGGGGCCAGACGCCGGCGGTGAAGGACTTGATTACACTGAAGCCAAGTTCTTCGTAGAGATGGACGGCAGTTTTGTTTTCGGCGGTCACCGTTAGCGTCAGCTCCTTGAACTTGCTCGAGCGCAGCGCGTCGGTGGCCGTTTGCATCAGCATCCGGCCCAGGCCATGGCCCTGATACCCCGGCAGGACGCAGATCTGTGTCGTGTGACCTACGCCGGGGGACACTTCGCTCGTCAAGACCGCGCCAATCAGCTCGTCGCTGCCGGGCTGGCGCAGCACGAACGACGCGCTCGGCACAAATTGACCGCAGCCGGGAAGCAGGATGATGTTTTTCAAAAAGCGCAGCGCGCCCGATCGGCTGCGATATTGGTCGTTGATTTCCCCGTCGACGTGATTGGCGTAGGAGAGATAGATCAGCTTGGCGCAAGGTTCAAAGTAGCGGTCGTGCCAGCGGTCGAGGCGCATGCCAGCCGAAGCGCCCGCGCCGGTTTCATGGAGGGATTGCAATTCGAGAAGCATGAACTGGCGGGTATATAGATGAAACCCTTGTTCCTTGAGGGGCACATCGACGGGGCCGCCGAAGGGCATGAGCTGCGCTTCGATGCGAGTGAGTTGCGGGAGTGCGCGCATCGAAAACAACATTTCCTCGAGGAGCTTGCGGCCAATCGCGGCTTGGTCGCGCCTGGGTGAAACATAGAGGCCGCCGATGAGTCCTTTTTGTTCTTCCAAAACGTAAAAGCTGTAGCCGATCGCTGTCCCGTTCTCGAAAGCCACGCAACCCGACAGCGCGTGAGCTTCGAGGAAGCGCTTGATCAGTTCCAGTGCGCCTCGGTAATCCCAGTGCAGTTCCTCGCGCCAATGGCGCGCTTCTTCGTCTAGGAGCGACTCGATTTGGCGAACCGTGGTTTGGCGCAGATCGACGATGTTCATGGACGCATGGAGAGCAGCGCGACCCCTGCCGCGCCAAACCATCATAGCCGATTCCATGGCTAGGCCGCGACGCGACGTGAGTAACCCAAGGCTATACAAGTCCGACACAGCGCAAAGAGGGTTCCCCGAATGAGATTCTAGAGTTGTGTTACGATGCGACTTATTACGCTGGTACTGTGAGGAATAGGACAGCGCCGCGGGCCGCCAGCCCAGTCGCGCACACCGCATGTCGATTGTCTTCGAGCTTCGCTACCCGACCCGTTGGTACACGAAATTATTTACTATTCTCGTGGCCCTGGTATTTTTTGGCGTCCTGGCGACCGGGGCGATTGGCGGGTTTCTCCTCTACAGCATCGTAAAGCCGCAAAAGTCGAGCAGCGAAATCAACATGGACAGTTTTCCGGGGCGCCCGGACGCGGTGGACTTTACCGTTCCGGGCCTGGGAAGCCGGGAAGGATGGTTCTTTCCCGGCCTGCGAGGCGCCCCCACCATCGTGCTGTGTCACGGCTACGGGTCGAGCCGCGGCGAATTGCTCACGCTGATTTCTTCGCTGCAGGATCACCAGTACAATGCGTTTGTATTTGACTTCGCCGGGCACGGCAAGAGTTCCGGCATGACCACGTTTGGATACCGCGAAGCCGATGAAGTTCGCGCGGCCATCGATACGCTGGCGGTGCGCAACGATGTCGATCCTGCGCGGTTCGGATTGTGGGGCTACAACCTGGGCGCTTATGCCGCGCTGCGCGAAGCGGAAAGAGATCGCCGCGTGCGAGCGTTGGTGCTCGATTCCGTTTACGACCAGCCGGATGAGATGGTCAAAGTGGGTGTGCAACATTCGGGGCTGGCTGGTTTTCCATTCATGGTGCGGGCGGCTGAAATGAGCTTTCGCTTGCTGAACCTTAAATACCGGAATGAGCCTCCGCTGTCGAAGAATTTCACCGCTCTGGCGAATGTGCCCACGCTCTTCATCGAAGCCGCTGATGATCCCGGAATGGCGGACATTACCCGGCAAATGTTTTTGAAGGCCCCGGAACCCCGCGACCAGGAGATCTTCGCCCACGGAAATTTCGTGAGCTTGAACGACGACGACAAGCGCGCCTACGAGAACCGCGTGGTGAGTTTCTTCCTATTGCGGCTTCCCGCTGTCGGGCGTCCGAGCCGGTAGATTCTGCTGATTCAAGCAGATTCCCACGTCCGGAAAGCCTTCCATTTGAATTGGACCGAGGCCTACTTCGGAACAACGTAAATCGGCGACCGCCTGCTGAGAGTATAAGATATAGCCCGGTGTTGGGGCAGCGGGATTCCACTCCTCTAGATTCTTACGTAGATAGTATTCCAAGCCGTATTCCGCGCTACGCCTGAGCTTGTATGTGTAAATAGTGATCTTCGGGTTTGTGCTCTCAGCAAACGATTGGGAGAATCCTCGCGTTGAGATGATCTTATCCTCCCAGGGAAGCAGCATCCTGCCAGCACCCTCGACTAAAATGACGGCGAGCAAGGCTGTGACAATCAGAAGCTGTTTGAACCGTCTTCTCCAACCAGAGACAGCCAATACTAAAAGGCCTGAATATCCGAGTAGCTTCGAGAAAAAGATAAAATCTCTCGGGATGGCTGCCTGTGAAAGTTTCTCAGGGATCTGTTGGTTTATGGAAGATGCAAAGTAAGCCCACCCGACCAGCCATAAACAGAAGCCGGTCGCAGTCAGCCCGATAGTGATGCTCTCGAAACGGCGGTCCCTCCCACTTTGGAGTACCGACCTGGAAGAAGGTAACAGCATTAAGACAAGCGGTGGAATTAAGGGAAGGATGTAGCCAGGCAGCTTGGATTTGGAGAAGCTGAAGAAGGCAACTGTAAAGAGTATCCACGCTCCAAAAAAGATCAAGTGTGAAGAGCTTGTTCGTCGCTTGCCTAGTCCCGAATCAGGTAAGCAGAATTTCAGCAGTAATTGGATTGTCCACGGGGCCACCCCCGCTAAGGCAACGGGACCGTAATACCAGAAAGGCTGGATGTGCTGGAATTCGGGAGTGAGGTAGCGCTTGAAATTGTGTTCGATGATGAAGACGCGGAAGAAATCTGGATTGCGGC
>Ga0210407_10004455_pt1 | contig 11030 bp, 10 predicted proteins | sample IncBWC27MmetaG_FD_150860 | JGI IMG/M metagenome (GOLD analysis project Ga0210407, IMG submission 150860) | Forest soil microbial communities from Barre Woods Harvard Forest LTER site, Petersham, Massachusetts, United States - Inc-BW-C-27-M | ecosystem: Environmental > Terrestrial > Soil >... | reverse complement strand
CGCTGCGCGGGGCGCCGTGGCCATCAGACGATCTCCCCGGAGGCACCTTGGGGATCGGCACTGGCGGTCGCAGTCGTACTAAGGACGCGGGATGGCGATGAGCACGAGCTCACCAGATAAGAGAGCCTTGGCTATGACGCAGTGAAGAATGCGATGGGTCTGTCCCAACCCTCGTGCTAATCTCGGCCCGTTCAAAGTTTGCAACGCAATCCCGCGGGAGACCTCAATGTCGAAAGCAATTTTCATTGCGGCTTTTCTGATCGCCGCGGCGCCCTGCTTTGCTCAGCAGGTTCGGGTGATAAACGGAGACATCGAGCACATCTATGGACCTAATGGGCAGCTCCTCGACGATGCGGAGCTTCGCGCAAAGAATGAGCGCGCGCAGCGCCAGATGCAGAAGCAAAAAGTCAATCCAGATCAAGGCCCAGTCAATAGCGAGAATTATCAACCACCGATAAGCGCCTGGAGAGATCCGAAAATTGACCCCGGCCAGTTGCCGGAGAGCGCATGGGGGGATTCAAAAAATCGCCAGCAACCGCAGAGCTGGTGGAGTGAGCCCCGCTGAGCTCCTATCCTGCCCGCGTACACCGGAGGCAGCGCCTAGGCCATGTTATATAGGCGCTGCCGGCGTTCTATGATGACATCAAAGAACTTCTTCAACTCGGCCGCGGACCGGACCAGCGGCGGCGCCGAACAATTCCGTGTCGGTTTGAGCGCAAGCGTTGAGGGAAGTACGAAAGGACGCCCCTACTCGGTCCAGTGTGATCTTTGTTTCTGGGCCGAATGCTCTAAGGAAGCAGCCACAATATGTCACAACACCTGCCTTAACTGACCAGGTGATCCTCGATAGTCTTGATCTGCCGTTTCCCCGCAGGTCACTCTTTTTCGTTGGAGAAGAAGCCATGAATCGGACGCGTTTTTCAAAAGTTGCGATCGCAATCACGACGTTGGCGGCTGCACTGCTCTCCTTCGTTTGGCCCGGCGCGATCGGCACTGCCGCGGCCGCCGATACTTCCCCTTGGGGTTACTATCGTAGCGGCTATGGAGCGTGGGGCTGGGATAGCAGAGGTTGGGGCTGGGATAGTGGCCCTTACGCAGGTTACGTAGGTACCGATTGGGGATACCGCGGTGGCGCTTACGCCTACAGTGACCCTAATGCGAGCTATCGTCACGCAGGCACGGGGTACTATCCCCGTTACGTTCCTTTGGCGGCCAGCGTTTATTACAGCTACCCTTGGAACGGCGGCTACCGTTGGTACAGCTTTTGACGCACGGCTATTGACCACGCGAGACGCACTTCGAAGGTGCGCCCGACATAGCGGCCAAGGCCGAAAATGGTCTGACGCCTCGCGACCTGAACGTTCGTGGGAAGACGTGGGGCGGCTTAGGCTGGCATTTACCGATTCATGTTGCAGCGTTTAACACTAATTCCTCTTGTTCTTTGCGCGCTGTCGAGCGGCCAGCATTTCCCACAGGTCGCCAAGGCAGAAACGGCTAAGGGCCTACTTGCAACTGTAATCCGCAGCCAGGGCCTTGCTTGTGATAATCCGCGACGAGCCACCCGCGATGCGAAGCTATCGAAGCCGGATTACGAAGTTTGGGTTCTGACTTGCGAGAATGCCACCTACAGGATTGGCCGCTATCCCGACTTGCCAGCGAAGATTGAAAAACTGCGGTAAGAACCGACTGCATAGCAGCCCTCCCTGCCCGTTGCGTCGCCTTTCTGTGAACGGCAATCCGCCGGAGTCGAAGAACCGGTCAAGGCGAAAAACCAAAACCATCCGGCAATTAGCAGCAGGATCAACTGCAAACCAAGCTGGAAAAGGAAGCTCTGGTCAAAGGTCTTGCTTCGAGCACGTCGTGTGTATGCCGCCCATCGAGCAACTGCCGTGCCCACTTGTCGACGCCAGAAGATGAGACTGAATTGCACAAAATGAACTTCAAGTCAGCCTCCGCACGGACAGAACGGGCGGGTTTAGTCCGGAAACTCACGCCTCCGGTTTATTTGTCGCATGGTCTTTTGACGAAATAGCTTAATCGAATGCGCGACCCGCGCACCTGTTGCCCTGAAATATTCGCGAGCACTTCTGATAAGCGACAGGACGGCACGCCAAGCCTCCGTCCCCTTCAGCCACGCTATGGCCTTGCTGTATGATTCATACAGCCTCGCAAAGGCAGGAATACGCATCAACTTTTCGCGTGTGAGGCTGAACAGCCTCTCCACCAAGACAAGCTTCAGCAATTCGCCGAAAATGAAAGTCACAGCTCCACTCAAAAATTGGCCGGTAGCCGCCAGGTAGGCTGCGATCGGTTTGACCGGCTCGAGCACAATCAGCGGTACAGAGAACAAGGCGAGAGATGGATAGGGAGGCAATGATTTGATCCAATCTCTCAATCTTTTCAGCGCCACATGCCTTGCGATCCAGTCGGCAATCGGCCTGGCGATCGTCATAAATATCGCATCGACCAGCAGATAGAGGCCGGCCGCAATGTAGGTGAGTATCTTTAGGACTCGCTTCACCGGCGGCTCGCTTCTCTGGGCGCGGCCTATTCCGCAACTAACGCGTCAACCATGAAAAATAATCCAGAAGATGAATTGCGCAAGTTTAGCAAACGGTGATGCAATACAACTTCAGCGCTGTCGTGGCAGGGAATGACACTCAGATCGGTCCAGCGACAGACATTCCTATTGATCAGCGACCGCGGGTTTTCCATCTATCCGCCATCCATAAACGTCTACTGGCGTGAGTTCCTGTCCGGAACCGCCATCGGGCACGTCAGCTGCCCTACTGGGCAAGGCGCTGAAGAATTCCGGCAAAAACCTGGCTGGCGCTGATCTCGTCGATCGGTTTGCCATACCGCTCGGAATAAACCCGCCGGGTCATTGCCTCGCGCGCCTCATGACCGATCAGGCTGAGCGCAAACTCGTTGTCGCCCTTGCGGGCGATGACGGCCTGGCTCTCGAAGTCCTCCATGATGACATTGGCCGGCGATCCAACCGTTTCCCCTATCGTGCCCGCCAGACGCATACCGCTGGCGGAAAGGTCTGTGACCTCGCAGAGCCGTACCTCATCTCCGATTCTGACGATCGCTTTTTCATGTGTGGCGAACCGCTCGTCGAGCCGGCGTCGCGGCTGCTCCATGCAAACCACGCAGCAAATCGTGAGTACGATCAGATTGTACCAGGCCCAGAACACGTTAAGCGCCCCGCCGTCCTCGATCAGGTCGGAATGGTCGAACGCGAAGATCTTCACGAGCCCGAGGATCGTAATCGAGGCAAGAGCCAGAAAACGCGACAGCAACCGCCATTGAACGTTTAAGCCGGCATGGTGAATCCCCTTGGCCGTGACGTTGAACTTGTGGCCATGCGGACGGATCAGGGTAAGGGCTACCACGCTGACAATCTCCGGTGCGATGAGCATCTGGTAGACGTCGGAAATCAATGGCAGCATTCGGCCGCCGCCAAGCCAGGTCGTGACGGCAATCTGTGCAATCACCATGGGAGCAAAGTGGGCGACTGCATCTGACAGGCTGGCATGCACCACGCGAATGTCGAACAGGAAAAACAGCGCCGGCACCAGCATGCAGCACAGGCGAAACATAAAGCTCGCAGCCCAGTAAAGGAACGTCTCGATCAGGCTGATCCGGAGCAACAGCGGAAGGCCGTTGCCTAAGCGAAGCGGGCCTGACCGGCCGCGGCAGATTTGAATGAGACCCTGGCACCAGCGCGTGCGCTGCACGGCGTATTCTCTGATTCCTTCAGGGGCGAGACCAACCGACAGCTTTTCATTGAGGTAGATGGTCCTGTAGCCGCGTTCGCGAAGACGCACAGTGAGCAGAAAATCTTCGGTGATGGAGTCGGTCGGAAAACCACCAATCTCGCGCAATGCTGCAAACCGAATGACGGATGAGGTACCACAGCAAAACGCCATGTCCCACGCGTCCTTGGCCGGCATGATGATGTCAAAGAAAAATCGCTGTTCGTCGGGAAAAATCTCGGAGATGGCGAGATTGCTCTGGATCGGATCCGGATTGACAAAATGCTGCGGTGTCTGCACGACACCGACATCCGCGTCTTTGAACAGGCTTAGCGTGCGCGAGACGAAATTAGAAAACGGCACGAAATCAGCGTCCAGCACGGCGATAAAGTCCGGCGGCTTGGGTAATGCTGCCAGATGCGCCAGGGCGTGGTTGATATTGCCGGCCTTGGCATGGACGTTGTCGGGGCGCGTTAGATAGTGGCAACGCTTCTGGGCGCAGAGATCGCGCAACCAGTCGCGCCGACCGTCATCGAGAACCCAGACCCTGAAATTCGGGTAGTTCGTTCGCATCGCGCCGATGATGGTGCGATTCAAAATCGCTCGATCTTCATTGTAGGTGCAGATCAGGATGTCGACGAGCGGGCGCGCTCGCATCAACCAGGGCATGTTGCTGGCAACGGTCGCCGATCGCGATGAGCTGCGCGTCAACAGGATCCACGTGATGGTCCCGCCAATCCCGGTCAGAAGTTCAGCGGCAAAGAAGGCGCTCCCAAACAGCCAATCCACCGAACCGAACTGCGGCAAGGTCGTGATTCGCCAAAGTAGGTAGTGCCAGGTCAACGCAAGCACGAACGTGACGAGCGTCGCGCGGACGAAAGGGTTTTCGCGGTTGGACCAGGGAAGGATAATGCAAAGAAGGCCAGCTGCCATCAGCGCCGGCGCGATTGGTTCTGACCAACCTCCGACCATCGCGCTCAAGCGCCAGGTGCAAAGAATGAGATCGCGTCGCGAATCGAGCGCAACGTCCCACCCGTGCCGGACTGGTTGAAGGTGACCGTTCCAGTACGCCCTACTCCACACTGCGCCGATGCAAGCTCAGGGACTGCCAAGACAATCCGGTATCCACCGGACGCAAGTCCCGTCGCCTGAATCGCAAGATTGTCTGGAGGCGCGGCACTTCCCGACATGCGAACGATCGTTCCGCCATATCGACCTGACTGGTTCGAAAAACGGAATTGCGCTTGATCGCCGATGTGTAATTGATTGAAAACCGATTCCCGGACCGTCGCCGTGACCAGCGCGCCGAAACAATCGAGCAGGCGCATGAGGTCCTGACCCTTCCTCACCTCTTCGCCAGGAGCGACAAGAATTTCCCAAACCTGCCCGTCGATCGGAGACGACAGCAGCGCATTGGACAGCTCGGAATATCGCGCGGTTTCGGCATCGAGCGCCGCGCGCAGTCGGACAAGCCGCTCGTCACGGGAACTGAGCTCCGCCTCGGCTTCAGCGATGCGAACCGACAGCTCGTCGCCATGCTGGAGCGAGCTTGGGCGATCATTATAGGAATCGCCGACATATTCACCCCGGCGGGCGGCTTCGAGTTCGACCTCGGTGGCAAACAGCCGATGATTGAGAGATTTTTGGGTATGGATGGCGACCTTGGCGTCGCGCTCGGCCCGTTCTACAGCAACCGTCGTCTGGTATCCGGAAACAGCCAGCGTCTTGGTCCGCGCCAGTGTGGAGGCGGCCTCGGCCCCGGAAACCTCGGTCGCGGAGACCTGCGCCTTCAGATCCAACACGCGCTCCTCGAGCTCTCGAATGCGGCCGGCTTGAAATGCGCGCGCCTGCTGAGCGATTTGTTCGTGGATTTCCTTAAGCCGCGCGAGACGCTTGACAATCGCCGGGCGCTCGCCCTCGATTTGCTCGACCATTCGCTGCAAATCATCCGACCGTCCGCGGTCGGCCCGGCTGTTGGCAATATGCAGCAGGATCCTGCCCCGCGACGCCGCCGAGCCAATCGTCGGTACAAGGTCCTCGATCCTGCCGTCGATGGGTGCCCGCAGCGAGACGAGACGGGCGTTGACAACCGCCTCTGTGCTCGACAGCTCGAGCAAGCGTTGCAACGGTCCCACTCCAGCGACGACGACGATCAATAGACCGATGACTGATTTGGCTGCTCGCCAGCCGTACTGCGAAACCGCGCTGCCGCGTTTAGGTGACGGCGTGGTCAGAGGCGTTTCAGCCTCATTCGCGTCCGGCGTTGCGAAGGCCTCTTGCAACAGAGCCGACTGAGCCCGCACATCGAGAGCAACCAAGCCATCGATTGCGACTTCTCGGCCAGCCGGCGGCTGCGAAGCTGAAGCGTCGAAGCTGGAAAATTGCGGCTCTTCTATTTCGGCACCCGGCGCCTTTTTTCGTTTGGCGGCCATCAACAATCCCTACAGCTCTCGAGCGGCCTCAAATCGATAAAAATACAATAGACCCAATAAACAGGTTTTAGATCAAAACTGGCCGCGGCCCCGCAATAAACTTCCATCGGTTCTTGGTTAAGCAGTAGAGAACATAGATTTTGTTTGTGTTTACATGGGCAGAGGCAGCAAACGCTCATCAGAGATTTGGTTAAGCAAACGTAAGCGATCGTCGTCCCCAGCGCCGCATGGTGCTCCCAACCGACCGTTTCAGGATTTTCATCCCTGATTCATCAAAGTCCAATTTTCTCAATCAGGCATCGCTTTCCTAAAGCTGTTGGTGATTTGCCGCGGGCTTGAGTGGGGCCATTGCAGCATCTACGCACCGAAGGTTCGGGATTTCTCAATCATGGACGATTGGCAATTTGGTCCCGCTCAGGAGTTGCGGCGGGCTTTCATTTTCGATGATACGAGGTTGGGACCCATTCAGTGGTACCGCCCTGGCAAGACCGCTGCCGTGGTCTTATCCGTCGATGACGTCTTTCCCGGGACGTCCCAGTCAGCCTGTGACAGCGGCGGCGATCTTGAGAACGGTAGCTTAGGTCGACTGCTGTGGCTTTTGGAACGACACAGGCAACTTCAGCTCACGCTGTTCGTCACGCCGGATTGGCGACGAATATCTGCGGTTGCCGATCGGTTCTGGCGGCACCTGCCCTGGCTTGAGAGCCGCCTCTATCTTGCACGCGTGTTGCCGAAGGGAACGATGGATCTTCGAAACCATCCGGAATTCGTCGCCTTTCTCAACGCGATGCCGCGCACCGAGATCGCCGTCCATGGGTTGCACCACATCAATCGGGGGTATTCGATTTCCGTTGAATTCCGGAACAAGGATCGTGCGGCCTGCGCAGCCGTGCTGATCGAAGCGATGAGGATCTTCGAGGAATCCGGTTTAAATTACGTACGAGGGCTCCAACCTCCCGGATGGGATTGTGAGCTCGCTCTGCAGGAAGCCTGTCGCGACGTCGGAATCGGCTGGGTGGCTTCTGCGCGGGACATCGCGACTTCCGTCTCGAAAAACGCCAGGACGGCAATGTCGGGGTTGCGCGGCGTGAGCATGCTGTATCCGGAACGGATCGCGCCAAACCTTCTGCACATCAGCACCAATTTCCAGGCTACGTCCGTTCCGGATCGCGCCTTCGAAATTCTTGACGCCGGCGGCGTCCTGTCTATCAAGGCTCACATCAGCAAGCACGTCCCCGGGCACTCGCACCTTGACGGGGTCGATGATCTCTACGTCAACTATCTCGATTGCCTGTTCGACAACATCGAACAGCGTTACGGTGATGCGATCGATTGGACGACGCTGGATCAACTCGCAAGGCCGCTGTCTGCGTCCTTGTCGGCGCTGTTACCCGAAGAGACAGTGACGCAGGCGGTCGCCTCTGAGGCCGCATAGGCAACAAGTGACGCGATCTGATCCATTTTCCGATCGGCAACCCGCGACTCTAGAAGGCCTCCATCAGCAATTCTTGGCGTAAGCGGCGCCAAGATTTCTTAAGGAATGGAAGCCAAAATGGGTCCCCGATAATACGAGTCATCTGAATTATGGTGCGCGTACCGACACGCAACTTTTTTGAGCGCCGCGCGGGACAAATTGAAGAATCAATGTCGTTTTTGCAGGAATTGGATGTTGCAGTCTCTAAAGGTTCGCCTGAGAGTCGCGAACGGGCGTTGTGGTATGCGGCCGACCTTTTGATCGTGGGCCGGTATACCGACGACGAAATCTGGATGTTCGGCGAAATCATCGGGCGGCTGGAGCAGGATATCGAGACCGTCGCCCGTGCCCAACTCGCAAGGCGGTTGGCTCGGGCCGACAACGCCCCCGTCAAGGTCATCAACAAGCTTGCGTTTGACGATTCGATTGACGTTGCAGGCCCTGTACTTCGTGAATCTACGCGGCTCGATACCAAGACCCTGGTCGCCAATGCCAGGTCAAAAAGCCAGCAACATCTGCTTGCGATTTCTCGGCGAGGGTCGATCGAGCCGGAGGTCACCGATGTGCTGGTGACGCGAGGCAATCAGGAGGTCGTGCGCTCAGTTGCGACCAATGCTGGCGCCCGGCTTTCCAATTTCGGCATCTTGCAGATGATCAAGCGTTCCGAGAGCGACTCGATCCTGGTCGAGGAAATGGGGCGCCGCAAAGACATTCCGCGGCATCTTTTCCAGCAACTGATCGCAAAGGCCTCGGAGAACACGAAAAAACGGCTCGGGAGCGAACGTCCGGAAGCAGCGGGCCAGATCGAGGCCCTCGTGACCGATGTCACGGGCTCACTGCATGCGAAATTCGGGCCGGCGTCAAAGAGCCATTTCAATGCGAAAAGGGTTGTAGCGGGACAACATGCAATCGGCAACCTGAATGAGAGGCTGATTTTCGAATATGCGCAGTCCCACAAATTCGCAGAGACAACGATCGGCCTTGCGTTGTTATGCTCGTTGCCGGTCGATGTCGTCGAGCGCGCACTGAACAACAAGAACAAGGAACTGGTGCTGATCTTGACCAAGGCACTCGGGTTTTCGTGGCAGACTGCAATGTCGCTCCTGTTCCTCGGCGCGCCGGATCACCGCATCAACGCGCAACGTCTAGAGGGAATGAAACGCGAATTTGACACGCTCAAGCGCGAGACTTGCCGAAGCGTTCTGCAGACCTATCAGTCACGCAAGCAGGCCGTCGCAGCTGAAGCTGGCGACCGTCGTCTGCCTCAACTCCATAATATATGAAATCAGCGCCGACCGGACTCAACTGGCCACCCCAGCTATCGGCGAATAAATCTTTTAAATTGGGCTCTCGAGCGTTGAGCAATCCGGTTTTTCCCGCGTATCATAGACTTGCCGATTAGCCGACCATTCAAATCTCCTGACCGCCCAGGCTTCCAAGGCTTCAGATTTCGATGTTCGCTAATTGCGGTCATTGTGCCCATTGTTTTCGGGCGAGAGTGGTCTGGATTTCGGTAGTTCTACGTTGCCTTGAGTTGGAGATAGGTGGGAACTTGCTCTCCGTTTTCGATATCAATTAGCTTCTCACGGCGACGGATCACATTAACGCAACCATCAAGTCCGATAAGAACTACCGCGGGTCGCAAGCCAATGAACTGCATTGACTGGGTTAAGTTATAAGCTCCAACTGGATGAAGCACCAGCTTGTCATTGACCTCAAGCGGCGGAAGCTCGACCTCTTGCCGAATTACATCTATCATCATACACAGACACCCATAGAGTTTGACGGCGTTGGTGTGCAGCGGATGACTCGGCGTAGTGGGCATCACGCCGACTCTAAACCACGTCGAAGTGTAGAGAAGGTTCACCCCGACATCGACGATATAGCCGCCACGGCTCCGCTTTCCTGAATTGGGCTTGGCCTTATCGCGTTCGGCTCCTTTGACGGCGACCACGGAAGCAATCAAGTAGCCCGCGTCATCGATCAGGTGGCGACCGGTTTCGAGTCGCAATTGTGGGCGCTGTGCGCGAGGGAGCGCATTCAGGACGCCAGCAATCGCCTCGGCGTACTGTTCAATCGGTGGCACCTTAGTGTTCTCGGGCATTTCGTGCATTAAGCTGTTGGAAGGAAAACCGCCACCGAGATTAATACAAGGCACAAGATGGCCGGTCTTGCGAAAGACCATCTCTCGCAAGGTAACAAGTCGCTCTGCGGCAACAGCATAGGCTTTCGGTTCCAGAACATAGGTGCCGATGTGGCTGTGCAGAGTGTGCAGATTCAGATGTGGATTTGAGATAACACGCAACACAGCCCGTGCCGCCTCGCCGTTGGCCAAGGCAAATCCAAACTTGGACCAAGCCGGAGTCAAGCCGGTGTCCATCCAAATACGGACGCCAACATCGACGCGGCGATACATTGTAGACGCAATTTCTTCGATCACTCGAAGCTCGTCCCAATTGTCAATTTGCACCAGGGAGCCTTGACGCAAGGCGTGCTCAAGGCTCTCACGCGACTTGCAGGGACCATTATAGATAATATCCTTGCCCGCAATGCCAGCTTGTTCGGCCTTCTGATATTCAAAATCAGAAACGACTTCGGCGATCCATCCCTCTTTGTGGAAGATGTTACAGATCGCTTTGAGATAGTTGGTCTTGTAAGACCAACCAAACGTCGTATTCGGATACACGTCGTTGAAGGCTTTTTTAGCCCGCCGCGCCGTCTCAATCACAGTTCGTTCGGAGAAGACGAAAAGAGGCGAACCGAATTGGTTGACAAGGTCGTCAATGTTGACCCCGTCGATTTGATCACAAAATGGCACGTCGTTCCGATTGTGAGGGTTGCGGGCGACGACGGCGTCACCGCGACCCAACTCCCCCGTTATGGTCGGTGGCGAATACGTTTTTGATTGCGGGGCACGCATTAGTTCACAGGCTCCAAGGATGGCAACAGATTCGGTTGTGCGTCTCCAATCAGGGAGCCACTGGACAATTCCGCCAGCTGCGAAATGTCTCCCACAAGATCAAGGTTATGACGAATGAACATTCGTCCTGGTTCACACGGAGAGGCCGGAGCTACCGGGAGCGAAAGAAGCATGTCAACCAGCATGGCTGGCAGGTTGCATCCGATCTGAGACGGAAAGTCAGTCCAAGCCGGAAACCGTGGGTTCATTTCGATTAGCTCGTGACCTTGTTTACCCTTGACAAATTCAAGCTCGAACGGGCCCCACCATTTCAGTTTCCTGATGATTTTTTCCACGCTCTCTTGGAGAGCCGGATCGGCAACAACGATTCCACCGAACGCTTTGCCGTTGCCGGTCAACATGATCTTGCGAATAGCACAGGAACCAAGCAGGCCGCCCCGCCCGTC
>Ga0210407_10004452_pt1 | contig 11035 bp, 5 predicted proteins | sample IncBWC27MmetaG_FD_150860 | JGI IMG/M metagenome (GOLD analysis project Ga0210407, IMG submission 150860) | Forest soil microbial communities from Barre Woods Harvard Forest LTER site, Petersham, Massachusetts, United States - Inc-BW-C-27-M | ecosystem: Environmental > Terrestrial > Soil >... | reverse complement strand
CTGGCCGCGCAGATGCGCCTCAAGCATAAGTCTCTGTTTCACACCATGACCGAGGCGGAGTTCAATCAGGCCGTGGAAAAACTGGATGCTGACATTCCGCAATTAAATGACGATCAAATTTTCGTTCACTTTCTGCAGATCATGGCGATGGTCCAGGACGGGCACAGCGGCTTCGATACTCGCCCCATACCGCCTCCCGATCTGAAGGACCACATCCCGGTGCGCTTCGTTCGTTATGCCGATGGAATTTACGTTCGGGCAGCCGCACCGGAGTACGCCGATATGGTCGCGGGCAAGGTAGTAAAGGTGGGCTCCTTGGGCTGGCAGGAGGCCATTCAGCGTGTGGATTCGATCCAGTCTCACGATCCTGGCAACAACGGCGAACAGCTTGCCTGGAGCGCGAAGACATTCCTTAACTGTCCACGTCTGCTGTACGGATTGGGGCTCTCCCAGTCGAGAGATAGCGCGGATTTCGTGATTGAGAAAAACGGGCAGAGCCATAGCTTCACCATGAAAGCCTCAGTCCCGATCGGAGAGTGGTACCTGAACTCCGTGCCCGCAGGCTGGGTGGACGCGCGGCCCATATCCGTACCCGTGCCACTTGCCAGGCAACATGAAGACAAGCACTATTGGTTTACCTATCTACCCGAGTATCGTGCCGTATATTTCCAGTTCAACCTGGTGCTCAATGACGACGGAGAAATGCTTGCGGATTTCGCGGGACGCCTGACGACGGCGCTTGAGCAACCAGGTGTCGAGCGCCTCGTGATTGACCTGCGGAACAACACGGGCGGCGACAACACGCTGCTGCGGCCGCTGCTGGTCGCTCTGATCCGTTCAAAGGTCAACCGCCGCGGAGGAATTTTCGCGATTACAGGACCGACGACGTTTTCAGCGGCTCAGAATTTCGTGAATCGACTGGAGAACTACACCGAAGCAATCTATGTCGGGGAACCAACTGCCGAAAATGTCAATTTCTATGGAGATCCCGCCGGAATCACGCTGCCGCATAGCCACCTCGGAGCAGCAGTCTCCAAGCTCTGGTGGCAGGACAAGGATCCACGCGACAAGAGGACAGCGACATTTCCCGAAATCGCCATCGAGCCAACATTCCGGGATTATGCAGCGGGCACTGATCCGGCGCTGCAATACGCTTTGACAGCACCCACACCAGAGACGATCCAGGAAGCCTTGGAAGGCAGTTTATCGGCAGGCGTCGACGCCGTGCTCGCGCGTTACAAGGCCTATGTAAGCGATCCGGCGCACAAGTTTCTTTTGGACCCCGAACCGCGCGTAAACAGCTTGGGCTACAGTCTATTGTCCGCTAAGAGAATCCCTGAAGCGATCGTCATTTTCGAGGTGAATGTGCGGACCCACCCCAACTCCTGGAACGCCTACGACAGCCTGGGCGAAGCCTACGCGAATGCGCGAGATAAACAGCGTGCGCTCGATGCTTACCGGAAATCGGTGGAGCTCAACCCGGAGAACACAAACGCCAAGCACACGATTGAACAAATCGAGAACGCTAAGTGAACGTCGGCGATAAGCTCACTGCTCCAGTGCAATCACCGCGATCCACTGGCCGTTCATTTCTTTGTGATAGGCAATCGTTCCGCCCAGACGCTGCGCAATTTCTTCGGGCAGCAAGTCGCGATGGTAGCCGAAGAACTTTTCTTTGATACCCTGCCACGCATCCCAATTTTCGAACAACGCATGCGGTGGCTGGTATTTCGTGGAGAAGACCAGAGCCACGTCGAAGCGGTTGCGAGCGCGGGCAGCCAGGTCGATCTGGGAAAGCGAGAAGTCCTCGACGCGCAGCACGCGGAAAGGCTGGCCGGCATTGGCAACATAGCCGAGCCAGGGCCGCGTGAGTTCGTCCGACGCGGGCCATGCGGTCAGAACGCGCTCGCCGGAGTATCGCATCGCCAGGAAACGGCTGGCTTCCGCATGCATCACGATGTAGTCGCGGTAGGCCAGATTGTCTTCCAGAGAGAATCCATACGGTGGATTGCTGAACAGTCCAGCGACAAATGCAATTGCGACCGCTGTCACAATCAGTTTCCAATACCGCACGCGCCGCCACAGAGTCGAGACCAGCGCCAGAATCACCAGCGGTATCGCCGGCAACATGTAGCGAGCCAGCACCGCTCCACCCACTAATGACATGAAACCCAGGTAGGCGAGCACCACGGAAAGAAATGCTGCCTGTATCCAGAACGGAATGCGCGAACGGGCTACACTGCTTTCTCTACGCGGCGGACGAAGCATCGCCAGCAATCCTGCCAGCGTAAGCAGATAAAGACCGAAGTATCCGAAGAGCTGCCAGAGCCTCATCCCCAGAACAAGCGGGATGCGCAGAGGATGCAGTGTAGCGGCCACGTTGTAACGAAAGAATTCGGGATTGCCAAGCACGAAACCCGTCTTCGCATAGTGATAGGCGTACCAGCCCGCCAGCGGCACGACTGGAAGCAGCAGATAAAGGAAACGGATCCGTCCGCCCACCGGCGGAAGAACTTCCTTCCGTCGACTTTGATTCCAACGATCTTCTTTCCCAAGCAGGCGAATAAAATACCCGAGCAGTTCCCACACAAAGAGCGCCAGCGGAGCGAGGATCGCAGTCTCTTTCGCGAGCGCCGCCAGCGAGAACCACAGCAATTGCCTCAATGGACAGTCTTCGACATAAGCGGCCAGCGCCCAGAACGTAAATCCGGCAGCCGGCAAGTCAACCTGCGCCATTGAACTCTGCATGAAGTACACCGGATAAAGCGCCACTAACGCGGTCGTCGCCCACGCCACCGGAAGATTTGCGGCGATGCGCGAAAGTCGAAACAATCCCAGAAGCGAGAATGCTGACACCGCCAGCATGGCTGTGCGCGTAACTAGCACGGAGTATCCGAAGACGCGCCAGGCCAGCGCCAGCCACGCCATCACCAGGGGAGGATGCGCGTTCGACGGCGTGGATTGCGGAATGAGCGTGCCGGTCAGAAATAAATCACGCGCCGCCGGAATGTAATAGCCCGCCTCATCCCAGAAATAAGGAAGGCGCAGAAGCGACGCATGCGGAAGCATCAATCCCGCAAAAAACAGCGCGAACAGAAGAAACTGCTGCACCCACGCGGAGGATGCCGGTTGAGATTTTATTTTCGGATCGGAGCGCGCTGCCGGCCGCGCAGCCATTAGTGAACGGGTCCGCCTGGGGAGCGTGGATCAAGTTTGATCTCGCCGAACGTGGCCTCGTAGTTGGTCACGTTCTGCTGCAAGAGCGCCATGAGCGCCTTGGCCTGTTGCGGGCTCAGATAAATTCCCTGAAAGTTTCGCAATTCCACCTGCGTCTCCGAGCTTTGTTGCATCGTCCCGAAAACGAGGAAGAAATCCCAGACATTCACCCGGATCTGCACGCTGTTGGAGTAGGCCTCGCGGTAATCGGGGGCTTGCACGAACTTCACATTCGGTTGGTTCCCTGTATTCATGTCTCGCAGTGTAACGCGGGGACAGACTACAGAGCAAAGTACAGGGCAAAGTGCAGGGCAAAGCGCAGAGAATGCTATCCTAGAAACCTTCGCCAAATGAGGGACGCCATGAAAATCAAGTTGTCGGCTTTACTGCTCGCACTGCTATGCGCGATTTCCGCCGCAGCCCAGACCACTCCTCATTTCGACGGCCAGACCTGGTGGAATCACATCAAAGTCCTGGCCGACGACAAACATGAAGGCCGCGACACTGGCAGCCGTGGCGAGCGAGCCGCGCAGGCCTACGCCATCGAGCAACTCAAGAGCGCCGGCGCGGAACCCCTAGGCGTAAACGGCTTCTACCAGCCCGTCAAGTTCGTCTCCCGCCAAATCGTCGAAAAGGATTGCAGCCTTGCCCTCATCCGCGGCGGCAAACGCGAACCGCTGATACTCGGCGAAGATGCCATCGTCGGCACCCGCGTTATGCCTGCGCCCGAGGTCGAAGCGCCGCTGGTTTTCGTCGGCTATGGCCTCAAGGTTCCCGAGAAGAATTATGACGACTTCGCTGGCGTCGACATCCGCGGCAAAATCATCGTGATCTTTTCCGGATCGCCCTCCGAGATTCCGGGTGCGCTCGCTTCGCATTACCAGACCGCGGCCGAGCGCTGGAAAGTGTTGCGCGCCGCCGGCGCCATCGGAATCGTTTCGCTGATCAACCCTGCTTCGATGGATATCCCGTGGTCCCGCATCGCGCTCAACCGCGCCCATCCCAGCATGGATCTCGACTATCCCGAGTTCGACGAAACCGAAGGCGCAAAGCTTTATGTCACCGTCAATCCTTCGAGCGCCGAAAAATTCTTTGCCGGCTCCGCCCACACTTTTGAAGAAATCACGGCCCTCGGTAAAGATCGCAAGCCGCTGCCGCACTTTCCGCTCGCCGTTTCACTCGCGGCGAAAACGAAAGTTGAAGTCACCAAAATAGAATCTGCCAACCTCGTCGCCAAACTCCCCGGCAGCGACCCCGCTCTGAAAGACGAATACGTTGTCCTCTCCGCCCACCTTGATCACATCGGCATCGGAGAGCCCATCAACGGCGACCGCATTTACAACGGCGCCATGGACAACGGCTCCGGCAGCGCCCTGGTTCTCGACATGGCCGCCGGCTTCAAGAAAAATCCCGAAAAACTGCGGCGGTCGATCCTCCTGGTTTTAGTGACCGGCGAAGAAAAAGGCCTGCTCGGTTCAAAGTACTTCGCCGCTCATCCCACGGTCACGCCAAAATCCATTGTCGCGGACGTCAACGTCGACATGTTTCTGCCCATCGTGCCGCTGAAGCTGCTTACCGTGCTCGGTCTCGACGACTCCGATCTGGGGGATCGCACACGCGAGATCGCGCAATCGCTCGGCGTAAAGGTTCAGCCCGATCCGGAGCCGCTGCGCAATCTTTTCGTCCGCAGCGATCAGTACAACTTTATTCGCCACGGTGTGCCCTCGGTAATCATGAGCGTCGCTCCGGAGCCTGGCTCGGCTGAGGTAAAGATTTTCAAAGACTGGCTGACCCAGCGCTATCACGCGCCGTCCGACGACGTGGACCAGCCAGTGGACCTCTCCGCCGCCGCCAAATACGAAGAAATCGTCAGAGCCTTGCTGATCAACATCGCCAATGACGACCATCGCCCGCAGTGGAAGCCCGACAGCTTCTTCCGGCGTTATGCACAGTAGGATCTTCCCTGTGGACCTCTGTGTCCCCTGTGGTTCAAGTTTTTGATTCTCAACCTCAAGGACAAAGCGGCCCACAGGCAAGAGGCCAAGATTCAGTAAAATTGGAGAGAACACTTGAACGACTATCTTTTATCCGTGCTGCTAGGAATTGTCGAAGGCCTTACTGAGTTCCTGCCCGTCAGTTCCACCGCGCATCTCCGCATTGCCGAACAGCTAATGCACGTGCCACTTTCGAGCGGTTACTGGAAGATGTATTCCATCGTCATCCAGCTAGGCGCGATCTTGGTTCTCCCAATTTATTTCCGCCAGCACATCGCCAAGCTCGTCTCGACCTTTCCCGAAGGCGAGAAAAAAGACTGCGACTACCTGACGCATCCGCTGAGCCTGGTGATGATCGCGTTCGTCATCACCGCGATCCCATCTCTTCTGTTGATCAAAGTGATCGGCAAGAACCTCGAGAGTTTCTACGTGATGGGTGCAGCGCTCTTGATCGGCGGCATCGTGATGTGGGTCATCGACGCCATGAAAGCTCCCTGGGAAAAAGCCGGACCGGAAACGCCCGGTTCGCCGATCCACACCTGGAAGATGGACGACATCCACGGCGGCCAAGCCATCTGGATCGGCGCCTGCCAGATTCTTTCCGCCGTTTTCCCCGGCGCCTCGCGCTCCATGTGCACGATTGCCTCCGGACAACTGATGGGAATGTCTCGCGCCGCCGCGCTTGAGTTCTCCTTCTTCCTCTCCATCCCGACCATGGCTGCGGCCACTCTTTATGCGCTCTTCAAGTCGCTCCACGGCGGTAAAGATGAAAATCCCATCGGCGTCGCGCAAATCACTCCTCACGAATGGGTCATCCTCGTCATCGGCTTCGTCGTCTCCTTCATCGTCGCCTACGGAGCAGTTGCCTGGTTCATGGGCTGGGTCCGCAAGCGCGGGTTTGCCCCGTTCGCCGTATATCGCGTTGTGATTGGGATTGCGGTGCTAGCCTGGGCTGCCGGAGTGATCGGACGCTGATGGGCAAAACGCTGCTCACCTTCCCGCCGCCGCCCCGTCTCACCCGTTTACAATTATGGTGAAGAGGGTTTCTATAATGATGATGCGTTCGACACGACGCTGCACTGCCAAGACTATGCTTTTATTCTTTAGTACATTGATCCCCACCACGCTGATTCCTGCCGGAGCTATCGCGCTCGGCTTCGTGAACAACGCTCTCGCTGCGGCCTCTGACTTCGGCCCAGCCAATCCGTTTTACGCGCCCAGCACACTGCCCTTCCAGGCGCCGCCCTTCGACAAGATCAAGGACGAGGACTTCCAGCCTGCGATCGAGGCTGGCATGGCGCAGGCAGAGGCCGAAATCCTGAGGATCGCTGATAACCCCGACGCCCCCACTTTCCCCAATACCATCGTCGCCATGGAGAAGACTGGCCGGTTGTTCGACCGTGCAATGGCGGCCTTCAACGGAGTTACCGGAGCAAACACAAACCCCACGCTTCAGAATGTCAAAACCATCGAGGCGCCGAAACTCGCCGCCCATCGGGACTTCCTTTACCTCAACACGAAACTCTTTGCGCGTGTCTCCGCGATCTATGAGCAACGCTCCACGCTCAAGCTTGATCCCGAGTCTCTCCGCCTGCTGGAGCGCACCTATGACGAGTTTGTGCATGCGGGCGCTAAACTTTCGGAGGCCGACAAGACTGAACTGCGGAAACTCAACGAAGAGATTTCTTCCCTGTCGAACGCCTTCAACACCAACCTCCTGGCCGCCACCAAAGACGGCGCCTACGTCACCACCGACAAAGCCTCGCTCGCCGGCCTGTCCGAAGCTCGCATCTCCGCGGCAGCGCAGGCCGCCAAAGATCGTAAAGTTGAGGGCTTCGTAATTCCGCTCCAGAACACCACGCAGCAGCCTGACCTTGTTTCACTCAGCGTTCGCGAAACGCGTCAGGCCATATTCGAACACTCCTGGAACCGAGCCGAGCGGGGAGACGCCAACGACACGCGCGATACGATCGCACATCTCGCTCAACTTCGCGCGCGGAAGGCCAAACTCCTAGGTTATCCAAACTTCGCCGCCTGGAAACTCGAGGATCAGATGGCGAAGACGCCGGAAGCCGCACTGCAGTTCATGGATGCTATCGTCCCTGCTGCGACCGCAAAGGCCAGCCGCGAAGCCGCCGATATCCAGGCTGTCATCAATGGTCAGAAAGATGGCCAGAAAGATGCCCAGAAGGGTGGCTTCGAGGTTCAGGCGTACGACTGGGACTTCTACGCCGAGCAGGTCCGCAAGGCTCGCTACGACATCGACGATGCGCAGGTGAAGCCCTATTTCGAACTCGACAAAGTTCTCCAGAACGGGGTGTTCTACGCGGCAAATCAGCTCTACGGAATCACCTTCAAAGAACGGCACGACATCCCCGTTTACCACCCCGACGTACGGGTCTTCGAAGTCTTCGACGTCGATGGCAAGCACCTCGCCCTTTTCTACTGCGATTACTTCAAGCGCGACAACAAGAACGGCGGAGCCTGGATGTCCGAATTCGTCGGCCAGTCGCGGCTTCTTGGAACCTCCCCTGTCGTGTACAACGTCGCCAACCTGCCCAAACCGGCTGCCGGCGAACCCGCCCTGATCAGCTTCACCGACGTCGTTACCATGTTCCATGAGTTTGGACACGCCCTGCACGGCATGTTCTCCAATGCCGAGTATCCGACCCTCGCCGGCACTTCAACCGCTCGCGACTTTGTCGAATTCCCCTCACAGTTCAACGAGCACTGGGCCACCTATCCCGCGATTTTTGCTCATTACGCGAAGCACTACAAAACCGGCGCGCCGATGCCGGAAGAACTCGCTGCACGGATCAGGAAAGCCGAAACTTTCAACAAGGGCTACGACATGACCGAACTCCTGGCTGCGGCCGAACTCGACATGCAGTGGCACTTCCTTTCTCCCGACGCCCCGCTGCAGAACCCTGACGACTTCGAGAAGCAGGCGCTCGATAAGACACACCTCAATGTGAGTTACGTACCACCCCGCTATCGCTCCAGTTACTTCAGCCATATCTGGGAGAGCGGATACAGCGCGGGCTACTACGCCTATCTGTGGACCGAAATGCTCGCGGACGACGGCTACCAGTGGTTCGAAGAACACGGCGGACTTACCCGCGCCAATGGCGATCGCTTTCGCAAGATGGTGCTCTCTCGTGGAAATACCGAGGACCTCGCCAAAATGTACGAGAACTGGCGCGGCGCACCACCAAATGCTAAGGCAATGCTGAAGCACCGGGGGCTGGAGGAATCTGCGCCGAACAAATAGCCGCTACGGTCCGTGGGGCGTGTTCGGGCAATTCAGTGTGCGGCTTGCGATCTCTCGGTGAGGAAATTGTCTTGGCACTTTTTGGCCGCGGAGAGCAACTCCGCGAATTCAGCCGTGCCTCGCAGCTTCGCCCACGTGGAATCGTTCTGCAAACCCGAATAGGCGCAAAAGTGGCCAATCGAACTCTTAAGCAGTTGCACGGCTGCATCCTTCTGCCCGCAGAAAAGGAGGTCGGACGCAGCAATGTAACGGAATTCAGGGTCAGGATCTGCGAGTCTCGCGGCCACCATCTCCCGGGCGAGGGATGCCACCTCGGCCGACGAAGGATTTTCGATGCACGCCTTTATCAGCCGAAAGGCCCGGCGATCTTGGAATTTCTCGGCGATTTCCTTCGCCTGCGCAGATTTTCCATCGCGAATGTAGCGCCGCATAATGCTGCCAGACACCCATTCCGACCCTGCATCGAGCTGAAGAAAATCCATCGCCCGCGCGTAGTTGCCAAGTTGGTCGAAGGTGAACGAGCACGAGCGCAAACCAAAGTTTCCGGAATCCAGGGACAAAGCGGCGTCACATTCGTGCGCGGATTCGTCCATCGCTCCTCCATAGCGAAGGACATATGCCAGGGCGAAGTGGGCCTGTGCACTCTCTGGATGCCGCTCCACCAGGGCCTTCGCGTCCTGGTAAGCCTTGACCAACTCGCCTTGTTCGACCCGATTGGTGATCAACCAGGCAGCCGCGACACTGTAATTTGGATCAAGGGAAACAGCCCGTTCCAAGGCCGCATTCGAGCGCTTGCGCATGGCCTCGCCGCCGTTCGAATAGACCCCATCGTAATAGTAGCGAACTCCAAGATAGCCCCAGGCGGGCGCGTAAGTGGGATCGAGCCCCACCGCGCGCTCCAGCATCGCAATGGCATCTTTGTTGGGAAGAGGATCATGCGGCAGGGCGATACTGCGCAGATAGAGATCGTACGCTTCTTCGTTCTTGGGATGTGTACCAGCCTCCCCTGAATCCACACCTGCGCCAAGCGCGGGGACCAATCCTTGCCGAACTTTCGCCGTGATCTCGCTCCGCATGGCAATCATATCCGGGGCGGCGACGGTCATGGTGTCGCGCCAAACTGTGCGATTGTCTGCGACGTCCACGGCTTCCAGAGTAATTTGAATCTGGTCGCCTTCTTTCAGATAGTGTCCAGTGACCACGTCAGTCACATGCATGGCCTTGCCGGCCTCTTGCAAGTCGAGAGTAGGAGAGTCGTACTTGCTGGTGGTCGCAAACGGGCGGATGGATAAGGAGCGCACATAACTGAGCGCGGTTGCAATTTCGTCTGCTAGAGCCAGGCGCAAAAAATCCACAGCCTTGTCGGAACCCAGGTTCTGTAAAGGAAGAACGGCGACGGTTCTTTGACTGGCGGTGACCACGACCGAAGTGGCGCGCTGCTTGACGAACCAAAAAAGAACAGCCAGCACTAGAACTGCCGCAGCAAGCGCTCCGGCAATTTTCCTGTAGGGACGATTCTGTATCGAAGCCGTGATCGTCTTGTCTCCAGCCACCGCGCTCGATGACGGAGGCGGAGCTACGGCGGGAGAGGAACCCGGGACTGACGTCTGCGGTTGGGATACCGGCTGCGAGCTAGTATGCTGCGCTGCCGCTACTGTCTCCGAACTGGCAGCGGCAACGCGCCCGGTCGTGTCTGTATCTCGTTTCAGGCGCATCAGCTCGGAACGCATGTCAGACGCGTGCTGATAACGGAGTTCCCGATCTTTTTCCAGCGCACGATTGATGATGTCCTCGAGCTTTGGTGGCAGATCCGGATTCAACCGCACGGGAGCCACTGGAGCGCGGTTCATGATCCCGTCGAAGATCACTCCTGTGCTCTCACCACGAAACGGCAGCGTGCCGGTCGCCATCTCGTACATGACCGCTCCGAAGGAGAACAGATCGCTGCGCGCATCCAGTTCTTTGGCGCGCACCTGCTCCGGCGACATGTAGGCGACGGTGCCCAGCGTAGAACCGGGGCTGGTGAGATGCGGCTCGTCGAGCGCGCCGGTCATCGTGTTAGCGGAAGCAACCTGGCTCGAAGAGCCAATCGCAGGCGAGATTTTCGCCAGCCCAAAATCCAATATTTTGGCGTGTCCGCGCTTAGTGACGAAAATATTTGCGGGCTTGATATCGCGGTGCACAATGCCGGCAGTGTGAGCGGCGTCGAGCGCGTCGGCAATATCGATGGCGATGGGGAGCAGAACTTCCGTTTCCAGGGCGCGCCCGCCAATGCGATGCTTCAGCGTCAAGCCGTCCAGAAACTCCATGGCCAGGAAGAGATGACCGTCTTCCTCTCCAATTTCATGGATCGTGCAGATATTGGGATGGTTGAGGGCGGAAGCAGCGCGAGCTTCGCGGCGGAAGCGTTCCAGTGCTTGCGGATCTTGCGCGACATCGTCGGGGAGAAACTTAAGCGCGACAAATCGACCGAGAGAGATGTCTTCGGCCTTGTAAACCACGCCCATGCCGCCGCCGCCGAGTTTCTCGACGATGCGGTAGTGCGAGATAGTAC
>Ga0210407_10004451_pt1 | contig 11035 bp, 7 predicted proteins | sample IncBWC27MmetaG_FD_150860 | JGI IMG/M metagenome (GOLD analysis project Ga0210407, IMG submission 150860) | Forest soil microbial communities from Barre Woods Harvard Forest LTER site, Petersham, Massachusetts, United States - Inc-BW-C-27-M | ecosystem: Environmental > Terrestrial > Soil >... | reverse complement strand
TTCCGAACACCGGCCGCTTACGTATCGACTGTTCGTCTGTCGCTTCATCCTGAATTACGTCCCAATGCTCGACGAGGACTCCGTTTTGAATGCGCAGAATATCTGCGGCAACCCAATTTCACGGGAGCGCCGAAACCGCTAAATCGCCCGTGCACGATCACTCAGTGTGTCGAACGCTTTAAGCGCTTTGTTCTTGTCTTCGATCGTCTGTTTCGTTGCTATTCTCCGTTCTCGCATGGGTGTCCTCGGACGAATTTATTGGGCCGTTTTACCGCCATCGACGAGGTAGGACGCACCCGTGATAAATGAGGCCTTGTCGGAAGAGATAAAGGCGATGGTCTGGGCAATCTCTTCGGGTCGACCTACACGTTTGAGGGGCACCCTCGATACTAAACCGGCCTTCCTTTCGTCCGTCCCGGTGAAGCGATTCAGCATCCCAGTCTCGATCGGACCGGGTGCGACTACGTTGACACGCACGCCAGTACCTGCCACTTCGAGGGCTGCCGACTTCGTAAGGCCCTCAACTGCATGTTTGCTCGCTGCATAAATGGAAGCGCCGGCTGCACCCGTATGCCCGTAGGTAGATGAGACATTCACGATGCTGCCGCTTCCTTGAGCTAGCATCACGCGCAACTCATGCTTCATGCTCAGCAGGGTGCCCAGGACATTAGTGTCGAACGTGGCCGCGTAACTTTCAGCGGTTTGCTCCGTCACCGGGCCGGGAATGCCCTCGGTGCCCGCGCTGTTAACTGCCACGTCCAGGCGGCCAAACCGTTCCACGGTCTCATCGATTAGCTTGCGCACCTGTTCCTCATGGCGCACATCTGCACGGATGAATTCTAACTCCGCGCCCAACTTGCGCATTTCGCCGACGAGCTTCTTGCCCTCTTCGTCCCGCCGGCCGGACACAACGACACGCGCACCCTCCTTGGCAAAGGCCACCGCCGTGGCCCGCCCGATTCCCGTCAGTGCGCCTGTAATCAAAACGACGGGTGAACTCATAGCACTACCTCCCTTGATCTGGATCCCATGCAGCTCAGGCATGACTGAAAATTCGTCAAAAGCTGCTTCCGGGATCGCTCCAGTTCCAATCGTTGGATGGTGAGGCTAGCGAGTTGTAGCAACCTTGAAGCATACTTTGTTAGGCTGGGACGGATGCTCCACAAGCATGGGAGCGGAAATGGAATTACGACATCTTCGCTATTTCGTGGCGGTTGCCGAGGCGGGAAGTCTGACGGTGGCAGCAGAGCGGAAACTGCACACGTCGCAGCCTTCGCTGAGCCGGCAGATTCGCGATCTTGAAGACGAGGTAGGCACACAACTCGTAACGCGACTCGCTCGCGGTATCGAACTGACGCCGGCGGGTCGAGCCTTTCTCGACCACGCCCGCGCAGTGCTATCGCAGGTTGAAGCGGCAGCCGAAGCTGCACGCCGGGTCGCTCATCCCGCCAAGCCATGCTTCTCGATGGGCTTTCTGACTGGACACGAATTGACGTGGATGCCCGAAGCCTTGCGGATCTTGCGCGACGAACTGCCTAACATTGACGTGATGATATCGAGTCAACACTCCCCTCTCCTTGCGGACGGACTATCGAAAGGAAAAATCGATGCGGCCTTTCTTCGGCGGGAAAAAGGGGTGCCCGAGCTGGCGTACCGCGTTCTCATCAAGGAGTCCTTGGTAGTGGTCTTGCCTAGTGACCACCGTCTCGCTGCTTGCAAATCGCTCGGTCCAAGGGATCTCGTAGGTGAAACCTTCATCACCGTGTCCGACACAGCTCCTGTATTGCGCGTGGTCATCGATGATTACCTGAAGCGGTCCGGAACCACCATCAAGCCAGCTCACGAGGCGGACCACCTCGCCATGGGAATGTCCTTAATAGCGTCGACCCGGGGCGTAGGGCTGTTACCTGCTTACGCACAGAACTTTCTTCCTTCGCCCGTAACGAGTCGTCCCCTCAAGGGAGACACACCGACCATCGATCTGGTACTTGGCTACAAAAAGTCGAACGAGTCTCCCATCCTAAAGCTTCTGCTTTCGAGATTGGACGAGCTGGTCGCTCGTGCCTCGAAGAAGGCGTACCAGCTTTCGTGAACCGCGACGTTTCCGAACTCTCGTCCGAATAACGGGCAATCGGAATTGTCAGCTCGTGCGTGACAAAAGCCGCCTTGCTTGGTCCTTTCTTGCGCAACTCTTCATCGAGCGAACTATTTTGAACACCGTGCGTCTCCCTTCGCAGGAAATCCACAGAGCATGGAGTTGGCGGCCCTTGCCTTCCCGCATTCGAGCCGGTAAAGTGCGGACATTATGCTTCCGCGTGGGAACGGCAAGGTCGGCCGGAACGACCTTTGTCCTTGTGGCAGCGGTAGGAAGTACAAGCGTTGCTGTTTGGAACCGCAAGCCGCATCCCACAGCTTTTGGGCGTTGCAGCGCGACGCTTCACACCACTTGACGCAGGATATGCTGAGCTTCGCAGAGGACAAGCTCGGCGAACAGATTGACGCGGCCTGGGAAGACTTCAACATGACCGATCTGCCGGTTCCATTCGATAGGTATCCAGGTGAACAGCAAATTTTCATGCCGTACTTCTTGTTCCACTGGGACCCGCACCGGCCGCGCAGCGGAAGGGGAGCGAGCCGCAGCGGTGGCGTTGTCACACGGTGGTACGAGTTAGAAAAAGCCGGCAAGCTGTCGGAAATGGAACGGCTGCTCCTTGAACAGGCAACTACACAGCCGCTCAGTTTCTTTGAGGTATTGTGCAGTGAAGCCGGCGAGCGAATTCGCCTGAGGGATATCTTGGTTGGCGGAGAGACGGAAGTTGTCGAACGGTCGGCGTCACGAATGCTGCAGACGGGAGACATCCTTTACGGTCAGATCTGGGATTTACAGAGGCTTTCCATTCTGGGCTGCACGGCCCCGATCCGGATCCCGCCAAGCTGGAAAGGCGAAGTGATCAGTCTTCGAAAGAAGTTGCGAAAGCAAGTTACCAGGCAAAATCGCGAAATGACTCCCGACGACCTTGCGCGAAACCGGGATGCGATTCGTCTCACGTACCTGACGATTCGGGGTGCGCTGTACGCACCCCCACGATTGGCCAATACAGACGGTGACCCGCTTGTGTTCCATACCTTGAAGTTCCGCATTGAGTCGCCCGAAAAGACGTTTGAGGCTCTCGCGCCGCTGAGTTTTGGCCGGTCGAAAGAAGAGATTTTGGAGGGCGCGACATTCCGCCAGGGCGGAAAGCTATGGAGCATTGAATTCGACTGGCGCAAAAAGGGGAACGCGAAAATTCCAAGCTGGGACAACACCATCCTCGGGAATATCAAGATTTCTGGGCGATCCATGATTGCTGAGGTGAATTCCGAGAATCGCGCCAAACGCCTTCGCCAGGAGTTCGAAAAACGGCTTGGAGCTTCAGCTACGCACCAAAGCACAAGCATAAAAACGGTTGACGAGATGCTCGCCAAGGCTCCCAAACGGACCAGGGCCGAAGCGAAGGAAGATACGGAATTCGAGCACGCTCTGCTTCGTGACCCGGAGGCGAAAAGCCAGCTCCAGCAGATGATCCAGAAGCAAACCGAAGACTGGGTTCACCAAAAGGTCCCGGTGCTCGGAGGCCGCACACCCTTGCAAGCGGTTCGCGACCCTGACGGCAAGGAGATCGTGGAGGCCCTGCTTTTGGACTGGGAACGTCACGCTGACGACGGCGAGTACCAAGCCGGAATCCGACCCGACTTCAACGCCGTCCGCAGATTGCTGAATCTTGCTTCTACGGCGTCCTGACCCACGCGTGACCGGTGACATTCGAAATCAAAAGTTGTTTGCTCGATTTACTGAAACTGATGGCATGCCAGATGGATTGACGGCCAATTGGCTGGCGCACTGTTTCGCATACGCAACCAGGCGCAAGGAGTGCCTCAATTCTGTTCAAATGTTCGTGTGCCTAATCGATAGCATCAGAGAGGAATTATGAATCAGATTGATTTAAAGGGACGTACAGCAGTCATCACCGGAGGAGCGCAAGGCATTGGCTTCTCGATTGCATCCCGTCTGATCGCTTCGGGTGCGACATTGTCGCTCTGGGATCGCGATGAAGCTCTATTGAACAGAGCTCAAGCAGATCTCAGCGCTGGAGGCGAAGTGTCTATCGAAGTTGTGGACGTCGCCTCGGCTGGAAGCGTGAGAAAGGGCACGACATCTGCTCTGGGAAAACACGGTCGAATCGACATCCTGGTCGCAAACGCTGGTATCGCAGGCCCGAATCTCAAGTCTTGGGAATATCCGCTGGACGCCTGGAAAGAGGTGATCGACATAAATCTGACGGGTGTCTTTCTGTGTTGTGGCGCCATCATTCCCCACTTCCTGGAGCAGGGCTACGGCCGCATAGTGAATGTGGCGTCCATTGCAGGCAAAGAAGGGAATGCCAACGCCTCGGCCTACAGCGCATCAAAGGCCGGAGTGATAGCGTTCACGAAGTCACTGGGAAAAGAAACTGCGAACAAGAACATTGCGGTCAACTGCATTACTCCCGCGGCCGCGCGTACTCGCCTGTTCGAGCAAATGAGTCAGGAGCACATTGATTTCATGCTGTCCCGCATTCCGCGCGGACGCTTTGTGGAACTTGATGAAGTGAGTTCCATGGTCGCATGGCTTGTATCGGAAGAAAATTCCTTCACAACCGGTGCTGTTTTCGATCTCAGCGGTGGACGGGCAACATACTGAAGATAAGGAAAACAGGATGAAACTGCTTGGCTACGGAAACAATGCCCGATGAATGGAGGAAAGCCGGTGTCGTCAAAATTGGGTTGGGGGGGTGGGGGACCAAAAAATCCGTTGGCTATAACGAGCCAGAGGGGTAGGCTGTTCTCCCTGGAGTGGTTCCAGGGATGTGCCGCCTTCACCCCCAGGGGGCGGCGAAGGATTAGTCATGAAATCTCGTCTCCTCCTGTGTTTCTTCTTTGGCGTCGGCCTCTTCGTGGCTTCTGCTGCACCTACGCGCTCAGCGCCAAGAAGCCTTTCTTTACCGGCGACAGAGAATTCTGAGCAAAGCGGGACTTCGCCGCACCCGGACAACAGTGTGATCATTCCTGGGCCATTGCGATCTTTCTTGCGCATGGCTGGTCTGCGCCAGAAGGTCTCACTTGAGGAAGTGATGCCGATGCTTGCGCGCAACGTGCTCCTCCATGGGTACCAGATCGGACACCCGACTGAATACCTGATCTTGCTACGCCATTATTTTCGCCAAGCTGAGGAGCTTACCGCACTGGCAGGTACTGATGGAAATATCCGCGTGAATGGTTGCAATGAGGCTGGACCGCTGCTTGGTGCCCTGGGGTATAAAGTCCGCGGAGAGTGTGGGCACGCTGACATGAACTTAGTAGCAGCGGATCCGCAGAGGGCGTTTCTAACGATTGATTCAGGTTTTCCGCTCGTCGATCTTGAAGAAGCATTACAGAAGGGCACCCCGTTCACGTACGCGTACGCCGGGTCTGCCGTGCCGGTACTGTTCGGGCCAGCCGACTGGAAAGCGCTGGTGGCGACCAACGGACAAAGCAATCGAAACGTAGCGGAAATTCTTTTGAACGAAGCTGACGTGGCGCGACTTTACTGGGGGTTATCGCAAATCGACCCTGAAACCAGGCTGGCGATGAAGAACGACATTGGACTCGAAAAGCTACGTCTGGTCGCGCCAGCTTTGGATTTATATGGGAGCCAGATCTGTATTCGCGAAGACGCGGTGATCGTCCCCGGCGGACAAAAGGCTGAGAAAATCTGGCAAGGCCTGGTCGGAGCTAGTCCGCGAACCCCGGCAGAGTTCGTCCCCCGATTGCTTACAAAGGACCACGGATGGTTGGTGGCGTATTATGACGCCATGGCGCGAGCCAATCACCGGCAGCAAGAACGGTTCACTGAGGGTCAACGATATAAACGTTACTACGAAGCTTTCCGTTCGCCGGGAGCTTCGGGCGACGCCGCAGTAAGGTACGCGTTCAGGCCGGCGGCGGGGCTAATGGTGCTGGTAACGCGTATGCAGTGGGACGCCAAGGGCGAGCCGTACGTGCCGGGAAGCCTGCAGGCGTGGAGCGCGATTCTTCGCCAGAACCCGTACAGGCTGGTGCGCGAATGGGGCAAGAAGTCGACCGGGTGGCAATACCCGGATCAGCTGGCGGAGGCTATGTTCGCGTTCTCGCGGATGGAGAACGACAAAGGACCGCTGCAAGCCTATCTTTGTTTGAGCGAAATCGATCGGGTGCGCCCACCGGCGCAGCGGATGAGCGATCAAATGGTTGTGTCGCTGGCCGATAAATTCGCGGACTTCAGCGATCAATATTTGATCTTCGCGGAATTCCCGCAGCTAACGGATGCCTCCATCACCCGCTTCCTGACGACGGCCGAGGCGCTCAATAAGATCTCCGATCACGCGCTGCGGGGCAATGCCATGGGGACCTTCCAGGGAGCCGTGGGCTTGTGGCAGATTCTGGCGAGGCAAGGTCAAATCGATCAGAGCAATCTAAACTCCTCGTGGCTGGACGTGATTGCACCATTTTCCCGGTTTAGCACACCAGCGCAGCTGGTTACGGCTGGGCACAGCTCGATTCAGGCAGTTTTCCGGGCAGCGACGGGGAAACCGAGGATCACGCAGGACGAAATGATCAATGTGCTTGCCGCCGCGCATCCGACCACCGCGGGAAGTCAGCGCATGGGACAGGAGATGGCAAACCGGCTTCGCTCGGTGCTGGACGACCAGCGACTGATTTCACTGGACACGCTGTTTGCTCTGGACGATGGTCTGAGTGGTTCAGGGCAGGAGGCGGCCAAAAATGACAGCATGATCGCGCTGGCCGGCGAACTTCGAGAATTCGAAATGCCGCGGCCTATCTTTACGAGCGGCGAAAGAAGCACGTGGGCGGCGGGAACCTACAACAATCGCCACACCGAAGGCGAGATGAAGACCAATCTAGCAAAAGTGCTTAGTTCTGCGAGTTCGCCCAAGCAAAGGGAGGAAGCGCGAGGGCAACTGGCTACCTTTATGAGGGACACGGTTGTGGGCATGAACTACGCGTACTACGAACCACCCGGCTCACAAGTTTTGCACCACAACCCGCTGTTTGTGCGCTCGCACGATTTTTCGGGCGACACGGTATCCGGGGTGGAACATTTGTGGCAGTCGCCGCAGCTGTTTGGCGCGGGCTCACCGGCTGGCGGCGGTGCGCATCTGATCGGATCACTGGCTGACCTATCGTACGTATTGGCCGAGGCGGAGCAGGATTTCATTGCCCCGGATCACGTGCAGGCTCTGATCTGGAAACAGTTTGTCCCGGAGCTGATGAGTGGGGCGATCGTGCCTCGCTGGTGGAACGTGAGCCAGACCGAGTTGCACGCCGCGGTGCTCTATCAACGAGCCGGAGAGGAAATACTGACGGCCTCGTCGGGGGATACGGAATTGCGCGCCCAGGTGATGGTTATTATCTCAGACCGAATGTTCCCAGCGCGGCAGGCGTGGCTGGAAGAGATGCTGCGGACCGGAAAAACGAAGGAAATGCTGGAAGGCACAATGCCAGCTGAAACGTTCTCTCTGACGGCCGAGTTTCAACAGAGATTTCCCGGCGAGCTCAGCGCAGTCAGTCCGGCGGGGCGAGAACTGCAAGCGCTTTCGCACAAAGATCCAGACGAGGTCAGCAGGGAGAGAATCTCGCGAGACTTCGGAATAATCCATCCCGTGTTTACGCAGAGTTACGGCCGTGAACTGATAAGCGTGAAGCCGTTTCCGGCATTGACCGGCACGTATAGCCGCCTGATGGCGGAGTGCTGGGATTCCGGCAACCTCTATTGGGCACGGCTGGCGGATGAAATGGGTTATTCGCCAGTGCTATTGAACCGCATGGTTCCCGAGCTAACTCGTCGCATGGTGGAGAAGATTTTTGCGAGCCAGTTGGAAGACTGGGCAGCAATACTTGCTGCTTTGCAGGAAACCGGAGAAGAGTTCCGCGAGGGGAAAATCCCCTGGATGGTAGGAAGCATGGCGAAACCCGTGCCCGAGACAAAATAAAGAACAACAAGGAAGCATCCATGAGGAAGAAAGTATTTGTTTCAGTTTTCTGGTTGTGCGTGGGTCTTGGTTTGTTTGTGGGGCTGGCATTGGACGCACAAGAGCCCGTGAATTCGAATTCGCACATTCGTGTGGTGGTGGATTTGGTGCAATTAAATGTTGCGGTGACGGACAGTCGAGGGAACTATGTTACTGGGCTGCAACCAAGCGATTTCGTGGTAATGGAAGACGGAATCCAGCAGAAGATCTCCACGTTCGCAGAAGGAAATGCGCCGGCGCGCCGACTGGCCGACGCACCACCGAATGCAAAAGATGTGAATGGGGGGCCCGTCGATGGTCAGCAATCTGACCGCGGACAGGATGGCACGCACTTGACCGCTTCGGAGCTGAGTTCGATCACAGCTGGGGCAAATGTCTTTGTACTATTCGACACCAGCGACTACATGTATCGAGGATTCGTGTTCGCACAGGACGCCATATCCGATTTTGTTCGCTCGCTGGAATCCGCAGACCGAATCGCTTTCTATTCGTACAGTCGCGATTTGTCGAGAGCAGCGCGGCTGACCGCGGATCGGTCGGCGGTTCTGCGCGGCGTGCGCACGACGGTGGCGGGCGACGATGCCGCTCTCTACAATTGCCTGCTGCTAACGCTAAAGGATGCGGGACAATTCTCAGGCCGCAAAGTCGTGGTGGTTTTCTCAAATGGGCCGGACAACGCCAGCGTGGTTCCGCCGGAAGACGTAGCGGAGTTGGCGCAATCGACAGGGACAGCGATTTACATGATATGCACCCGCGAGGCTCAATTGGAGCCGATTTCGACCGCGGTGTTCGAGCGCATGACCGCGGCTACGGGCGGGAAAGCGTACTTCGCCAAGAGCTGGAAAGAGGAAAAACGAGCCTTTGCGTCGATCAGAGAAGACTTGGCACATCTTTATTCGCTGAGCTACTACCCCCAGCAGAACCCCAACCGCGGCTGGCGGAGTATCACGGTGAAATTGACTTCGGACCGTTTGAAGAGATGCCACTTGCGCACGCGTAACGGATATCGTTTGCAACCGACGCGATTCGCAAAAGCCGACACAGGGGCGGAGGCCGATCCGCAGTGAGAGCAAGGGCCGAAGCTACTGCGCCGAGCGTCGCGAACTCTTAAAGCAGCTTGCAGATCTCGCTGGAGGGCTACCCGGCCAAAGCCACGGGTAGGACGAGGCTCGTGGTTCAGTGCCATCCTGCCAGCTCGACCGCAAATCGTTGCGCCAACGATAACGATAAGGTGCATCACACCGAAAATCTTGGATCGCCTTCCAGGATTTGCATTTCCAGCTTTGGCGTTTTTCCTTTTTGCCACAACGGGGCGTGGAACCGGGCGCGGTAGGCGAGCACACCGCCGTCCTGGCGTTCGCTGCGTTCGAGTGGACGAGGAATGCAAACGAATTCCGTTTCGATTGCGTCGCTGGTGGCGCGAACAACGGCATAGCCGTGACCGCCCATGTCGACGAAGGAAAGGTGCGGCGCCAAGTCGGGGTTCGACTTGGCGCGAGCCGCAGCGAGGTCACCGCTCTTGGCGTACTCAAGACAAGAGCGCACTCCATGGTGAAGCAACATGTTCACGGTGGGTTGCGGGGTGCGATCGTTCGGTGCTTGACCAACGTAGAGAGCGCGAAGCGGGTGGTCTGTGGGCAAGAGGTGCTCGAAGGCTTCGACCAAACCGGGCGCCGAGATTGAACCAGTGACAAAGGCAACGCCGACGGGCTCAAACGGTTTCGGTGGGAGCGACTTCGCCGCCAAGCCTGCCCAGAAACTGTGGCGATCTCCCGACACGGTGGCGAAACCGGTAATGCCGTGAGCCTGGACAAAATCGTAGATCTCGCCGCGCTCGACGAACGCGGTGCTGTGGTCGCCTCCGGGCGATGCGGCATAGCCGGCGCCGGGCCACGGATTTGAAAATTCCCGCGGCAGATTTTGCGGATCGGCGCGCATGTCCAGCGTGGCTGTGGTGTTGCCCCAAATTTTCCAAGTGGCTTCAGAACTGCGCAGCCGCTCAAGAAACCACGTCTTTTGTTCGGCGCCGAGAATGGTTTGAGCCGGGCGTTCTTTGCAGAAGTTTTTGATTTCGACGCTCCCGAACTGGATGGAGTCCGGCGGCTCGCCGCCATTGTAGGTGCGTCCCGCATCAAGGATTTCGATGGCTTGTTCGGGAATGAACTCGGGAAAGGCGTCACTGGAAAGAGGCTTGGCTTCGGGACGATCTGTGGGCTCTTCGGAACGATAACTGCGCTGGTCGGTGACGATGAGTTCGATGTTGCGGCCCCAGCGCAGAGCTCGATAGCCCTTCAAGCTGTGGATGGCGGCAAGATTGTTCAGTTCCTGGCCGAGACCGTTCTGGTCGAAGTGGGTGATCGGCGCGTCAGCAACCTGCGGGCCATCGAAACGCTCCAAGGAAGGACCACTCGGCTTCGACATGCGTGCCGGCTGGTATTCAAAAAACGCCTGATTGGCGGCAACTTTGCGGGTCTGCGCGAACCGCGTCTTCCCTTCAAATTTCTGCAGAGATTGCCAGCCGAGCCAGCTGAATTCGTGATTGTCCCACATATTGACGAAGGGCCAACGCGCGCGTGCGTCCTGGAGATCCGGGTCGCTGAGATAAGCTCGATAAACGGCGCGATAGTCCTCGAGAGTGGTAGGAATGTGAAAGTCGCGGATTTTCTCGCCGTGCGGGTAGCGCACGATATCCCGTAACCGCCGATCGTACATGCCCTGAGGGCGATCTTCCGGATACCAGACAATCTCATAGATGAAGTCGCCCAGATGCAACACGAAAGCGAGGCGTTCGGCTTCTGGAGCGCGCTGGTCTTCGAAAATCATTCTGCGATAGGCGTTTTGCGCTCCCTGGTTAGCGTTCTGGCAGCTCACGAACGCAAATCGTGCCGGCTTTGGATCGTCCACGGCTGGTGCCGAGATGGTTCGGCCAATGCGGCTGCCAAAACCTT
>Ga0210407_10004447_pt1 | contig 11046 bp, 6 predicted proteins | sample IncBWC27MmetaG_FD_150860 | JGI IMG/M metagenome (GOLD analysis project Ga0210407, IMG submission 150860) | Forest soil microbial communities from Barre Woods Harvard Forest LTER site, Petersham, Massachusetts, United States - Inc-BW-C-27-M | ecosystem: Environmental > Terrestrial > Soil >... | reverse complement strand
TCGCCTTCGCGAAAAACGGTGCCTACAAAGCCTCCGTTGAGGATGCCATCGGAGGACACGGTGGCATCGGCCACGCCGGGAACGGATTTGGCGCGCTCGACGGCATCGCGGAAGAACTGCTGGCCGTGCTCGGGCTCATAGCGCAGCGCTCCAAGATCAAAATTGTACTGGAAGAGATTTTTCGACTCGAAACCGGGATTAATCTCCTGCGCTTTCTGCATGCTGCGAAGGAAGAGGCCTGCGCCGACGAGAGCGACGAGCGCAAGCGCGATTTCCGAAACCACCAGCAGGCTGCGCATGCGATTGTGGGCCCAACCCATGGTTCCGCCGCGGCCACCGGCTTTCAGGACTTCGTTGAGATCGGTGTTGGACGCTTTGAGGGCGGGGATGATGCCGAAGACAAAGCCGGTGAGAAGAGAGATCGTAAGGGTGAAGAAGAGAACGCGAGAATCGAAGGAAATATCGATCGAGCCCTCGGGAAGAAACGGCGGCCTGAAAGACCACAGGAGCTTTTTACCCCAGAGAGCTATCAGGAGGCCAGCCAGGCCGCCGAGCAGTGAGAGAAGCATGCTTTCGGTCAAGAGCTGGCGAACGAGGCGGAAACGTCCGGCGCCGAGAGCAGCGCGCAGAGTGAGCTCTTTTTCGCGTTTGGCGGCTTGCGCGAGCAGCAGATTGGCCAGATTTACGCAGGCGATGAGCAACACAAGGCCAACCACGCCCATCAGGACGCCACCGGCGAGCGAGAACTGAGCGCGCTGGTTAATGCCGAGCGCAGACTGGTTGAGCGGGTAAAGCTCGCAGGTACGGCCCGGATTGTCGCGTGGATATTCCTTCTCGAGAGCGGAGGCGATCGTTTTCATGGCCGGGCGAGCCTGATCGACGCTGACATTGGGCTTCAAGCGGCCAACGATGTTTATCCAACGCATGCGGCGGTGATTTTGGAGAGCTTTGAGCTGACCGGTAAGGACGTAGTCGCGCATGCTGAGGGGAATCCAGAGAACGTCCGGAGGAGCGAGCGAGACGATGCCTTTGAAATTGGGCTGCGCGACGCCGATGACGGTGTACGAGGTGGCGTTGAGAGTGATCGTCTGGCCGACGATGCTGGGATCGGAACCAAAGCGGCGCGCCCAGAGAGCGTAACTGAGAATGGCGACTGGGTCAGCACCGATCTTTTTGCCTTCGTCGGGATAGAAAAAGCGGCCGCGATAGGGTTTGACGCCGAGAACATCGAAGAAATTCGGGCTGACCATAGAGGCCTGGAGCTGCTGCGGCTCGGCTTGGCCGCCCCAATTGAGGGGAAGAGCGAACGTGACGGCAGCCAGGCCAGTGAAGACAGTGTTCTGGTCGCGGTAGTCCTCATAATTGGGGAGCGATGTGGGGGTCAGCGTGAAATTGGCGTTGGCTTCGACGGTTTTGGTGTCGCGAGTGAACATTTCGGCAAGCTGAGCGGGCTCCTGGACGGGCAGGGGATGAAGGAAGACGGCGTTGATGATGGTGAAGATGGCGGTGTTGGCGCCGATGCCCAACGCCAGCGAAAGAACGGCGATGAAGGTGAAACCCGGGCTTTTCTTCAACATGCGGAAGCCGCTGCGCAGATCCTGGCTAAGAGTTCCGGCCATTTAGGCACCTCCGGGGCACACTTGCCCGCTGGGTTGTTTGACGGTTGTGGAGGGGCGTTGTTTCTGAGAAGCAAGTGAGTAGTGAATAGTGGGTAGTGAGTAGTGGGAAGCGAGAGGGCGTCTGACGGCGAATAGCAGATCGCTCGGTGCTCTCGGGATGACACGTTTTGGGCAGCGGTCGTGGCCCCCCCTGAGCCCCCTCCCGGTTTTTTCGTAAGCGGAATGTAAAGGACTTAGTGATTCGTGACTGGTGACGCGTGACTGGTGGAAGAAAAAGAGCCGAGGCTGGGCGCGATGACTCTTACCTCCGCCGTTAGGTCCATCCTTTGGCATCGGCGCATGATGCGAAATTCACGGAACGACGATCTGGACAGCGCGGCTCATGGGGACAATCGCGGCTGACCCGTGCCCAGTGAAGGGCGATTACGATTCCAGACAACTGCTTCCGAAACTCCTGAAACCGTATCCATGTCCCGGGAGTCACACTACCAAGGCAGTCGACAGTGGCCACCCTAAAACGGCCACTTAATCTGAGAGAAACCAATAGGGAGGCGGACAGACCTGGGCCGTCTCCCTATTTACTTACGTTGCGCAATCTCTTCGCCGGTACTTTCGGGACAGTCGCGTCAGCTTCCTAGAGCCCCTTAATCGACCCGCTTCTGGGTAGCGGACAAACCCATTCCACGAGGTTTCCAATGAACGGCGCGAGTTTTCTTCCCTCACTCTCGCCGTCGACGTGCCATGGAGGGCTGCTGCGCTGCGGCTTCTTTGAACGCCGCGTCGGGAGGCGCTTTGGCGCTATGCCGTGGTTGGTGCGTGGGCGACGCCGGCTAGGCCGAAGACGCGCTGGTAGCGGGCGATTTGGTCGGGGGGACCGAGTGTTTTTTGAAAGTTGTCTGAGAGTTTTACTGCCGGCTGGCCGTCGGCGTCGTTGAGTTTGCAGACGAGATTTACGGGATCGAAGGCGGTGCCGCCTTGAGGATTGCAGTTGCGAAAATCGTTGGTCAGCAGGGTGCCCCAACCGGCGCTGAAACGGATGCGACGTTCGGAAAGCCATTTGCTCTTGTCGAGGAAGTCGCTGGCTTGCCTGAAATCGGCCGGAGAGGCGCCGTTGCGAATCGTCCCGGAAAAATACGCGTGCAGCCCTAGAATCGTGTCCACATCGAGAGAGTCGGAAGCGATGAATAGTTTTTGACGCGGATCGCGATTTCTCTGGGTGAGCCAGGCAATGTATTCGTCGCCGGCAAGGAAAGGATCCTTGCTGTCGGCGCGCTGGCCCGTCCAGTCCGCCGCCCAATCGGGAGCGTTGCGGAGAAACTGGGTGGTGCCAAAGGTATCCGGAAGCAGAATGAGCAACTCGCCTTGATACGTTTGCTGCCAGAGCTCGAGCAAGCGGTATTGCGACGTCTTTAGTTCTTCGTCGTCCTTGGCCCTGGCTGCCAGGGCCATAGGTAACTCGTGAGCGTTTGTGCCGATGGCTTCCAAATCGTGTTTATAGGCGAGATAGGTGTTTGAGGTCCCGGTGAAGCTACTGCCGAGCACGTCGCTCATGGCTTTTACGACGTACTCCTGCCACAAGAAGCTGTGGCGTCGGCGCGTTCCAAAGTCGCTCAGCCGCAGTCCCGGCGTGCCACGCAACCGCTCCATTTTTTCCCAGAGTTTGGTTTTGGCGCGGGAATAGAGAATGTCGAGCTCGAATTCGCTGAGGCGCTTGAGGCTGGCGCGGGTCTTCAGTTCGCTGATGGCCGATAGCGCGTAAATCTCCCACATGGTTGTTTCCGTCCAAAGGCCGCGAAAAGAAAGGGAGAACTGGCCGTCTTGAATCGACAACTCATAATCAGAAAGACGGAAGCCACGTTCGAGCCATTCGAGGAAAGCGGGTTCAAAGATGCCGCGGCGTCCATAGAAAGTGTTGCCCGCGAGCCAGATCAGCTCGGATTTGTGAAAGCGCAATTTTTTGGTTTGTTCCAACTGGGCGCGAAGCTCTTCGAGGTCGATCACATCGGCGAGGCGGAGGTCGGGAGAGCGGTTGATGAGCGAAAATGAAGCCGTGGTTTTGGGGAACTGCTTCCAGATGAACTGGAGCATGAGGAGCTTGTAAAAATCGGTGTCGAGCAGGGACCGCGCGATGGGGTCCAGCTCCCAGTTATGGTCGTGGGCACGCCGCGCGAGGTTGATAATCACGATGCCACCACTTTACCTCACTGCAAGCGTTCTTCAGAAACAGGGCTGATTGGACGGATCAGCAAGATTGCCGAGGTGCGATACGGAATCGCGCGGATCGAATCAGACCTGGAGGACATCGCCTTCGCGGGCGACGATTTCGTAAAGGACCGGGTTGACGAAGAAACCGAGGACCAGGCGTGAGACGAGGCCGGCTACTACGACGATGGCGAAGGGCTTTTGTGTGTCGCTGCCGACGCCGGTGGACATGGCGGCGGGGAGCAGGCCCAGGCAGGCGACGAGAGCGGTCATCATAATGGGGCGAAGGCGAAGGAGCGAGGCTTCAAGGGTGGCGTCGCGGACGGTTTTGCCTTCGAGGCGGAGCTTGTTGATGTAGCTGACAAGGATGACGGCGGTCTCGACGGAGACGCCGAGGAGAGCAAGCAAACCGAGGATACTCGAGACGCTGATGGGAGTGTGGGTGAGTTTGAGGGCGATGAGCGCCCCGACGGGTTCGGTCAAGATGACGCCGAGAGCGATAGTGATGGGGAATTTGAAGTTGCCATAGAGTGCGAAGAGGATCATGAAAATGAGCAGGAGAGCGAGCGGCCCGATGATCAGGAATTGCGCCTTGGCTTCGAGAAGCTCGCTGTATTCACCGCCCCAATCGAGGTGATAGCCCTCAGGAAGCGAGACGGCTTTCTTAACGGCGGCTTGGCCGGCGTTGACGGTGCCCTCGAGGTTGCGGCCTTCCACGGAAAACTGAATACCGATGTAGCGAGAGTTGTTTTCACGATAGATGAAGGAAGCGCCGGTGCTTTCCTTAATGTCGGCGAGTTCGGAGAGAGGAATCTGCTGGCCGGCGGGAGCGGGAACAAGGAGATCACCGATGGCGCGGGCGCTGGAGCGGAACTGGGGCTCCATGCGGACGACGAGGTCGAAAAGCTTTTCGCCCTGGATGACTTGGGTGGCGGCTTGTCCGCCGACCGCGGCTTGCACCACGGCTTCGACATCGGCGACGTTGATGCCATAGCGGGCGATTTTGGCGCGGTCGGCGTTGATGATGAGGCTAGGCTGACCGAGCTCGCGGACGACAGTGAGTTCCTTGAAGCCGGGGGTTTTGTCGAGCGCGTTGCGAATCTCGACGGCTTTTTTTTCCAGGACATCGAGGTCGGGGCCGAAGATTTTGACAGCGAGAGAAGATTTGAGCCCGGTGAGAGCTTCGTCGACGGCGTCTTCCGCTGGCTGAGTAAAATTGAAAATGACGCCGGGGTAGGATTCGAGCTTTTTATCGATGTCGCGGCTTAGTTCTTCTTTGGTATGAAGGGAGCCGGATTTCCAGGACGCGTCGTTGTAGGGCTTCAATCCAATATAAAACTCACAATTGAAAAAACCAGTGGGGTCGGTGCCGTCATCGGGGCGGCCAAGCTCCGAGCCGACGACGGTGACCTGCGGGTATTTGGAGAGAATGTCGCGGACTTGAGGAGCGAACTTGGCGGCTTCCTCGAAAGAGATGGTGTAGGGCATAGTGGCGCGGACCCAAAGAGCGCCTTCATCGAGATGCGGCAAGAATTCCCCGCCAATGAACGGGAGGAGGAGGAGCGTAGCGCAAAAAATAAGGGTGACAGCGAAGAGAGTGAACTTCGGATGATTAAGGCACCACTCGAGGCGCTTGCCATAACCGTCGCGGACGCGGTCGAAAATGCGGTTGGGTTTTTCCCGGACGCCGTTCTTGAACCAGTAGGAGGCGAGGACGGGAACGAGAGTGAGTGTGAGGAGGAGGGCGCCGACGAGAGCGAAGGCCATGGTGTCGGCCATGGGATGGAAGAGTTTTCCGGCGGGACCGGTGAGGGCATAGATGGGGAGGTAACCGGCGATGATGACGGCGACGGAATAAAAAATGGGACGATCGACGTCGCGAGCGGCAGCGAGGATGACGTCGTTGAGTTTGTATTCCTGGCCGTGGCGGAGGCTGAGCTCGCGGTAGATGTTTTCGACCATGACGATGGTGCCGTCAATGATGATGCCGAAGTCGATGGCGCCGATGGAGAGCAGGTTGGCGGCTTCGCCGGTGGCGTGGAGAAAGATGAAAGCGAAGAGCAGAGCGAGAGGGACGGTTAGCGCAGTGATGACAGCGGCACGGATGCTGACGAGAAAAAAGATGAGAACGATAAGGACGAGCGCCATGCCGCGAAGGAGATTCCATTCGACGGTATCGGTGGTGACTTTGACGAGATCGCTGCGGTCGTAATAAGGACGGATTTTGACGTCGGGCGGGAGCAGGTCGCGGTTTAGCTCGACGGTTTTCTTCTCGACACCCTGGAGGACATTTTGCGTCTGCTCGCCGCGGCGCATGAGGATGACGCCTTCGACGGCGTCGGCATTGTCTTTCCCTTTCTCTCCTTTGTCTCCTTTGTCCTGAAAGCCGAAAATGCCGAGGCGGGGGGCGTTGCCAATGACGACGCGGCCGATGTCTTTTACGCGGATGGGCACGCCGTTGCCGCTGCCGACGACGACTTCGCCAATGTCTTCGGTGGTTTTGACCAGGCCGAGACCTCGAACGTAATAAAACTGGCCGCCCTGGGAGTAGAAACCGCCACCGGTGTTGGCATTGTTGGCGGTGAGAGCGTTGAGAACCTGAACGACGGGAAGGTGGTAGTTGTAAAGCTTAACGGGGTCGAGGAGGACGTGATACTGCATGGTAGGGCCGCCGAAGCCGGAGTCATCGGCGACGCCGGGGACGCTGCGGTAGGCGCGTTCGATGATCCAGTCTTCGAAGGTGTGAAGTTCCATCGGAGAGCGATCGGGGCTTTCGATGACGTAACGGTAGACGAGGCCGCTGGGACTGAAGAGCGGGGCCATGCTAGGCGTGACACCGCTGGGGAGAGTGGCGTCGCTGAGGCGCTCGAAAACGACATTGCGCGCAAAGTAGGGGTCCGTGCTTTCCTCAAAGGTGAGGATGACGTCGGAAAGACCGTAGAGAGAAATGGAACGCATGACCTTGAGGTTCGGCGTGCCATTCATGGCGAGCTCGAGCGGAAGAGTGGTGAGGCGCTCGACTTCTTCGGCCGCGTGGCCGGGCCACTGGGTGATCAACTCGACCATGGGCGGAGAAAGATCGGGATAGGCGTCGACGGGCATGCGGCGGAAGGATTCGGCGCCGGCGACGATCATCAAGAGCGTGATCATGAGCACCAGGAAGCGCTGGCGGAGGGCGAATTGGACTATGTGATGGATCATCGTGAGTTCTTCCGGCCGCAGCTCCCTTTAGTGCTGCAAGGAATTCTTGAATTGGAGGAAGAGGCTGCCGTCGCCGACAACGCGTTCGCCTTCCTTGAGGCCGCCGGCAATTTGCGTGCGGCCGCCATGGCTGTCTCCGAGCTGCACCAAACGGCGCGCGAACTCGTTTTGCTTCGTGGGGGACTGAACGTAGAGGAAGGGCTGGTTTTCGGTGTCATGCAGGACAGCAGCATCCGGAACCGTCAGCGCATTGGCGATGGAGCCGGCATTGACGGTGGCGGTGACGTACATGTCCTTCTTTAGCTTATTGCCAGGGTTTTCCGTAACGATGCGGGCCTGAAGGGTGCGCGTGTTGGGATCGAGCGCGGGGGCGATGTAGGAAATTTTCCCGTGAAACGTGTCGGGATAGGAGTCGGTGGTGATGTCCACACCATCTCCGGGGCGCACGTAAGCGACTTCTCCCTGATAAACGTTGACGAGAACCCAAACGGTGCTCATGTCCGAGATGGTGAAGACCTGTGTTGTGCCGGCCTGTAGCAATTGGCCGGGTCCGACGAGGCGCTCGACAACTTCTCCGCCAACAGGGGCGAGAACGGGAACTTGCGAAGTGGTTTTCGGCGGACTCTTCTCGAGCGATTCAGGATCGTTGATGCCCAGAACGCGAAGAGCGTCTTCGCTGGACTGGAGATCCGCCTGAGCCTGATTGCGCGTGGATTCGGCGGTTTGAAAATCGGCCTCGGCGATGGCGCCATGACTGAGGAGATCTTGCGCGCGAGTGTAGAACTTGTCCGCGAGCAGAAAAGCCGTGCGGGCTTTGAGGTAAGCGGAACGGGCCGCAGAGTAGTCCGGGCTGTTGACGGTGAGCAGCGGCTGGCCGGCGTGGACGTATTCGCCGGGAAGGACGAGGAGTTCACGGACGGGGCCTCCGATGGCGGCGAAGACCGGGGTGGTCTTAAAGGCGTTGTAGGCCACCGCGCCGGTGAGCCGGAGGACGCGCGGGAGGGCCGCTTTTTCGACGGAGACCACCTGGACGTGGGCCATCTGGTCCTGAGGAACGGTGAAGAGTTCGGCGGTTTCCGCTTTCGATTCGCTGGAGGAGTAGGACGTCATCTTGGACTCGGTATCGCCGGAACCGCAGCCAGCGAGCGAGGCGATGAGAAAGCCGGTAGCGATAGCCGAAGCTGGACAAATCAAGACACGAAACCGGATTTTGAAATTCATGGCAGATTCCTCGTTCCTACGGCTTGGCGCATCTGTTCGAGCGCAGTCATGTAGCTGGCAAGCGCCTGGCGGTAGGCAAGCTGGTTGGCGCGGTAGGTGCGTTCTGAGTCGAGAAAATCGAGCAAACTAGCGGCACCTTTTCTGTAGGCGTACTCGGTGATGTCACGCGATTTCTGAGCCTGGTCGACGTACCCGCCGCGGTAGAGCTGAATGATTTGATCGTTGGAGCGCAATGCCTCGAAAGCGTCGACGACGTCGGTGAGGACTTGTTGGGCGGCTTCGCTTTGCAATTCCTGGAATTGAGTAATGGCGTAACGGGTGCGGGCAATTTCGCCCTGATTGCGGTCGAAAATGGGGAGATCGATATTGAAAAAGAAGGTGCCGCTGTTGACGCCCGCGACGTGCGAGTAATCAAAGGTAACGTTCAAGTCGCGCTTGCCGTTGGCCTCTGCCAGCGACTCCTGGCTGTGAGCAGCGGTTACGCCCAATTGGGCAGCTTGCAGATCCGGGCGGGTGCGAAGGGCCAGCGCTTTCAAATCGTCGAGGCCTGCGTGAACGGGCTGGTAGTCTAGAGAGCCCTCTACGTCATAATTATCGGGAACGGATTCGAACCCGAGGAACTGGCGAAGGGCGGCAAGCGCTTGGACTTTCGAGAGCCTGGCCGCGAAAACATCCGCCTGAAATTGCAGCAATTGCAATTTGATTTTGAGCAGGTCGCCCTCGCTCATATCGCCGGCTTTAAAGCGGGACTCACTGATATCCACGGTCTTCTGAAAGCTGTCGTAGTCTTGCTGGGCGAGATCGAGGGTGGATTGCGCGAGCAAAACGTTGACGAATTGCTGGGAGAGATTAAAGGTGAGCTGGCGCTCGTTGTCGGTCACTTGAGCGCGGGTGACGGCGGTCTGATCTTTTGCGGCTTGCAGGCGATGCTGACGCTTGCCGCCGCGTTCGAAGAGGTAGCCAATACCTATGTCGAATTGCGCCTGGTTTTCGAAATAATTCGCCGTAAAGTTACTGGGTTGAAAAATGGGAAGGAACTGCGTATCCCATGCCAAAACGGGATTGGGGCGGAGATTGGCGGTGATCTCCTGAGCCTGATTTTGCAGGATGGTCGATTTCGCCGCGAGTAGAGCGTGATTGTGCTGGAGAGCAAGACGAATGGCTTCGTCGAGAGTGATACGCGTGGGCGGGGGTTGCGTGGTGTCCGCGCGCGGGGGCACCGCTTGTGCCGGGGATGCGGGGGGAGCAGGCGCGGGGTTCTGCTGGGCCAGGACGAAGACAGGCCAGGCCAAAAGCGCGGTGGCCAACCCAGTTCCTTTCTTCATGTTGATACTCCTCTACGGTCCCATGCAATAGGGACAGGTCGCTGCAGTTAGGATGGAAGGGCCTAAATGGAGAAAAAACGGAGAGCTACAGAGCCGGGGGCGCGCGAGGGGAGGTTGTGCGCTGAACTTCTACAGAGGGAGAGAGAATTTTCGCGAAAACTTCGAGCCGGTCGACGATTGGAACGACGGCCAGATTCAGAGTCTGAGTCGTGACCGCGGCGCCCGCGGTGGAGCAGAGCTGACAAGGATGCGAGCCGCTGGGGCCGGAATTCAGATCGGCACAAAAATGGAATTGCGCCGCCAGGAAGATGATTCCGAGCAGCACAGCAGAGACACGGGCCCTGTTAGGGTTAGCGAACATCCTTCTTATACTAAGACGAAGCTTAGGCTGGAATGGTTGCGGGGTCAAGCAAACCAATAGGTTAAGGGTCAACATTCTGCATCCATTCAGGTGGCCGGGACGTCAAAGGTGTTACGCTACCAGGGAGAGATATGGAGCGGAGTAGAATTATCTTCGGACGGATCTTCGCGCGAAAAACAGTGCGCCGGGCGGTGGCGGTGCTGGCGTGCGCCGTTTTGCTGTATTTCGCAGCGGGCGGCAGCCTACTCCACCAGCATACGAATGGTTCCGAGACCGCTTGCCATATTTGCCAGTCGCTGCATATGCCGGTGCTGGCCGCGGCGGCACTCGACCTCGTCGCTGTCCCCGAGCTGATCGAAAGATATTCTTCGCTCCCGCAACAAGCCGCGCCCACGAATTCGGTTTCTCTGCACCGCGCTTCTCGAGCGCCTCCTTCCGCGTAATTTCCATCCGCCGTTAGCAAATCACATATATGAGCGCTGACCCTTGGATGGGCCAGCGCGACCGCCATTTTTCAGGCGGCCTCTATCCACCACAACTACATAACCCGCAAAGGGATGGAGAAAAAATGTTAAAGCGTTTGGGGAGTTACTCGATTTTAGCAATCGTGTTGCTATTTTCAGCGGCGGCCAGCTGGGCGCAACTGGGAAATTCGGGATCGATTGAAGGTGTGGTGAAGGATCAGTCTGGCGCTTCGGTACCAGGCGCAAAGGTGGAGATCGGCAATCCCGTTAGCAGCTTTCACCGCGAAGCGACCACGGACAGCGACGGCAGCTTTCGCTTCACGAACGTTCCGTTTAACCCATATCACCTGGTTGTTACTTCCACAGGCTTTAGTTCTGTCACCCAGGACGTGGACGTGCGTTCGACAGTTCCGGTAAACATTTCAATTGCCTTGAAGGTTGGTTCGACGGCGACGACCGTTACGGTCGAGGCAAACGGCGGCGACTTGGTTGAAAACGAGTCCACCTTTCACACCGACGTGGACCAAGGGATCATCGATCGGCTTCCGGTGGAGAGCCAGTCATCATCGTTTACATCGATCGCAACCCTGGTTTCGCCGGGCGTTGCCGCAGACTCCAACGGCTTGATGCACGGTCTGGGGGACCACGCGGAG
>Ga0210407_10004446_pt1 | contig 11049 bp, 11 predicted proteins | sample IncBWC27MmetaG_FD_150860 | JGI IMG/M metagenome (GOLD analysis project Ga0210407, IMG submission 150860) | Forest soil microbial communities from Barre Woods Harvard Forest LTER site, Petersham, Massachusetts, United States - Inc-BW-C-27-M | ecosystem: Environmental > Terrestrial > Soil >... | reverse complement strand
ATTCGATCGCGGATACGAGCGGCGACCCGCTGGGCCATCTCGAGGAAATTTCCGAACTGCGGAACGAAGTCAATTCGCGAGCGCATCGCGACGGCGACGGCGCAAGCCTCGCGCGGATAGTCGATTACTTCGAGCAGTATCGAGCGCAGACCCTCGACGAAATTCGCCGGGTGGCGGACTTCGCGCGCGGGCTGCCAGCGCATGTGAAGCTCGCGATCGCGCCGAGAATCGAGGCTGGTGTCCTCGACCTCGGCGCGCTCGCGCGAGTCGCCGGCTACGTCACGTCAGGAATCGCAATCTTGAAACCGCTCGAGTCAGCGGCGCGTCGGCAGGTTTCGACCTAAGTAACCTTGCTAAGAAAACTTAATTGCTACTGCCTTGATTGGGCTGCGATGCTCGATCAACTCGAATAGATGGTTGTCGGAATCATTGAAGTAGAGGCCGCGGGCGCCGTGCTGGAGGTTCAACTCGCCGGGTCCCTTTCCGTCGAAGGTGGCATAGAAGTCGATGCGGGCACGGCGGATGCGCACGAGCGCCGCATCGAATTCCGCGCCGCTCAGGAGAAACGCGCACTGAAAGGCGTAGCAGTGCCTGGATTCGGAAACATCGAGCGCTAACCCGTCACCCGAGCGAACGATGGCGCCGCCTTGAACTTCGAGTCCTAATATATAGGCGAGAAGTTCGGCGGTCGCGCGAGGGTCCCTGGCGGGAACTACGATGTGATCGACCTCGACGGCTATCTTCACCGCCGGTCCTTGACGGCCATGACAACCTGCGGTGACCGGATACATTGACGGCGCGGCGAGACTAGCGTCGATCGCGCGGTTAGCTCGCCTGCTTCTCCATCTGCGCGGCCATCACAGCCATCGCCTGTTGGACGACCGCGGGGCCGGCGCTCGCTGGACTTCCGCATTGAAACGGAGGCGCGGGATCGTATTCCATCGCGAGCTGGGTCAACTTCGCCGCATCGTCGCCGCGCAGCTTCGCCAGAACCACCAGTCCGAAATCGATTCCGGCAGTTACACCGCCGCCTGTGATGCGATTCCGATCCACAACCACGCGCGCTTCAGTGGGTATTGCGCCGAAGGCACTCAGCCCCTCGCGCGCCGCCCAATGCGAGGTGGCCTTGTATCCTTTCATGAGTCCCGCGGCCCCCAGCAGGAGCGAGCCGCTGCATACCGAGGTCACGTACTTCGCATTGGAACCGCGATCGGCGAGGAAGCGGAGCACCTCGGCATCATTCATATGTTGCTGCTGGCCGAATCCGCCGGGCACGAACAGGATATCGAGATCGCGCGGACACGTCTCGAAGGAGTCGGTCGGCATCACGCCAATCCCGGTGTCGGAGCGGACGAGATCTTTTGTTTTCCAGACGAGATGGATGTTTGCGAACCACGAAAACACAGTCTGCGGACCAATCAGGTCGAGCAGCGTGAGTCCGGGGTAAAGGAGCATCGCGATTTCGAGCGGCTTCTCGGTTTGTTTCATGATCTCCGTCCTCTGTTTTTATTTTTTCCTTTCCTGATTTTATTTTTCATTGCCGATGGCATCGCGCGAGCGACCAGAGCGTGAAACGCGGTCTGCGCGCGCGAGTCGGCGTCGGCGGCGCGCAAAAAACGATGCGCCGCGTGATGCCCCAGGTAGATCCCGGACAGCTCCCAGACGAACTGGTCCACGTCTAGATCGCGCCGCAGATGCCCGAGCTCGACGGCGCGCCGGACCAGCTCGGTCAGCAACCGGCGCCACTCGCCCTCCATCTCGAGGATCTTGTTCCTCACCCGGCCCTCGACGTCGTCGAACTCAAACAGGCCCGCCGCGACCGGGCATCCTCCCGGCAGGCCCGCGCGCTGCGCCCATCCGAACCAATTGCCGACCAGCGCGCGCAATCGGGGAAGACCTTCGCGCGCAGCCATCGCAGGCTCGACGACATGCGCGGTTGCGAACTCCGCCATATGCGAGAGCAATTCGATCTGGACGTCTTCCTTGGAGCGGAAATGGGCGAACAGTCCGCTCTTCGACATCCCGACCTGGTCGGCGAGCACTCCGAGCGTAACGCCGCTGAGTCCCGACTGGCTCATCAGGGCAAGCCCTTGTTCGAGAATCCGTTCCCGAGTCGAGGTCGCCGTCTGCGTCATGGCAACAGAAAAGCACGACCGGTCGTACTTTGTCAAACGAAACCTGACAGGTGACCCGCCGGCGCAAATCGACGCAATCGACACAAGCCGATTAACCCGACAAACGCCCGCGGCCTGCTCGACGTTGGCGACCTGCACGTCCCCTTAAAAAAACCGGAGTGAGTCTGTAAGCCGGGTTCTGTGCTCTTGCGAGTGGCGATCATTCCTCTAGGCCGCTGATTGCTCATCGGCTCATGCGACCATACCCGAGGCCTTAAGAGCGGGCCGCTCAGCCTCCTATTTGGTCTTGCTCCGGGTGGGGTTTGGCATGCGCGCGCGATCACTCGCGCGCCGGTGGGCTCTTACCCCGCCGTTTCACCCTTACCCTTGCGGGCGGTTTTTTTTCTGTGCCACTTTCCGCGGATCGCTCCGCGCCGCCGTTAACGGCCACCCTGCCCTATGGAGCCCGGACTTTCCTCTTCCCTTGCGGAAAGCGATCACCCGACTCACTCCGGCGGGATTAGAGTAGCACCTTTTCGATTCGCTCTCTCATATCCGCTGCTGACACAACTCGCGAACCGGCGTAATTCTCGAAAGGCGGAGGTAAATATGAAAGCTGTACGCGTCGAGCAACCTAAGGGGCCTTTTAAACTTGTCGATCAAAAAATACCCGAGCCGCCTCGGGGGCAGGTGCGGATCAAAGTCCATGCGTGCGGTGTTTGCCATAGCGACTCGTTCACGAAGGAGGGAGCGTTGCCGAACATCACCTATCCGCGCTCGCCGGGACACGAAATTGCCGGGGTGATCGATGCGCTCGGCGACGATGCGGGCGATTGGAAAGTGGGCGATCGAGTCGGGGTCGGATGGCATGGTGGTCACTGCACAAAATGCGATCCATGCCGACGCGGCGATTTTGTTAATTGCCGTTTTCTCAAAGTTCCCGGAATCAGTTACGACGGCGGCTACGCAGCGCACGTGATTGCGCCGGTCGAGGCGCTCGCGCATATCCCCGACGCGTTGCGGCCGGAGGAGGCGGCGCCGCTGATGTGCGCCGGCATCACGACCTTCAACGCGCTGCGGCGCAGCGGAGCAGGCCCGGGCGACCTGGTCGCAATCCAGGGAATCGGCGGGCTCGGCCATTTGGGTATCCAGTGGGCGGCCAAGTTTGGTTACGACGTCGTCGCGATCGGCCGCGGCGAGGACAAGCAGTCGCTCGCCCTGAAGCTCGGCGCCCGCCGCTATATCGACACCGCCACTCAGAACGCCGCGTCCGAGCTGACCAAGCAAGGCGGCGCCAGCGTGATTCTCGCCACCGCACCCGACGGCAAAGCGATGGGCGCGCTTATCGAGGGCCTCGGCGTGCGCGGCAGGTTGATAGTCGTCGGCGCCAGCGCTGAGCCGTTCCCGGTCTCTTCATTCGCGCTCATCGGAGCACAACGCTCAATTATCGGATGGCCGTCAGGAACGTCGAGGGATTCCGAGGACACGCTGAAATTCGCGGCCGCCACAGGTGTTCGCGCGATGATCGAAACATTCCCGATCGAGCAAGCGGAGCAGGCCTACTACCGGATGATGACCGGCAAGGTCCGGTTCCGCGCAGTGCTGACTCATTGAGTAGTCACGATCACAATACAGTCTTCACCGTTCTGCTGATTCGTCACGCGCAGTCGGTTGCGCCGGGAACGGCGGATTTCGACGAATACACTCGTCCGCTCACCGAAAAAGGATTTCGCGACGCGGACCTATTGGCCGAGTCGCTCGCGTCGACGCGCATCGATGGCGCGTACTCGAGTCCGTATATCCGCGCAAGTCAGACTATCGAACCGATCGCAAAAGCTCGCGGCCTCACGATCGAGACGATCGCCGACTTGCGCGAGCGGGTGTTGAAGCCGGGCGATCTTCCGGACTGGAGAACGCACTTGCAGCGCTCGTGGAACGACTTCGATTACGCGCTGCCCGATGGCGAGAGCGGCCGCGGCGCGCAAGCGCGAGTCGTGCGGGTGCTGGACGAGGTTCGCGCTCGGCACTCAGACGGCGAGGTCGCGATACTCGCGAGTCACGGCAACCTGATCGCACTCGCCCTGCATGCATTCATCCCGGGAGTCGACTACGCGTTCTGGGAATCAATCCGGATGCCCGCGCTGTTCACACTGGTGCATGACGAGGAGCGCTGGCGCGTCCTCGCCGCTTCCCCCCACCCCTTCTAACAGGCGCTCCGCGCCGCATCTTCTCTTTTCTTATTCCTCACTCAGGTGCAGGGGCTGGCCCCTGCCCAAGGAAGTGTGAAACCCACGGCGGGTTTCACATTAAATCAAGTGATTTACCCTTCCCTACGACGCAGGCTTCTCCGGCTGCTCTTCGTAGTACAGGATTCGCTGGCAGTTCGGGCAGAAGTGAATCTGGAGATGCTTCTGGATCTCGTTGTAGAGCTGCGGCGGCAGGCGCATCCGGCATCCCTGGCATGTGCCGCCCTTCGCCAGCGTGACCGCAACTCCGCCGCGCCGGCTGAAGATCATCTGGTAGCGCGAGAGCAGGCTCGGCTCGATATTCTCGGCGACCTTTTCCCGCGCCTTGCGATGCTTTGCGATTTCGCCCTTGAACTCTTCGACCTGCGCCGCGATTTCCTTTTCCGCCGCGAGCAACTCGACGCGGCCTTTTGCGATAGACTCGGTGAGCTCCTTGATTCGCGCGGTCCTCGCGTCCGCCCCTTCCATCGAGGCAAGCACTTCGCCCTCAAGCCGCTGATTGGTTTCCTTGAGCGTGTCGACCTCGTGGGTCAGCGCTTGCAATTCCTTGTCATTGCGAACGAGCGTCAGCCGCATCCGCTTGTTGCGGATTCTGACTTCGCCCTCGGCGAGCTCGCGCTCGGCCTTCTTGCGGTCGGCGGATATTGTTTTGTCTTGTTCGGTGAGGCGATCGAGCTCGGTCTGGTACTTGAGGTTCTCGTCGCGTATCTGGTCGACCCGTCCCGCGATCGAGGTCAAAGACAGCTCCAACTCCTGCAACTGCCGGTCGATGACCTGAAGGTCCATCAGCCGGCTTATCTCTTCAGGCAATTGCTCCTCCACTGGGTTGTGCGCGTCGCGCGCAAGGTTTCATCACCGAAATGTTCATCGCGACAATCGCGCGATCCGCGCTGCGGCGCATCGTTATTAATGATATGGGCCCACCAGGATTTGAACCTGGGACCAGCCGGTTATGAGCCGGCAGCTCTGAACCTGGCTGAGCTATGGGCCCCGTGAAGTGCATCAGGCTTCTATGATGGTAGCAAGTTCGTCCGGAAGACTTAAGGGCTTCGTCCTCATACCGTCCATTCAAGTTATGTGCATCGATAATCACGCGCCGCGGCCCTCGCGGCGATGCGCGATTACCGCCTGCGCCGCCGCTTCCGCTTCGCCGGGCTCCGCGCTGCGCGAACCGATCTCGGCCGCGCTCTGCCGCAGCGTCGCGAGCTCGCGCCCGCGCCGCCGCCGCTCAAGAGCGGCGGCGTAGTCGCGCACAAGCCTGCGCGCTTTTTCCAGATCGTTCGGATCAGCCTGCGGATCCTTCTGCGTGTCTCTTTCCAGCTCGTCGCTCAGAGGCCCGACCGCTATCTCGCTCACGCGGCTCTGCTCCTCGACGGTCAACCGCGCCGACAGCCACTCTTCGAGCGCCGCGTACTCCTCGTCCGTGCCGCACAAATCCGCGAGCACTCCGCCCAGGCGCTGATCCTCGAAGTATGCGCTCGCGCCCCCGCTCGCAATTTCCGCCCGCAACTCCGGGCGGAGAATCGCGAGCGCGACCAGCCCGATCTCCGCCTTCGACCCGGCGTCACCGCCGGTCGAAGCCGCGGGCTGCGCCCGCTGCTGCGGCGCGCGCGACGCGCGCGCCGCCCCATACCCCGTCGCGCGGGACTCTGTCCCGCGCGCCTCCTTGCGCAGCACCTCCTCGCCGATACCGACGAGGTCCGCCGCCTTGCGCGCCAGCAAGTCGAACTGGAACGGGTCGCCGACCAGCTTGAGCATCGCCGTCACCCGCGCCGCGGCGCGCGCGCGCTCGGCGATCGAGCCGAGCGCTTCCTCTTTCTGCTCGCGCAGAAAGTAATCGACCAGCAACTCGGCGTTGTCCGCGAGTTGGCCGAACGCGGCCATGCCGCGTTCGCGTATAAATGTATCGGGATCGAATCCCGACGGGATGAAGATCCCGTGCCCGAGCAATCCCGCCTGAAGAAAAATCTCCAGCGCCCGCATCGAGGCCTTCCGCCCCGCCGAGTCGCCGTCGAAGCACGCGATGACATTCTTCGTGTATCGGCTCAGGATACGAAGCTGCTCGACGGTGAGCGCGGTACCGCATCCCGCGACCGCTTCCTTGATTCCCGCCTGCGACAGCGCGATCACGTCGAAGTACCCCTCGACCAGGATCGCGCGATCCTTTCCAGATGAGGCTTGCGAGGAGATCGAGGTGCGCGCTTCGTACAGCCCGTAAAGCGTGCGCGTCTTCGAGTACAGCGGCGATTCCGGCGAGTTGATGTACTTCGGCAGCCGCGCGTCGAGCACCCGGCCGCCGAACGCGAGCACCCTGCCCTGCGCATCGCGAATCGGAAACATCACCCGCGCGCGAAACATGTCGTACGCGAGGTCGCCGTCCTTCTTGACCAGACCGACGCGCACGCCCGCGTCGCGGAGTCCGCGCCGTTCGAGCGCTTTGGCCAATGAAGCCGGCCGGCTCGGCGCGAATCCGACCATGAATGCTTTCGCGGTCTCGATACTAATCCCGCGCGATTTCAGGTAGTCGCGCGCGAGCGCTCCGTCAGTCGTGTTCCACAGAACGTGCGCGAAGAAGTCGGCTGCGACCGAGTTCGCATTGAGCATCGCCTCGCGTTCGCCGGCCGCCGGCCCCGATTCGTCGCGCTCGGGAATCGTGACCCCGTATTTTTTCGCGAGCGAGCGGACCGCTTCGGGAAAGCTCAGCCCCTCGACGCGCATGATAAAATTGAAAACGCTGCCGCCGGTGTTGCATCCGAAGCAATGGAAAAACCCGCGCTCCGCATTCACCGAAAACGATGGCGTCTTCTCATTATGGAACGGGCACAAGCCGACGAAGTTGCGCCCCGCGCGCCGCAGGCGCACGTGCGCGCCGACAATCTCGACGATATCCGCGCGCGTGCGCACTTCCTCGATCTTGTCGTCGCCGAATCGTCCCATCAGCCGCCCAGCACGGTCCGCAACCGTTCCGGATGATTGGTCATGATCCCATCGACGCCCGCTTCCATCAGCGCGCGCATCCGCGCGTCCGCATCGACCGTCCAGGTGTACACCTTGAGATTTTTTTCGTGCGCCGCCTTGCAAAGATCCGGCGTCACCATGTCCCAGCGCGGGTTGATCGCATACGCGCGCATCGCAACCGCGTTGATCATCAGATCGACGGGCTTATCGTCGGCAAGCAGCGCAATTCGAATATTAAAATGAAGCTGCTGAATTTTTTTCAGATATTCCCAGTCGAAGCTCGACACGATGCTGTCGTTGAACGCCCCGCGCGCCTGCATAATCTGCGCGACCAGATGCTCACATCCGCCCCCCTTCAGTTCGATATTGAGCCCGCACTTCCCCGAAGTGACATCGAACACTTCGTCCAGCGTCGGAATCCGCTCTGATTCAATCCCCCCGCCTTTGTCCCCTCCTGTCCGGTCCCCCCTCCCCTCTATGTCTCCAGAGTCCCGACCAACCTTCTCCCGCCCCCCGGCTTCGTCCCCTTCCATCCGGTCCCCCTTCCCGCGCGGGAAGGGGTTAGGGGTTAGGTTGCTGGTTCTCCCCTTGAACTTCGCCCCCGCATCGAGCCGCTTAATCTCCGCAAGCGTTAGCTCCGCAACTTCACCCGTGCCGTCGGTCGTTCGATCGACTGTATCGTCGTGAATCACGACCAGCGCCCCGTCGCGCGTGAGCTGGACGTCCAACTCGCACATATCCGCCTTCGCATCGATAGCAGCGCGAAACGCACTCAAGGTGTTTTCGGGAAACGTACCGCTCGCCCCGCGATGGGCCATGTTAAGCACAGCCCGCCTCCACCACTAAGAAAAATTGCGTGTTAATAATGAAGCAAGTCTACGCGCCAATTCCGCGCCAGCGCAAACCGCCCCCATCCCCGATTTCAACAGGAGCGACATCGCGCGCAGCGTCCTGGATCTTTGATCCGGATCAAGATAGTGGCACCGGCGTCCCTGCTCGTGCATGATGCCCGGAAAAAAGTAGTGGCACGGGCGTCCCTGCCTGTGCATGATGCGCGAGCTTCCAGCTCGCGCCCTTTCTTTGTGTCATCCCGAGCGTAGCCGAGGGACCCCGGATCTTTCTCGGCGCAAAACACTTCGACCTCGCTCAGGGCACGCGAAGCCGACCCGCTCCAAATCCAATATGTAGTTATGCAGAGGTAAGTATCCCGTCAGAGCACGTTTTCGGCGGGATGAACCGGAACGAAGCGGAATGAAGTGGGATCGCGGACCAGAGCGGACCAGCCCGGACTAGTGCGGACAGGAAGCGGGATCAGAAGGATCAAACGGGATTAAGTGGCATCCCCTTCCCACAAATAGACCTCGCGAAATGCCGTCGCGGCATTTCGCTCCGTGTTAATACTGGGTGCAGGGGTCACCCCTGCCGCCAGCCGCGCAGGCGTGACTAAGATTCCATAACTCATAGCCGAGAAAAAATGCCACGACACGCGCATCGATGAAGTCAAAACGCACTTACACCCGCGCCACCTTCCGCACCCCCGCCCATCTCGCCGATGAAGCCGCGGGTATCCTCGTCGCCGGCGGCGCCATCGGATGCGCCGTCGCCGGGATGCGCCTGCCCCATGCTCGCGAGACCGAATACGTCGCCCTCGAAGCTTATTTCAAGAAAATTTCCGCTGCTCAGCTAACTCATCTCCGAAATGTCATGAACGACGCCGGGATGCTCGCTCTCGCCGCTCGCGACGGCGCCCGCCCAGCCACCGTCGCGCGAATCGTCGATCCCGGATGGTCCACGCTGTGGATGAAACGCTTCGGCCCGTTTCGCGTCGGCGCGAGCTTCCTGATCGTGCCGCCATGGCGTCGCGAGACACAGCGCGGACGCACCACCATCGTCATCCAACCGGCGCAGGCCTTCGGCACCGGCCATCACCCCACCACCGCAGGCGCGATGCGCGCGCTCGAGTCCGTGATGCGCACCGCCCGGCCTCGTCGCATCCTCGACGCCGGCACCGGCAGTGGAGTCCTCGCGATCGCGGCCGCCCTGAGTCGTACCCGCGATCGCCCGCTACCTGAAATAGTGGCTGTAGATATCGATCCGATCGCGCTCGAAAACGCGCTCGCCAACGCCCGCCTCAACGGCGTCGAACGCTCGATCCGCTTCTCCTCCGTGCCGCTCACCTCGATCCGCCGCCGCTTCGATCTCATCACCGCAAACATTCTGAGCCACACGCTAAAGGAACTCGCGCCGCATCTGAAACGCATTCTCGCCCCCGGCGGACGACTCATCCTCGGCGGCTTCCTCGCCGACGAAGCCAACGAAGTCCTGAGCCACTACCGCCCCCCGCTCCGATGCCTCACCCGCAAAACCCACCGCGGCTGGACCACAATCGTCCTCGCGCGATCACCCTCCCGATGAGAATTTTAAGAATTGCCTCTCCCGTTCGTCGGGGGAGGCCGACGCTCATCGCGTAGCGACTTACTGAAAAAAGAGCGGCGGGTGGGGGACCAAATTTCCAAATTCCCGTCTTCCCGTGGTTTCCGGCATTCGGTCCGCCACAAACGCGTAACTTCGCTCGCGTTCGCCTCTCTGCTAAACGTGCAGACTATGGAATTCCGCCTCGCCGCCGCACTCGCGCTTGTGGGCTGGTACCTGATGATTCCACCCCAAGCCGCCGTACACGCGCCGCTTTCTCAGTGGAACAGAGTTGAAAGTTACGCCACGAACGACTTGTGCGAATCCGCTAAGGATTTTTCGATTCAGATGATAAATCATCCAGCCAGTTTAGGCCCTGATGTTCCAGCGAGAGTCCACCAGATCGGCCCCGCGCGGATGACCGAGATCCGTCAGCAGGTGAGCGCGTCTCAGTGCATTGCAAGTGACGATCCGAGCCTCAAGGAAAATTAGGCTGTCCGCCCTAGTCCGGTATGGTCCACTCTCTTGTCCACGCTCCTACTCGATCTCGCTTTGTTCCATCTAATCCCGGCAAAATAAACCACCTGCCCTTCCAAATGACGCAGTACCCACGATGCCACCCGCGCGTTCACCACGCTTTGTAATCACCTCGCCAATCGACGCGTCCGGACTCGCCGAGGTCTCGGGCGCAGAGCTGCATCACATGCGCGACGTATTGCGATTGCCGCCAGGCAGCAAAGTCTCGATTCTCGACTCCGATGGCGTCGAGCACGCAGGCATCCTGATGCGTTACGATCGCGATCGGGCAATATGAACCGTGAAGCTGATTTGGCTTCACGCCCCTTCCAACACTGGCTGAATCTGGCGACGACCAGAGTCAGCAGTAGGTCAGTGGAAACAGTTCAGCCCTGAACTAATATCGCAGTGAAGGAGAGGACTCGGGGGGACGAGAGGTCCCCCCACCGGCATGATATTCAGGTCACGCGAGCAGGTTCCAGAACGAGTCGCAGTTGTGGTCGGTGTTGAAGGTTGATTCGCCGACCGGGGTCGGGGGAATCAAGGACTGGAACTGGTCGGTGTTCGTAGCATAGGGCGACCAGGTTGGAGTGGCCGCGCTGTTGGGATCGCCGGTGGCTGCGAAATTCGTCCAATAACTGACCATCGCGGCCGACAGTTGCACTTGGGCGACGTTGAACTCTGCAAAGAACCCGATGACGAACAGGTACTCCAGCTCGGCGGTGTGGTACGCGCCCAGCGGGAAGGTCAGGCCGAGAATTTGCGACTGCAAAGGAGGAGCGCTCTCGTCGTTGAATTCATAG
>Ga0210407_10004445_pt1 | contig 11051 bp, 10 predicted proteins | sample IncBWC27MmetaG_FD_150860 | JGI IMG/M metagenome (GOLD analysis project Ga0210407, IMG submission 150860) | Forest soil microbial communities from Barre Woods Harvard Forest LTER site, Petersham, Massachusetts, United States - Inc-BW-C-27-M | ecosystem: Environmental > Terrestrial > Soil >... | reverse complement strand
AGGAACGGATGTGCGTCCCGTGACTGTCGCCATTGGGGGCGTCACACATCAGCGGCGCATGAAATTCGGACGCGGTTCCCACACGATTAAGCAGGGCATCTGCATCGAGATCGGTCTCCCCCGAGCCGACCACCGGCGCGTCCGGATTGATCCGCCGCTCCTGGGCCAGAAGCTTCGCGACGGTTTTCTCGTCGGCCAGGTCCGTCTTGGTCAAAACCAAACGGTCGGCGGCCGCCACCTGCCGGGTCGATTGGGAATGGCGTTCGATTTGCGACAGCCCGTTCACCGCGTCGACCGTTGTAACGACGGCCGCCGCGCGGAAGTGATGGCGCAGAACCGGATCGGCCTTGAGGGTGGACAGGATCGGGAAGGGCTCTGCCAGCCCGGTGCTCTCGACGACCAGCCGCCCGAACGCCGGCACAATCCCGCGTTCCCGCCTGGAATGGAGATCGCGTATGGCGAGCGCCAGTTCGCCGCGGATGGTGCAGCAGAGACACCCCGATTGCAGCAGCACCACAGTCTCGTCGATCCGCTCGACGAGATGATGATCGAGCCCGACTTCGCCGAATTCGTTGATCAGCACTGCGGTTCCGGACAGCGCCGGATCGGCCAGCAGACGGCGCAGCAAAGTCGTCTTGCCGGAGCCGAGAAAGCCAGTGAGGAGATTGACCGGCGTGAAGGCGGGAACCCCCTCAGCCATGGCTCTGCTCCAAACTCTCGATCAGGGGAAGTGCCAGCGGATCGCAGACGCGTCCGGTAAGGTTTTCGGCTGCCGGCCACAAATGTCCGAGGTCGGCAATGATCTCGGTCTTGCCGGTGCGTGTCGACAACAGAAATGCGGTGCCTCGCCAATCCGAGATCGCCACGCCGAATTGCACCAGAACCCGATTGGCGATGTGCACTCGATTGGCGCGTTCGCGGCGGCGCTCGATAGCGCTAGCGTTGCGCGTATAGACACCGGGTCGCGCGACCGTATCGGCCCAATGCTCGTTGCCACCCAGCACGCCGCACAGCGAACACATTTGAAGTCCTCTCCGGGGCTACCTGCTGCGCGGGAAGCGCTTCGCGAAGTCGTCGGCCATCTCATTCATCGTCACGAACTTCACGCCGGGATGTTTGATCATGTGAGCGTAGAGGCGCTCCAGCATCATCAGCACCTGCGGCCGGCCGGAAACGTCGGGGTGAATCGTAATCGGGAACACCGCATAATCCATTTCACGATAGACCCAGTCGAACTGGTCGCGCCAGATTTGTTCGATAGCGCGCGGGTTCACGAAGCCATGGCTGTTGGGCGACTTCTTGATGAACATCATCGGCGGCAGATCATCGAGATACCATGAGGCGGGTATTTCGATCAGATCCGTCTCGTGCCCTCGTTTCAGCGGTACCATCCAGTCGTCGGCTTTCCCCGAGTAGTCGATCTTGGTCCAGCTATCGCCGACGCGCACGTAATAGGGCATGAAGTCGTTATGCATCAGCGAGTGATCGTACTTGATGCCGCGCTCCAGCAGGAGCTCGTTGCTGACAGTGGAAAACTCCCACCAGGGCGCCACATAGCCGCTCGGCCGCCTGCCGGAAAGCCTGGTCACGAGTTCGATACATTTGTCGAGCACCGCGGTTTCCTGCTCGCGGGTCATCTCGATCGGGTTCTCGTGGGAATAGCCGTGAATGCCGATCTCATGGCCGGCATCGGCCACGGCCCGCATCTGCTTGGGAAAGGTCTCGATCGAGTGGCCGGGGATGAACCACGTCGTCTTGATGCCAAATCGCTCGAACAGGTTAAGCAATCGCGGTGCTCCGACCTCGCCCGCGAATAGCCCGCGCGAAATATCGTCAGGCGAATCCTCGCCGCCATAGGACCCGAGCCAGCCGGCGACAGCATCCACGTCGACGCCGAAACCGCAAAGTATTTCCTTCGTCACGATCAGTCTCCTTCGACATTGCGAGATCGTCCAGAACCAACTTGTCCGATGTCTGACGTGGTCCCTTGGTCGTCTAGGGCCCCGACCCGATCCAGCTGAATCCGTCCTTGCGTGATGAGGCGCGCGCTGCGCTGATTGCGCATATGGATCCACAGCCAGTTGATCGCGACGCTGAGCCGGGCTCGCACGCCGATCAGGAAGTAGATGTGGGCGATCCCCCAGATCCACCATGCAAGGGCGCCACGCAGCCGGCACCATCCGAAATCGATGACCGCCCGATGTTTGCCGATCTGTGCCAGGCTGCCGGCATGCCTGTAACGGAATGGCCGAGGCGCAGTCTCGCCGCGCAGCCGCTCCGTGATTGTCCTGGCCACGTGGCGTCCAGCCTGTTTGGCGGCAGGTGCGATGCCGGGAACCGGCACCCCGTCGGGACCAGTAACCATCACCGTGTCGCCGACGGCGAAGATCTCCGGATGATCGGGAACGGTGAGGTCCTGAAGAACCAGAAGGCGGCCCGCCCGGTCCGCCGGGGCGCCGACCCAGGCGGCGGCAGGGGATGCCTGCACACCGGCGGCCCAGATGATCGTCTTGCTCTCCAAACATTTGGCCCCGTACACGACACCGTCAGGCGTGCACTCGGTCACGGCGTGACCCAGTTCGACCTCCACTCCAAGGCTCTCGAGCGAGCGATGGGCGTACTGCGAAAGGCCGCCGGGATAGCCCGCCAACACGCGCGGGCCGGCCTCTATGAGGACGACACGAGCCCTTTGCGTGTCGATGTGGCGGAAGTCGGGTGACAGCGTATCGCGGGCCAATTCCGCGATGGTGCCGGCAAGCTCGACACCGGTCGGACCCGCGCCGACGATGACGAATGTCAGCAGCGCCGCTCGCTGTCGCTGATCGTTTTCACGTTCCGCACGCTCAAAGGCGAGCAGAATGCGGCCGCGAACAGTCGTCGCATCTTCGATCGTCTTCAGTCCGGGCGCGAACGCCTCCCATCCCTCATGGCCGAAATATGCGTGCCGGGCACCGGTGGCTAGAACGAGCGTGTCGTAATGCAGATCGTCGCGACCATCGAGCACAACACAACGCGTGCCCACGTCCACGCCGGTCACCGTGGCGAGTAGTGTCGTGACCTCGGGCCGCCCGCGCATCAGGAACCGGATGGGCCAGGCGATCTCCGAGGGTGCGAGGGAGGCCGTAGCAACCTGATACAACAGCGGCTGGAAGATGTGGTGGTTGCGCTGATCGATCACCGTGATGTCCACCGGCGCGCCAGCCAATCCGTTGGCCGCTTCCAGGCCACCAAAGCCGCCGCCTACGATCACGACGTGATGGCGGCCTGCCGACCGCGATGGCGACACATCTCCTTGCGGTGCTGGCTGAACATCGGCTGCCAAATTCATGGTGCCAACGCTTGCGTGTGTCTCGGTCTGAAAGCAAGTGCCTTTGGAACCCGCCGCAGTGCGGCTGCGCCGCCAGAGGGGTGGCTGGGGAAGGCCCGCGCCAAGACAGCAATGGCCGAGCCGGTGAGGACGCCATCGTGCCGATATCCCGCCTGGACGCGGCGATCCTTGGCGCGAAGGAGGATATCGCTGCCTCGGGGCTGACCGCGCCGATCGTCGGCCATGTCGGCGATGGCAATTTTCACACCGTGATTCTGGTGCCGCCGGAGCCGGATGGGCTGCAACGCGCGTGGGAGTTGTACAAGAAGATTGTCGCCCGTGCGCTGGCGTTGGGCGGGTCGTGCAGCGGCGAGCACGGCGTGGGGATCGGCAAGCGCGAGTTCCTGGCGCAGGAGCATGGCGTCGAGGCGCTGGCGGTGATGCGCTCGGTGAAGCAGGCGCTGGATCCGCGGGGGATTTTGAACCCGGGGAAGATGTTTTTGAATTGAGGCGGGGGTCGTAGGGCGACGTTCCACGACGTGGCGGCGGTGATCGTGGCGAAAGCTGCTTGAATTCCGGCTCTGGGTGGGAAGCGGACATGGGTGGCGAACTGCATCCGGCAGCACCTCGCCCCCGTTCCGGTCGCTGTGAAGACCAGCGATAGTGGCAATTGCCGTCAATTCGCCAGTGTAGTGTATGGAAGCTGCTAGATTTCTAGATGCAGGGGCAGGATCGGCATTAGTTGCGGGGCGTGCCTATCCAAACCAATATGGAGGGTGGTTATCAGCGACCGTCGGAAAGGTATATTCTCGTGCCAGCGCAGAGGGAACCGAGCAGGCCAAGCGAGCGAACGATTAAGAGATTGTTCGCGGTGTCGGGCAACCGCTGCGCTTTCCGTCGATGCACCGCGACCCTGATCCAAGGTGAAACCGTGGTAGGTGAAATCTGCCACATCAATGGCGTCAAGCCGGGGAGCCCTCGGTTCGACGATAGACAAACCGCCGCTGAACGGCACGACTTCGCCAACCTCATTCTAATGTGCGGGACGCATCACACAGTCATTGATGACGATGAGGAGGCATACACTGTAGAGCGGCTAGTAAAGCTCAAAGCCGAACACGAGAAAGGGGCGGAGGCATTCCCATTTGAAGATGACTTCGTTCAGCACGCGGCTCAGCTTCTGCTGACACAGAATATCGCGTCTTCGTATCAGTCCGGTGGAATTACCGCACATACGGTCAACGCTGACACGATAAATCTCCATCCGCCATCGATCTCGTCGTCCGGCGGCGCGCCAGACCTATCTATCCACGACCTGTTCTATTACCTGCGACCAAACCTAAGGGCTAATGGTCCGTCAGAGAATCGGGACGAAGTGGGCGGCGAAGTTCTGGACAAGCTGTCCTCTGGACAATTGCAGGCCTGGGGGCGCGAGATTGCCAGAGGTACTACGACAACGTACTACAGCCTTACGCCAATCGCCCGCTCATATTGGCGAGCAGCTCGGTTTACGTTCGTATTTTTGTTGGAGGACCACGAGCGCGATCTACATGCTACGCAACTAGCACCGTCCAACCTGCCTGATTTGGCTGACCTTTGGGTAAACCGCGATAACGCCGTGCAGCTTTGGCCGCATCCTGTGCGCGAAAGCTGGAACGTGCAAGCCTTCACCCTGATAGCCCACTACTTCAATGCCCCGTCGGACCAAGTAACAGTGGGATGTAGGAAGATTACGCTCCACGACGCGCACGTCGAAACCAAGTGTGATGCGAGCGGGGCGCCGTATCAACAGGTAGTCGCTCCACCCTACATCCTCGTGTCCGGGACTGATCCAGCGTTTATTCGGTCACTGGGCTGGCAGGCACAGGTACTGTCGTTCACCGACCCGGTCAGCAACGTGGCACAAGAGTTTGGCCTGACGGGATCGGTAAATCTTGCCGCTCCGGCCGGGAGAGCCATGTTTCATGTCAACTCGTCGATCGCCGCGACGCAACAACCAATTTCGCTAGAACTACGCGAGCGAGCGACCGAGTTCTTTGTGAACCGGATGAGCCATATCTATGCGGGGATTGATGCTCCGGTCATCCTTCGACAGGGCCCGCGGCTTATCTTACAGGTCCTGCCTGCATCGGCGTTGAACAGTGACCGTACGATCGACCATGCGGCGCCACCATACCTCTCCAGGCACTTCGTGCCCAACGGCTATGAATTGTGCGACGGTCGCCCCCGCCAGGAAGGTTGGGTATGGTATCAGCCACCACAGCCGATAGAAGGTCTCCCTAATCCTGTATCGTGGTGGCATAGCCGCCTCGATTGGAATGGCTTCGTCGAGATCGTGCATACCCTTGATGAGGTTGATGAACACGGTCGGGTGGAGATAATTCGGGGCTGTCCTCTCGAACGGCAGATAGTGAAGACCCTCGACGCGATTTCCGAGGCCTATGAGCGGCTGGCTGTACGACCGCCGGTATTCCTTCGTGTTGAGCTCATGGGCGTCCTGGGCGCCAAGCTAGCGATGTCAACTCCCGGTTCATCCAAAGGGTTCGATCGACCCGCCGTCCAGACGGAAGTGTTGGGACTTTCGCAGATGACGAGGCCTCTCGGTCGGGACCTTCGCCGACTCCTTGACGCTTTGTGGCGCGCAGCCGGTTGGGCAGATGGATCGCCATCCTACGGGCGTGGTGATTGGGATGGATATGACAACCCGTATCCGTATAAATGACAGAGCAGGCTACTTACGATCTGTCCATCCTGCTCCTCGCCTGTGGCGATCAGCATAACCTTCACGGCCCCGCCAATCACGTCGGCGGGACGCTTCTCGCCTCGCTGCCCTCGTGGCATCCTCGGCTCTCTATACTGGTGCTTGGCGGTAAGCATAACAGAAAGGCGTCTAATGCCCAGACTTCAATATCACCGAATCCTTACGCCAGACTTCGACATTGAAGGAATGCCCTGCTCTCGGATCACAATAGCGAACGGGTTGTATGACATTCGGCTTCATTGCGTCGGCGAGGACGACGAAGAAATTGCCTCTCTGGAGTTGCCAAGCGAGCCGAATAGACTGCGGGAACTCGCCAAGGGGCTTATGGACAGCGCCGATGAGCTTGAGGTGTGGCGAAAGGGAGGTGCATAGCTGAGTTTCAAACTGACGCACTACCAACGGAAAATATTCCTTGCCACTCGCCCGCGCTTCATGCCCTTATTCCGTTCATGTCCGCCGCGGCCGAAGCCTCTGATCCACCCACCCAACCGAGCCGCTCGGCGTCCCTCCTCTCCCTCGTCCACAAGCTCATCGACTACGGCCGCGAACTCGCCGCCACGATCCGGCGGCGCGCCTTCACCGACCCCACCTCCGTCATATGCTGCTTCGGCACCGCCGACGTTGCGCTGATCCTCGCGCGCATCTCACGCGGCCTGCACCGCGCCGACGCGCTGGAGGCAAGGCTCATCCGCTGCGCCGACCGTCTGGATGCGGCGCCCCCCGGCTGCTCCGTCCCCGCCCCGGCCGCGCGCACCCCGGCCACCCGCCGCACCCGCTACCGTCGAGACGGACCCGCGCCTCGCTCGCCTGCCCACCCCGGCGCAGATCGCCGCCGAGGTCCGTCGCCGGCCGATCGGCGCCGTCATCGCCGACATCTGTCGTGACCTCGGCATCATGCCGAGCCATCCGCTATGGCGGGAATTGAGCCTTGTCATCATCAGACACGGCGGCAGCCTCGCCCGCCTGGTGAAGGACATCCTTGAGCAGGCGTTTCCGCTCGCGGCCGCCGCGCGGCGCAGATCGCCGGCGCCGCCGCCGCGATTCCCCGCACCCGTCCCCACAGGCCCACCCTGAACCCGTCGCAGTCCGAGCGCCCTCTTACGCCGCCGCCCTTGCGAGTGACACATCGATAGCCCCTCGTCGTCATGGTCGGCGAAGCATGCCCCGGCGAAGGCCGGGGGCCGGCCATCCACGTCTTTCCTTGCTGCGATCAGCAAAGACGTGGATGGCGGGCCGGAGCCTGTCCTCGGGCGGGCCTTTGGCCCGACCCGTGGGCCCACCATGACGGGGGAGGCGAAGCCGGAGCGTCAACCATTTCGGCCGTTGGCATTGCGGCGCGTTCTGGACAACCAGTTGAGCATGCCCAGGGTTTCACAACAGCAAGACGGAACGATCGACGAAACGGCGATGCTCCGCGCCATCCCCAGCCGCCAGGGCCTCAACCCGTCGTGCTCGAGACCGTCAACGAGTTAGAGTCATTCCGCAGACGCAGTATTCGATCGCCATCCGAATTTAACAAGGCGCGGTTACGCATTATCCTTGCGAAGGGACGATGACGCAGGCAGCGGCGTCACGCCGCACTCGGAACAAAGCGGCAAAGCCCGTATGCGACACCAGCACAAGGCACCGCGGCATAAACCCCAGCAGGTCGGGGTCCGCATCGGCTTCCAGCATCAGGACGAAATCGAAATCGCGGAGTGCCGCCGAGCCGCGATCGGGATCAGCCACCAGGGCAGCGTGTGAGGGGATGTCATATGCCTCACGGGCCAGCCTTTCGTAGGCGGGCCGCAAGCGGATCGGCTGTTGCGCCGGATTGGCGAACAGCAGCGGCCAGAATGCGCCGCGCTCAATGAGCAGCAGCGCCGGCAGGTGATAATCGGTGCGCAGTATGTTCGAGAGCATTCGGCTGTGCGGTCCCGTGTCCCAGTACGTTTGCACTTCCTCCCGCGGCACGTTGGTGACGTAAACCAGGGCGCCGGGCGGAACGGCGGCGATGACGGTCCGAAGGTCAGCGAGGTCGCGCCGTTGTTCCACCCAGACGTCCGCCACCACCGCCATCCGAACCGCGAATAGCGCGGCCAAACCGGCGGCGACGACTCGGCGGGCTTGCCGTGGCAGGCATACCGGATCGACGGCGGCAAACAACAGAATGCCGAACATGATGGCAATGCGCGTATCGACAAAACTGGTGCCCATCAGGTTGAACGGGACTGCCATATACAGGATCGCAAGCGCGGCGGCAGCCAGAACGGCGCGCGGCGCGAGCACGAACCAACCGGCCGCGACGCCCAGCGCCACCCCACCATAGACGATCACGGCGCTGATCACGTCGAACGGGAAGAAATAGTTGATGAAGGGGCTGACCATCTGCACGAGCTTGGCTGGCGCATCCATCCAGTCCGCAGTGGCAGGCTCGTTGCGCAGCGGCGTAAGAAGCGACAGAAGCATCGGCCCAAGCAGCACCGGCAGCAGCAGAACGCACCGGACAAGCACGGCCCGTCCGTGCCACATTGCATGCGCCTCGGCGCTGCCGATCAGCACGAGGAAGAACATCAGCCCCATCGGGTGACAAAAGAACAGCACGATCGATGCGATCGACGCTCCCACAATGGTCGCTGCCGGTCGTCGCTCGCGCCAGGTGAGCCACGCGGCGGCGAACAGCATCGCCAGGCCGCTGCTGATCTGCCAATTCAGGAAGCCCAGCAGAAACGTGCTGTTGTAGGCAACGAGACCCGACGCAAGTGGCCAGTACGAGTGTCGCCCGAACAAGGCGCTGTGCAGCGCGAGCACGCCGGCGAGGTTCAGCAGCAAGACACCGCCCAGCAGGCAGCGCCCGGCAACGTGGACAGGCAGCACACGCAGCAGAATCGGCCCGATCACGTCAGATGCCAGATTCGGAATGATCGCCCAATTTGGCGTGAACACGGGGCCCAGCACCGGATCGTCCGGGCCAGCGGCGAGCAGCACGAACCGGGCAAGGTGATTCGGATAGTCGAGGATCGGCGGCACGTCGGCGATCAGCAACGGACCAAGCAAGGCGGCGGACACCAACGCCACCACCGACCACCATGCACCGCGTGTGCTCACAGTGTCAGATAGGCCGTCGAGCCGGCATCAGACCATGCGCTCGAATGGCAGGCGGAGGTCGTCGACCCGGTGCGGCCGACCACCTCCGGTAGTGTTACCCCTGCAGCTGTTGAACTGGTGCCGGCACAAAACAAAGCGTCGTCCTTTTTTACTGCGTTTGGCATTTGGGAAGGGTATTCCGCTGGCGGTTTGAAATTGAGGGGTCGTTATGATCCGTGCAACGCTCCTCGTTGTTCTACTCACCTGGGCCGGCCTGACGCCGTCGTTGGCAGGCGGGTCGTTCGATGGAGTCTACACTGGCACACGCACGACCAAACCACTGCGGCCGGGCGTAACCGGCTGTGCTCCGGCGGACGGCGTGCCTGCAACGCTCACCATTACCATCAATCGCTCTTCCACCAAGCTTGGACTGGACAGCTACGATATTGAGATCGCCGCCGATGGGACGTTCAATAAGTCCGCGACATTCCGGATCGGTGGACAAGGCGCTACAAATGGGGTCGTCAATATCAGTGGGAAGATAGTCAACGGCGATCTTCAGATGGACAGAGGCAACGAACACTGCGCCGGCCACTCTTCGCTCACAAAGTCATAGCGTCGTCGATCGCGCATCCCCGTCTAGGCCGACCCCAAACGGGGGACGCCATCTGAGCCCGCCTGATGCCGAGACGCCAGGTGTCTGGGGTAATTGGTCAGCCAGAATACCACCGACTGACCCGAACCGCCGCTTGCGACCCAGAGTGGTCCTTCACAGCTACAGTCCAAACGGCGGGGATTACCGACAACGTTGAGCATCTGGCTTGCAATATGACCGGTTGGGCAGTCAAATGGGGAACGTCCGTCGAAAAAGCCGGTTTAAAAAAGGATACAGGGATGGGCACCAATGCTGCATCGGGCGGGGCCGCACCGCCCGAAACGACGCTGCGACGCGTCGTGATCGCCGCCACGATCGGCAACGTCCTGGAGTGGTTCGACTTCGTCATCTACGGCTTCCTCGCGGTGACGCTCGCCGAGGTTTTTTTCCCTACCGGGGATCCGACCGCGTCGCTGCTGGTCACCTTCGGCGCGTTCGGGCTCGCCTATCTGGTGCGCCCGTTGGGGGCTATCTTCGTCGGCTCCTATACTGACAAGCACGGACGCAAGGCTGGGCTGACGTTGTCGATCGCGCTGATGATGCTTGGCACGACGCTGATGGCGTTGACGCCGGGCTACGCGTCGATCGGCATCGCCGCGCCCATCCTGATCACGCTCGCGCGCCTGTTGCAGGGATTTTCGGTCGGCGGCGAGTTCGGCAGTTCGGTCGCATTCCTGATGGAGCATGGATCGCAGCGCCGCGGCTTCGCCGCCAGTTGGCAGTTCTCGGTGGCCGGTCTGATCACGGCGATCGCCTCGCTGTTCGGCGTCGCGCTGAACACGCTGCTGAGCCACGACCAACTATTGAGTTGGGGTTGGCGGCTGCCTTACATCTTCGGCATGCTGGTCGGGCCGGCCGGGCTTTATATCCGTTCGCGCCTGGCCGAAACGCCGGAGTTCCTGGAAGCGGAACAGCCGGAGGGGATGCGGATCCGCGAATTGCTGAGCAAGCATCCGATGGCGGTGGTATTAGCGATCGGCGCCTCGATCATTTCGAACAGTTCGTTCTACATTCTGCTTTACATTCCGACCTACGGACAAAAGACACTGGGCCTTCCAGCTTATACCGGCTTTGTCGCGACGTTGGTAGGTGGCATCGTTCTCGCGGTCGGCGCCCCCTTGTTCGGCCACTGGTCAGACAAGATCGCGCGCCCGCGGATCATGGTGGTCACCGCCTGGTTGTTCGTCCTGACGTCATGGCCGGCCTTCTTCCTGATGGCGTCATGGCCCACCCTTTGGACGTGCATCGTCGCCTGCGCGTGG
>Ga0210407_10004443_pt1 | contig 11054 bp, 10 predicted proteins | sample IncBWC27MmetaG_FD_150860 | JGI IMG/M metagenome (GOLD analysis project Ga0210407, IMG submission 150860) | Forest soil microbial communities from Barre Woods Harvard Forest LTER site, Petersham, Massachusetts, United States - Inc-BW-C-27-M | ecosystem: Environmental > Terrestrial > Soil >... | reverse complement strand
ATTCAGTTCTCACTGGTGATGGCTTAAGGTGCTTGCGGCGTTGCGCAGACCAGTGCGTCCCGCTGCCGTTGGTCGAGTTTTGCCAGCTCGCGCACGCGGCGATAGAAGGCAGGCAGGTTGCCGCCTGCTGCCTTCAGCTCCCGCTCGAACCCCGGAACGCAGGTGAAGTAGGTGGCGATGGAGGCCAGATGGGCGTTGTTGACCTCTGCCGCGAACCAAGCATCGAACGGGGCATGACCTCCCCACTGCACTTTGAGAGCGGCGTAGGCTTGACGCAGTTTTTCGAATGTCTGGCCCTTTCGTTCACGCATCAGAGGCGGCGGCAAACCTGAAGCATACAGCGCGCGCAGATGCTCGCGCGTCTCGTTCATCAACGCGATCACCTCGAGGTAGCGCCTTTGCTGCAGGACATGCTCCGCCAAGTCCTTGTCACGGTCCTGTTGTTGCAGCCAGCGTCGCACCCCTTCTTCTGCCACGGTGGTCGCGAGCGCCTCGTTGAAAGAGGCATCGTTCGGCACATACAGCAATTGATGCGTCAGCTCGTGGAAAATGATCGAGGCCAGTTCCACGTCGTTCCAATTCACCATGGAGCTCAAGATGGGATCATCGAAGTGGCCGAGGGTCGAATAGGCCGCGACACCCCCCACCACCACGTCGAATCCCTTGGCATGCAAGCCGGCGGCGAAACGGCGCGCCCGCTTCTCGACGAAGTAGCCCCGGTAGGCCACACAACCGACGATCGGAAAACACCACTGTTTCGGATCGACGGAGAATTCCGGCGCGGCGACCACATTCCACACCACATAGGGCCGGCCGATATCCGCATATTTTCTATAGCTGCCGTTGTCCGGCAATCCCAGCTCGCGGCTGGCGAAGTTGCGGATGGCGGTGACCGACTTGAGCTGCGCGCGCAGGACGGCGGAGGTCGAAGGGTTGTCAATGACGCGGGGAATAGGCTCTCGCTTGGACATGAGCGCCAGCTGGCCTTGGGCGCTTTGCAATAGATAGCAGCCGCCGCTCGAGGCAGCGATCAGCGCGATGGCCGCACTCGCGCGGATTGTGGCGCCCATGCTGTTAATATTCACGCATGCAAGTGTATCTGGTTGGCGGCGCCGTTCGAGACGCTCTGCTTGGTCTGCCGGTGAAGGAACGCGATTGGGTCGTCGTAGGCAGTACCCGGGACGAACTATTGGGTTTGAAATATCGCGAAGTGGGCCGCGACTTTCCCGTGTTCCTGCATCCCGACTCGCATGAAGAATATGCTCTGGCGCGTCTGGAGCGGAAAGTATCGCCCGGCTATCGCGGATTCGCGGTTGAATTCGGGCCGCAGGTTTCGCTCGAGGAAGATCTCGCGCGCCGCGATCTGACCATCAATGCCATCGCACGGGCCGAAGACGGATCGCTTATCGATCCTTACAACGGCCGGCTCGACTTGCAGGCCCGCGTCCTGCGGCATGTCTCGCCCGCCTTCATCGAGGATCCGGTGCGCATTCTGCGCGTGGCGCGGTTCGCCGCGCGTTTCGCGTCGTTGGGTTTTCACGTGGCTCCCGAAACCATGGCGCTGATGCGGGCGATGGTCGAACGCGGCGAGGTGAATGCCCTGGTCGCGGAACGGGTGTGGCAGGAGACCGAGAAGGCGCTGCGCGAGCAGGGCGCCAGCGTGTTTTTCAAGGTTTTGCGCGAATGCGGCGCATTGCAAGTCATCTATCCGGAAATCGACGCGCTGTTCGGCGTGCCGCAACCGGAAAAATGGCATCCCGAAATCGACACCGGCGATCACACCTTGATGGCGCTCGACCAGGCGGTGCGCTTGAGTGCCGATGTAACAGTCCGCTTCGCAGCGTTGGTGCACGATCTGGGCAAGGCGGCTACGCCGCGTGCGGAATGGCCGGGCCACAAGGGGCACGAAGAGCACAGCGTGGCGCTGATCGAGGCATTGAGCGAGCGGCTGCGCCTGCCGAACGAGTATCGCGACTTGAGCGTGATCGTGGCGCGCTATCACGGCAATGTGCACCGTGCCTTTGACTTGAGGCCCAAGACCATCCTCGGCATTTTGGAAAAGACGGACGCATTCCGCCGTCCGGAGCGTTTCGCGCAGGCGCTGCTGGCCTGCGAGGCGGACTCGCGCGGCCGCTTGGGGCTGGAAGACATTCCTTATCCGCAGCGGGAATATTTACAGGCCGCGCGCGACGCGGCCGCCGCGATCAAGCCCACGCCGCAGGACATTGCCGAGCATGCCGGTCCTCAAATTGCGGAGCGCCTGCACCAGCGGCGCCTCGAGAGCATTGCCGCGCTAGCCGCGCGCATCCAACCACGCAGCGATGTTTGACACCGTGTCGCGGTAAAAGCGCTCGTACAGCCGGCGCGACACGTAGCCGATGTGAGGCGTCGCCAGCAGGTTCGCGAGCTTTCGGTACGGATGATCCGGCGGCAGTGGTTCGGTATCGTAGACATCGATGGCGGCGCCGGCGATTTTCCCCGAGCTGAGCGCTGCAATGAGGTCGGCCTCCACCACGATGGGGCCGCGCGAGGTATTGATCAGGCGCGCCGTGGGCTTCATCAAGGAAAGCTCGCGGGTGCCGACGAGCCCGCGCGTACGCTCGCTGAGCACCAAGTGTATCGAGACGAAGTCCGCTTGCCGCAACAGGTCTTCCTTCGACACCAGCGCAGCGCCGGCGGCACGCGCCTTGTCCGCGGTGAGGTTTTGACTCCACGCAATCACCTTCATGTCGAATGCCAATGCCACCTGGGCCACTTTCGATCCGAGGTTGCCTAGCCCTAGGATTCCCAGCGTTTGGCCCGACAGGTCATCGCCGATGGTGTGCTGCCACTCGCCGTGCCGGACGGCCGCAGTTTCCTCGGCAAGGTGGCGAGCGCTGGACAAAATGAGCGCCCACGTGAGTTCAACGGTGGGACTGCCGAAGTATCCGGTGTGGACCACCTTGATGCCCTGCGCGGCGGCCGCGTCCAGGTCGATGGAGGCATTGCGCGGGCCGGTCGAGGCGATCAATTTCAAATTCGGCAATCGTTCGAGGATGCTGCGCCGAAGCGGCGTGCGTTCCCGCATGACGCAGACGATGTCGTACGGGTGCAGGCGTTTCACCACGGCATCGGGATCGGCGAGATGGTCGTTGAACACATCAACTTGCGCGCGATTGGCGAGGCCGGACCAATCGGCCATCTTGAGCGCCGCGCCTTGATAGTCATCCAATACCGCGATTTTCTGCATATGTGCCCTATAGCGTGTGCCGCAAGTCCAAGAGTTCGAAGCCCGTCAGCGGCATATCCAGGCCCCGCAGCCATACCATGGCCTTGAAACGTTCGCCCATTTCGCCGGGCAACATCAGTTGCCGCGCTTGATGTGCAAGACGCGCAAATCGATTTTCATCGTCGCCCGCTGCAAGCCGCATTTCTCGATCGATGCCGACACCCGCCAGAAAGTGCGCCTGCGTGGTAAAGCCGGCCAAATCGAATCCGGCTTCGCGCGACGCCTCCGCCAGCAGAGTGAAATCCACCCACGCGGTGATGTCCTGCAAACCGACATGGACGAACGGATCGCTGCCCGCCCGATGCCGGTAGTGGCACACGAGCGTGCCGTCGTGGCGCTCCGGCAGATAATACTCGGCACGCGGCAAACCATAGTCGAACCACAGTACGGCGCCGGTGCGCAGCGACTGCGTGACGGCGCGGGTCCACGCCAGGGTACGCGGGCAATACTCCGACACGTATCCCTCATCCCAGCCGCCGCTCGCTTCGTACAACCGGCGGCACGCCTGCGCCATCGCGGGATTTGCCGGACGCGAAGCCCACGCGAAATCCCCGTCATCGATGCCGACGCCCAATTCATCGACGCCGCTCGCGTGCCAGCGAAAACGCGCCACCGGCAACGCATCCAGCACCTCGTTGGCGAGGACGATGCCGTCAAAGGGTTCCTCAGGAGGCCGATCGAGCCAGCCAACGCGTTGTAGCGCATGCGGCAGCCGTTCTGTAAGAAGCGTGCGAAGCAGCGCGCGCTGGCGTTCACGAAGGTCGGCGCTGACCTCCAGAATCCAATAGTTCTCGGGCAATTGCCCCAACTCGTCCAGGCGCATCAACATGTCCGCGGCGAGCCGTCCGCTGCCGGCGCCTATTTCGAGGATTGATCCGGCGTGCAGCGCCCGGAGCACTTGGGCGCATTGCAGCGCCACGCAGCGGCCGAACAGGCTGGAGATTTCCGGCGCGGTGGTGAAGTCGCCGCTTCTCCCTAGCTTCTGCGCGCCGCCGCTGTAGTAGCCCAAACCCGGGGCGTACAGCGCCGATTCCATGAACTGCTCGAAACCGAGCCAGCCGCCGGCTGCCGCGATTTGGTCCTTCACATAGTCGCGCACCCGTGCGCTGTGAGCGGCCGAAGCCTCATCCAACATCATTGCGCGCTCTTGAGGTATCGTTGCCGCGCATGACCGTCATCCAGGATAACTTGGCGCTGCGCGATCGGGTCGTGCTGATCACCGGCGGCGCACGCCGTGTCGGCGCCGAAATTGCGCGCGCGCTGCATGCGGCGGGCGCGAATATATTGATTCACTATCGATCCTCGGCCGCTGCGGCCATTGCCTTGGCAGGCGAGTTCAACACGCTGCGCGCCCACTCGGCAGCCATCTTTGCCGCGCATCTTTTGAATGCGGACTCGCCCGACAAACTCGTCGCCGCGACTTTGCTGGAATTCGGGCGCATGGATATTCTGATCAACAATGCCTCGAGCTTCTACCCGACGCCGATTGGTCAGATCACGTCGCCGCAGTGGGATGATCTGATGGGGAGCAATCTGAAGGTCCCGCTGTTCCTGTCGCAGGCCGCCGCGCCCTGTTTGCGCGCGCAGCGCGGACTCATCATCAATATGATCGACATCCACGGATTGCGGCCCTTGAAGGCGCATCCGGTTTACAGCGCGGCCAAGGCGGGACTCGCGATGCTGACCCGCTCGTTGGCACGCGAGCTGGGGCCCGAGATTCGCGTCAATGGCATCGCGCCGGGCCCGGTGCTGTGGCCGGAAGGCGAGATGGATGAGGCGCTGAAGCGCGAAATCATCAACAAAACCGCATTGAAACGCCACGGCACGCCGCAGGATATCGCGCGCACGGCGCTGTTCTTGGCGAAGGATGCGCCGTATATCACGGGTCAAATCATCGCCGTGGACGGCGGTCGCAGCATTTAGCGGCGCGCGTCATGGGTCGTGCGTCATGGGGTCGCGCGTCATGCTGCCGGAGTCGCCGTCGCGGCGCGCCACGTTTCCAAATCCTGAGCCTTGCGCTCCAACATCACGCCGACGTCCCGAGAGCTGCGGATTGCGCCGGGTTTACTCAACGTGATGCTGACCCACGCAACGCCGAACTCCTGAAGTATCAGCATGGCGATGTGCTCGGCGAGGGTTTCCACCAGATGGAAACTGGATACCTCGACAAACGCCAGTACGCGCTTGGCCACTCCCTTGTAGTTCAACGTGTCGTGGATGGAATCGGACAGTGCGGCCTTGCGGATATCGGCGCTGAATTCGATATCGATGAGAACGGTTTGTTTGACCTGTCTTTCCCAGTCGAATATGCCGACGATGGTTTCGGTTTTCAGCGCATGTATGAAAATTTTGTCCAATCGATTTAGACCCCTATGCTGCCGAGTTCCCAATTCGCACGTGCGCTCATTCCCAGTCCGTGGAGCTGGCCTGCCTTGAGTCGCAGGCACCCTGCCAGTGCAATCATTGCCCCATTGTCCGTGCAAAATTCGGTGCGCGGAAAATACACCTCGGCGCCCACAGCCATCACCACCGACGCCAGCCGCTCCCGCAGGCGGCGATTCGCGCCCACACCGCCGGCGATGACCAGACGCTTGTGGCCGGTCTGAACCAGCGCGCGCCGGCATTTTTCCGCCAGTGTCTCGACCACGGCTTCCTCGAACCCGCGCGCCACATCGGCGCGGATGGTTCCAAGCAATTCGCGGCCGCGCAAGGCTACTAGGGCAGCGGTTTTGAGGCCACTGAAACTAAAATCCAACCCCGGCCGGTCGAGCATGGGCTTGGGGAAGACGAATTGGCCGCTGCGCCCGTGTTCGGCAAGGGTGGCCAAGGCGGCGCCGCCGGGGTAGGGTAGGCCGAGCAGTTTGGCGGTTTTGTCGAAGGCCTCCCCCGCCGCATCATCCAAAGTCTCTCCCACGATCCGATACGACCCTAAGGCGGCGACATCCACGAGTTGGGTGTGGCCGCCGGAGACCAACAGGGCGAGGAAGGGGAAGTCGGGAGGCTTGGGCTCCAGCAGGGGCGCCAGGAGATGTCCTTCCAGGTGGTGTATCCCCAACGCCGGCTTGCGCCAGGCCACGCCCAAGGCCGTCGCAAAGCCAGCCCCGACCAGCAAGGCCCCGATCAGTCCGGGGCCGGCCGTGTAGGCGACCCCGTCGATGGAGTCCCTATCTGAGTGGGCATCCGCCAGCGCCTCCCTCACCAAGGGCAAAAGCCGCCGAACGTGGTCCCGGGAGGCGAGTTCGGGCACCACGCCGCCGTAGGCCTGGTGCATGGCCACCTGGCTGTGGAGCCGATGTGACAGAAGACCGTCGATCTCGTCATAGACGGCCACCGCGGTCTCATCACACGAACTCTCGATGCCTAAAACGCGCATATTTTTGCCTTTTACAGGGGCGCACTTTAGAATGCGCCCCCCTGTCGCCGAATGCCGGCGGCCGTGCCACCAATTTTTGAGGTCTGAATGCCCAGCGTTCGTGTTCGTGAGAATGAATATTTTGACGCCGCCCTGCGTCGCTTCAAGCGTGCCTGTGAAAAGGCGGGCGTCCTCACCGAGCTGCGGCGCCGTGAATTCTACGAGAAGCCGACCCAAGAACGTAAGCGAAAAAAAGCCGCTGCGGTAAAACGGCACTTGAAGCGCCTCTCGCGGGAGAACATGCGCGGCACGGGACAGCAGCCTGCGAGTCCCCCGCCGGCCGCCCCGCCCCGCCCCTCTTACTAAGGGTTTGGTCGCCGTTTGAGCACTCTCAAAGAGCGAATTACCGACGATATGAAGGCAGCGATGCGCTCCGGCGAGAAGGAGCGGCTTGGTGTCATTCGCATGATCACTTCTGCCATCAAGCAGCGTGAAGTCGACGAACGCATCACGCTCGACGACGCGCAGGTGTTGAGCGTTCTAGAGAAGATGATCAAACAGCGCAAGGAATCGGTGGTGCAGTTCCAAGCCGGCAATCGTCAAGATTTGGTGGACAAGGAAAGTGCGGAAATCACCCTGCTGCAGGGCTACATGCCTTCGCAGTTGAGCGGCGCCGAAATCGACGCTCTGATCAATGAAGCGGTGGCCGCGACCGGCGCCTCGAGCATCAAGGACATGGGCAAGGTCATGGGTCTCATCAAGACCAAAGCCCAGGGCCGCGCCGACTTGGGCGCGGTCGGCGCAAAAATCAAAGCCAAGCTGGGCGGTTGAACCGGGGGGCCATCCCAGGCGCTCCATGCCCGGCCGTATTCCAGATTCGTTTCTCGACGAACTCGTTTCGCGTTCGGATATCGTGGACATCATCAGCGCGCGGGTGCCGCTGAAAAAGGCCGGCCGCGAGTACAAAGCCTGCTGTCCGTTTCATAACGAGAAATCCCCGTCATTTTCGGTCAGCGCGGAGAAGCAGTTTTATCACTGCTTCGGCTGCGGCGCGCACGGCACCGTGATCGGCTTTCTCATGCAATACGAGAAGATGGAATTCCTCGACGCCGTGGCGGATCTCGCGCAGCGCGCCGGGCTCGAATTACCGCGTGAAGCTCAGGCTCCGCGCGATCCCGGCAGCGCCGACCTGCACGACCTGATGCTGCGGGCAGCGCGCTTCTTCGAGCAGAATCTTGCGGACAATGCGCGCGCGCAGACGTACGTGCAGAAGCGCGGCATCGACGCGAAAATCAGCGCTAGATTCAGCTTAGGGTACGCGCCCGACGCGTGGGAGGCGCTGCTGAAGCGCTTCGGCGGCGAAGAAGAAGATCGGCGCCGGTTGCTGCAAGTGGGCCTGATCCTCGAGCGCAGCGGCGAACACAGCAGCGGCTTCTACGACCGCTTCCGCGATCGGTTGATGTTTCCGATCCGCGATTCACGCGGACGTGTCATCGGATTCGGCGGGCGCGTCATCGATCAGGGCGAGCCCAAGTACATGAACTCGCCTGAAACACCGCTGTTTCACAAGGGCCGCGAGCTGTACGGGCTGTATGAGGCGCGCCAGGCGCGCGGCGACTTCAAGCGTCTCCTGATCGTCGAGGGTTACATGGACGTCGTCCGCCTGCACCAGGCGGGGATCACCTATGCGGTGGCCACATTGGGCACGGCAACCACGCAGGAACACTTGAATAAGATCTTCCGCATAACCCACGAAGTGGTGTTTTGCTTCGACGGCGACCGCGCGGGACGCCAGGCGGCGTGGCGGGCGCTGGAAAACGCGCTGCCCCTGGCGCGCGACGGGCGCGAACTCAAATTCATGTTTCTGCCCGAAGGCCATGATCCGGACACACTGGTCGCAGCAGAGGGCCCGGAAGCGTTCGAGAACCGCATGAAGGAGGCGCTGCCGCTCTCGGAATACCTGGTGCAGCAGCTGATTGCCGACGTGGACTTGGATCACATCGATGGACGCGCAAAGTTAAAGGCCCTGGCGGGGCCCCTGTTTGCCCGCATGCCGGAGGGCATATACCGGGAAATGCTGGCGGACCGGCTCGCATCCCGGGTCGGCATGCCGGCGAATAAGCTGAAGGAATTCTTCGCCGCCGGCGAGCCGAAGCGAACCGCCGCAAACGCCTCGGAACTACCGGTTCGACAGCGCGGTCGAATGAGTGTCGGGCGCGGCAATTTGCTGACCCAGGCCATTACGCTGGTACTGCACCACCCTGCGGCGGCGGGCACCGTCGAAGACCCTGAACTGCTGGGCAGGGTCGACAAAACCGGCGTTTCGGTGCTCAAGGAACTCTTGGAGCAAGCCGCAACGGCCTCCTCACCCAGCACGGCGATGCTGCTCGAGCGGTGGCGCGATCGCCCGGAATACCAGCGGTTGACCGAATTGGCCATGCTGGACCCCCTGGTGGCGGATACGGCCTCAGCCGCCAAGGAACTGAAAATGGCGGTCGAGAAACTGCTCGAAGAGTATGGCCCAGGCCGCCGAATGGACGAATTATTGAAGAAAGCTGAGGAATTGGGCTTGAATTACGATGAAAAGGCCGAATTAAGCAGCCTTCTCAAGTCCAAAGGCCGCTTCCGAGCGCCTTCTTAAGCCTTAAGCATTTGTGGCTACGGAATGGCCACAATCGTATACTGCTCGGCTTGCATTTTTAAATGTCCAGATTCTCTACGAGGCGTCCACCTTGATCAAAAAAGCGCCAGCAGGCACAGCGACTCAAATCGCGGACGAGCGTCAGTCGCAATTGAAATTATTGATCGCGCGCGGCAAGGAGCAGGGCTACCTCACCTACGCTGAAGTCAACGATCATCTACCGAGCGAAATCGTCGATCCCGAACAGATCGAAGACATCGTCAACATGATCAACGATATGGGTATTCCGGTGTACGAAAAGGCGCCGGACGCCGAGTCTTTGTTGTTGACGGATGCCACCGCCGCTCCCGATGAGGAAGCGGTGGAAGAGGCCACCGCGGCGCTCGCCAATCTCGATGCGGAGTTCGGGCGCACCACCGATCCGGTTCGCATGTACATGCGCGAAATGGGTACGGTCGAATTGTTGACGCGCGAAGGCGAAATTCGCATCGCCAAGCGCATTGAAGAAGGCCTGGAAGCCGTCAAGATCGCGCTTGGCAGCTACCCGGGCACCTACGACTTGCTGCTGCGGCATTACGAAACGGTCAAGGCCGGTCAGATGCGCCTGGTCGATGTGATCGTCGGCTTCGTCGATCCGAACGCGCCGGATGAAATTGCGCAGCCGCAGAATCCGAAAATGATGGCGCTGGAGCGCGAAGAAGCGGCCAACGACGATGATGAAGCCGATGGCGATGAAGACGAAGAAGCCATCGATACGGGCCCGGATCCGGAGGAAGCCGCGAAGCGCTTCAGCTCGATCGCGAAGGTGCATCATCAGTTCTTGAACGCGCTCGACAAGCTCGGATCGAAGGATCCGAAGACCTTGAAGATTCGCAAGAAGCTCTGCGCCGAACTGATGGAGCTCAAGCTCTCGCCGAAGATGTTCGATCAGCTGATCGACAATCTGCGCCAGCATGTGACCGAAGTGCGGCTGCTCGAAAAGGAGATCATGTTCCTTTGCATCAAGCAGGCCGGCATGCCGCGCAAGGATTTCATTTCGACCTTCCCGAAGAACGAAACCAGCACGCGCTGGCTCGACAAGCACATCAAGGCGAAGAAGCGCTATTCGGGGCCGCTGGCAAAATTCAAGGACGAGATCGAGCGGCGCCAGAACAAACTGAAGGATCTGGAGGGTCTGTTTCACCTCCTGATCAATGAAATCAAGGAAATCAATCGCGAGGTTTCCATCGGCGAGGCGAAGGCGCGGCGCGCGAAGAAGGAAATGGTCGAGGCCAACCTGCGCCTGGTGATCTCGATCGCCAAGAAATACACCAATCGCGGCCTGCAGTTCCTGGATTTGATTCAGGAGGGCAACATCGGCTTGATGAAGGCCGTCGACAAGTTCGAGTATCGGCGCGGCTACAAATTTTCGACTTATGCGACGTGGTGGATCCGCCAGGCGATCACCCGCTCCATTGCCGATCAGGCGCGCACCATCCGCATCCCGGTGCACATGATCGAGACCATCAACAAGTTGAACCGCATCTCGCGGCAAATGCTCCAGGAAATGGGCCGTGAACCCACACCGGAGGAATTGGCGGTGCGCATGGAAATGCCGGAGGACAAGGTTCGCAAGGTCTTGAAGATCGCCAAAGAGCCGATCTCCATGGAAACCCCGATCGGCGATGACGAGGATTCGCACCTGGGAGATTTCATCGAGGATACCTCGGTGTCGTCCCCCATCGATTCGGCGACCACGGAGTCCCTGCGTGAGACCACGCATTCGGTGCTGGCGCAGCTGACGCCGCGGGAAG
>Ga0210407_10004440_pt1 | contig 11060 bp, 9 predicted proteins | sample IncBWC27MmetaG_FD_150860 | JGI IMG/M metagenome (GOLD analysis project Ga0210407, IMG submission 150860) | Forest soil microbial communities from Barre Woods Harvard Forest LTER site, Petersham, Massachusetts, United States - Inc-BW-C-27-M | ecosystem: Environmental > Terrestrial > Soil >... | reverse complement strand
GCTACAGCCTGCAAGGAAGAAAAGCCGAAAGCAGAGAAGCCTATTTGCACCTGTTCCATCTTTGGAAAGACGCGGACAAGGATTTACCAATTCTTCTCACAGCGCGAGCGGAATTTCGTGCTCTTGGATCGTAGGCCTCACGATTCTTGGAAAATGCTGCTCATGGCTAAAAGCCGACGCTTAGGCGAACATCGGCGCTGGTCACAGAATGGTCACAATAAATAGGACATCTTGACGAGTTAAGTTGTTGATTGAACACATGGTTAGGCCGGCTGATTGTAGCCCTGAAAAGGCTGGCGTCGGCGGTTCAACTCCGTCCCTGGCCACCATCATTCCAAAGAACTTAGCTGAAATCTGGCGACCAGAAGCTGGAAGAATCACCCACGGTCGATCACCCACGGCTACTGGATGAACCGTTGAGCAGGTTCCTCGTTTAGACCCATGGCTTCGATCATCTTTGCCTGAGCCTCCATGCGCTTGTCCATTCGCGAGTGCGCGTAGACCTTGAGCAGGATTGAAGGGTCCGCCCAACGCAGCATGTCTTGGATCGTCTTGGAGTCGGTTCCGATCTCCACCAGGAACGAGGTTAATGCGTGCCTGAGATTGTGAAAGCCGAACCGGTGACCAGCTGGAATCTCGATCACCTGTTTGGCCGCCGGCCGAAGATGGTCTTCGACCAGCATGTTTGGCACGCGCGGTTGCTTGCCCTTGAGCCGGCCGGAAGCGAAGACAAAATCCTCGTCTCCGGCGTAAGCCGTCGTCTCCCGCCAGTTTCTCAGCAAGCCCATGACAAGCGAATGCAAAACCACAGGCTTCTTTGAGGCAGCGGACTTCGGTTCGCCAAACTTGCTCCTGACGAAGTTGGAGACGACGTGGATCCGGAACCTGCTCCAGTCGACGTGCTTCCATTTCAATGCGAGCACTTCGCCGATCCTTAGTCCCGTGACCGCAATCAGCAAGGTCATCAGCCGCCCGAAGGGTTCCATGCGGCAGATGATGCTCCAGGCTTCCTGTGGAGTCACGAGAACGGCTTCGTAGCCGGTTCCCACGGCAATGTGAACATGCTTGACTGGATTCGCTTCCACCGTGCGCGGAATCAGATCGTTCGCCTGTCACGGGTTTCGAAAATGTAATTTCGCAATGACACCGAGGTCCGGTTCGAGCGGGAACCTGCGCTTGAGCATCTGCGCCAGAAATCCCGCAGCGACCTTGTCGGCGAAACTATAGCCCCCTCCTCCCGAGGCTTTGGTTGTCGTGCTTTGCTTCGACATTGCTTTCGCCAGCATACCTTGCCGACAAGTTCTCCTCAATTCTTTCGTCCGCAGTCTGGGCGGAAACCCATCTGAACTGAGCGCCGAACGCGGCGGCAGCTCCGGGTCACCGAGGTTGCCGCCATAGGACAGCGCTTTCTAGCTGCGACGTTTTCTCATTTTCCGAACCGGCCGGAAAACCAACGACTCCGGCTCCCCACACATGCGCAACCACCCTCTGAACACGACGCGCCGTTGACGCTTTCCGGCGCCAATCACTCTGTATTCTTTTCCACGTTGATACACCCGTTGTCTCTTTGCCATTTGCTTTTGCTCCTTTCCGATTTGTGCGGAAAATAGAAAAGGCCTGACAGTGTCAGGCCGTTAAATTCCGAGTTTGGGCACACATATGCCCAATCAAATTATACGAAATGTTCGTTTAAAAAAGTGTTCAGAATGTCGCGAAATTGTGACAATTTGAGCGAGAAATCGCATTTCAACACGATCCGCGCACCTCAGTTCGTCTTGGCGCGATCGGCTCTCCTCCTCGCTTCTCTTGATCACCTTCTCAACACGCCGGTTCACCGACAATCCCCAAAGGGCCTGATCCGTTTCGCGCAGCGTCCTCTTCCATTCGTCCTGGCGTGCTTTAACCTTCGGCAAATATTCATCCACGTACGTTTCTGCAGTCCAATCCTCCGTGTTGTATTTGCTTTTTTCCTTTCCCTCTTTTTTCTTCTTCCTTCTCTTCTTTTTTTCGTGCCCGCCCGGAAGCAAGTCGAGGCTCTCCAGCACTCGTTCATCGATGATCGTGAAGGTGTCGGGATAGCAAACCGTCAAAATCGCCGTGGCGGTTGCAAGCACGATGCCAGGAACCTCCTCCAAAGCCTTCAGCGCGGCAAGCGCCTTTTCGGGCTTCGCTGCTTCTACAATTGCCGTGTTGATTTTTTTCAGGTTCTCGTCGGACACAGTCTTAGAGTTCGAACCTCTTATTCGTCCGAGTTTCCATTTAACGATCAACAGCACATCACGCTTCCCGAGCCCCTCGCCCTTTGCAAGTCTCTTCCTCAAATCGGGAAACACTCGGATTTCCGGGTCGTAGCAATCCAGCCATTGCTCTATGTCTCTTTTGGAATCTCCCATCGCTTCCTCGCCACAAAAAACTATCAGACTACATTGCGTCCGAGCCACTCTCGTTTAGAATTCGCCCATGGCAACTCGCAACCGAGCCGTCACCGAAGATCACCTCGTCTGGTATGCCGGCTACGGCTCCAATCTTCTTCGGGAACGCTTTGATTGCTACATCAAGGGAGGACAGCCGAAGGGATCGACACGCACTTATCCGGGTTTCCGCGACAAAACGGACCCCCGCGCCGATCGTCCAGTCACTCTCCGCCATGAATTCTTCTTTGCCGATCGCCCGGACGCATGGAACGGCGCGGTTGGCTTCATCCGCCCAGTTGCATCCAACGCGATAACGTTTGCCCGCATGTTATTTCCTATGGCCAGTTCAACGACGTGGTCAGGCAGGAAAATCGAAAGGCTGTTCCGGGCAATATGATCGTGCCGCCCTACGAGTACTTGTCCCAAAGCGACCAATGGGAAATCGCCGGAGTCCGCCTTTACGGCCGTCTCATCAAGGCCGGAATGCAGGATGAGCATTCTATCCTTACCTTCACCGCCACCCGCGACGATTTCGTGGTCGGTCCTCCTAGCGAAGCCTATATAAAGATGATCGTTTCCGGCCTTGAAGAAGCCTAGTCGAAAATTGGAAGGATGTCCCCCCGGCTCTCTTGCAGCAGATGGACTGGCGCGATTCTCTTTACGGATACATCGGGATGCAGGATCACACGCTGGACCCGATTATTCGTCCTGGATCCTTTGTGCAAATTGAACAGCTGAATTTTGCGGATCGTTCTTCTAATCCTTGACCGTGCGCAGACACTGGAAGAAGTGGTAGTTCCAGGGTGTCAGTTCCACGTAGAGGCCCGGCGACCGCATTCCATCTCCGTCACGTTCGTAAGTCACTCCCGATAACAAGTCAGTCAAATGCCATTTCGTGCCATCGGCATCAGCCCACCTCACTTGGCCCTGGGCTTGCACTGGACAGTCGCTGAGATTGACCGCGATCAGATATCGCTCGTCATCGTTCATCCAACTCCAGGCGCCGCATGGCAGACCGTCCAAGCGGACGGGCAGTATCAAGTCAACGCCAAGACCGGCGCTATCACGGAGCACCCCGCGGGTAAGAAGCTGGACGCGCTCCGCCGCGATTACATCAAGGTCCTTCTGATGCTTGGGCTACGCACGGCGGTGGCGACTCCCGATACGAAAAACGAATCCGCTTTAGAGGACTTCCTGAATGCCTGATGGGAACGAATCTGACCGCACGACGATTTCCGAATCCGAGAACGATTGACGAACCAAAGGTGCGTACCCCACCCGTCAGACACCGTTGATCGTCTGGAAACACAATGTCCCACAACTCGGGGCGATCACTGCTTGGTGATGTCGATCATGTTGTCGTCCGCATTTCGGTCAATGAGCTTGTTGTAGGGGTCGATTCCGGCAAGCGTGGGCTGCTCGTCGACGATGATCTCAAAGGTCCGGTGCTCTTCCGTGAATTTTTCCTTCTTCAGGTAGAGGGGCTTCTCTTCGTCTTTCTTGCCGCTGAATACGCCGATCTCAATGTAGTCGGCGAGGGGCATGGGCGTCTCTGCGCCATTGCCGTCGGCTTGAGCTTTGTGCGATTGCACTTCCAGCGTGACTTTGTACTTGCCATTCGGAGTCTTCTGCGAAGTGGCGGACACCGCTCGGTTGTCGTAGAGAACGATGCGGTTGAAGCCGTCGTCGACCAGGTACTGGAGCTCGGGCGGGGTCTGTGCGCGGATGGCGTCCACCAGCATGCGTGTGTCAGGGTAGGGGTGGTCGAGAGCATTGGACACGCCGAGCTTGTCCTGGGCGCCGACCTGATTGTCGGCGTTGGCGAAACGATACTGCGTGAGAAAGTTGTGGAGCGCCAGATTGAGCTTGTCTTCGCCGATGTAGTCAGCAAGGGTGTAGAGAATCTGCCCGCCCTTCTGGTACCAGACGTACTGCTCACGTTGAACCAGAGCGAGTGGGGGTTCGTGGCGAATCTCGCCGGCGCGGCCTCGCAGATAGGTATCCAGTTCGTGGCGGAGATAGCGATGCATGAGGTCTCGGCCGTATTTGTGCGCCATGACCTGCAAAGCGGAATATTCGGCGAGACTCTCCGACATCATGTTGGAACCTTCTACGTCGGCGCCGACCAACTGATGGGCCCACCATTGGTGGCCGAGTTCGTGAGCCGTAACGAAGTAGGTGAAGTCAATGTCGGTGGTTTTCTTGACGCGTTCGATGAACCCGATGCCTTCCGAGTATGGAATCGTGTTGGGAAACGATTGCGCGAAAGTGCGGTATCGCGGAAATTCGAAGATGCGGTACTGGGAGAACTGGTAAGGGCTGTAAATCCGTTGATAGTAATCGAGGCCGGCGCGCGAACTAGCGAGCATGTCGTCAACGTCGTAGGGATGCGCGGAGTCGTAGTAAACCTCTAGTGAGACATCACCGCCTGGACCATGGTAAACCTCCTGGCGGGTCTGATAGTGGGCCGAGAGGTAAGCAAAGAAATCGAGGATATGGGTCGAGCCCATGCTGTATTCAAAGAAGTTGCGACCGTTGGCCTGCCATTTGCGCTGCAGGTATCCTGGGGCGACGGCGACCTGATCCGCTGAAGTGCTCACCACAGTGTGATAGGTGACCCAGTCGGACGCGCCCCGGAAGAAGACGTTGTTTACCGAGTGGACAGTGTCGCCGCGGTGAGCCATCTCTTCGAGCGCGGGGAGATGCTCTTCGCGGCGGCGGCGGGGGTCGTCCACCTCAATGTTGGTGTTGTAGCCGACATAAGGGACGTAATCGGAGTCGAAGAAAGTGCCGTTGTAGGCGAATTCTGGGGGCTCGTTGCCGTCACGGAAGCCGCGGGTCTGGTGGCCAACATTGCAGGTAAGAGTGACGGTTTCTCCCGGCTGCAACGGCTGTTCTAGAGCATAGATGGTGTACAGGTTGCGCGGCGCGCTGCTAACGACATGGAACGGCCGGTCGAACTGGAGATGGTTGACCGACTGTTTCTGATCCGTGATGTGAATCTGGGGGATCGGTTGGCCGGTCTTGTTCTCAAGCGTCATGCGCACGCTGCCGTCAAAGGAGCGGCGCTCGGGATAAATGTCGATGGTGGCATCGACTGCGGTGACCTTGGGCTGAAGAAGATTCTCGTACTGTTTGAACTTGCGCTCGTAGTCGGCCTGAATGCCTCGGCGAGCTTTGGAGTCGAGGTACTCGTTGAGAACGTGAGCATTGTAGAAGTACCAGGAGCCAGCTCCCACGGCGATGAGGGCGAAGAGTAGGGCCGCTGGGGCTAGCCGCGGAGCACGCTGAAGGGCAAGGCGGACGCGGGCGCGCAGAGAATCTTCCGCTCCTCGCCGGGCCAGGGCAATGGAGACGACACCCAGCGCGCCGCAGACCCCGAACCAGTAGGCATTCGACCAGAACAGCGCGGGGACGAAGTGTCCATAGCCGTTCATGTCCGAGTAGATGTAGGCGGGAACCTGGCCCACCAGGTAGAGAGTGTTCTCCCAGCCAAAGTTGTAAAGGATGGGCAACAGGACGAACAGGCCGATCACGATGGCGTGGCCCACAAATTTATTCGAAACCACAGTCTGGATAAAGAGCGCGAGAAGGACGAAGGTAAGGACCTGCGGGAAGGTTACGAGGTAGAGTTCCTTGAAGTATTGGAGAAACTCGTAGTGGTAGTAACCCGCCAAAGTCTGCATGAAAATGCCGATCAGCATGGCGAAGGCGAGGAGGATGAGTTCGACTACGAGGATGGCGGTCAAGCGGGAGAGCCAGTCGGTGGACTCGCGCATGGGGAGCGCATCGTGGATGCCGTCAAAGTGGGTGTCGCGCTCGCGCCAAAGCAGCTCCGCAGCGTAGAGGGCGGCGACGATGAAGAGGAAGAGCAGAGCGCTGCCCTCGACCGCCTGAACCATAAGATATGTAACCGGCCAGACATTCTGTTCAGCGACGCGGCCAGCAAAATAGCCGTTGTTAACCCCGAAGGCAACGAGCAGGACGACGATCGCCCAGAATGGTATGTCGCGAAAAATATTCCGCATGCGGAGGCGGGATAGCGAGAGGTACTGGGCGAAGGTGGTAGCAAACGTGAAAGCCTGGTGAACCTGCGGAAGGCCCCCCGCGACAAGAGAGCGGACGGGCCCAGCCTCCGCGAGATCCTGCTCTTTGGCTTTAGCGGCGCGACGCCCCTGCGAGCGTGCGGTGAGGGCTTCCACCGACATGGGAAAAAGCACCCAGACCGAAACCAGCGAGAGAACACCGACGCCGCACCAGAGGAGCCGATTGTAGAGAAACACGCCATTGACAAGTGCGGGAGACCAAGTCACGAACAGTGTGTTTTTCTCGATGACGGTCCAATAACGGGTGACGTCGTTGAACAAGATCAGGCCGATGGGATCGAAAATCCCGGACCAGAATCGTTCGAGCGAGCGAGTGGCCGAGAATACGGTCAGGCCGATGACATAGAACATGAACAGGGCGACACCTTGGAGGTAGACGATAAAAATCTTGCGCGTCAGAGCAGAAACCGCGAAGAAAGCGGAGCCGACGAAGAAAATTTGTACGACAAGGATGGAGAGAAACGGCTGAAGATACGACCAGAGATGATTCGGACCGATGCGGGTATGGTCTGCCCACGGCGCGAGCGTGCCAAAGTAGGTACCGAAGAGTACGCCTGAGAAAGCGAATACTGTGGTGACAAAGGAGCCAGCCCATCGCCCGCCAAGGTAAGCGAACTTGGAAATGGGCTGGGTAAAGAGGATCTGGTAGGTGTCGCGCTGGAAGTCGCGAAGAATCGACGTGCCAAAGATGGCCGCAATCACGATGATCCCGAAGAGCGCGGCACCGATGTCGTTGTAGGCGTTCGCATATGCAGAATTCAGGAGGACTTTGCCATTGCTGTTGCCGATTGGGCCGAAGCTTTCCGAAGCCACGTCGAGAAAAGAAAACATGAGCCAAAGCAAGAAGTACATGTAGGTCGAGATGCTCTTGAAGCGAAACCTCAGCTCGAACGTAAAGAATTCCAAAAAGAGTGCCATGTCAGGCTCCTCCAAGATCAGCGCCTAGTTAGGGTGTTCGGATTGCTGCGACAGGTTGAGGAAGTAGACATCCTCCAGACCGGAATCGACGGAGCGGAAGCCATCGCCCGGCGAAACATCCGAGTGAACTCGAATTTCGTGGCGTCCGCCAACCAGGTGGGTGGAGATGACTTTGAGCTGAGCCTCGATGGTGCGCACTTCGTCGTCGGTAGCGACCACCTTCGACCAGATTTTGCCGTTTAGCGCAGCCAACGTATCGTTGGGAGCGCCTTCCAGCAGCAATTCGCCGGAAGCGATGATGGCCATGCGGGGGCAGAGCTGGCGTACGTCATCCACGATATGAGTGGAGAGGATGACGGTTCGGTCGCTGCCCAGCGACGAAAGCAGATTCAGAAAGCGATTGCGCTCGGCAGGATCGAGGCCCGCTGTGGGCTCGTCGACAATGATGAGACGGGGATTGCCGAGCAGCGCTTGAGCAATGCCAAAACGCTGCTTCATGCCACCAGAAAACGTTGACAGTGCCTTCTTTCGAACGTCCCACAGATTAGTCTGCTGCAGGATCGCCTCGACCATCTCCTTGCGCTCGCCTGCTGAGGTCATGCCCTTCATGACCGCGAGGTGCCGAAGCATGTCGAGAGCGGAAATCTTTGGGTAGACGCCGAACTCCTGTGGGAGATAGCCGAGAATGCGGCGGACTTCGTCCTTCTGGCGGAGCACATCAATGCCATTGAGGTTGATCGTGCCCGAGTCGGGATCCTGAAGTGTCGCGATCGTGCGCATCAGCGAACTCTTGCCGGCACCGTTCGGGCCCACCAGACCAAACATGCTGTTGCCAATCGAAAACGATAGGTTCTTCAGTGCCTTTACACCATTCGGGTAGGTCTTCGAGAGATTATTGATCGTCAGTGCCACCGCTACCTCCACGTTCGAGAATGAGTCTCAGACCGCACAAATCTACTAACAAACGCGCGATGGGGAGATATTCTACTACCAACGGAGGGGAGAAACCTTCGTGCCGGCGCCGAGTGACGGACGATCCTGACGTTATTCCAGACCGGTTTCGGCCTGTAGGAAGCTTCACCCGATTAGTGCCGAATAAACGCCCTCGCCCTCACTTTGATCCCGATAGGCCGCACATCCTGCAAGCAAGGTCGCGACGCGACTCGACGATCGGGCCTGCGCCGCCTACCCGGAGATCCGCAATCTTCGCTGCTGCATCGCTCTGACCCTAGACCACCTGCGACCCGTAGACTAGCTCGGCTACTTTTTACCTCAGTTCGTTCTTTCAGGAATTGCAAAATAGTCGTTGGCGAAGCGCCGAACATGCTCGGCCGCAGCATGCTCGTTCAAGGGAACTACCGCGGCCGCGGCGGGTCCGACAATCGCAGTCAGGTCCGTGAGGCTTTGCTGGAATTCGGAGAGTGGCGCTTGCGAAATGACGCCGGCAGCCTCGGCTTCGAGAGACTGCGCAGCGGATAACAAGAAAGGTAGCTTGGCTGCGCGCGCCGCGAGGCTGGCTGCTTCCGGTACCCGCGGCAGCATAACTGGCGTGTCGGTCCTGGGCTGGTCGAGGGAAATAATCTCCTCAAACGTACGCGCGGCTCTGTCCCGCTCGGTTAGATAGTCTGACAAGTCGAAAAGCTTCTTCAGCGTGGCGGGGACTGAGGCGTGTTCGTACTGTGTGTGGTCTACTAGGCTCTTCGCGATGTACGGAGAGACCATGATCGCCGGAACGCGGACGCCGAGCAGATCGAAATTGAAGGGCGGGTCGACGTCGCGATTCACTTTGCCGTCCGGCGACGGAACCCGCGGCTGAGGCGGAAATGCGTGGTCGTAGATGCCGCCGTGTTCGTCCCAAAGGATCACGAGCAGCGTTTGCTCCCACAGCGGAGAGTTTCGCACCGCTTCGTACACATCCGCAATTAGGACATCTCCCATGCTCACGTCGTGATTCGGGTGCTGATCGTTTGCCTTCTTGAAAGCGAAGTCGAAATAGCGGGGCTCAATGAAGCTGTAGTCGGGAAGGCTTCCATCTCTCGCGTCTTCAGCGAACTCATCAAAAAGCCGGAACCTGTCCTTGAACACGTCCCCGCGAAGCCGCTGGAGGGCGAGGGCTTGCGGAATGTCGTGGAAAAAGATTTTCCAGGAGCGCTCCGCGTCTTCTAGGCGGTGATAGATGGTATCAACGTCATAGGCGTATAGCTTGTTATCGATGTTCCCGTCGGAAGTAGCGGCATGCACGAACATGCGGTTGGGCCAAGTCTGGCCCGGCACCGAGGAATACCAAGAATCACAGACAGCAAATTCGCGCGCTAGAGTCGTGAGTGCCGGGAGCTTGTCGGGACCGAAGCAGCGCATGATCTTGTGCGCGTCCGGGAGCGAGTTGTTGTTTCTATACGAGTAGTTCGCTACAAAGGACATATTGGGTCCGATGCCAGGCAAGCCTGGCGGTTTCGTCCCGCATTTGTACACAGAATAGACCTGATCCAACACGTCGGGGGTCCAGTGGCTGGGATCTTGGACGAGATCTAAGTAACCCGCGTCATCCGAGGCTTGAACTCGCACCACAGGGTTCGAAGCGTCCTCTGGGTTCCACTGAGTCCCGTCGATGCCATTCAGCGTGGGAATCTGGGATTTCATGAAGCCAAGCATGTGGTCAAATGAGCGGTTCTCCAGCATCAGGACAACGATGTGCTTAACGATATCTGCGGGATTCGACATGTGAACTCCTGACCGAAGGACAAGTCTTGCTTAAGACCTAGGCAATATACTGCTTGACCGCACCCAACTGCACCCAGACTTGAACTTGAATAGGGGTGGCGTGGCACGGCCGACGCCACTCACGGGGGATCCGTTATTAGGACGCGATCCACCGCTCGCGGTGATTCGAGCGTCTTCCGCGGGCGTTCAAAGTTTACGCCTGTGTATGCCAGCGCGCTGACGCGGGCTTCTGAGCTGCGCGCAGCGTTCGCGATTTCTCGGGCCAGCGCAGATGAAGTGCGCGAGATTTCTTGGCGCTCATTATTCTTGCGGGTGTACAGTCTTACAGTGCTCGTTCAAACTTGGACCTGAATAGACTTCTGAGACTCTTCACGGTTAGTCGATGGCCTGAACACTTGCCCTCAAGACGACGCCAAGAGACGCGCGTGCAGTTCGACCCCAGGTGGCCGCAAGAGCAGCTGCAATGAGCACCCAATTGCTTCGAAGTAGTGTTCTAGGATCGATTGGCCTCGCATGTGCGGTAGTCATGTGGCTGGAGATGCTAGTTCCGAAATTCATGGCGGCTCATTTCTCTGTCCTGGAAAGAATCGGTCCTTACTACTGGTTCCTTCCATTGGCCATGATCCTGCTACCCACCGTTGCCGCCATACGGGGGTCCAGGTGGTGGCTAGCCGTGACCGCATTGTCGATAGCCACTTTTGTTGTTTTTCTCCGCATTGTGTTGCATTGATGAAGCAGCTTGGGAGGCACATGCGCAACATATACTTGATGTGGGGGTCGTTTCTTCTGTTATGGATTCTCCCCGTTCTGGCAGCCACCGCATCGGCCCAGGATACTTCTACGCCGGAGGAACGAGCGCAGTGGGTCGAGGCCACGCACAAGCTGGAGAGTGCGCCGCTGG
>Ga0210407_10004439_pt1 | contig 11061 bp, 13 predicted proteins | sample IncBWC27MmetaG_FD_150860 | JGI IMG/M metagenome (GOLD analysis project Ga0210407, IMG submission 150860) | Forest soil microbial communities from Barre Woods Harvard Forest LTER site, Petersham, Massachusetts, United States - Inc-BW-C-27-M | ecosystem: Environmental > Terrestrial > Soil >... | reverse complement strand
GAAAGGAAATTTTGTACCGGCGCGTCGGCCGGAACGAAATATCGACCATTAAGGTTTGCCAGGAACTCGTGGCGGCGGAAAAGGAATACTACGCCACACAGCACAACGAGTACGCCAAGCAAATCTTTAGTGATGAAGGGCAGCACAATGGCCTTTATTGGAAAGCCGCCGATGGCGAGCCTCAGAGCCCCATCGGGCCGCTGGTAGCGTCGGCGGTTGCCGAGGGCTATGCCAAAGGGAAGAACGGTCCTTCGACTCCTTACCGCGGCTACTACTACTATATTCTGACACGCCAGGGAAAAGACGCTCCCGGCGGCGCCAAGAGTTACATCGTAAACGGCAAAATGACCGCGGGTTTCGCTTTCGTGGCCGTTCCCGCGGAATACCGGTCATCCGGCGTGGTGACCTTCATCGTGGGCCCGGACGGAGTCGTGTATCAAAAGGATCTCGGAAAGAAAACCGCGATTCTCGGAAAGGCAATGAAGGAATACAACCCCGATTCCAGTTGGCAAAAAGCCGAAGAGCAGCAACAAGAAACTGCCAGCGCGCAGAAATCCAAGTAATCGGCATGCTGTCGCTGGACTCGCTGCGCTGCTCTGGACAAGATGGCCGCCGCCGGAATCGCAGTAAATGAGGTCTACCACATCGGCCCGAATGGCAAGGCCAGCGGTCTGCATCCGGAGCGTCTCAGCTTTCGCTCGTTCGCTTCGTTCCAGGATCCGGACGGCAACCATTGGGTGCTGCAGGAAATCACAACCAGACTCCCCGGACGCACCGACGCTGCCACGACCTCGTTTGGCTCCGCCGGCGACTTGGCGAACGCACTTCAGCGCGCGGCGGTTGCTCACGGAGAACACGAGAAGCGCACCGGTGGTCGCGATGAAAACTGGCCGGCCTGGTACGCTGATTACATGGTGCCGAGCTGGGGCGCAGTTGCCGACGTAGGCGGCATTGCTGCAATCCCATCGCATGAGTTCAGAGACTGCTTAATGGAGGAAATATGAGCACCGCAATTCCCTCTCCCCTCCGGCACGAACGGCAACTTGCCGGACAAACAGTCGTCGTGATTGGTGGCAGTGCCGGCATCGGGCTCGAAACCGCCCGTCTAGCGCATGCGGAGGGGGCGAGGCTTGTGCTCACCGCGCGGAATCCCGAGCGGCTTCAGCACGTAGCGAGTGAGCTCACCACGGCGAGCACCGTAGCCTTCGATGCGACCGACTTCGAGCGCCTCGCGCAGTTCTTCGACGAGCTGCCCGCCCCGATCGATCACCTGCTGCTCACCGGCCCCGGTCCCTACTACGCGTCGCTCGCCGATTTCGATTTTGAAAAAGCGCGTCGCGTCATTGAGGCCCACTTGTTTCTCCCGCTGCAAGTCGCTCGTCACACCGCGAACAAGGTTCGCCCGGGAGGAACACTGCTCTTCATGGGCGGCACAGGTGGCCGTCGCACGGCGAAAGGATTCGCGCTGATCTCGGCTCTCACGGCCGCGATGCCCGCCATGACAAAAAATCTGGCGCTCGAACTCGCGCCTGTTCGCGTCAATCTAATCGCCGCCGGGTTTGTCGATACACCATTGTCGGCGTCGCTTCTCGGCGATCAGTTGGACGCGAGACGCGATCAGCTCCGCGCGGCGCTGCCGATCGGCCGGGTGGTCGGTCCGGCCGATGTGGCCGCCCTGGCCGTACACATCATGACGAACACAGCGGTCACCGGAGCAACGTACGATATCGACGGCGGCCAGCAGCTCGTCGAGGGGTGAGCGTGTGTGAATGGATCAAGCTGCGGCTTCGAGTCTCGCCATTTCGTTCCGGGCTTCGATGGCTTTGACGGAGTTTTCAAACGCCTTTTCCAAAACGTTCCTGCCTATGGTCCTCAACACAAAACCCAGCATCCGTCCTTTGAGGTTCTTGCCCTCGCGTACCACGATGACATCAATGTCGGTCGTACCACTGGGCTGACGCGTGAAGATATAGGTGTGGCCGGACGCGCCGCCCCATACGTTCGAGTCGGTCGTCGTCAGGACCACGTGGTTGGGATCGGACCAGTCATAGTGCAGCCGTTCCCAGATGCCGCCCGAGCCTTCCGTGACGTCGGCCTCCGTTCGGCCGAGGTGATGTACCTCGAGATACTCATCGGCGCTGTTGCCAAAGAGCTTCGAGCGGCCCGGCCCGAAGTCGGTAAGTCCCGCGATGTACTGTTCCGGCGTCAAGGTCGTTGTCTGGTGGAAGTGAATTCCTGTGTTCGTCATTGTCGTTCTCCTTTTGTTGAACACTGACGCAAAACAAGAATGCAGGTGGCTAGCCACTCGGAAACCACTGAAAAGAAACGGCGTTAAGACTGGCGCCGCGCCGCGCGCTCAGCAAAATGCCGAACCATCAGCAGAAGGTGGAGGCGAGTGATGTTATTTGGAGTTTGGACGCTTTTGCCCGTACTTATCGATGCGCAGACGCCGGATCTTTGATTCCAGCGTCTGGCGTGGTATCCCGAGTTTCGCCGCCGCCCCCGAAGGACCGGAGATCCGCCCATGACTTTCGGCCAGCGCGGCTTCGATCATTTCCACTTCACGATCCGCCAGTGCCGAGAGGCCTTGGTGCGCTCCTGGGAACTTTCCCGGTTCACGCTTCAGCCAGCTCTCGTCAACGACGAAGGTGTCCGTCTCACAAAGGATGACCGCGCGTTCCACGACATTCTGCAACTCGCGGATATTTCCGGGCCAAGAGTACGTTCTTAGGATCTCTAGCGTGTCCTTGCTGATCTGGCGGATGTTTTTGCTGGTCCCTTTGGCGAAACGGGCGACGAAATACTCCACGAGTAATGGAATATCTTCTGCCCGCTCGCGCAGCGACGGCACGGCGATCGGAAAGACATTCAACCGGTAGAAAAGATCCTGGCGAAAGGTTCCGGCGGCGACAGCGGCCGACAAGTCACGATTTGTCGCCGCTATCAGGCGGACATCGACTAGAATCGGTTGATTACTTCCCACTCGCTCGAATTCCCTCTCTTGCAGAACCCGCAGCAGCGCGATCTGCGTCTCCATCGGGAGATCACCGATTTCATCCAGAAAAAGCGTGCCACCATCAGCGGCTTCAAACCTTCCCAGGCGCCGTTGCAGTGCGCCGGTGAATGCTCCCTTTTCATGACCGAAAAGTTCGGATGCGATCAACGATTGCGGAATGGCCGCACAATTGACGCGCACGAAGGCTCTGTTTGCGCGTTTCGACCTCCGATGCAGTGCGCGGGCAATCAGCTCTTTACCGGTTCCAGTTTCGCCCAAAATCAGGACTGTGGAATCCGACGGGGCCACTTTCTCTACCTGCTTCAAAACTTGCCGCATGGGTTTCGACGAACCCACAATTTCTTCGAACATCGAAGAGCGATCGATTTCCTCTCGCAATACGAGATTCTCGTTCCGGAGCCGCTCTTCCGTCTTCTTACGATCGTCGATGTCGGTGGCTGTGGCATACCAGCGGAGGAGCTGACCGTGTTCGTCTCGCAGCGGGTTGTATTGAATGAGCTGCCACCGATACTGTCCGTCCTTGAACAAGGAACGCAATTCCAACTCGAAGGGCTCTCCCTTCACGAGTCCGTCCCGACGATCATCGCGCACGCGATCGACGTCCTCAGGGTGGAAGGCTCGAGCGAAAAACCCTTGCTCGTTGACTTCGCCGGGCGCGAGTCCTGTGTGATCTAAAGCTACCCGATTCGCGTACAGCGTTGTCCCATCAGGCGCCAGGACCACGATGGCTTGGCGAATCGCATCGGTGATCGTACGAAGGTCCATCTCGTTTTCCCGGACCTTCTGCTCGGAGCACTTAAGATCATGAATGTCGGTACTGATCCCACACCAACGGACCAGCTGTCCCTGGTCATTATGGAGGGATGACGCCGCGGTCTGGAACCAGCGATATTCGCCGTCGAACCGGCGAAGGCGCACTTCGGTCGTGCCGGCATTTTGTGACGGCCTGAGCTCTTGCCACCAGACTTCGAGCCGCTGGACGTCGTCTCGGTGGACGATCGATTTCCACTGCAACCCGTGCAGCTGATCCGCAGTAAACCCAGTGAAATCCTGAAATCGCTGGTTTAAGAAATCCAGAGAGCCATCCGGCAGAGCGGACCAGGCAAGCACCGGAACACGATCGACGAAAGAGCGCAGTTCCACGGAAGCGGCACTTTGGCTCTCACTCGCAGTCATAGAGGATCCGACGATTCGGCAAGCCTTAAGCGAACAACGTTACGGGTTGCAACGCGATTCTGTCAATCGCTATGCGAAGGCTCAGACAGCGCTGACTCTGCGCGCTCGCAGAGAATCCACTGGCGCACATAAGGAGGGCACTGGACCAACTCAATGCCCTCGTCTTCGCAGCAAATCAGGAAGCGAACCCCCTCAATGTCGATCAAGGTGACCTCGCGCAGGTCTAGAATCTTGCGCTCGCAACGATCCGTCAGCGCCGACCGGATGCAGGCGATGCAATCCGCCTGAATCCGGCCGCTGAGGACCAGCTTGGTCACATTCCTATCGGAGTCTCTTTGAATCCTCAACATTTCATGCTCGTGCGGCGCGAACGATGCCATACCTGGCGGCTGGCTCCATGCGAGACAAATTGGGCATCATCGCCTGGCGTGCGGCTTCGTAATTCTGCCATTGTCCAGCGTCTGGTAACGCCGGGATCGTGACGAACTCCCCTTGATCGAGACCAGCAAGCGCAGCGTCCACCATATCCTCCGTTGACATCACGATTTCCTGCGGCAGGTGTTCAACCGGAGTACCAGCTTTCTTCCAGAGATCGGTGGCCGTCGCTCCGGGCAACACGACCTGAACGGTAACTCCCTTATCGGCCAGCTCATGCCGCAGCGATTGGCTGAATGCGAGAACATAGGCTTTCGTGCCGCCGTACACGCCGTTGAGAAGCTCAGGGGCAACCCCGACAACCGACCCGATGTTGATGATTGTGCCGGAACCGCGTTTCACGAATTCGGGCGCTACCGCGCAGGAAAGCCGCGTCAGTGCCTCCACGTTCAGTGCGATGATCTCGCTCATGTTGGTGACATCCGAATTCAGTAACGGCGCAGTGGAGGCCATACCGGCATTATTCACCAGCAAGGTGATCCTCGGGTCCTCGCGGAGGATCCGCTCTACTCCGGCCAAGTCTTTGGAATCGGTTAGATCGGCGGCCAGAAGCTCAACCTTGTGTCCCGTGTCAGCGGCAAGTTTCTTCGCGAGATCTTGCATGCGTTCCCGGTTCCGGGCAACCAAAAGCAAGTCGTAGCCGCGACGCGCCAGGCGATCGGCGTATACCGCGCCGATTCCCGACGATGCGCCGGTGATTACCAAACTGGGGCCGTAAAGCCCCGGCACTTCAGGCCAGGGAGGCCAGGGACATAAGGCTTGCCTTTCTTGTGGTTTTGTCGTAGATTCTGCGCGTCCTAAAACCAAGGACCTAGGGCTGGATATAGCCCAATGTGAAGCCTGTGGAGATGCGGCGCTGTTAGGCTGATCTGTGAAGCAGGAACCCGCCGAAGCGACCATGCGAATCTCATGGTTTCGCCGTCGGAATCCTCGCCATTAATGGCGAGGAGGATGTCAAAGCAAGTCCCTTTGATTGTGTTTTCATTTTCCTAGTCCTTTCTATATCCGTTGCCGGATTCGCGTTCCCGGCTGTGCTGGAGATCGCATTTTCGGCGCCATTCGTAAACCATTGACCTGCAATGGCTTAGATTCTTGCCCTCACGCTTCTCCTTCAGCAAAATGCCGAACGTTCAGCAGACGCACCCTCCCTTGTTGAAAAACTCGACCAGTATCGGCGCGTGCGCCCTCGGCTTCAGCAGGTGCGTCTGCCCTTCGAGCGTGCGGTACTGCGCGTTCGGCAATACGCTCCCCAGCGCCCGGTTCGCTTGGCGCATCCACGCAGGACTATTCCCACCGTCCATGACGAGTGCCGGTATCTTGACGGACCCCCACCGGCTGGCCGGCAGCGGCTTGCCTTTCTGGTTATCGCGCACTATCGCGCCGTCGTAGGGGAGCGTGTGCGCAACGGCTTTGAGCTTAGACCACACAGGTATCATCAGTGGCATCAACGCCCTGACGAAGCCAGGAACTCCGACCGACTTCAAGAAGAGCTTGACTGCATCGCTTCGCCGATCTCCCGCGACCGCCGCGCTGATCCGGTCCCAATCGTCCTCGGTTGTAGGACGAGTGTTGTCCACGATGAACGGTGCCTCGTACAACGCCAGCTTCTTGATGCCACCGAGGCGAATGGCCGCTTCCAGTGCAAGAACTGCACCGGAGGAGATGCCCCAGACAAACGCTGTCCCACCCGCTTCGCTCAGGAGCGCTGCGATGTCTTCGACCTCGCGCTCCACGGCATAGGGTGCCGTATCACGACTGCTTCCTCGACCTCGACGGTCGTAGGTGAAGACAGTGAAATGCTGTGCCAACAGCTCAGCGAGTTTCCCATTCTGACCCATACCTCGGTAGCAAAGCGCCCCATCGACCAGAATCACAGGCGGTCCGTTACCGATTCGATCGAATACTATCGCCGTGCCGTCCTTCGAGACCACTCTTCCCTCAAATAGGGAAGTCGCCGCCTGCGCAATCTCTGGGACTCCACCTTCGGTAGGTTCTAAAACTGTCATCTTCTGCATAGATCCTCCCAATTTCGTCTTTCGCTCGGCCCCTACAAAATCTGCGCCCTCGTTTGACCTGCAGCTCGGCTTACGTGATTTTGGGAAGGTATGCCGCGAGGTTTTCCAAGGTTTGAGCCGTGCCGGCATCAATGCGCATCTGGAGCAGAGCATCGCGATCCTTGTTCGTCGCGCACTCAATGGTCATGGTCAGCTTCGTTTTCTTCCCTTCCTCGGTGAAGACGAGCGTCCCAACCGGTTCGGGACTGGACGGAAACATCCGTACGATGAAGACGAGCTTTTCTGGCGGGGCGATTTCTCGATAGATGCCGGTGAACGCTTGTCCCTCACCACCATCGGGAGCGCGATGGACCCAACGAAAGACTCCGTTCGGCCGCAGGTCGATTTCGCAAACGGCGAGCAGCACGCCGCTCGGGTCCCACCAATGTGCAACGTGCTCGGGATTAGTCCAGGCCTCGAAAACAACAGCGCGCGGCGCATCGAAGATGCGCGTTATCACGATTTCGCGGTCGGTGGGAGTTGTGATTTTCACTGTCCCGATGTTCTTCACTGCTGATCTCTCCTTATCGCTTGGTGCGTCCACGGGTTTTCGGCTTCTTTTGCATCTCTTTCAGGTAGTCGTCCAAGCTGTCAAATTTCTGCTCCCAGAAGTGGCGAAAGGGTTCAAGCCACTCATCGATATCCTTGAGCGGGACGGCCACGAGCGTGCGCGGACGCCGCTGTGCATCGCGCGTACACATAACGAGACCCGCTCGTTCGAGTACGTTGAGGTGCTTAGAGATAGTCGGCTGACGTAGGACGAACGGCTTCATAAGCTCCGAAACATCCGCGTTCCCCAACGCGAGACGGGCGAGGATCGCGCGTCTCGTGGGGTCTGCGAGCGCGGCGAAAGTCAGGCTCAGACGGTCGGCGGGCGCGTTCATTTCCATATGGCTATATTGCCTGATGGCGATATAAGCGTCAAGTCCAAAGTGCGCCAGAGCTGATTTATCGATACCTAACGAATCCGCATATCTCCAATGTGTGACTAACTTCCGAATTGCCGACTCGGCCCGAACAGCTACGAGAAAACATCCGAACCCTTGGGCCGTAGCCCGCGTTTTTAACTCAGTGAAGTGTCAAGAGTCCTGTCGGCGGGCTCAGACTGTCTGTCGGTTCCGCCGTCGATAACGATTTCAGTGCCCGTGATGGCGTCATTCATCCGGCGTATCCTTTGTTCCTTCAGTATCGATAGGTCCAATGCTTACCATCTAAGCGCTCGTGGTGCTGTTCTTCTGAAGGCGTTTTACTTGTTGTCGTTTTACTTGTTGCCGCCGTTCGCGAAGATGATTTCTCCCGTGAGCCAGCCCGCATCATCCGAGGCAAGAAATACCGCCACGCGCGCGATGTCCTCGGGTTGGCGACGCGGCCCAGCGGCGTACTTAGACACACGCCGCGCCACACTGTGACAGAACTATACCGCCAAACTTGCTGACCGCCGGGGCACCGGCGAGTGGACGCTCCCATCAGATTGTGCTCGGATGACGAGCAATCTGGAGCTTATTCGTCGTCCGTCGGATTAATACCGACAAACGCTAGTGCTTAATCGGACGCGCGTTTTCGCGAATACGTGAAGGCAGGCACGGTGCTCTGCGCGCGTTCGATTAAGCCGAAACGCGGTAATCGTCCAAGTGGCGATCCAGCGAAATCCACATCTCCGGTAATAACCGACTAACCAGGCTCTAGGCATCTCCGCGTTGCATGGATACCATCTCAGTGCCTTGAACCGCGCTCGAGCACTTGCGCAGGTGCGATTTTTTTGCGGGTCCCGAGGTCACTGTGAGAATAGTTCAGCATCTTCCTCTGCGGATTGCCGCAGTAACGTTTACTGCAATCGCCGTGGCGCTTCTTTGCTGGTTTTATCTGTCCAAATCCCACACTGACGACAAGGCTGAATTAGCCACCGCAGATGCGGTTTATGAAGCTGTGGTCCGTCACATGGTTACGCCGACTCATGGAAATGCCAATATAAGCCAACTCGTTTTCGATGACCGCGTGTTGACCTACCAGACGACTGGGGCAGATATAAACTCCTGCAAGGAAAGTGCTCGCAAGCTATTGCGAATGGAGAGCAGCACACCTCTTTATAATTCTCTCATCGACAAGATTTATCGCGTCCTTGCTGGCGGCTGGTGGGACACTGGCTCGTTACGAGCCGATACAATTCAGGATTTCCTTGATAAGTCCTGCACCGATGGTCACCTCTCTACGACTTTTCATACCGACTTCCGCAGAAATTTCGTTGACCGTGAGCCCTTTGGCTTCGACATGATTCCCAATCAGAAAACCACTGCGAAAGATTTTCGACAGACATTTCCGGGAGCGAGCGGAATTATTTCCCTATCTCGCGTGGGGTTTGACTCCACTCTGCACGAAGCAATCGTTTCGTCGGTATTCGTCTGTGGGATGCTGTGTGGCGAAGGTCGGATGCACATAGTAAGAAAAACGCGGGGTAAGTGGGTCGTCGTTCAAAGCATGGTTGTGTGGATATCCTAACCTTTTCTGGCTAGGTCCTGTTAAACGCGGTTACCGGAAAAGTGAAATTGGCCCGGTCCTCAATGTGCGGCTATCCGACTCATCAACAGTCGGCGCTGACAGGGCCTCTCGATTTTTCGTCAGACGCCGCGACGCATTGCCATTTGTCCGCTACTTTTCGGAATCCATATAAAACGGTTGCTCCGTTCGGCGTCCATCGTGAGTGAATAGCCGCTTGTTTGTGTCTCGCAGTTCGCGCAGGAATCGCCACTCGAAAAACTTTAATGTTCTTTCCGGGGAGCTTCTTAGCCGGTGTCCATTCTTGGTTCCGAAAGAGAAAAATCACTGACCAATCGAGGTCGGGAACGGAGTCTTTGTAGCCTTCGGGATAAATAAATCCTCCTGCCGCATTCCATCGGCTGTTGTGCGGCCTGACCCAGTGCGAGCATGCACCCACGACCATAGCCCAAACAGCACGCCGCGTTTCCTCTGCCTGTCGCTGCTCCAGTTCATCCGCAAGCACGAAGAGCGCGGTCCGCCACAACGCAGGGTCGTCGTCCGCCGCCAATTTCGGTTCAATCGTGTCAAATAGCACTGTGTTTTTTTCGATGGCCTTCACGACGCTATCTTACATGACGCGGGATGTGACCGACCAAGTGCCTGATTAACCCTAGTGCAAACGCCCATCTCGTCAGCGGTTGATTTCCTGACGACAAACCGACTCATGGGTATTAATGCGCTAGACGTAAGCGGCAGAAATGAACCCCAATTCTGAGACAGGGTTTTGGGACTGGCCTCGAACGCGATCCCGGAGGGCAATTGGTGCGCTGTCGCCGGGCTTTTCGGGACAGAGCTTTGAGACTCTAGAGGCCTTGAATTTAGGGCTTTCTGATTTAGTCCCGAAACTTACCGGTTGTGAAACGACCCATAGAAAACCCGATTAGCGATCCGCCAGCCGGATGTTCAGCGCAATGCGGTCTTCGGTTCCGAAGGTACGAGAGATATGACCCTTCCCGGTTGAGTCTTCAACCAGAACGATGCTTCCCGGCGCCAACGAAACTTTGTGACCGCCGGAGATCTCGAATTCTCCCTGCCCACTCAACGTGATGAGGTACTGACGATATGTTTCTTGGTGCCAGTCCCGGACCCAACCTGGAGAAGTCCGCGCGAATACCAAACTAGTGACTTTGATCGGGTCCGAAAATTCAATGCCGTTTCGCGAAGGATCAGATTTCAGATTTCCAGTAATCTCTTCGGCGTGTGTTTCACCGTCAGAACCGGTATAGATCCTCGTAATCGTAACCGGCTTGCGGTGCTGAGCCGTCAATAGGTGCGCGCACCAGCCGAACGCGAAGCAGCCTACAAGTGCGGACGAAAGAAGCCATTTTGATTGCATTGATTCCTCCTGGTTGGTGGGTCAAATGTATCAGGTCTTCGCCAAGGTCGATTTCACGAACCGTGTCGCAACAGACTCCTTTCGGGACGGGTTACTCCGCACTTGGCCGTGCAGCGCGCGAACCGTTGATATGTCCCCGATTTGATTTTCGAAGCAGGGTGTGCTTTGTGCGTACTTTCTATTGGGTTGTTCAACCCTCGGTTCTGGTTGCTGTCGATCATCATTTTCGGCGCGGGGATCGCTGGCGGCTGCCAGGCCGGAATCAACTCACTGTCCCGGTTGGCTTATTCCCCAGCCATCCATTCAACCGGCGCAGGCTGGGCCTTGGGTGCAGGCCGAATTGGTACAATAACCGGCCCCCTCCTCGGCGGCCTGCTGCTGTCCCTGGGCTTTCGCCCCAACAACATGTTTGTCGTCGCCGCCATCCCCGGCTTCTTCGCCACGCTTCTAGTGGCCATCCTCGGCCGCCTGCACCGCAGTGGGTGAAGCTGCCTCACGGTAGAATGAGG
>Ga0210407_10004436_pt1 | contig 11067 bp, 10 predicted proteins | sample IncBWC27MmetaG_FD_150860 | JGI IMG/M metagenome (GOLD analysis project Ga0210407, IMG submission 150860) | Forest soil microbial communities from Barre Woods Harvard Forest LTER site, Petersham, Massachusetts, United States - Inc-BW-C-27-M | ecosystem: Environmental > Terrestrial > Soil >... | reverse complement strand
GCCTCGGCTTCGGCTATCCGGACGTCGAGGCGATCAACCCGCGCATGATCTATCTTTCCGTCTCGGGCTTCGGCCAGACCGGCCCGGACGCGGAGCGGCCCGCGGTGGACACCGTGTTCCAGGCCTTCACCGGCCTCATGTCGGTGAACCGCGGGCTCGACGGCATCCCCCACCGGGTGCCGGTGATCGTGATGGACATGGCCACCGCGCTCAGCAACTTCCAGGCGATGGCGGTGGCGCTCTACGCCCGCCGCGACGAGCCGCGCGGCCGCTACATCGAGTCGAGCCTGCTGCGCGGGGGCGCGACGATCCAGGCGGTGTCGATGATCCAGCACCACCTGGAGGGCGGCAAGCCCCAGCCGGGTCTCACCCCGTCGGGCACCTTCAAGGCGAGCGACGGGTGGATCAACCTGACGATCCTGCGCGACGCCGACTTCCCGGTGCTATGCGACGCGCTCGAGATCCCGGCGGCCAAGGGCGATCCGCGCTTCTCCACCAACGACTCGCGCTTCGCCCACGTGTCCGCCCTCAACGCGCTGCTCGAGCCCGCGTTCGCCGCGCGCACCGCCGCCGACCTCTCGCGGCGGCTGCGGACCGCGCGCCTCATGCACCAGAAGGTGAACAGCTATCTCGAGTTCCTCGACGATCCGCACGTGAAGGAGATCGGCGCGGTGACCTGGATCGAGCAGCCGGGGCTCGGCCGCGTGCCGGTGCCGCAGGTGCCGGGCCTGCCCCCGCTCACCAGTGGAACGCCGCGCGCGGCCGCGCCGTCGCTCGACCAGCATCGCAAGGAGATCCTGGACGAGCTGGGATAGGATCCAAGCAGGAGACCACCATGAAAATGCAGACCTCGACACGGCTGGTGTTGCTGGGCCTCGTACTCGCGGCGCTCGCGCCGGCCACCGGCCGGGCGCAGGCCCCGGAGCGGTTCGGGACCGTCGACTTCCCGAACTCCTGCGCGCCGGCGGTCCAGGAGGCGTTTCTGCGCTCGGTCGCCATGCTGCATTCCTTCAACTACGGCCCCGGCGAGCGAGCCTTCCGGGACGTGCTCGCCCAGGATCCATCGTGCGCCATCGCCACGTGGGGCATCGCGGCCATCCTGATGAACAACCCGCTGGCCGGCATCGGAGCTCCCAAGGAGTGGGCCGACCGAGCGCAGGCCGCCATCGACGAGGGCAGGAAGATCGGGGCGAAGACCGCGCGGGAGCGCGACTACATCGAGGCGGTCGCGGCCTACTATGAAGATTGGGCCAACCGCCCGGAGCGCATCCGCCAGCAGAACCGCGCGAAGGCCTTCGAGGCGCTGGCCGCCCGCTACCCCGGCGACGACGAGGCGCAGATCTTCTACGCGCTCTACCTCGCGTCCACCCAGTCCCTCACCGACCAGACCTACAAGGCGTACCTCACCGCGGCCGACATCCTCGAGAAGCAGTTCGTGAAGCACCCCGATCATCCCGGGGTCGCCCACTACCTGATCCACAGCTACGACGCGCCCCCGATCGCGGCCAAGGGTGTCCCGGCCGCGCGCCGCTACGCCTCCATCGCGCCCGCGGCGCCGCACGCCCTGCACATGCCGTCGCACATCTTCACCCGCGTCGGGCTCTGGACCGAGTCCGCCGAGACCAACGCCCGCTCCGCCGCGTCGGCCCGGCGCGACGGCGACGGCGACGAGCAGGCCCACGCGATGGACTACATGGTCTACGCCTACTTGCAGCTCGCCCGCGACGCGGACGCGCGACGGGTGGTCGACGAGCGGGGCCAGGTGGCGCGGTACGTCCGCTTCGCCGGGCCCTACGCGCTGGCCGCCATCCCGGCCCGCTACGCGGTCGAGCGCGGCGACTGGGCGGCGGCCACCAAGCTCGAGCCGACCCCCAGCGCGTTCCCGTTCGCGGAGGCGCTGACCCACTTCGCGCTCGGGCTCGGGGCGGCCCGCACCGGCGACGCGGCGGGCGCGGAGAAGGAAGTGCAGGAGCTCGCGCGGCTGCGCGACGCCCTCAAGGCCGCCAAGAGCGAGTACTGGGCCACCGAGGTCGAGGTGAACCGCCTGGGCGTGGCCGCGTGGGCCGCGCTCGCGCGGGGCAAGTCGGACGACGCCCTCGTCCTCATGCGGAGCGCGGCAGACGCGGAGGACCGCAGCGAGAAGCACATCGTGACTCCCGGGCGCATCCTGCCCGCCCGCGAGCTGCTCGGCGACATGCTGCTCGAGCTGAAGCGGCCGGCGGAGGCTCAAGGAGTTCGAGGCCGCCCAGCTGCGCGAGCCCGGACGCTTCCGGGGCTACGCGGGCGCCGCCCGCGCCGCCATGCAGAGCGGCGACCGGACGAAGGCGCGGCACTACTACGTCAAGCTGGTCGATATGGCGGGCGCGGGTGACGCGCGGCCCGATCTCACCCAGGCCCGCGCGTTCCTGGCCGCCAATCCCTGAGACGCGGCGGCCGTCAGAGCAGCTAGGCCTCGGGGCGGCCGCCGCGCACGAAGACCGCGCTGGCGCGCACGATCCGCTCCTCGCCCACCGAGAGGTAGGCGTTGGCGAAGGCGAGGCGGCCGCCCAGCTTCTGGATGTCCGTCCGCGCTTCCAGCCAGTCCCCGAGCTTCGCGCTCCCCGCGAAGTCGACCGAGAGGTTGGCGGTGGTCAGCGAGGCCGGCGGATCCTCCGCGTAGGCGAGGCTGTAGCCGAGCGCGATGTCGGCCAGCGTCATGAGCAGCCCGCCGTGGGCGGTACCGCGCGCGTTGCAGTGCTTCTCCGCGATGCGCACGCCCAGGATCAAGGCGCGCCCATCGCGCCGGTGATAGAAGGGCCCGAGCACGTCGAGGAAGGGGCTCGTGCGGAAGAGGGGCGCGAAGCCGTCGGGCGGGTCGAGCATGGCGTCAGCGGAAGAGGTCGATCAGCTCCTGCAGCGCGACCATCTGGTTGCCCTTGGTGGAGGAGGGCACCATGATCAGCGTCTTCACGCCCGCCGCGTACCACGCCTCGACGCCGTCGCGGACTTCCGACGCGCTGCCGTAGAGCGTGACCTGGGAGAGCCAGCGCTCGGACATGAGGGACGGAATCGTGTCCTCCTGGCCCGCCGCGATCGCCTTGCGGATCGCGTGCATCTCCTCCTCGAAGCCGGCCTCGATCCAGTAGTTCTGGTAGTTGGGCAGCTTCACGTAGCCGATCAGGGTGCGGCGGTTCACCGTCGCGGCGGCGGCGCGGTCGGCGTCGACGCATGTCGGCACCATGTTGCCGATGAAGAAGTCGGGGCCGGTGCGCGCGACCTCCGGCAGGGCCTTGAGCGATTCCGGCATGTGCGAGCGGGCGGCGTTGGCCCACACCGCGCCCTGGGCGATCTCGGCCGCGAGGCCGGTCATCTTTCTTCTGAGAGTCGCCAGCGTGATCGGCGGCAGCTCGCCCGCGAGCTTCGCGCCGGCCTTCCAGTCCTGCACGAAGCGGCGGATGTCCTCGAGCGGCTTGCCCGGCTTGATGCCGAGGCGATCGTGGGCGGGCCCGTGACTGACGCCGACTCCGAAGCGAAAACGCCCGCCCGCCAGCTCGTGGATCAAGGCCGCGGTCTGGGCGAAGTCGAGGGCGTGCCGCGTGTAGATGTTGGAGATGCTGGTGCCGAAGGGGATCGTGCGGGTCGCGAGCGCGATGGCCTCGCACAGGCCGAGGCCGTCGCCCAGGCTCGGGCAGTAGATGCCCGCGAAGCCCTCCTCTTCGAGGCGCTTCGCCATGTCCACGGTGGCCTTGCGGCGGCCGGGGACGGCGGCGAGGCTGACCGCGGGCTTGCGCCCTACGCCCACGGCACCGCCCCGCCCCACTGGTTGAAGGAGGTGGTCTCGGTGGTCGGACGCCGCTTGCTGGGCCCGTACTTCACCGCCGGGTAGCCGAGCGGGATGCAGAAGTGGAAGGTCATGTCTTTTGGAACGCCGAACATCGCGTGGAAGCGGTCCATCACCTTGGCGTGCAGCGTGGTGGGCAGTGAGCCGATGCCGAGGGCGTGCGCGGCCAGCATCAGGTTCTGGCAGGCGGGGATCACCGAGTTGGCGCCGCCGCCGGACGCCGTGAACGCGAATACGACGCAAGGCACGTCCTTCATGTCTTCCGACAGGCCCATCGCGGAGCGGTGGTTCTTGTCGGTGAGCGGGATGTCCTCGGGCTTCGTCCACTTGTGGTCGTCCCAGCGCTTGGCCCACCACGCTTCCTTGTATAGCGCGCCGAACTCGCGGATCTTCGCGCGGTCGTTCACGATGAGGAAGCGTCCCACCTGGTTGTTGCCCCCGTTCGGTGCCTTGACCGCGGCCTCGATCAGGAGGTGGAGGTCCTCCACCGGGATGGGATCAGTGCGAAGCTTCCGAGTAGATCGCTGGGTGAACATCGCTTCCCCGATCGGCATCTTCAGGCGGTCGATCTGCATGGTCTCACCTCCGGGAACTGGTTACCCGCCGAGGACGCGCCCGAGCCAGCCGGACACGTCGGCGATCTCTTCGGCGGAGACGGAATGGGGGATCGCGTACTGGTGCCACTCGATCGCGTAGCCGAGGGCCGCGACCTGCTGGCGCCCGAGCTCGGCCATCGCCACGGGGATCATCGGATCGTGGACGCCGTGGGCCCAGAAGATCGGTACGTCGCGATTCGCGGGCGCGGCCTCGGCGGCCAGCGTGTCGGCGAGCGGCAGGTAGCACGAGAGCGCCATGATCCCGGCCAGCCGCTCCGGGTAGCGCAGACCCACGTGCAGCGCCATCGCGCCGCCCTGGGAGAAGCCGGCCAGCACGAGGCGACCCGGCGCGATGCCGCGCTGGCGCTCGCGCTCCAGCAGCGCCTCGATCTGACGGGCCGACTGGCGGACGCCCGCCTCGTCCTCGCGCCGCACCCCCGCGAGCGCGCGGATGTCGTACCACGCGCGCATGACGTGCCCCTGGTTGATGGTGACCGGGCGCAGCGGGGCGTGGGGAAACACGAAGCGGACGGGCAGGCGCGCGGGCAGCCGCAGCTCGGGCACGATGGGCTCGAAGTCGTGGCCGTCGGCGCCCAGGCCGTGCATCCAGACGACGGACGCGGTCGGGTTCGGAGCGGTCTCGACCTCGATGGCGTCCAGAAGGTCAGGCATGGTGGGCGTGGTCGTGGTCGGCAGTATACGTCGCCGGTCCGCGGGGGCGCAATTGACACGCGCTCGGCGCACCCCCTATCGTCGCGGTCGTGAGCCGCGCGCAAGAGCGACGACCGGCGGGCCGCGTCGAGACGCGTCTCGACTGGCTCGACGGGACGAAGGGCATCGCGATCCTCTGGATCGTCTTCTTCCACTTCTTCATCGCCTACTCGGGCGGCCGGGTGCCGTGGCCGATCACCCCCGGCTACTTCGCCGCGTACGAGAAGATCTGCGCGCCGGAGTCGCTCGGCTCCCACGCGCGCTGCCTCGCGTCCGCGGTCGTCGCCGCGCTGGTGCAGTTCGGGTTCCACGGGGTGGCCGTCTTCCTCGTCCTCTCGGGCTTCGGGCTCGCCTACTCGCTCGCCCGTCCCGGGCGCCCGCCGACGGCCTGGCTCGGGTGGTACCGGAGCCGGCTGATCCGCCTGCTGCCGATGTACTGGGTGGCCCACCTCGTCTACCTGGTGTCGCCGTTCCAGGCCCGCTTCGACGCCCTCGACTATCGCTTCGTGCTGAGCTTCCTCGGCGATCGGGTGGTGCCGATCGGGACGCTGTTCTACTACTTCAACCCCGCCCTCTGGTACTTCGGCCTGCTTCTCCAGCTCTACCTGGTGTTCCCGCTCCTTTTCGTCGCGCTCGAGCGCCTCGGGGTGGCCCGGTTCCTGGCCGCGGCCGCGGTGGTCACGATCGGCGCACGGTGGCTCCTCGTGATCGCGGTGCCGGTGAACGGGGACTGGGTACAGGGCGGCTTCTTCGCGTGCCGGCTCTGGGAGTTCGCGCTCGGCATGGCCGCGGGAGCGCTCTGGCGGAGACGGCCGGCGTCGATCGACGCCGCCGTCCTATCGTGGCGGGGCGTGCTGGCCGGGGGTGGGCTCTACGTCCTCGGCCTCTACTCCTATCGCGCGCTCTGGTCCTATCTCCTCACCGACGCCCTCATCGGCACCGGACTGAGCGTCGTCCTCGCGTACGCCGCGCGGGCGATCGGCCGCGTGCCGTGGGTAGGGGCCGCCGCGCTGGCGGTCGGGGCGTCCTCCTACGGGCTCTATCTCGTCCATCAGCCCTACGTGCTCTACTTCGGGGAGCGGATGCGCTCGCTGGATGCGGCAACGTTCGTGGTGGGCGCGGGCGCGATCATCGCCGTGCTCACGCTCGGGGCGATGGCGATCGAGCGGGCGGTGAACGGCCTGACGAGACGGGTCCTCGGCTAGCGGCACTCCTTGGCCGCGCGGTACAGTAAGAGGGTGACGCGTGCTCGCTCGCGCCCCTCGTTCGCTACCCTCCTCCTCGCGCTCCTGCTCACCGGCGTCGCGGCCGCGCCCCCGCCGCGGCTCGGCCCGGCGGACCTGCAGGCGCACGTGGTCGCCCTGACCGCGCCCGAGATGGAGGGCCGCGGCTCGGGGACGCCCGGCGGCGATCGAGCGGCGCGGTATCTCGTCGACATGCTGACGCGGGCGGGGCTCCGGCCCGGCGGCGACGGCGGCACGTTCCTCCAGGAGTTCCCGGTCGCGGTGATCCCGAGCCTCGGGCCGGGCAGCGCGCTCCAATCGACGGGACCGGCGGCGCGCATGCTGGTCGCCGGCCGCGACTGGCTGCCGCACGGGGGCTCGGCCGCCGGGGACGTCACGGGCGAGGTCGTCTTCGTGGGCGCGGGCGACTATGCGGGCGTCGACGCGCGCGGTCGCATCGCGCTCGCGCTCGCGGGGACCGCGACGCCGTCGGGCCCGCCGCGGCCGTCGCGCCTCGAGCAGCTGATCGCGGCGCGTCGGGCGGGAGCACGCGCGCTCCTCCTCGTCGACGACACGCTGCCCGCGGTGGCCACCACCGCCGCGCCGGTGGCGATCCTCTCCGGCACCGTCACCCGCGCCGCGGCGTCCGCGCTGCTCGCCGGCTCGGGGCGCACGCTCGACGCGCTGGCGCCGGTGGCCACCGGGATCACCGCGCGCCTGCGCATCGAGCTGGTCACCGAGGAGCGACGGGCCGCGAACGTGATCGGCGTGGTGCCGGGCGCCGATCCCGCGCTGGCCGGCGAGGCGGTGGTGATCGGGGCGCACTACGATCACCTCGGGCGCGAGGGCGACGCGGTGTATCCCGGCGCCGACGACAATGCCTCGGGCACCGCGGCGGTGCTGGGGCTCGCGCAGTCGCTGGCCACGACGCGGCTCCCGCGGACCCTGGTGGTCATGCTGTTCTCGGGCGAGGAGATCGGCCTGGTCGGCTCGGACTATCAGGTGCGCCATCCCTCCGCGGTGCCGATCGAGCGCATGGTCGCGATGCTGAACTTCGACATGGTGGGCCGGCTCGACGGACGTCACCTGCAGGTGGGCGGCGTCGACACCGGCGGAAGCTTCCGCGGGCTCGTGGGGGCCGCCGCGAAGGAGGCCGGGCTCGACGTCGACCTGGGCCCGGCCGGGAGCGGGCCGTCCGACCACACGCGCTTCCACGACGCGGGCGTGCCGGTGCTCTTCTTCCACAGCGGCTCGCACGCCGACTACCATCGCCCGTCGGACACCGCGGACAAGATCGACGCGGCCGGCATGGCGCGGATCGCCGACCTGGGCCGCCTGGTGGTCACGCGCATTGCCGGGGGACCCCGCCCGGTCTTCGCGAGCGTACCGGGCGGGGCCTCGCGCGGCCGGGCGGCGGGGCGCCCGGGGGGCGGCTCGAGCGGGCCGAGCGACGCGGGCGGCGCCTTCCTCGGGGTCGGGGCCGACCTGCGCGCCGGGTGGGACGGTGTGCGACTCGGCTCGATCGTGCCGGGCAGCGCCGCCGAGCAGGCCGGGCTGCAGGCGGGCGACGTCCTCGTGCGCCTCGACGACACCAGCCTGCCCGCCTTCTCGGACCTGCGCGCCCTCATCGACCGCCATCGCCCCGGCGACACCCTCCCGCTGATCTACCTCCGCAACGGCCTGGACCGCGCCACGTCGGTCACCCTCGGCACGCGCCCCTGATCAGGTCACGCCCGACACGGTCGCAATGTAAGACCTGACCCCGGCGGGCGGCCGGTCGAGTACTATGGCTTCGCCGATGACCGGGATCGGACGCGTGATCCGCCGCTACCTGCCCGCCGCCGCGCTCTTCGTGGCCCTGATCGTCGCCTGGCAGCTTGCGGTGACCGTGCTCCAGTTGCGCGAGTACCTGCTCCCCGCGCCGCTCCGTGTGGTGCGGGCCATGGCGGGCGACGAGATCCCATGGCTCCGTCATCTCTCGATCACGTCGGTGGAGATCGTCGGGGCGTTCGGCCTGGCCGGCGCGGTGGGAGTGTTCCTGGGGGTCGCGGTGGCGTGGTCGCCGATCCTGTCGCGGGCCCTGGTTCCCTTCCTGGTGTTCGTAAACACGCTGCCCAAGGTGGCGGTGGCCCCGCTCTTCCTCCTCTGGCTCGGCTACGGCGTGCTGCCCAACATGCTGATCGGCGCTCTGATCGGCTTCTTTCCGGTGGTGATCAATACCGCGGTCGGCCTCTCCCAGGTGGACGAGGAACTGCTCGACCTCGGCCGCGTCTTCAACGCGCCGAAGTGGAAGGTCTTCGCGACGATCCGGATCCCCAACGCCTACCCCTATATCCTGAGCGCGCTGAAGGTGACCGCGACCGCGGCGGTGGTAGGCGCCATCGTGGGCGAGTTCGTGGCCTCTCAGCAGGGGCTCGGCTACGTGATCATCACCACCCAGGGCAGCATGAACACGCCGGTGGCCTTCGCGGCGCTGGTCTGGATCTCGGTGGTCGGCCTCGCGGTGTACGGCCTCGTCGTCCTCGCCGCGCGGCGCATCGCGCCGTGGGCGGAAACCGTGGACTAGTGGACTAAAGGAGAAGAACCCATGCGACGCGTCTCGCTCTCGATCGCTCTATTGGTGGCGGTGGTGGCGCTCGCGCTCGGCACCCCCTCGGCGCAACCGGCGCCGCAGAAGGTGGTCTTCGCGCTCAACTGGTTCCCGGTGGGCGATCACGCGGCGTACTGGGTGGCGCTCGAGAAGGGCTACTACCGCCAGCGCGGCCTCGACGTCGACATGCAGAACTCCAAGGGCTCCGGTGACTCCATCGCCAAGGTGGACACCGGCCGCGCCGATGTGGGCCTGGCCGACAGCGCGGTGGTCATCGCCTCCTCCGCGCGGGGCACCAAGGTCAAGGTCGTCGGCATGGTGTTCGACAAGAGCCCACTCAATGTGTGGAGCCGCAAGGACGCGCCGATCACCAAGCCGAAAGATCTGGAGGGCAAGACGGTGGCCGCACCCCCCGGGGACGGGCAGCGGCAGATGTTCCCCGCGTTCGCGCGACTGAACGGCATCGACCCGACCAAGGTGACGTGGGTGAACGTGGAGCCGGCGGCCAAAGTGCCGGCGCTGGCCGAGAAGCGCGTCGACGCGGTCGCCGACTACACCACCGGCCTGCCGTTCTACGAGAAGGCGGTGGGCAAGGGTAACGCGGTCATGCTGCCGTGGGCCGACCACGGGTTCGACATGTACAGCATGTCGATCATCGCGAGCGAGAAGACGATGAAGGAGCGCGCCCCGATGCTGCGGGCCTTTCTCGAGGCCTCGTACCTGGGCTGGCGCGACGTCATGAGCGACCCGAAGTCGGCGCTCGAGATCTTCAAGAAGCGGGTGCCCGAGATCGACCTCTCGATCATCGAGCCCAACATGATGATGGGGCTCGACTTGATGAAGACCGATCGCTACGCGAAGAACGGGATCGGCTGGATGGAGGAGAAGAAGATGTGCGACTCGGTCGACCTCGTCAACACCTACATGGGCGTTCCGGCGAAGGTCGAGTGCAAGGCGGTGTACACGAACGAGTTCCTGACCAAGGTGGAGCTGCCCAAGTCCGCCCGCTGACCGCACGCGTGGGCGATCTCATCCTCCTCGACGGGGTAGGGATGACGTATGCGACCGCGTCCGGCCCCGTCGAGGCGCTGCGCGACATCAACCTCGCGGTCGGCCGCGGCGAGCTGGTGGCCATCGTGGGCCCGTCGGGGTGTGGCAAGTCGACGCTCTTGCGCATCATCGCGGGGCTACGGCCGCCGAGCCGCGGCCGGGTGCAGGTCGACGGCCGGCCGGTGGTGCGGCCGATTCCATCGGTCGGCATGGTGTTTCAGGCGCCGGTGCTGCTGAAGTGGCGAACGATCGAGGACAACGTGCTGCTGCCCGCCGAGCTCTCGCGGCTCGACCCCCGGGACTACCGCGCTCGGGCCGCGCAGCTGCTCCGCTTGGTGGGCCTCGCCGAGTTCGCGCAGAAGCTCCCCCGCGAGCTGTCGGGCGGGATGCAGCAGCGCGCCTCGCTCTGCCGCGCGCTGCTGCTGGATCCGCCGCTCCTGCTCATGGACGAGCCCTTCGGGGCGCTCGACGCGATGACCCGCGACGAGATGAATCTCGAGCTGCTGCGCGTGTGGGGGCAGGGGAGCGGGAAAGAGCGCAAGACCATCGTGTTCGTCACCCACTCGATCCCGGAGGCGGTGTTCCTCGCGGATCGCGTGATCGTGATGACCTCACGCCCCGGCCGGCTCGGCCGCGTCTTCGACGTCCCGCTGCCGCGCCCCCGCACCGCGGCCTCCCGTGCCCGCCCCGACTTCGGCGCCCTCTCCCTCGCCATCCACGAATCCCTTCAGCGCTAGGGCTGGGGTCAGGTCTTGCATTCCGACATTTTTGGCGCTCCTGACCTGTCCGACGCCAGCGCAAATGTCGGAATGTAAGACCTGACCCCAGGGTTGACAAGCCGCACCACTCATCGCAGAGTCTGGGCACCCAACACCCACCCGCTAACTTCCGGAGGTGCAGGTATGGCGCGTCGAGCATGCTGGCTACGGGTCCTGACCGCGTTCGCGATGGTCGCGGCATTCATGATCGCACCGGGCCCCGCTGACGCGCAGAAGAAGGGCGGTGTGCTTCGGGTCGGCAACCTCGGCGAGCCCCCCTCGCTCGACGCACACTGGACCACCGCCAGCATCACCGAGA
>Ga0210407_10004432_pt1 | contig 11071 bp, 10 predicted proteins | sample IncBWC27MmetaG_FD_150860 | JGI IMG/M metagenome (GOLD analysis project Ga0210407, IMG submission 150860) | Forest soil microbial communities from Barre Woods Harvard Forest LTER site, Petersham, Massachusetts, United States - Inc-BW-C-27-M | ecosystem: Environmental > Terrestrial > Soil >... | reverse complement strand
CACGTCGTGTGTCCAGGCGCCGACCGGCTTCTTGGTGATGACCGGGTCGGAGCTACCCTTGAGCAGCACGTCGACAGTGCGTTGGTAGTCGGCCTCCTCGAGATAGCCCAGGCCCTTGGGCTGGTCGGCCACGAGCTTGGCGATCTCGCCCATCATCCGCGTCTGATGCTTCTCGGTCTGCGCGCCGGTCGTGTCGTTCTTGAGTACGATCTTGACCGCCTCGGGCTGGTTCTTGATGGCGTAGTCCCAGCCCTTCATCGAAGCGCGCACGAAGCGCGCCAGCCTGTCGACCGTGGCGGCGTCCTTGAGCTTGCCGTCCAGCGTGTAGAGCCCGTCCTCGAGCGTCGCCACGCCCTGGTCCTCATACTTGAAGACGACCAGATCGGCGGGCTTCATGCCCGCGTCGATCAGCTGCCAATACTCGTTGTAAGTCATGGTCGAGATGCAGGCCGCCTGCTTCTGCAGCAAGGGATCGACGTTGAAACCCTGCTTGAGGACCTTGATGTCGGCATCCGGGCCCGAGGTCTTGAGCTTGAGCTTGTCCATCCACGACAGGAACGGATACTCGTTGCCGCCGAACCACACGCCGAGCGTCTTGCCCTTGAAGTCGGCCGGCGTCTTCACGCCGCTGTCGGCGCGGCAGGTCAGCATCATGCCCGAGCGCTTGAAGACCTGGGCGATGTTGACCAGCGCGACGCCCTTTTCGCGCGTCGCCAGGGCCGACGGCATCCAGTCGATCACCACGTCGGCCCCGCCGCCGGCGATGACCTGCGGCGGGGCGACGTCGGGGCCGCCCGCCTTGATCGTGACATCAAGGTTCTCGTCCTTGTAGAAGCCCTTGTCCTTGGCCACGAAGTAGCCAGCGAACTGGGCCTGGGTCACCCACTTCAGCTGCAGGGTCAGCTTATCGGCCGCCTGGGCGCTCAGGCTGGTTGACGCCAGGACGGCGGCTCCAACCAAAATCACAAGTCTCTTCATGCCTTCCTCCTAGTCGTTGCCCGTTAAACCAGTTCCTCGCGGTACGATGGATGCCAGAAGGTCAGCCCCCGCTCGATGAGCGCGAGGACGCCGTAGAACATCGAACCGGCGAGGGCCGCGACGGCGATCGTCGCCCACACCATGTCGACGTTCATGCGGCCGATCTCGACCGAGATGCGAAAGCCCAGGCCGGTCACAGGGGTGCCGAAGAACTCCGCGACGATGCCGCCGATCATCGCCAAGGTCGAGTTGATCTTCAGGGCATTGAAGATGAAGGGCAATGCGTTGGGCAGACGAAGTTTGCCCAGGATCTGGCCATAGCCCGCCGCATAGGAGTGCATGAGATCGCGTTCGATATCGCCCGCCGCGGCCAGCCCGGCCAGGGTGTTCACCAGCATGGGGAAGAAGGTCATCACCACGATCACCGCGGCCTTCGACTGCCAGTCGAAGCCGAACCACATGACCATGATGGGCGCGATGCCGACGATGGGGATGGCGCTGACCAGCAAGCCCAGCGGCAGCAGGCCGCGCTGCAGGAACGGGCTGCGGTCGACCAGCAGGGCGACCACGAAACCGGCGCCGGAACCGAGCGTGAAGCCAGCCAGCACCGATTTCAGGAAGGTCTGCCGGAAATCCTGCCACAACAGTCCGGCATTGGCGGCCAGCTGGTGGCCGATGCGGGCCGGGCTCGGCAGCAGCACCGGCGGCACGTCGAAGCCCACCGTCAGGACCTGCCAGAGCCAGAGCAGCAGGAGGCCGAACAATCCCGGCACGACCAGCGCACCGACCCAGTGAGGCGTCCGCAACGCCGCGAGGCCTTCCAGCCCGCGCCAGGCGAGCGTCGCGACGGCGGCGACGAGCAGCCAGAACGCCGGCCCGTCGCGGCCGACCGACAGGCCGCCGTCCAGGGCGGCCAGCGGCGCGCTGGCGCCAAGCAGCGCCCCAACCAGGGCAACGAGGCCCACGATCGGATTGTTGGCGTGACGCGGCAGTGTCGCCAGCGCGCCCAGCAGGCAAAGTCCCACGGCGGCAATCGGCGTCCCGAGATCCTGCCAATAGACGGGCACGCCGTTGTCGAGGCCGAGCGGCAGCAAGAGCGAGGCAAAGGTCGACAGGGCAGCGAGAAGCGCGACGCCGTTCACTTTCATGGCCGCGCCCCCATGCGGCTGAGCGTCACGCGCTCGACGGCGTCGACCGCTGCGACCAGGACGGCGCCAAGCAGCGCCGCCATGAACAGCGCCGCCCAGATCTGCACCGTCTGGCCGTAGTAGGAGCCGCTCAGCAGCCGCGCGCCCAGGCCTTCTTGCGCGCCGGTCGGCAGCTCGCCGACGATGGCGCCGACCAGACTGATGGCGATCGCGACCTTGAGCGACGCAAAGAGGAAGGCGACCGACGCGGGCCAGCGCAGCTTCCAGAATAGCTGGCTCGGCGTCGCCGAATAGGTGCGCATCAGGTCGAGCTGCAAGGGATCGGGCGAGCGCAGGCCCTTCACCATGCCGATGGTGACCGGGAAGAAGCAGAGATACATCGAGATCACGGCCTTGGGCATGAGGCCGGTCAGGCCCATGTTGCCCAGTACGACAATGATCATGGGAGCGATCGCCAGGATCGGGATGGTCTGCGAGGCGATGATCCAGGGCAGCAGGCTGCGGTCGAGCGTGCGCCAGCGCACGATGCCGAGCGATAGCAGGATGCCGAGCACTGTGCCCAGGGCGAAGCCCACGACGGCCGCCGAGCCCGTCACATAGGCATGGTAGACCAAGCTGCGGGGCGAGCTCAGCTCGTGGCCGAACACGCCGTCATAGAATCCGATCGCTACCTGATGCGGCGCCGGCAGGAGCGGACGCTCGAGCGACCAGGCGGTCTCCACCAAAGTCCACGGCGTCGCAGGCTGGTCGGTCTGCTCCAGGCGCTGCTCGGCCAACCCGGCGTTCAGCCAGATCGCGCCGAGGTACCAGAGCGCGAGCAGCGCCGTGATAACGACGACGAGCGGCAGCGTGCTGCCCGCGCGTAAGCGGTTCAGCGCCGCGGGCAGGGCCGGCCGGAGAGCTACGTCAGTCATAGGAATGCCCGGCGCGCAGCGCGCGACGTACCCTGAGCGCGATATCGAGGAAGGCCGGCGTCTCGCGCACGTCGAGCGTCCGGTCGGCGGGCAGGTTGCACTCGATGACGTCGAGGATGCGGCCCGGCCGCGGCGACATCACCACGACGCGGTTCGACAGGAACACCGCTTCGGGAATCGAATGGGTGACGAAAACCACCGTCTTTTGCGTCTGCTCCCACAGCCGCAGCAGCTGCTCGTTCAGGTGATCGCGCGTGATCTCGTCGAGCGCCCCGAACGGCTCATCCATCAGCAGCAGCCGGGGCTCGAAGCTGAGCGCGCGCCCGATCGACACGCGCTGCTGCATGCCGCCCGAGAGTTGCCAGGGAAACTTGTCGGCGAACTCCTCCAGGCCGACCATGGCGAGGTATTGCCGGGCCCGCGCCTCGCGCTCCGCCCTCGACACGCCCATGATCTCGAGCGGCAGCATGAGGTTGCGCCGGACCGTGCGCCAGGCATAGAGGGCTGGTGCCTGGAAGACGTAGCCGTAGGCGCGGGCGAGCCGGGCCTCCCGGGGCGACAGACCGTTGACCCTGATCTCACCGCCGGTCGGCTGCACCAGATCGGCCATGACGCGCATCAGCGTGGTCTTGCCGCAGCCCGAGGGCCCGATCAGCGAGACGAATTCGCCGGACTTGATCTGCATATTGACCTTGCTCAGCGCCACAACCGGCGCATCCGCCGTCTCGAATGTCAGCGACAGGTCGCGCAGGTCGATGGCGAGGGGAGCGGCTGGCGAAGCGCTCGTCACTTCGCCGTCTGCCGCAAGGGATTGTTCGGATGCTCGAGCCAGGTGATCGGCGCCTTCCCCGTCGCCACTTCGACCATGCTGATGCAGTCCGTCACCGGACAGGCATACAGGCAGAGATTGCAGCCGACACACTCGGCGTCGATCACCTCATAGTGCCGCTCGCCGCCCGCTTTGCGGGCCGCGATCGCCTGGTGCGAGGTGTCCTCGCAGGCGATGTGGCAGAGGCCGCACTTGATGCAGGCCTGCTGGTCGATCAGCGCCACCGTCTTGTAGTTGAGGTCGAGATGCGCCCAGTCGGTGACGTTGGGCAGGGCGCGGCCCAGAATGCCGGCGACGCCGGCATGGCCCTTGGCGTCGAGCCAGTTCGAAAGGCCGTCCACCATGTCGTCGATGATCTTGAAGCCGTAATGCATCGCCGCCGTGCAGACCTGCACCGACGCGGCGCCCAGGGCATGGAACTCCGCCGCGTCCTGCCAGGTGGCGATGCCGCCGATGCCCGAAATCGGCAGGCCGGCGCATTCCGGGTCGCGCGCAATCTCGGCCACCATGTTGAGCGCGATCGGCTTCACCGCCGGCCCGCAATAGCCGCCATGGGTTCCCTTGCCGGCCACCACCGGCTGCGGCGCCATGCGCTCGAGATCGACGCCGATTATCGAATTGACGGTGTTGATCAGCGACACGCCGTCGGCGCCGCCGCGCTTGGCGGCGCGCGCCGGCCCCAGGACGTTGGTGACGTTGGGGGTGAGCTTGACCAGCACCGGCATGCGCGTGTGCTGCTTGCACCAGCGCGTCACCATCTCGACATAGTCCGGCACCTGGCCGACCGCGGCGCCCATGCCGCGCTCGGACATGCCGTGCGGACAGCCGAAATTCAGCTCGACGCCGTCGGCGCGCGTCTCCTCGACCCGCTTCAGGATGCTCTTCCAGCTGTCTTCGACGCATGGCACCATCAGCGACACGATCAGCGCGCGGTCGGGCCAATCGCGCTTGACCTGCTTGATCTCGTCGAGATTGACCTGCAAGGGCCGGTCGGTGATCAGCTCGATATTAGTGAAGCCCACCATGCGCTGGCCGCCCACTTCGAGAGCGCCGTAGCGCGAGGCGGTGTTGACGATGGGCGGCCCGTCCTCGCCCAGCGTCTTCCACACCGCACCGCCCCAGCCCGCCTTGAAGGCGCGCACGACGTTGTAGGCCTTGTCGGTCGGCGGCGCCGAGGCGAGCCAGAACGGATTGGACGACTTGATGCCGGCGAAGGTGGTGCGGAGGTCGGCCATGGAGTTCCTCCCTATCAGGCGCGCAGGGCGCGATTGATCGCTGCGGCGGCTATCTTGCCGTCCTGCACGGCGGTTACGGTGAGATCATCACCCGGGACGCAGTCCCCGCCGGCCCACACGTCGGTCAGCGAGGTCTGGCGGTCGGCATTGATCGCGATGCGCCCGTCTTTCAACTCGAGCAGCTCGCCGAGCGGCGAGGCCACGAAGGTCTGCCCGATCGCCTTGAACAGCATATCGGCCGGCAGCGTGAAGCGGTCGCCCGTTGTCAGCAACCGGCCTTGCTCGTCCAGTTGGGTGTACTCGAACTCGACCTCCTTCAGGCGTCCGTCGCGGGCCATGAGACGCAACGGCCGCGCCCAGTGCTTGATGCGCACGCCATTGGTCTGCGCCAGCTCCTGTTCGTGCCAGGTCGCGCCCATCTGCTCGGGCCCGCGGCGATAGACGATGGTCACATCCTCGGCGCCGAGCCGCCTGGCCTGCACGGCGATGTCGATCGCAGTATTGCCGCCGCCGATCACCACCACGCGGCGGCCGATCTCCAGCGCGCCCTTGTCCTTGGCCTGGCGTAGGCGCTCGATATAGGCGACGGCGTCGAGTACGCCCGCCATGTCCTCGCCGTCGAGGGCGAGCGCATTGACCCCGGCCAGTCCCATGCCGAGGAACACCGCGTCGAAGTCCTGCCGCAGCTTCGCCAGCGTGACGTCGCGGCCGAGCGCCTTGCCGAACTCGATATGGATGCCGCCGACCGCCAGAATGAACGCCACCTCGGCCTGGGCAAAGTCGTTCGGCACCTTGTAGGCGGCGACGCCGTATTCATTGAGGCCGCCGGCCTTCGGCCGGGCTTCGAACACGGTGACCTCGTGGCCGCTGAGCGCCAGGCGATGGGCGCTGGCAAGGCCCGCCGGGCCGGCGCCGACCACGGCGACGCGCTTGCCCGTCGCGGCGCCGCGCTTGAAAGGCTGCAGCTTGTGCTCGAACAGCCAGTCTGTCGCGTAGCGCTGCAAGGCGCCGATTCGCACCGGTTTGCTCTCCTGCGCCTCGCGCACGCAGGCCGCCTCGCACAGGACCTCGACCGGGCAGACCCGCGCGCAGGCGCCCCCCATCACGTTCTCGCTCAGGATGGTGATGGCGGCACCCTTGACGTTGTCGGTCGCGATCTTGCGGATGAAGCCGGGAACGTCGATCCCCGTCGGGCAGGCTTGCAGGCAGGGTGCGTCATAACAGAAGTAGCAGCGGCTTGATTCGATCAGGGCGCGCTTGCGGTCGAGCGGCACGTGGATGTCGGCAAACTTCCGCTCCAGCTCGTCAGCTTCCAGGCGCCGTGCCGCAATGTCATCCATAGGGCCCCCCGTGATCGGCTGGCACGGTAGCGACAGTCTGACCAAACGGTCAAGTTCGGCGCTGGAGCGACACCCGCCGGTCCTGTAGCATTGCGCGGTCATGCCCGCGCCGCGACCCCGCAAGACCAATGCCAACGGCCGCGGCAGGATTCGTGAAAGCAACGAGCAGCGCCTGCTGAAGGCGGCCGAGACGGTGTTCGCCGAGCGCGGCTTTCGCGGCGCCACCACCGCCGAGATCGCGGCCCGCGCGCGGCTGCCCAAGGCCAATCTGCACTACTACTTCCGGACCAAGGCCGGGCTCTATCGCGCCGTGCTGGCCAACGTGTTGGAGCTGTGGCTCGACGAGCTCGACCGCTTCACGCCCGACCGCGAGCCCGCGGACGCGATCGCCGAATACATCGCCGGCAAGCTCTACTGGTCGCGCGTCAGGCCGCATGCTTCAAAGGTCTTCGCCAACGAGATCCTGCACGGCGCGCCCTTCCTCGACTCCTACTTGGCGCGCGATCTGCGCCAGCGGGTCGAGCAGAAGGCCAAGGTAATCCGCCAGTGGATCAAAGGCGGCAAGCTCAGGCCCATCGATCCCAAGCATTTCATCTTTCAGCTGTGGGCGACGACGCAGCACTATGCCGACTTCGAGGTGCAGGTCCGCGCCGTGCTGGGCCGCCGCAAGCTCGGCAAACGTGATTTCGCCAACGCAGCAGCCAGCATCACGGCCCTCATGCTCGACGGCTGCCGGGTGCGGGATTCAACCTCACCCTGAGGGTGAGGTGTCGTTGATACCAGCGGCCGCTAGATCTGCGCGAGGTTGGCGTAGGTCTCGGGCCGGCGGTCGCGATAGAACTGCCAGAGGTTGCGCACTTCGCGCACCATGTCCCACTCCATATCGGCGACCAGAAGCTCGTCCTCATCCTCGCTCGCCTTGGCGATGATCTTGCCGCGCGGATTGACGAAATAGGCCGAGCCATAGAAGCGGCCGATGTTCCACGGCTGTTCGGTGCCCACCCGGTTGACCGCGCCGATGTAACAGCCATTGGCCACGGCCGCCGCCGGTTGCTCGAGCTCCCAGAGATACTGGCTGAGGCCGGCCACGGTGGCGGAGGGATTGACGATGTATTCCGCGCCGTTCAGCGCCAGCGCCCGCCAGCCCTCGGGGAAGTGGCGGTCGTAGCAGATATAGACTCCGAGCTTGCAGTAGGCGGTCTGGAACACCGGATAGCCGAGATTGCCGGGCTTGAAGAAGAACTTCTCGTAAAAGCCGGCGACCTGCGGGATATGGTTCTTGCGGTACTTGCCGAGATACTTGCCGTCGGCGTCGATCACCGCCGCGGTGTTGTAATAGACGCCGGTGATCTCTTCCTCGTAGATCGGCACCACCGTGACCATTGAGTACTTCTTGGCCAGCTCCTGCATCAGCTTGGTGGTCGGGCCGTCGGGAATGCGTTCGACGGCGGCGTACCACTTGGCATCCTGGCTGGGACAGAAGTAGGGCTGGGTGAAGACCTCCTGCAGGCACAAGACCTGGACGCCCCTGCGGCCGGCTTCCTCGATCAGCGGGACGTGCGCGGCCACCATGCGCTCGCGGATCTGGTCCGGCGACATGGTCGTGTCGCCCTTCAGCGCCATCTGGATCAGTCCGCCCTTCAAGATGGTCATAGTCATCTCCGCTCGATAAGCCCATGGCCCACGCTTTGGTCTCAATGGCCGTGGCGCAGGTCGTTCCACGCGATGGCGCGTTCCGGCGGTCCCTACGGTACTGCAAAAGAGGAATCTTTTCGATGGCATCCCGATCCGTCGCGCAGAGCGAATCCATTGCGGCCTTCATTCCCGCGCTCGAACTTCTCATCACGGAAGCGATGGACGAGTGGAAGATTCCCGGCCTCACCGTTGCGGTGGTGCAAAACGGGGAGGTGGCGCTCGTCAGGGCCTATGGCCTTCGCGATGCCGACGGGGGGGCCAAAGCCGACCTCAACCTAGTGCAGAGGGACGTCCGCTTCCAGTGGTAGAAACGGACATTGCACTGGCATCCCGCCACGTCGGCGTTTGACCGAGGCTGTGTGAAAACGGTGGAAGCTATTGTTGGGGCGCAACAATAGAAGCGAAGACGTGGTCTCAGAAATCATTGGCTTCGCGTTAGGCGAACGGTTTGAATCAATCGTGCGCCCGGACGACCCGCTGAAAGGTTTTCACACAGCCTCGACCTAAAGCGGACCTAAACTCGCTATAGCGGCGCAACTTTCGGGCCGGGCTTCCACGTGGCAGCGGGGCGGGCAGTCGATGGCTCGGCATATGACCGCTGGACTGGCCGCTGGTCTCGACTTTTTGTCCCCGCGGTGCTTGCGGCTGCTGAAGTAGCGCCAAGTTACCGAGTTCCCGACGTCTCGACCGGAACGGGCGAGGCCGCGCTAATGACGCTCCCAATCGTCGGCATTTTGGGCCTCGTGATTGGGGTGGATATTTCGCCCGCGATGCTTGAAGCTGCGCGTGACCGGCTACCCTCCGGGCGAATTGGTGTGCTTGCAAAGTATCGTCGTCTGTAGGGATCAGACCAGCGTTTCGGTTTCACCGAGCTCGTTCAGCACTTCCAGCCGAAAATGCCCGTCGAGGACCAGGTACTTGCCCTCGATCGGCGATCAGGAGCCACGACGAGCGGCTCGACCACGCCGATCTCTCGTACGGAAGCGGTGGTCTCGTATTCGCTACCCAATGACTTCGAAGTGCGGCGCGTTCAAGCCGAGCAGAGCATGGGCTTCGTCAAGTGAATCCACAACGGTTGGGAGATTGTCTCCAGCCAGTCTCTGGCTTTGCACGAAAGTGTTCACGAGGCTGCACGCTAATGTTCGGGATTGCACCATCACTCGCTGTCCACGCACAATTGCAGAACGGGTGCCTCGCTCCGAGGCCTTTGTCTCCGGCACCGCTATGGCAGCAATCTCGCTGAAGTCGTAGAGGCCTCGGATCGATGGCCCATCTGTCGTCTCCTCGCGGGCGAGAAAGGCGATCAATGCAATGTCGAGATCTAACAGATCTTGAGTAGCAATCACGCCTACAGCCTTTGCCCTAAGCACCCGATGCGTACGCTCGAAAGCCAAAAGGAACTTCATGAGTTTTGCGACCGTGTTCGTGCAATCATCGAATGCCTTATTATACTTTTGGATGCGCCCTATGTGTACCGAATACCTTACGCTGTGCGTGACGCCGTGATTGACACCCGCATGTTGAACTTGACACCACGGCTCTGCGTGAACGCCAGCTATTCACCTCTGTTGCAAACGTTGCAAGCTCAGTGTCAGTCATACAGACAGGCCAGCAGTGCTCTGGTGTTTGTAACGTTAGCATTCACCAAGCAATGCATGATAGAACCCGGCGCAAATTTGGGAGGGACAGATGGCTAAAGCGACGAAAAAGAAGACTAGGCCGCGTGGCGCGGCTTGGACGGGGACGATGCACGCCGAGCTGCGGAAGCATTCAAAGGCGAGAACACCAATTGCGAAGATCTCAAAGCAAATGAAGCGGACAGTTGGTGCACTGCGCCAGCAGGCACTAAAGCTGGGTATCGGCCTCGGACACCGGCGCTGAACTGTTAACGCTTCCGTCTACCACGCGCTGCCATCTCTCGGAGGGTCAAAAAACTGAGGCGGCCGATAAACCTGTCAGGTTGGCAGCGTCGGATATTCCTCCTCGGCGACTAACTCAAAGAGCCGTCCTCCCAAGAGGACGGCTCTTTTGCTTACTAAATCGGGCCAATTAGACGATGTTACCGAGGGCTTTCGTTGTGCTCGCTCCTATCTGCGATTGCCGCTCGCCTCTCTAAGCCGCCACGGTTTGGGGCGACGTACCCAAGCCAAGGAACTCGTTCGCAGGCGTCACAACGTCCCCACCGGCTTCGACAACCCTGCGAATAGTTCGCGCGAGTTCCACTGAGCCGGGCGTGTCGCTGTGTACCAATATTGAACGGGCCCGGACCTTCAGACGTTTGCCCTCGATCGAAGTCACCGTTCCGTCGTCGAGGAACTGGCGCACCCGCGCCGCCACCGTTTGCGGCGAGGTGATGACGGAGTTCGGTACCTTACGCGGCACTAGGCCACCGTGCTCGTCATAGGCTCGGTCAGCGAGAAAGAGGGTCAGCGTGCGCAGGCCCGCCCGCTCGGCAGAGCGCTCGACCTCTGTGTCCGGCATTGAATAGATGATCAAATCGCGATCCAGACATGCGATGGCGCGGGAGAGAAGGTCGGCAATGCTGCGATCGGCGAGTGCCATGTTGCCGAGGGCAGCATGGTAGCTGACGTGGCTCACGCGGTGGCCAGCCGCCACCGCGATCCCCTGCAGCGCGCCTACCTGGTAGATCAGATGCCTTTCCAGCTCTGCGCTATCCATTTGGATCACACGGCGACCGAAACCCATCAGGTCAGGCAGGCCTGGATGTGCACCGATCGAGACGCCGCGCTCCTTCGCCATCTCTACCGTGCGGCCCATGATCACCGGGTCGCCGGCATGGAACCCGCAAGCGATGTTGGCCGAAGACACGACGTCTATCAGCGCCTCGTCGTCCCCCACTCGATAGAGTCCAAAGCCTTCGCCCATGTCTGAGTTAATATCGATCTGCATTAGTGTCCTCCGTTTCAAAGTG